>JACLAD010002972.1_pt1 | contig 67061 bp, 72 predicted proteins | sample 8027901 | NCBI WGS metagenome assembly JACLAD01 (sample SAMN15725071, study PRJNA655200) | protist metagenome | isolation source: fluorescence activated cell sorting (FACS) single amplified genomes of... | place: Spain: Blaines Bay Microbial Observatory, Mediterranean Sea | collected 2016-07-05 | reverse complement strand
CCCTAACAAATTCCTAACTTTCCAATCACGAAACCTGTCTATTGAGTGAATGATGCGACTCTTGATCAATTTTGAAATCTCTAAAAGTTATGCTGAGTGGAAAGCAGTCTTTGACGAACACAAAGGCGCTAGAGACGCAGCCAATATCAAAGACGTTTTCGTAGGTGTCGAGGCTGCCAATCCGCACAAAGTCCATTTGATGTTTGAAGTCGCTGACATGGCTGCTATACAGGCCTTCATGCAGAGTCCTGAGAACGCCGCCACTATTGAAAAAGCAGGACATATTGTTGAATCGACCGTAATGGTACCCTTGGCAGATTGAGAGACAACCATCCAACCGTCCATTTTTGGAGAATAGAATGATTTATGTGACCTATGGCAAGATGAGCAAAGAGGGCCTCAATGGGCTGACTGCAAAACCAGAAAACCGGGCAGAAGCTCTCGGAAAAATGGTAGATGCTTTGGGTGGTAAGTTGATTGACTACTATTTTTTGCTAAATGGTGAGATCGATTTCATTATTATTAGTGCGTTTCCTGATGATCAAAACGTCAACGAACTCAGTTTGATTGACGCTTTGTTGGTTCGAGGCTCGGGCGCCATTGAATCAATCACCACTCTGCCAGCATTGCGAGCTGCAGATGCGGTTCCGCTCTTTGAACGAGCAAAGGCGTTGCAGGAAGCTGCTACCTATTCCAAACCAGGAGATTGATTTCGCATCAATCTACTAGCTGTGTCTGCCTGCTGCTCTTTGTGGTTGCAGGCACCCCGCCCTTGGCATAGTCCTCCCCCTTCTATGTCAGGGGCCCTCTCTCTTCCCCATTACACGAGAAACAAATGAGTAGTTTGATGAGAGCAAATTTTGCGGACTCTCAAGACGTTCGTACTCCAGACAAGACTCGGATGGCAGTGGTTGAGTTGAATGGCCAAATGGCCTCTCAGCTTCGCCTGCAACCAGGTTGGAAGTGGTCTGAGTGTATCAAACCGCTGGCTGGAACTGAGTCTTGTCAGAAATCCCACGTTGGTTTCATACAACAAGGCCAACTCCATGTGATTTCAGATGATGGCTCCGAGTTGGATGTGAAGGCGGGTGATTTCTACGTTTTTGGTCCTGGTCACGATGGCTGGGTTGTTGGAAATGAAGAAGTGATCGCCTACGAATTCGAGAGTTCCACGGCAGCTACTTACGCCAAAGGCTAAAAGGAAGAGTTGATTTTCAGGACATTCCCCAATTGGGACTGTTGACCTCATTCATACTCACAAAGCAAAGGAAAAAAGATGTTGTTCAAGATCTCTTATTCCATCAAGGAAGAGTTGATTCATGTCACTCAGACTCAGTTCGCCGGTGGAGACGAAAAATGGTATGGCATGAAGCTGATTGGTCGCTGGCATGAGCCATCGAGCACAGGCTTCATGGTAGTGGAGACGGATGATTACCAGGCAGTCATGAAATATTGCCAACAATGGAACCGCACCTGTCACCTGGAAGTGACTCCTGTCGGCACGGATGCCGATGCAGCTGCGACTCTCTCAGAAACTTTGCAGCCATAATCACTCCTATTTTCACCTCAAACTGGAGAATCAAATGATCAATAAAAGTTGTCGAACCTTCAATTTCATGTTTCGCGTACCCGACGCCGAAGTACCAGAGGTAGAAGCCATCCTGGCGACTAGTCATGAAAAGTGGATGCGGGCTACCCACCAGGGACCGGCTGAGCCTAGCCCTTTGGTCTACACGATCTCAAAAGCTGCAGAATTGAAAAACCCTTTGGACCCCTCGGAAGGTACAACTGGTCATACAATGATGGCATTGACTGAGGTCTACCGTGGTCTAGAAGGAAGCCAGGCACACATGGAAAGTTCAGCAGGTTGGCAAGACATTGGAGTCATGTTGGAGAAGGTGATTGGTAACTATTCCGTCGGAATGATCATGCACGGAGAAGTGATTGGGAGTATGGCAGACTAGATTGTCTGAGAACACAATCTAATATGTGCTTAAAACGATTGATTCACACAAACAAAGGAGATTTTTATGTTAGGTGAAAAGATGGGTTCGATGACCTGTACTGCGGCAAACAAAGTTCTTCCCACTCAGGGAACTTTACCTAAGTTTGAGGTCGCTGTTCAAGGAAGCGGAACGTTGGCAGGTGTCCAAGTCCAAACAATGTCAACCTACTATGCAGAAATGCGAGCTGATGGTAGCATGTACGGTGAATTGCCGAATTCCGGCATTGTCATGGCAGCGGATGGGGTCGCTACTTTTCGTGCGACTGGATCTGGTGGAATGACCGAAGATGGTGGCTCCAAATTTCGTGGTGCCTGCTACTTCGAAACGACTGCTCCTTCGCTCATGAGCCTAAATGGCAAAGCGATGATTTACGAGTGGGATGTAGATCCAAGCGGAAATGCCAAGTGGGAGATCTGGCACTGGGCTTAATTCTAATAAAAAGTTAATAATAACAGTTTTTTAACTAGCTCTCACTAATTTTCGTGCTGGTGAGAGCTCCATCATCCACAAAGGAGTAATATGAAAATAAAAATTCTAGGTGTTTATTCAGAAGATGCAGTCAAAGGAATGAAAGATTCGAGCTACGCAGCCCGTGTACAGCAAATCGAAGCGATGGGCTCTCAAATTGATTCCAAGCTGATTGATTGTGATTTTCTAGGCGGAGACTTGGATGTCTGTGTGACGATGGAAGTACCCGATTGGTCAACGGCCCTGGGACTGAAGCAGGTGATTCAGATGTCTGGTGTGTTCGAAGAGATCATGTTCTATCCAGTGGTGGATCTGGACACGATCATCGGGACAATGAATAAGTTTGCTGGGGTTTACAAAGCTCCAGGTAAAGAATCTTAATACGGATATTCAAATGCAAATTTTTTGATGAGAACCATATGAGATTTGAAAAATTGTTAGAGATGTCTTTTGATTTAGTGGGTAATAACGATTTGGGCATTCTACCAACAGGACATAGGTCATTTTTTGAATTAGGAGGCGGGGTCTTTAGTGGTTTAGAGTTAAATGGAGTTGTTAAACCTAAAATGAGTGGTGAGTGGGGAACTTTTACAGACACAGGATATGTTATTCCTGATGTTAGATTAACGTTACAAACTGATGATGATGCCCTTATTTATGTTGAATACACTGGTAGGATAGAAGTTAATGAAAAAGTCCAAAAGGCTCTAGCTGGTGAAATTTCCTTAGAATACGGAGATAATTATTTTTTTACAAATCCAAGAATGCAAACTTCCTCTGAAAAGTACAAATATCTTAATAATATCTTCTGTGTAGCTCAAGGAAAGTTCTCACCAGGAAAGGTTCATTACACGTATTACAAAATCGACCACTAATTATTAAAGTAGCTGTTTAATATCAATTAATTTAGGAGTAGAAAACGTCACTTTATCTTTTTAAAGGAAAATACAGCAACGCAGCGTTCAAAGGCATGGTGGATAGCCCACAAGATCGAGAAGCTGCTGCACGTAAACTCTTTACTGCAGTCGGGGTCGATATGCAAAGTGTCTATTTCAGTGTGAGTACTGCAGAGATTGTAGCGATTGCGGAAGGCAGCGCAGAAAATATGGCAGCCGTGGAGATGGTAACAATGTCCACAGGGACTTTTACCAGCTTCGAAGGAATTGAGATTATTGATTCCAAGTCGATGACCTCTGCGATGGAAACAGCCAACAAGGTTGTTTCTGCGTACCAGGCACCTAACAAGTAAATGGAGGAAATGTGGCACTTTATCTAGCACGAGCAAAATATAGCAACGCAGCGTTCAAAGGCATGGTGGATAGCCCGCAAGATCGAGAAGCTGCGGCTCGTAAAATTTTTGAGGCAGTGGGGATGACGATGCATCAGTGCTACTTCAGCGTAAGTTCTGCTGAATTGATTGCAATTGGTGAAGGCACTCCCGAAAGCCTTGCTTCCATCGAAATGATCATCATGGCCACCGGAGCCTGTTCCGAAGTATCTACACTGGAGATTGTTGATTCCAAGTCGATGACCTCTGCGATGGAAACAGCCAACAAGGTTGTTTCAGCTTATCAAGCACCAAACAAGTAATGAAAACCCAATCGACCTTAGCGACGATTGAGTTCCGTCTATCAGCATAAACAGGGGGAATGATGTCACTCTACATGTACAAAGCAACCTACACCTCAGCATCCATCAAGGCGATGGTGGAGAACCCAACTGACCGATCGGGAATGATTGCCAAGGCCTGTGAAACTTTTGGTGGCAAGATGCTGCACTTCCTGATGGCTTTTGGGGAAGATGACGCGATCGTGATTTGTGAACTTCCAGATGATGTTGCAGCTGCAGCAATTGCGGCTCAAGTAGCGGCTTCTGGTGGATGCTCAAGAATCAATACGATCCAACTGCTCTCGGTGGAAGACTGGGTCAAGGCCTGTACAATGGCGCGTGATGTGTCTAGTGGATATGAGGCGCCTACCAAATGAAATAAGACCTAAATTAGTCACAAGGAGAGATCTTGTCGAAATATATGAACGTCGTCCGGTTTCGTGTGAAACCGGAATTTAAAGATGTGATCGTCAGTAAATTTGCTGAATTCGAAAGACCGTCCGGATACCAGATGGGCAGGCTCGTTCAAACAGGTGAATTCACCTATTGTTCTGTAGGCGAGTGGGACAATCAGGAGTCCCTGATCAATGCACGTCCTGCGATGATCGGCTTTCTCGATAGTGTCCGGCACATGTTGGAGGAGATCAGCCCCGAACTTGGAGTAACAGACCCTGTCTCGGGTCCCGTAGTGCAGGAGCAATAAGCAGCCTCCACAACTATTTCATCAAGAAGGAAAAGATGATGGTAATCGCTCATTTGCTTGGATTCGCGCTGATCTTCATTGCCTGTACGTTTGACTTCATGCGTTTGGCACTGATGCCAGAAAAAATCCAGTATGTCCTCGATATTCCTTCGCTGATCATTGTTGTCTTGCCCACCATCTACTACGCCATCTCGGTGCATGGCTGGAAGAGCTATGGCAATAGCTGGAGAGCCCTGCTGGGCAGCGTCAAGAACATCGACAAAAGTCAATTGGAACCCACCAAGTTGTGTTTGCGAGATCTTGGGAACCTCTCCTTGATCTGGGGAATTCTGGGAACCTTTGTGGGAGCAATCCTGTTGCTTCGTGAGATGGAGAGCTTTCTCAGCCGGGACACCCTCTTCCCAGCTGTCGCGATTTCGCTGATCACGCTGTTTTACGGAATCATCCTCTACATGCTCTGCCTGGTTTCGAAGAGCCGGATTGAGCGAAGGTTGGTGGAGTAAGAACGTAGGTAGGTAAAGCAGTCGGGGGCCGGTCTTGTACAGTCAAGTTTATGTACAAGTGATGATCTGTTCTTCGTGCGGTTTGCCAATAGAGCCGCACATCAGCTGATAATTCCTCTAATTCTCACTTCACTCAACTCATTCAGTCTGCTAGAGTTTGCCGCCTAGTATGGCAATTTTGTAGTTTCGTGCACTGAGCTTGAAAAATTTATGGCTGTGCATGCTACTCCTACCAACTTTCTGTCCGAGATAATAGATGCCAAATCTATTCATGGAATTCCCACTTCAAGCGCCTGCTGAATTAGCATGGCAATTATGGTCGGATTTCCAGGGCTTAGATCGATATCTTCCGGTCACGATCCAAGGTGGTACCAATTCTAATGAGATAGGTGCAGTACGAATTTTTGAAATGGATGGCAATGTCATCGTCGAACGACTGGAGAATCTTGATCCACTAGAGCGGAAAATGACAATTCTTTCGCTGACTCATTTCCTACCAATTCAAGAACTCATAACCAATGTTATATTGCAGGAGAATGGAAGCACTTCAACCTTAAGACTAGAACAAAATTACCAGAGTTGTGCCCTTCCAGAAGATACTACCGAACAAATACTGACAGGGATTGCGCAGACAATGGCAATGGGTCTTGGGGGTGCTTTGATGATGCTTGAACAGGGCATCGTCTTTGAAGCTGAGGAAGTCCAAGCATTACAAATCAATGAGCCTGCTCCAGATTTTTGTTTACAGGATCAATATGGGCTAGAACACTCACTAAAAGATCACTGCGGCAAGTGGTTGTTGTTGGCATTCTATTATGCAGATGAAACCTTCGCTTGAACGGCTCAGATCAAGGCTCTCGTGCAGAGTCTAAAACAATTCGACAAGCTTAGTGCTCTACCTTTGGGGATCAGCTCAAATACTGTGGAGCAGCACGCTAAATTCGCTGAGAACTATGAACTTACTCTCCCACTACTAGCTGATCCAGAACTCCAGTTGATTTCAAAATATACTGGATCAAATCGATTTGGAATGGCCGCTAGGCGTCAGTCTTTTCTAATCGATCCACAAGGAGTTCTCCGCAAAATATATAACCCAGTCAATGCTTTCACTCATGCAGACGAAGTCCTCTCTGATCTGCAAACCTTGACTGAGGTGATCGATCAGTTGGGGAGTCTACAGAGAAGACAACGGGAGATGCAGGACAGCATCACGGCAGCTCGCCGGATTCAACAATCCTTATTGCCAGATCTCTCATCAATTGAAAACAGTTCTGGGCAAATCGCTCTAATGTTTGAACCTCTAGACCAGATTGGGGGTGACTGCTACTGGGTACAGTCCAATTCCACACAGACTTGGATGGGACTTTTTGACTGTACAGGACACGGAGTGCCAGGAGCGTTCATCACTATGGTCTTGCTCTCTGGCCTTCAAAGGTTAGGAAACAATCTTACTCTCACCTCGCCTGCTCGTTTGCTGGAGCAACTGGATCAATATCTCAGAGAAGTCTTTGAAGCAGAGCAGGACAAGTTCTCCAGTAGTGGTGCGGAAGGTGTGCTCGTTTGCCTAGATCACCAGCAAAACATGCTGAAAGTTGCCAGTGCGCGAAGGCCACTTTGGGTACATCAACCTGATGGCGTGATTAAGGAAACCAAGCCACAGCGTAGAATATTAGGTCAGCCCTCCAAGCTGAAGCAGTGGGAGGAGCAATCGTTCACTCTTTCTTCAGGGAGCCGACTATTCTTGTTTAGTGATGGTATTCCGGACGAGGGTAATCCCGAAGGGTTCTCTTTCGGTAAACATCGCCTCAAGTCTATCTTGCAACACCACGAACAAGTATCTCTGGTGGAACTGACAAACAAAGTAAGGTCTGCTATCCAACTTTGGAGAGAAGAAGCAACTCAACGTGATGACCAGACCTTAATTGCTTGGGAAATATGAAAAAGTCGTAAGTCCCAACTTTTCTTTGCAACTAGAATTTGCAATTTGTTTCACCCCTACCTACAAGATGCAAAATACAAAATTGAAGTCCCAATCCTTTGGAGTGATCGTATGCAGCTAGAAGCGACGAATCGTACCCCAGCCGTCTCAATTTCAGCGACGGGTATTGAAATGAAAGGCGAGTGCTACCCAGAAGACATTACTGCATTTGCAGAACCAGTGATGGAAGCGCTTCGCCAGCAACTTGAGAGCGCCGAGAGCTTCCATGCCCGTATTGAGTTGTACTATTTCAACAGCTCCTCGGCCAAATTTCTCTTTGATTTCTTTGAGGAATTGGAGGAAGCCGCAGAAGAAGGCAAACAGATCCAGATTGATTGGTGCTACCGCGCGGATGACAGCTCCATGCAGGAAGCCGGAGAGGACTTCGAGGAAGACTTCGAACATGCACAATATCAAATCGTCGAAATCTGAACCAACCCCAAGAGAGAGTTTCCATGCAGTCTCAGGATTTCCACAAACTGCTAGAACAGCGCAGAACCTTCTTCTGCTACTCCGGTCTCCTCTCCGAGGATGTGCTCTCCACCTTTTCTGGTATCGTCCGGGAGCAGATGAGTGAAATGGAGGATGATGCGGAGATCACCAAGCGAGTCTTTGGTATTTTCGTCGAGCAAGCTCAGAACGTGATTCGCTATTCCAAGGATCGAATCGCGGAGGGAGGAACTGGAACCGTTGCCATCAGCCGAGCGGAGGATGGATTCTTAATTGAAGCAATCAACCCAATGGACCATGAAAACGCAGAGGGTTTGCAGAAGAATCTGGACGAATTGAAGGCAATGGATAACAAGGAACTGCGCAAGGCCTACAAGCAGCGCTTGCGTGAGGGGCCTCCTGAAGGCAGCAAGGGAGCTGGTTTAGGATTCATTGAAATGGCCCGCAAGGCCGATCACTTTGAGTTCGATTTTGTGGGTTCTACTGAGCTGCTCTTCGTTTTCAAGGTCTGGATCAAAGAGACCTCAAGTTGATGCAAGTAATCTATGTTAATCTACGAGAAACTTAGGAGGAATAGATGGAAATACCCCAAAATTGTTTGGATGTCTTGCAGAATGGAATTCAGCACATTGGTTCAGCTGACTTGGGTTTGAAGCCTTCGCATAATTTTGCCCACGGCTCCCGCATTAATTTGGACGAGGGTACAATCACTGTTTTTGTCCAGAGGGCTTTTTGTGAAAGTGTAGTTAAGAACAGTGAGACAGTTAAAAGAGCTGTGTTTTACTCAGCCTTAGTGAGTCATGAGGCCTACCAAGTCAAAGGAAACGTAACTGACGTTGGGCCTATCTCTGAAGAGGATGTACAAGCATCCCAGAAATATTGTCAGAGCATTATCCAGATTTTGTCCGAATTTGGGTTGCCACCTGAAAACACAAGAAAAATTTTTGGACGTGTTGCAGATACAGCAATTACGATCGAACTAGAACAGATTTTTAATCAAACACCTGGTCCGCAAGCTGGCAAACCAATTTCCTGAGGAGAAAAACATGCCAATGATTACTGAACAGCACCTTCCTGCATTGCAAGGGCTAATTCCAGCTTGTGTGACAACTTGTTCTGCTGCAGGAGAACCAAACACCACAGTTATTTCCCAAGTTTGGTATGTAGATGAGGATCATGTTGCGCTATCTCATCAATTTTTTAATAAAACACGACGCAACATTGCCGAAAATCCACATGCTGTTGTAATGATTTTATCCCCAGAAAATGGGGCTACATTTGACCTCTCAATTACTTATGCACGAACTGAGACAGAGGGTCCTCTCTTTGACGAGATGGATATGAAACTGGAGGCGATCGCTTCAATGACGGGTATGTCAGGAATCTTCAAGCTTCTCGGAGCTGACATCTATAAAGTGGATTCGATCGAACAGATCGTTTGATTTGATTATGGAAGAAAACCTCGAAGAAAAGCTAGCACGGAAGACAAAAGAGTTGGAGATTATGCAGCGTGTTGCGGTCGCGTTGAACGCCTCCAGTGAAGTCAAGACGATCGCCTCGCTGATGCTTAACCTGATGGAAGAGTATTTTGATTTCCAGCACAGCATCTTGTTAGTTTTACGCCCGGACGAAGAAGTACTGGAGGTGGTGGCCACCCATGGCTACGAGGTAGACAATCTCGGTAAGACGGTCAAGGTTGGTATGGGTGTGATCGGAATGGTAGCCAAAAAGCAACGCCTGATGCGTATGGCCAATTTAGGAGCCCAGCGCAAGTATATGCAGGCCATCAGCAAGAGTGCTGGCACCCAGGCAGTTGAGGAGCAGATTGTTGGTTTGCCTGATTCGGAGAGCCAGGTTGCGATCCCGATGATGGCGGAGGATCGGCTACTCGGGGTTCTCTCGATCGAAAGCAAGAAAATCAATTTTTATAATCCACAGGATGAAACGTTGGTCACAACGTTAGCCAACCTGGGTGCTGTCTCGCTGAAGAACGCTCTCTACCTACAGCAAGTTGAAGAAGCCCGTGAGCAGTTGAGACAAGTCAACGCGAATCTTGAGCAATTGGTAACAGAGCGCACCAAGGAACTGGCAGATGCTCATGCAGACATCGTCTCTAGTATCAGTTATGCCAGCCGCATCCAACGTGAATTCATACCCCGCAGTACGACTCTTCAGGATCACTTGGAGGACTTTGGTGTTGTCTGGCAACCTCGTGATGTAGTTGGTGGCGATTTCTATTGGTTTCAACCTCAGGAAAATGGATATCTTGTGGGGCTTGGTGACTGTACTGGACACGGGGTACCTGGAGCTTTCATGTCGCTGGTCTCCATTTCTACTCTAAACCGAATTATCCGGGAAAATGACCTGGAGGATCTTACCAGCCTGCTAAAGCAATTTGATGCCAGCCTTCGAGCCCAACTTGGTAGGAGCGATGAGGAGAATCGTGATGGTCTTGATTTTGGGCTCTGTCACTTGAATCCCAATAAGCAGCAACTGCGCTTTGTTGGAGCCAAGATGTCTCTATTTCATATGAACGGTGACGGTGTAACTGAAATCTCTGGGGCTCGTAAGTCGATTGGCTACGACACAGCTCGCAAACGCCCCTTTCGAGATGAAATCGAAATCACCTATTCAGTAGGAGACACGTTTCTGATGGCCTCTGATGGAGTCATTGACCAGATGGGGAGTGAAACTCGTATGTGTTTTGGCAAGCAAAGGCTTGAAAAGTTTTTGACTGAACACAAAGAGGATTCAGCCCAACAAATTTGTGATGAATTGATTACAACATTGTCTGTCTATCGAGGTGAGAACACAGTGCTAGATGATGTGACAGTATTCTGTTTTAGACCCAATTGATGATGATTACCTATTGCTTCAGTATCTGGATCGGGCATGAGCAATGACCTCTTTGCTACGGAAAAACAGATCCTCGAGCAGGCTGAGCAGCATCTGCAGGCAGAGGATCTGACCCCAGAGGCTTTTTCAACACTGCTGAAGGGCTATGAAAAATTGCTCAAGCGTACACGCCGACTGATCAAGATGTCGGATCGCAGTGAAGCTGAAATTCGCCGACTTTCGGATGAACAATCTCTCCTCAACGCCACCCTCAGTGATCAAAATGAGAAGCTGGAATCGCTCTCGGTCAAGCTCTCCAAGTATCTCTCTCCCCAAGTCTATGAGTCAATTTTTACGGGGAAAGCCGAAGTCAGGGTTGGAGCAGATCGCAAGTTCCTGACGGTCTTCTTCTCTGATATTGCCTCCTTCACAGAGATCACCGACCAGCTTGAACCAGAAATCCTCACCCGATCCCTCAATGCCTACTTGAATGAGATGGCCCAGATAGCGATCTCTCATGGTGCCACCATTGACAAGTACATTGGTGATGCGGTGATGGCCTTCTTTGGAGACCCTGAGACAGATGGTCCGCAACAGGATGCGACCCGCTGTGTGGCAATGGCGATGGAGATGCAGAGCAAGACGGACCAGTTGAATGCGACCCTGCGTACAATGGGGGTTTCTCGTCCTTTCCGCATTCGTTGTGGGATCAACTCGGGAATCTGCACAGTTGGGAACTTCGGCTCTGAGAATCGGCTGGATTACACGGCAATTGGGAACCACGTCAACTTGGCATCAAGGCTTGAATCGGCAGCCAAGCTAGGCGAGGTGCTGATCAGTGAGGAAACGATGCTGCTGGTGCAGGATCACTTCAACTGTGTGCCCAAGGAGGTGATCCAGGTCAAGGGTTTTGCTCGTCCGATCCAGACCTATGTGGTCCAGGAGAGTATTGAACAGGACCACACCCAGGCTTTAGCCCTTCATGCTCCAGGTGTGGACTTGGAGATTGACCCCAGCCAACTCTCCCCAGAGATCAGCGCAGCACTTCAGGATTTGTTGCGGCAGGCGAGACACCTTGTTGCAAATTCAACGGCAAATCAGAACTGAACTAGAAGATAAGAGTACTTTAGAGGGTTATGGAAACAGAACTGGATCAGGCGGCGCTGCTCAAGCATCAGGAAATCAAGCGGCTGGAGTCGATTTCAAATCTTGGCAATCTGGACAAGCTCCGCAAAAGCGAAATTCAGGTGGTCCCTGGGTTGATCAAGAACCTGCTGGGTGTAGAAGCAGCGGGGATCTCAATTCTTGATGAAACCAAACAACATTTCCTGGCTGAAGCTGGATTGAACAAGACAGAGACTCCGAGGACTGGATCCATCTGTAATCTGACTATGAACCTGCTGGATAGCCTGGTCATTGAAGACTGGGAGAAGGACGAACGAAATGATAGTACTGAAAACCATCTGGAGATCCAGCGCAGATTTTATGTGGGGGTGCCTCTGATCAATCCGGAAGGCTTAGCGATCGGAACCCTTTTCGGCATCAGCAGCACTCCTCAAACCAGCCCAGGCCCAGAGCAGATCGAACTGCTGAGTGGACTTGCCAAGATGGTGACCGAAAAAATTCTGGCTCTGGCCGAGGTCCAGCAACTGAGCAAGCAGATCGCACGTCTCAATCTGAAGGCCAAGCTCAGCAACAACCTCACCAAGGAAGTGGCTCGTCAACGACAACTTGTCGAAGAAGCCCGTGAGGAGATTCATAAGTCGATCCGCTCGGCTTCTCGTATTCAGAACGCTTTGCTGCCGAAGAAAATTCCTTCGGATCTGGATGTGAGTATCGTCTGGAAACCACTGAACATTGTTGGTGGCGATATCTACATTCTGGAAGATCTGGGAGATGATGTTGTGATTGCTGTGTTGGACTGTACGGGTCATGGGGTTCCCGGTGCTCTGCTGTCCACAATCACGAGTGCCGCTTTTGACCGTGCGATGAACGATCCAGCAGTGAAAACAGCAGGCCAATACCTAACCACTGTCCATCAATTGATCAAAAACATTTTGAATCAGCATGACAAAGCTGAATCGACTTCGGATGAAGGCTTTGATGGTAGCATTTGCATCTATCATCGTGAGCGGAAAGAACTTTCTTTCGCTAGTGCCCGCAACAGTATGCTGGTGATCTCAGGAGATGGACAAGTTGAGGAGTTGAAGGGTGATCGAAAGTCTGTAGGGAGTGTGCGGGTACCACTCAATTATGCCTTCAAAACCAGCCAAATCCCTGTGCAGGATCAGATCTTTGTGATGTACACCGATGGCATTACCGACGTGATGAATGAAGGGGAAAATCCAAGGCTGTTCGGCAAGCACCAGTTGACGAAGTCTTTACAAATTTGGAGTGATCACTCGCCACAGAAAGTGGCCAATAATATCTCGATTGCCATCGAGAACTATCGTGGAACAGAACCACTTAAGGATGACCAAACGATGCTCATTTTTCGTGTGAAGTAAGGATGGCTGAAATACCTGATGGTAGTGTTTTTTGTTATTATTGGATCGACTAGATGAGAGGTTTTGGTCCATAACCAAAAATGTTCCACTCACTACTAAAATCTTTTGTTGATGAGGTTAGTAGTGAAATCACAGTCTATAGTTTTTGAAAGAATCTTTAAGCTATGGACCTAATTCATTAACTAGTGTTAGAGACAAAGAATGATCAAGCATCAAGGTGGTTGCCATTGTGGGAAAGTTCGATTCACTACTGAGTACGATCCATTACTCGTTTATCAGTGTAATTGTAAAAGATGTAGAAGACTCATGAGCACTGTAAACGTCGGTACGTTTTTCGGTGCACCTGAAGTAGAGGTGACTGGAGATCTAAAAGAATATGTTACTCAAGGTGGAAGTGGTATGCCCTTTCATTACTATTTTTGCCCAGAATGTGGAACGCGTATTTATGGAGAAGCAGAAGCTATAGAAGGTGTAAGAATGATTCCTATAGGTGCTTATGATGATCCAACTCCGTTTGAGCCAAAAATAGAAGTATTCACAGAATTGAAATTAAATTGGATCAGAGATAACGGCTGTATTCAGGCATCTTTTGAAGGAATGGCACTGGCAGAAAGGATTGAGGCTTTAATGGAAAACTTAGATCAGCGAAATTAAAGAAATAAAAAGGGTACTTTGATTAAAGAAAAGTACCCTATTGTTAATTACGAAAAAACCATAAAGCAAATTAGAAAATAATGGACAAAAAAATCTGTATCGTTACTGGTGCTTCAAGAGGTATGGGGCGGGGAATAGCACTCGTTTTAGCAAAAGAAGAAGGATGTAGGGTTTATGCAACTGCTCGAGATAAAGAAGCACTTGAAGCTCTTGCGGATGAGGTCTCCCAGACTAGTGGTAATGGTAGTGTGATTCCCTATGCGCTAGATCAAAATGATGATCAGGCTACTCAAACTTTTGTGAAGGAGGTCGCAGGAAAAGAAAATCAAATCGATTTATTGGTGAATAGCGCTTATGCCGGCCTTATCGCTATAGCTCCGCACTGTGGTAAGCCTTTTTGGGAACGTCCCATCTCTGTTTTTGATGCATCAATAAAGACTGGGCTTCGTAGTTCATATGTTATGAGCTCTTTGGTAGCGCCGTTGATGGTGAACAAGAGATCTGGCTTAATGGTCCAGGTATCTAGTTTTGGAGGTGTTCAGTATCTATTTGATATAGGATATGGAGTAGGCAAGGCTGCATTGGATAGGCTCACGACTGATATGGCAGCTGAACTGAAACCTCATGGTGTTCAGACTATCACCTTGTATCCTGGAGCTGCAGTAACCGAGGTGACGGCATTTCCAGGTGGTGAGACAGCTATCTTTTCGGGGAGAGCTGTTGCGGCCCTCCTTAACAAAGCTTCGAAAGAAGATTTAGCTAAACTAAATGGCAAAGTCATTCACACTGCAGAATTAGCTGTAGATTATGGTTTTACTGATACCAATGGTGAGCTCCCAAGTGGAGATTTTTCAGGTGTTGAAGCAGCAAAACGATGTCGTGCTATCATGTCACAACCTGTGGTTCAATATGACCTTGATGCTGAACTGCCTGACCCTTCTGAAACAAACAACCCAGATTTTGCTGGCTTGTTTCCTGGGGCAAAAAACTACAGAGTCTGAAAACGCTGTTTCAGCGGTTTAGGCTATAAACAAGGATTTTTATGATCAAACATCAAGGTGGATGTCATTGTGGGCAAATTCGATTCACAACAGAATATGATCCAATGCTGGTTTCCCAGTGCAATTGTGGGCGTTGCAGAAGGCTAATGGGTGCGGTGGGAATCTATACTATTTATGGTTCAAGTGATATTGAAGTAACAGGCGAATCCAAAAGCTATGACTTTATGGGTGGAAGTGGAATGCCAATGCATTTACATTTCTGTCCAGAATGTGGAACTCGTACACATGCTTATGCTGATGCTTTTGATGGTTTTATGTTTTTGCCAATTGGAGCTTTCGACGATAATAGAGAACTGAAGCCCCGAATTGAATATTACAGAAATTATGGCTTAGATTGGCTCAGCAATGATGGTTGTGTCGAAGAGTCTTTTAAGGAGGCTGCTGTTGTCGAAAGAATGCAAGCACTAATGGAAAACTTAGATCAACGAGGATAAGAATCCATTTTTTGCTCCCCATCTGTGTAGCTATAATTTATGAGGATTGTAGCCTACGACGTTACCATTTCTGATGTTTGACGTGATCTTTGTGGGAGTGGCCTCGGCCATCACCTCACTGATCACCGCCTCTTTGGGTTTAGGCGGCGGTGTCTTGCTGCTTGCCTTGCTCGGTCAAATCCTACCAACTGTAGCGCTGATCCCGATCCATGGAGTGGGCCAGTTTTCTCCAATATCGGGCGGGCCTATGTCCATCGTGCCTATCTCGAATGGGACTATCTCAGAGGTTTTTCCCTAGGCTCTGCGGCAGGTTCGCTCTTGGTGTTGCCATTGGTGTCGCTGCTGGGTGGGAGATTCGCCGGTCTGTTCCTAGGAGCGTTCATTCTCATCGCTACGTGGCGCACCCAGTGGCTGAAACTGTTTCGTTGGCATCCAGCATTTTCAGGGGCTATCACTTCCGCCTTGTCCATGCTCTTTGGGGCCACAGGTCCACTGGTCATGTCGGTGGTTCCCAATGAGCATTGGTCCAAACAATCGGTAGTGGGCAGCCATGGCGCAGCAATGAGCTTCCAACATGGGTTCAAGACCTTGGCCTTTGGTCTGATTGGTTTTGAACTGTTGGCCTGTTGGCAGATCATTCTGGCCCTCTTGATGGGTGCTGTGGCGGGCAATATCCTCGGACAGCGTGTCCTCTCCAAGATCAGTGATCAACGATTTCGCGTGGTTCTCAAATGGGTGTTGACGCTTCTGGCCATGCGGATGGTGGTGCTGGCAAGTTTGGATTTATGGGGAGCTTAAAACGTCCAACTGCGATCCGTAGGCTTACCTAGCCGAGTCTAACCAGTTTTTCTTTCTTGTTATTTGAGCTTTCTTCCCCCAAAAATTTAAAATTTCTGTTAGGATTTGGTTAGTTGCACGGCACTCACAGTGCACATGCTAGCTCTTTAGACAATTCCAGTCATTGATGAAGCTTTTCCTCAAACGCCCAAGCCCCTTTTCACCTCACTCTGTACCTTATGCCTAGCATTTATCAACCGAAAACTGCGGTCATCCTGGCAGCTGGACTTGGTCTGCGCCTGCGTAGCGTGATCGGCGAAGTTCCCAAAGGACTCCTGGAAATTCAAGGATCTGGATTACTGGAGCGATCCATTCAGTTGCTGAGTTCCTATGGAATTACCAAGTTCTTCGTGGTCACTGGTTTTCAGCATCAGATGTTGGAAAGTCGACTACGAGAACAGTTGAGAGGAAAGCACCTCGATTTCGTGCATAATCAACAGTACGCTTCGTCGGGCAGCATGGAGTCCCTAGCAACGATGAAGGACCAAGTCCAAGAGGATTTTCTGTTGTTGGAATCCGATTTGATCTACGAGCGCCGAGCTCTGGAGTTGTTGTTGGAAGCAGGGCAGCCGGATACGGTGCTGACCTCAGGCCAGACAAATTCGAAGGATGAAGTGTGGATCTATGGAGAGCCCAGGAGTGGCAAGGGAGAGTCGCTAGAGTTGGGAAGAATTCGTTACATCAACAAGCAACCGTCTTCAGAGTTTGCTCTGCGTGGAGAATTGGTAGGAATCAGCTGGCTCTCCGCTGATCAGCTTGCGGCCATGTGTGATTATCACGCAGCGAACAAACCGCGTACATTGCAGCACCACTACGAAGAGAACATCTCTGACCTTAGCGCAGAACGTGAGATCTCCTATCTGAAGATTCCAGACCTGGTCTGGGCGGAAATTGATATGGAGTCGCACTATCGAAGAGTGCTCAATGAGGTTTACCCCAGAATCCAAGCCAGAGAGAATACAGAAATCAGCGCAGAGCTAGCTTACTCATAGACGCTGCCAGCGGTTCGCCGTGAGCAATAGATAGGTCAGGTGATCAAATGCCAGAACCTGCTCCTCCAGTTGCTGGCGATCCTGCTCAGATGGTTGGTTTGCAGCCGATTGATAATGGACCATTCGGCCCAGCGAGTGTTGCAGAAAACCAAGTGGGCTGAAGATGTTGATCAGAGCCCCCTCCTTGACGACCGCAAACTGTGGTTTCTCTTCCAGCAGGTTGCTACCGATGCTGCTGTAGGTCCCCTCCAATTCAAGCAAATCGACAATTGTGGTCAGCAGATCGATCTGTGAGCCATAGTTTTCAGAAATCCCCGGTTCCACGTGCTTGGGGGAATAGATCAATAGTGGAATCCGAAAGCGCTCGTAGGGCTCGTTCGATTGAAAGTGAGCCATCGCATGATCCGCCGTAATGATGAAGACGGTATCCTCAAATTGTGGATGCTGTTTGAATTCCTCGATGAACTTGCCAATCGCCCAATCAGTGTAGTGCAGCATGTTCAAGTAACCACCCTCGGTATCTGTGCCGTGTTCGTAACCTGTAAAGGGTTCCTGCAGCTTGGCAAAGGGGGTGTGGTCCGAACTGGCATTGATGTAACCGAAGAAGCGGCCCTCTGGATCTTGCAGCTGCTGCAGTAGATACATCATCGCTTCATAATCCCAGCCCAAGGGTCGCTGGGCTTCTTCTGCTGGATAGGACAGCAGCAGAGGGTAGTCCTCTCGCCCAAAGTACTCGTTGAAGCCTGCAGATTTGGCGATCAGATCCAGTGAAAAGGACTCCCTATTCGTGGAGCTAACGAAGACGGTTCGAATATCGTTGGCTCTTGCCATGTTGCCGAGCCGAGGGTAGTTGGCTGTCAACGCAGTCATGTCTGGAATGCCCGGTAGCGGTGGCACCCCGGTGAGGATGGACTGCACCCCATCCACACTACGTTGACCATTGGCAAAGAAGTTGGTGAAGACTCGACTCTCGGTGATGAGTTTGTCGAGCTCCGGAGTGATTCCGTAGCCTCCGCCGGATAGTCCATCAATGTACTTAGCGGAGAGGCTTTCAACCATGACGATCACTAGGTTCAACTCTGGGTTGGTACTGCCGCTTCGGACTGGTTTTTGTTCTAGTGGATAGGTTGGATCTTGTGGTTCTAAAATGCCAAGGGTACTTAGATATTCCTTTTCATTCGTGATTTTCCGCTCGATGAAGTGTCCGGAGATGCTGTAGTGAGAGGCTGAAAACATTCCGTTGAGGATCAGATTGCCCATGCTGCCGTTGCCATGACGGTAGGCATCGATCACGGCAATCGGTTTCATTTGTATTCCACCACGAGCCAGCACAGCCATGATCAGGAAACTCAACAGGTAGCCACTCCAGGAGCGAACGCCTGCCAAGTTGTGTTGACGATGCCACTTGAGAAATAAAGGGAAGCAGAGAACGGCAGCAATCAACACCCCCAAGATCGCGGGCCATTGTGCCCTGGCTTCCAGCAGCAGGTATTCAGTATCATTGGCTAAGAAGAGTAGCTCGTTGGTGATGTGGCGTTTGACGTGGCTGAAGTAGACGAAGTCTGCACTCAAGAAGATGATCAGACCCAACATTTGCAAGTAGACGATTGCCTGGATCAGCTTGCGGTAGATGGATGATCCAGTGAAATGCAGTGGAAAGGTCAGCACCAGCATGGGAACTAGCAGCAGGATTGAAGTGGATGCCAGATCGAAGCGGGTTCCTTCCAAAAGACTGAGCGCAAGCTGTCCCCAACTCAGCTCCGTAAATAGCTCTCCGTATTGAAGCAACACTCCGAGGCGGAAGCAGAAAAAGAGTGCTAGAAAGATCAGGTAATGCCCCAATACTTCCTGTAGGACTGGTTTTGCTTTTTTCAGATCTTGTAGAAACATCGTGAACCAATGAGTGAGCAATATCGTTACAATTGTGTGGATGAGTCAGTGCTGCTGCCCATCCTCAAGAAGCATGTTTTCATTCCCTTGCACCGTTGGATTCCTTATGGAGTCCCTGCTAATTACCTCACTTTGGTCTCTATCGTGATGATGTGGGGTATTTTCCTCCACTTCACGACCTTGAAGTTGCCGTCTCCTGCAGAGATTGGCGCTGCTGTTCTGGTGATTACAGCTTATGTGATCTTTGACCATTTTGATGGTCTGCAAGCCAAGTTAACCCAAACAAGCTCTCCTTTGGGAGAGTGGCTGGATCACTTCAGTGATGTCTTCAACGGAGCGATTGTTGTTTATCTGGGATTCAAGTGTCTGCATCTGCCGTTGGATGGACTGTTTCTCGTGTTGACTTGGCTGAATTTTGTCGCTTTTGCAGCAACCTACGTAGAGCAGCGAGTTCGCCGGGAACTATATTTCGGAAAAATCGGCTCCCTGGAAGGTGTTGTGCTGATGATTGCTGTACTGGCCTTGTGCGTTCCTGAGAGTGGAAGAGCCCTTTGGCACTTGGAACTTGGCTGGCCCATCTATCAATTTCTCCTGGCTAGCTTCGCCCTAGGCTGTTTTGGGACTGTCATCACCTGTCTGCAACGAATGCGAGCATTGCCCAGAGAATTTCTGGTTTTCGGTATTGGAGGCAGCCTGCTTGTGCTGTTAGGAATCTACTTGGAACTCTCCACCAGTTGGCTCTTTTGCGCCATCACCATCTTTTCCTCAGAATTCATCCTCAGGAACATGCAGCAGCACCTCACGAGTCAAGAGAGTGTCACAGTGGATCTGGTTGTTTTTGGATTGCTGACAGGACTGGTTGGATTTTACTGGCTTTCCTGGAATCCGATTCCATTGCTGATGCTGTTTAGCCTTGGACTTGGCGTCTCTATGCTGCTGCGCTGTGGGCGTTTGCTGATCTTCTGGCGTCCTTATTGGGTCTGGTGGAATCCATCCGCACCGTCTTGAAGCCCTATTGGCGATGCCTCACTCTCCTTTGGATCAACGAATTTTCAAAGAGACTTTTACTGCTTGTTTGGGGACTGATTTTGGAAAAGTTGCTGTTTCTTGAACAGCGGCAAATAATTATTTTTTCAAGAAGCAAGGATTGTGCAGAGGAGACAGTGGATCTGAAGGTGAGCATTCAGCAGTCTTTGTAAATAATCTCCCCATCGGGCATGGTGGTATTGCAGAGTTGGGCTCCTTCCATTTCTGCGAACGAAAGATCGGCTCCTTTCAGACTAGCGGCACCTAGGTTGGTGTCTTTCAAGTTCCCCTCTTTGAGATTAGCTCCTCCGAGATGAGCTCTACGCAGATCACATCCTTCTAGATTGGCAAAACGCAGATCTACATCAACGAGACTCGCTGCCACTAACCGAGCACCTTTCAAATTGACTCCGTGAAGGTCTGCTTGATCGAGTCGGGCATTTTCCAGGTTAACCCCTTCCAAATTAGCGAAACGCAATTTAGTGCCTTCAAGATTAGCTCCATAGAGGTCGGCCCCTTGGAGGTTGGCACTCTCCATATCGCAGCTTGAGAAGTCTGCATCTTTCAAATTTGCCTCTTGTAGCTTAGCTCCCTTTAAATAAGCACCACTCAGATCGCCACCACTCAGGTCACCATTTGGACAATTTCTGGTTGAAGAGAGCCTCTCCAGATCGTCTTGTTTCATGTTGTTTCCTTAGGGAATTTTGGGGCTTGAATTCGAATGTAGCTATTAGTTTTCAAGATAACTACTGAATGGTAGAAAAGTTTCTCTGATTAGTCTAGAGTCTAGCTTTCTCTTCCACTGGCAAAGAGCAATCTCTAATAGCGGAGAGAATTTTACCATCAACCCTGTTGAATAATCATGAAAGAAAGGAGTCCAATGTACACAGCCGTTGCAAATGTAAAGGTTACCCCAGCCTATTGGGAAGCACTGATGAAAAACCCGGATTCAGATCGGGCAGCTGCCATTGCCACAGCCATGGCAAGTGTTGGAGGTAAACTCCATTTCTTTGGTTTTACCCACGGCAAGTGGGATGCCATCGTAGCTGGTGAGGCACCCTCTGAGGCTGCTTTTATGTCTGTTATTGCTAGTGCCTGGATGGCAGGAATGATACAGGATGTTGAAACGATTCCCTGTATCGCTCAAGAAACAGTTACTGAAGTGATGTCTAAAGCCGGCAGTGCCAATTACAAAGGTCCAGGGCAGTAATCCCTTCAATATCTTACCCCATCAAAGCCCTTGCCCCAAGCAGGGGTTTCGCTGTTTACTTTCATCCGAATAATCTAATTGTTGTTCAGCTGAAAAATGTAAGAACTCTCGTGCAAAAATTCAGACAAAATAATTTCAAAAATCTAATAAATCACTCAAATAAAAAATTCTATATTTAAAAAATTAGATTTCGTCATGAAAAAGCTTAGTCTGTTATCTATTATACTTATATTTATTTGTACGTTTTCTTTGAAAGCCAATGAAAATAAAGATAAGGTTTATCAAGTCATATCTGAAGAATCAACAAACATCCCAAGAGAATATTATTCTTTTTTAGAAAATGTCAGTTATCAATTAACTCACAAAGATTTATCGGAAGCTAGCTGGACTTCAAAAATGAAAACTCCCCAATCTTTCTATGATGGTTATTGGGTAAGATTAAAAGTTAAAAATAAAACAGATAAAGTAAACTTAGGACTGGTTCATAGATGGAATTTTGAAAAAAGAATTATTTATAAAAATTCCAATAAAATTTATAGTTTTCCGCTAGTACGCTCAATATACGATAACTACACACATCGATCGGAGGATCGTATTTGGTATAATTACAAAATAATAATGCCAAAAGATGAACTAGTCGAAATCTACAGCTATTTCAGAAGTCAACCATTAGATAGAAATCAAATCTTTGAAGGCGGTCTGGATTGGATGGCGATTGGGTTATGGCAAGATATTGAATTTAATGAAATTATGAGGTTATTAGGATACGTTGTAATGATCTCAATGTTGATTTGTTTTGGCTTATACTTTTTATTTTACTTTGTAGTTTCTAACGAAAGATCTTATCTTTGGATTTCAATAACACTCTTAGTTGGATTATATCCTTTTATTACATGGATGCTCAGTTCCACATTTGGTATTAGATTTAACTATATTTATGGAGCAATTGGTTTGAGTGTCATGTCGATTGTTCTAATAAAATTTTTCCAGAATTTATTATCCTTCAAGCAAATATTTCCTAGAACTTATTATGTTTATGGAATCGTCACTAAATTTTATTTTTTTTGTGCATTTATTTATTTTTATGATTCTTTACAATACCCAAATACTGAGCTGTATAAAGACATTATAAAATATCCACATCATCCTTGGGGTGTGGGTACAATTCCAATGAATTTAGCGCTTATACCAGTAGGTTTAATATTAGTGTCAGCAGTTTGCATTTCTTATTTATTATGGCGGAGAGGCGACAAGGTTGCGAGATATCTATTTTTTACTTTTTTAGTACCTGTAATTATATTTCCAACAGCATTCATGGATATGTGGTTCTTGTTTGAAGCAGGATACACATTAAAAGTCATTAAAGATGTAATACAAGTATTAGCAATTTTGCTAATACTCATCATGCTTGGAATGGCCCTAGCGCAAAAGTTAAACGACATAAAACAGAGTGCAATTGATCTGTTGGAGGATAAAGTTCTATCCAGAACAAAAGCGTTGACAGAGGCAAATCAATTAATTACGAAAAGTGTGGATTCAGCTAGCATGATTCAGAATGCAATTTTGCCCAAGTTTGATTATCAAGAACATGGATTTGAAGAGTTAAAATATCTCTGGATGCCCAGGGATGTTGTAGGTGGTGATTTTTATTGGGTTGGCAAAAAAGGAGACTGGACTTGCTTGATGGTAGCGGATTGTACTGGTCATGGCATACCAGGGGCATTCATGACACTGATCTCCACAACTCTACTGAATCGAGTTAAAGAGATTGTAGATCTTAGCCATCCAGATCAGATCCTAGATTCATTGGATTTCCTATTGGAAGAGACACTCAAGTTCGATGAGAACACAGGAACTGAATTTGGGCTGGATGGAGGTGTTTGTTGCTTTTCTCGAAAACAAAGTCTTCTTCGATTTGCGGGAGCAAAGATGAATCTTTATTACAAAGCAGCAAATGAAATCTTTGAACTGAAAGGAAATAAAAAAAGTCTTGGTTATGTAACCAAACCCCATCCACAAAGCTTTGATGTCCATGATGTCAGTCTAAGTAGTAGCCCCACTTTCTATCTTTTTTCTGATGGGTTGACAGATCAAGTAGGTGGACCCAAGAAAATTATGTATGGTAAAAAGCGCATCATTCGAAAGATTGGGGAGATTTCAGATCTTGATTTGACAATCCAGAACATTTCACAAGACTTTGAACAATATCAGGGGAAAAATAGGAGAAGAGACGATATTTCATTATTTGGCTTCCGAGTGAGTAACCAAGAAGAAACCGTGTGAAAAGATAAAGGTAAAATGGATTCGATAAAATTTTATGAACTTCAGAAAACTCTGAAAGAAAACGATATAATGTTTTGTTACAGTGGTTATGTGACGCAAAAAATTTTGGTTGCTATTGGTGAAACAATAAAAAAGAAATTAGAGGTTGAAGAAACAGATCTTGGAAAAACCAAAAAGGTTTTCTCGATCTTTGTTGAAGGTGTTCAAAACGTAATTCGCTATTCAGCAGATTCGATTGGTGAATCTGATGAGCTAGATAATGAAGTACGCTACGGGATAGTCACAATTGGAAATAACCCTGAGGGGATTACTGTTCGGTGCGGAAATTTGATTTTTAATAAAGATGTAAATCGAATGAAAGAGCGAGTAAGTTTGATTGAAGGTAAGGACAAGGATGAATTAAAAAAATTATATAAAAAACAGATGATGGAAGGGCCTGAGGAAGGCAGTAAGGGTGCTAGTTTGGGATTTTTAGAAATGGCCAGGAGGGCAGGTCATCCTCTTGAATTTTCGTTCGAAGAAGTGAGTGATGACTACACGTTTTTCTGTATTAACGCGATCATTTGAGTAGAAAAATGGATAATTTAGATATTACAGCTACAGAGACTACTCCAGAAATAAAATTTGATTTTAGTAACCACCACTTTTTATTTGGTGGAGAATCCTACCCTGAGCACTCTGATGAGTTTTATCGACCAATTTTAGAATCAATCCAACAATATTCACAAAATGATTCTAATGAACCTGCAACATTCGTTTTCAAACTAACTTATTTTAATAGTTCAAGTGCTCGAGTGCTGATGAAGCTTTTCGAGCTTATTGATGAGATGGGAGAAAACAGAGAGATCAATGTTGAATGGCACTACCACGAGGAAGATGACACTATGGAAGAATTTGGGGAAGATTTTTCAGATGATATTGAGAATGCTAACTTTAAGTTAATGAGTTACTCTGATGACTGATTTACTTTCTCATGAAGAATCGATTATTGAACAGGGTAAACAACGAGTTGATTCAGAAGAAGAAATTGAGGCGCGTCACTATGCAGAATTACTCAAGGCCTATATCAAGCTCAATAAGGAGCAAAATCGGCTCATTCGTTTGAGTGATAAAAGTCAAAAAAAACTCAGTGTTGCCAATGCTAAATTAGCCAATTTTTCTACGAAACTTTCAAAATACTTCTCCCCGGAGGTTTACAACTCTCTGTTTACCGGTGAACTTGATGTGAAAGTTCAGACTCAAAGGAAACTCCTGACAATTTTCTTTTCTGATCTCGAAGGCTTTACTGAACTGACAGAAAGATTGGAACCCGAAGTACTCACAGAGTTGCTTACCCACTATCTCACTGAAATGTCTAAAATTGCGTTGCGGTGGGGAGGAACAATCGACAAGTATATTGGCGACGCAATCATGATTTTCTTTGGTGACCCAGCCAGTAAGGGGGAAAAAGCTGATGCTGTCAATTGTGTCAGGATGGCAATGGAGATGGTCGACCAATTGGCTGAAATTCGTGCAATCTGGAAAGACAAAGGCCTTGCTCTCCCACTCAATGCGAGAATGGGGATCCACACCGGGATCTGTACCGTTGGGAATTTTGGTTCCGAAGATAGGTTAGATTATACTGTGATTGGTAACGGGGTAAACCTCGCTTCTAGGCTGGAAAGCAACGCAAAGCCAAACTCGATCCTTATCTCCGAAGACACCTATCTGCATGTTCGAAGTGAGATCAACTGTTCAAAGAATAACACGATCAAGGTCAAAGGTGTCTCGTACCCTGTGCAGACTTATAAAGTCGAAGGACTTATGATGGAACAAGCTGATCAGCTTGGTTTGACTGAACATCAGATTCCAGGACTTTCGTTAATTCTAGATCAAAGCAAAATTGAAAATCGAGTTCTTGTCAGGAAGAAAATCAAAGAAGTACTAGATCTACTTGAATAGTTTTTTCCCCAATCGCTCTCCTACCGCCCCACTCTCCGTAGCCACCCCGTGCAAATTTTTAGAAAAATCAGTGTATGTGCTCTGGTTATTGCCTTGATCTACTCATTGTTGGGATGCTCCCAACTGGGGGAAAATCCGAGTGGAGCCCACTTGGAAGAACTCCGGAAGTCTCCGAACTATTCCACTGAGAACAAGAGGTTCAAAAATCGTAGAGAAAATATTTTTGAAGAAATGCGGAAGAGAGATAGCTTCTGGAAGAATCCCATGAAGCGATTTTCCAATAATATGCTTTTTAACCCCAATCAAACCGTTCCTGAGATAGTACTGCCCGAAATACGGCCTCCTGATCTAAAGGAGTTTTTGAAGCCGACTGAGAGCATTAAATTTGTTTGGTTTGGTCACTCAACCCTTCTGATAAATATTCAGAACACTATCATCTTAGTAGATCCCGTCTTCTCAACTTCAGCTTCGCCAGTCAATTTCATCGTACCTAGATTTCAACCACCTGTTCTTGAACTCAATGAGTTACCAAAAATCGATGTCGTTTTGATCTCCCATGACCATTATGACCATCTTGATATGAATACTGTTCAGTACTTGAGTAACAAAGTTTCAAAATTTATTGTACCACTGGGGGTCACATCTCACTTGAAAAGCTGGGGGGTGAGTGAAGAGAAGATGGTTGAACTAGACTGGTGGCAGTCTACTTCATTCGATCAAGTTACCTTTACTTCAACACCAGCCCAACATTTCTCTGGAAGACATGCCCTTTTCAACATATCTCAAACACTTTGGTCTTCTTGGGTTGTTCAGTCAGCAGATGTCAGCTTTTACTTCAGTGGGGATTCAGGGTACGACGTCCACTACAAACAAATTGGAGACAAGTTCGGGCCCATTGATTTGGTATTTATTGATAGTGGGCAATACAACGCGCGGTGGCGGGAAGTGCATAATCTACCTGAAGAAGCAGTACAGGCATCCATTGATCTCAAGGGACGCTATTTAGTCCCTGTTCATTGGGGCATGTTCAATCTTGCAATCCATAATTGGTATGACCCCATCCAAGAGAGTGTTAGGTTTTCTAAAAAACATAACGTGAAACTAATGACTCCAAAGCTAGGTCAATTAATTTCAATGGAAGAGCAAACATTGACTATTGATTGGTGGTCTAATCTGATTGGAGAGATCAAAAAATAATCCTCCATTTTAGGAAATAAGATAACTAGAAATCATATGTTTCGTCTGACAACTCTTACTTACCTAATCACCAGTATCACAATATTCTCCATGTATATTGCGGGTACTTGTGCTCTTGGGAGTCCGTACGTTTACACTGGTGATTCAAAGATTTCAATCGAGCAATTTCAGTATCTTGAAGACATGGATGAAACAACTAGTCTATCTGACCTTAAGAAAGCAAATTGGAAAAGTGAAATTGAGAATATACATTCGTATTATAATGGTTTCTGGGTAAAATTAGTAGTTCTTAATCAAAGTGATGAATCTGATCTTGGTGTTCGTCACTGGACTACATTTGAAAAGAAATTATATGCAGTAAATTCGAAAGGAATTCAAGAATACGATTATATTAAATTTGATGATGGTTCTTATAATTTTATTGGTATTGATAGAATCCAATTTCGATATCGGATTGTGATGCCAATCAATGAGATAACTACAATCTATAGTTTTTACAGGTTTAAACCTCTCCATAGAACACTATCAACCAGGCATGTGACATTTGGTATCGATAGCTGGGAAAATCTACAATCGCAGGCTTTCTTTCAAATCATGCGGAATATCTTCTTTTATGCAATACTTATTTATCTTTTTTTAAATAGCATATCATCATTTATTGTGACAAAAGATTCGAACTATTTATGGTTGACAATTTTACTATTTACTCTGGTATTTTCTGCAATCTATTTATCTGGCTATACCATTGGTTTTCGCGGTAATCCCCACATAGGACAATTAATATTTAGCTGTGTATTGATTTCAATTATTCAATTTTTTAGAAATTTCTTAAATCTTGATTCTAAAATCATATGTAAATTAATAAATAGCTTAATTATTTTACATTTATCGATTATTTTTTACTACTTTATTAGGTCATTTGAATTTCCTGATGGTGAATATTTTACTAACCTTAAAAAGTACCCAATTCAACCATTAGGTATTGGATATTTTCGAATGATTCTTCAGTTTGTACCTACTATCATTTTATTACTTTATTTCGCATTTCTTTCATTCAAATCTTGGCAATCAGGGGATAAAGCCTCAGGTTACATCGTTTTTGCACTTACGATTCCTGTTGTTTCCTTTGGGATTATGGCAATAATTATTAATCTAGCAAATAAAGGCTACTTTGGACTGGAAATTATTAATCTTGTTGCATTGCCATTAGGTGGCATACTTTTGATACTTTGTCCAATTGCAATTAATTTAGCGTTAGAAGAGAGAATAAAAGCGTTCAAAGATAATGCAATGAATAATCTACAGTCCTTGAATACAGAACTTGATAACAAAGTTAGAGAAAGGACTCTTGATCTTCAAAAGGCCAACAACTTAATTACAGACAGTATACAATCCGCCAGCGCGATTCAGTCAGCCATTCTCCCTAGCATTGAACCAAGTCACTACGGCTTCAGCGAACTGGTCTACATTTGGGAACCCAGGGACATCGTAGGTGGGGATTTCTATTGGGCCCAACAGCAGGAAGACTGGACAGCACTGGTTGTTGCAGACTGCACGGGTCACGGAATTCCTGGCGCTTTTATGACACTAATCTCCAGTACAATCTTGGATCGTATCGCTTCACTACATGATCTCAGTCAGCCAGATCGAATTTTAGATCAACTTGACGAGTTATTGAGCCACCAAACCTTTAAGTTAAGTGCTGGAGATAGCACAAATTTTGGGCTGGATTGTGGAGTTTGTTGTTTTTCCAAGGCAGAAGGAATCTTACGCTTTGCAGGAGCCAAATCAAATCTGTATCAGAAAACGGGGGCAGAGGGAAAAGAGATGAAAGGAGACAAGGTCAGTTTAGGCTATGACTCCAAAGAACACCCGATTCCATTTAAGGTGATTGAAACCAAGCTCGATGAACATTCGAGCTTCTACCTGTTCTCTGACGGCATCACTGATCAAGTCGGTGGCGCAAAGAATCTAATGTATGGCAAGAAGCGCCTTTTGCGTCAAATCCAGTCTTCTAGCTCGGTGGCTGAGGCTATAGAAAGAATCATGAAAGATCTGAAGAGCTACCAGGCGGATAACAAAAGAAGAGATGACCTGACTCTGTTCGGTTTCTCTTTTTAATTTTTTCCCACGTCGATACTTCTGAACAGGTAATACCTACTTTCAGTCATTTTTATTCAGTTTTTCACCTCATTAACCTCACTTAGCTTTTTGAGCCCTCACATGCAAAGACTCACAAAACTCAGCTTTTTTACATTATGGATGACTGGGGTAGTTGCATGTTCCAGTGGCGGTTCTTCAAGCAGAATTGACAACAGCACATCAACTAAGGATATTGCAGATGTCGGTACACTTGTAGATCAAGATGAAGATCAAAATGTGAACACTGATTCCTCAGACAATAGTATCACACCACCGGACATCACCAACCATATCTTCACGAAAGCAGACCCTTCCTGCAGTGCCTACGTTGGTGAGTTCACTTCCACGATCAAAGATCTTGGCAATAACCGTACTTTGTCGGGATCACTTTCCATCACAGCGAATGGCAACACCTGCACGATCAGCAGTAACTCGATTCCTAACCACGATGTCAATGATACGGGTGCATTTGCAACAACGATTGGCGAGGTCGACGAAACTTTTAGTATCCCTATCTCACCATCTACAGCAAACAGTACCACCCAACTTACTCTGCAATACGACAATGCGATTTTTTTAAATGGAGCAAAGCTCGATTTACTCGCTGCAGCCTGTTACGGGGTTGGGCCTGATCCACTTGGAAAAGAAAAGATTGGTTGTTCGCAGACGAGTATTCCTTGGCGCTATGATCCCATGTACTTGCTGAATCAATTTGGAACAGACTACCACAACGCTCATACGCAACCGGATGGAGCCTATCATTATCATGGAGATCCTTTAGCCATGTACGACACTTCAGGGCAAACGGCTTCGGGAGTAATTGGTTTTGCTGCTGATGGTTTTCCAATTTATGGTCCTTTCATCGATGACAATGGAAGCATACGCAGAGTCACTTCAAGCTATGTCCTCATAGACGATGGAGGTACGCGGCAAAGTCAGGCTGGAGAGGGAGCATTCCCAGGTGGAAATTATGATGGTACTTATATCGATGATTATGAATACCAGGCTGGCAGTGGAGATCTAGACGAGTGCAATGGAATGGTGATCAATGGTCATTACGGATATTTTGTGACAAATGCTTATCCCTGGATTATGAAATGCTTCAGAGGGCGTCCTGACAGTTCCTTCCGCAAGACTTCTGGAAAGCCTTAAGATGCAGAACATGTTATCCCAAAAGAGAGCATGGCCTTTCCCCAACCAAATAGATTTCAATGAATACAACGTCTAAGGATCGCCCCTCTTCATTGACCCATCGTCCAGCCTCAGAACTGGCCCAACTGATTCGTCAAAGAGAGGTTACCGCAGAGTCCGTTGTGCAGGCTCATCTCACTCAGATCAAGCACCACAATCCGCAAATCAAGGCGATCAGTGTTCTAGCCGAAGAGGAGGCACTCACTAGCGCAAGGCAAGCCGATCAGGAGCTGTCTGCTGGCAGCAACGAAATTGGTCCACTACATGGGGTGCCCATCACTCTGAAAGATTTGATGATCGTTAAGGGTATGAGAACCACCCGAGGACTACCGCAGTACTGGAACTACAGGCCTTCCAAGGACTGTGAGTTGGTAGCCCGCTTGCGAAGAGCAGGAGTAATCATCCTTGGTCGCAGCAATGTACCATTTGGATGCTATGACTGGAACTGTCGGAACCCAATTTATCCGGAAACAGTAAATCCATGGAATACTGGACGTACTCCTGGCGGGTCATCCGGAGGGGCAGCAGCGGCAATTGCGACTGGGATGACTCCTTTGGATATGGGCTCTGATCTGGCAGGATCCATTCGCCTTCCTTCTCATTGTTGTGGAATCTTTGGATTGCGCACGACAGATGGACTCCTACCCATGAACGATGTGGATCCTGAAGATTTTCCTTCCTCATCTTCATTGCTGACGGTTTGTGGACCAATGGGTCGCAGCATTGCCGATCTTCATTTGATGCTCTCTGTTTTAGCACCTGAGCAAAGACAGGACACGCCTCCAGTTCCTGAGAAACTGCGGATTGCCCAAACCCATAAAATTCTGGACGTCACCGCTGACGAAGCGACCCAAGCAGCAATCGGATCTTTTCTGAACAACCTGAGTAAAGAGGGTCACACGGTGACCAGAGATTGTGCACCTGAGGTTGACATGGCGGAGTGTTTTGAATTGTGGGCGCTGATCACGGGTCATCTCGGCAGTATTTCACTCCCCAAATTGATGCGCACGGAACCCCTCAACTCCATTTTGTTGTTCTACGTGTTGCAGATGCGAATGGGTGGCGGCTGGATCGCTCAGAATCTTCGAAATGGATTTCATTCTTCAGAGCAGGATTTTCAAAACGCGTTGGAGCGACTCGTAGAAATTCGGGAACAGGTGACAAAGTTCTATGACCAGTATGACCTCTGGATGCTTCCGAACATGCCCGGGCCTGCTTTTGAGAGAACGCGGATGAACTGGAATTTCAAAGTGGATGGACACCGAGTTAGCTATGGGACTTACAACGGAACTTATCACTCTACGACTGCGCTGATGGGAACCCCTGGATTGACAGTGCCAATTGGTTTTAGCGAAGGATTACCACTTAGTGTACAGGTACACAGCAGAGCTTTTTCCGATTTCTGGTTATTGAAGGTGGCTGAACAGCACCTTGAACCCCACGCCGAGATCCGCTGGCCAAATGGCTTCGGCCCTGCGAGCTAGAAAGTATAAACTGAAGTTGAGACGATGGTCCGTCGTAGCTGTGCGCGTAAGGAGCGATTCAGAAATGATTTTGTGGCAGGTAAAGAACAAGATCGGGGAAGAGGGTCAACACGAGCATTCCCAGCAAGAGTAGCAGCCAATATGGAACGGTCGCCAAAGCGGTTTTGCCCAAGCCGATTTCATGGTTGGTGACAGCAACAATCACCGAGAGATTCAAACCAACAGGCGGAGTGACTTGACCGATCTCAATCAGGATCGTGACAATGACCCCCAGCCAAATTGGATCAAAACCGAGTCCTGTGAGCAGAGGAAAGACGATCGGTAGTGTCATCACCATCAGGGACAAGCCATCGAACAGGCAACCCAGCAGAACGTAGCAGAGAATTACCAACAACAGCACCCAGTAGCGATCCCAGCCCAACTCTTCGATGGCCTCAATCAAGGCTTGAGGTACCCCCAGAATACTGATCGATTGAGCGAGGATCACAGCCCCAACCACGACAAAGCCAATCGATCCATAGGTGATCGCTGCCTGACGAAAGCAGTCCACTAGCTTGCGAAATGTCAGGTCTCCCCAGAGAAAGCCCAAGGCAATTGCGCTGACAACTCCAACGCCTGCTGCTTCTGTTGGGGTAGCGATCCCCAGCACAATCGTTCCCATCACTGCAAAGACCAGCCCGGCGACAGGCCAGATGCTTAACAAATTCTTAAGCTTTTGGAGAAAGGGAATCTGCAGGTCTGGCTCTACAGGATATAGACTTCGATCCCTCAGACAGCGCACAAGGATGTAGGCCATGAAACAGAGCGCCATCAACAACCCCGGAATGATTCCTCCCAAAAAGAGCTGACCAATCGAGGTTTCGGTTAGTGAACCATAAATCAACAAAGACAAGGATGGAGGAATCAGCAGACCGAGGGTTCCACCACCAGCCAGACTGCCAACTACCATTCGTCGATCATAACCTCGCTGGCTCATCTCTGGATAGGCTACGGCTCCGACAGCTGCTGCGGTTGAGAGGCTGGAACCACTGATTGCCCCAAAGACCGTGCAAACTGCGATATTGGTGTGTAGCAGGTTTCCAGGAACTCGATTGAAGACAGTTGACAGGGCTGCGTAGATGCGTTGACTGACCCCGGAAGCCAGCATCACTTCTCCCATGATGATGAACAAAGGAATCGCACTCAGAGTGAACTCATTGAGGACATTCCAGACAGCGTTCAAAGCTAGGGAAGTCGCGCCATTTACAAAGAATTGAAGGATGATCAGTCCGGTCAGACCAAGCGCTGCACCGAGGGGAGCGCTACTGGCCGCGGTTGCGATCAGTGTGCTGAGAAGAGTTGTCCAAAACATTCGGACTTCAACCGGAGGAAGTAGGGTCGTGGGAAGAACGACGGATCTTCCAAAGGCAGAGCAGACTGGCGATGCCTGTCAAGAAGAAAGAGATGGGGAGAATGGCCATCCAGGGAAGTAGCGGAAGTCGGGAGATCTCCGTTTTGAGGTTCAGCTTCATGGCAAACTTTAGCCAGGGAATGGTCTCATAGAGCATCCATGCAAAGAAGGCCAAGGTGACCAACTGCTTAAGAATCCTCAGTGACCAGCGAACCTTTTCAGAAGGGTGCTGCGTAAGCAGTGTGATCTGCACATGCTTATCTTGCAGTGTCAGGTAGGGTAACATCAGGAAAAGAGAGGCAGACAGGAGCAAGCCGACTACCTCTTCGGTAAAGTTCAGCGGCGAGTTGAGAAAATAGCGCATCACTACTCCCACGCTGACCATGACAACCATTCCCAGGCCCGCCAAGGCAGCCAGCGCAACCATCCATCTTGAAATCAATTGCACATGGGTTCTCAGTGAACAGTGAGAGGAGCACCAAGTACAAAGAAATCATTCGGTTGACTTCTCTCAAAATTGTTCATCATTCAGCGTCCGACTGCCTTAAGGATCTTAGCCCGGTTGGCTGGGGCATTACCTCCGGCTTCTTCTGCCATGGTTTGCCATGTACTGGCGGCAGCATCAAGGAAGGCCCGCTGATCCTGAGCTGGAAAATCAGCCATCCACTTGATCCCGGCCTGCTCCAGATCTTGACGCGCCTTCTGCTCTTTCTCGTTGTCATCAGAATAGTCGGTGGAGCGTGCAAAGAGATCATCTGCTGCTTTCTTGACCGCAGACTGCATGGAAGCTGGTAGCGAATTCCACTGTTGCTCGGAAGCTCCCAGTACGTAAGGAAGACCAGCAATGGGATAGAGGTAGGAAGCGAAGCCAGTGACTTCCTGTAGGGAAACGGTCTTGGCGTACAGGGCTGGATAAACCGCGCAATCCACAACCCCGGTCTTCAAGGCAACATACATCTCAGTTTGTCCAATGATCTGTGCGGATACACCGAGCTTGTCAAATGTTTCGACCATGTCCTTGCTCCAGACACGGAGCTTCTTGGTACGTAGTGTCTCCAGCGTGTTCACTGCTTCATCACGACAAAAGATGGAAGCATAAAGAATCGGCAAGGCTAAGAATCCTGCAGGCACAATCCCCCACTCCTTCAGCTCCTCGGCATAGATATCCTTGAGGACGGGGATTGCCTTCAGGTGCTCCTCTGTGGATCCGACAGAACCCTGAATGTAAACGGCATTCATTGCGGGGGCATCCCGCCCCAGGTAATTGGCCCAGACCAGACCCATCTCTGCTGCTCCGGTGGGCAGCCAACGCAAGACATCCTCGTTTTTCAGACCTAAGGAGCCACCATGATAAACCTTGATTTGTAGCTTGTTATCGGTGGCTACGCCGACATCGTTGGCAAAGCGGTCAAGTTCCTTGGATTCGTTACGATTTTCAGGGAGGCCATTATTGAATTTCCAGCTGAACTCCTGCGAGAAAACCGGGGTGGAAAAAAGCAGTGTTCCTGCAAGTACTGCTGTGACCGAACGCTTGATGAATGGAAGGAAGCTTTTCATGAACTCACCTTTACTGGATGATTGAAGAATTAAAAGAAATGTGATCGAAAACAATAGAAGGCTAGCTAACTACTGGGGGATGTTCTGCAAGACAAGTCGATTCTGATTTTAAACGATTTGCAAAACTATTCACTGTGCTGATTTCAGATAACAATTTGCAAAATATTATCAATTGTAAATGCAGCAAGAAGATCAACGAAGAAATCAGTTTAGTAAAAATTCAGTGAGTGATGTAGTCTCGTGATTATTTGCAATTATAAACTAATCTGATGGCTGGTAATTTGTCGGTGTGGGTATGTGGCTTAGCAGAAGAATGTAAAGTTTTAGTTTCACAGATAGGATGTCAACTTGATTTGGACAAAGTCATCTGAATCAAATATGTAGGATGGATCTGAAGTTTGGGCCCCAGAAAATTCTGTTACCGAAACTTGAAGACTAAAGTTCTCATATATTCTTGTTTCATATTCTAGAAAAGTGGTTGAGTTGTACCTGCTCGTGTCATAGATAGTTCCACCCAGAAAAGAACTATCGGACATGTCGTTAAGAGTGATTCGATATCCTGCAAAAATATCTTGATCAGAAAGAGTTTGGGGTTCGAGTTTAGACCTGCCATCATGCTGATATTCAAATAAAATTGAAAAATCAGAATCAGAATCAAAGATCTGGTGAAAGGTATATTCGAAACCAGAGACAGCCGCAGCATATGTCTCTGAAAATCCGTCTCTCACAATGACTTCGGTTTTGAGAAGCAAGTCTACGTATGTGTATTGGAAGTCCAAACCCATCTGACTAATTTGTCCATAATAAGGAAATAATTCAGCTGCTGAGTTTGGTAGAATGAGGGGCTCTCTGCTGGTTCCCTTGAAGTAGCTCAGACCAAAATCTATGTCAGCAAAGTAGTGACTATATCGAAGAGCAACATCTAAGTTATGTAGTGCATCTGCAGATTCAAATTCTGAATCGTTTTTTTCAATTACTGTAGCTCCTCTAAATCGTCCTTCGTATCCCGAGAAACTTCTCTCTCTAAAGTAAGGTAGAAGATAGAAAGAAAATGTTCCGTACTCTGGAAGAAACTTAAGATTTATCATTGGTTGACCTAATTTTTGGTCCCCAGAGAAGTCTCCAGCATCAGTCTGATTGATAACATCAACTAGGTTAATCGATTCGGTAACACCCCAAAAAACGGTGTCGACACCAACCAAAACTTCGATTAGATCAGATTCAAAGAGCCAGTACCCCTCCCTGACATCAAGAAGATCTCTGTTCTCATCGATCTCATCTTTTCTGAAGAAAGGGTTGATGGTGACAGAGTGATTACTATCTAGAGGATAGAATACTTCAAAAAATCCTTCGACAGAGTTTTGAAAATCGTCAGTAGATTGTCCAGCCCACTTTGGAGGGTTCTTAAAATATCTAGCCTCAACCCCCAAAGATAGCCGGGTATCAACATTTTCGTTAGCAAAAAGACTGCTGGTAATGAAGCAGAGAAAAATTAGGTTTGTGAAGATAAGATTAGAAAATGAAGACATAAACTAGCGAATCCGACTCAGTTTCCCTTTTTCAAAAGCGTTATCAGTCAATCCAGTTTTAAACTGATAATCTTCCCAAATTAAGTCCGTTTGCTTCTTCGTTTGTACATTTTTCATGGCAAACCTGTGAGAGCGCCAGATACCATCTAAATACTCTCTGTAATCAGATGTTTCCAGGACCTTCAGCAATTGACCTCTACGGTCATAAAACTCTAATTTTCTTAGTTGAAATATTGATTGGTCAATCCAGCTGACTTGTTTGGAATATCCTGACTTTTCGTATAGAGGTATTCTTTCCAGAACGTCGCAAGTTAGCTCACCACACGGCTCTTCCCTCAAAAATTTATATGAGAATTTCTTGAGTTCTGTAGCTGTAAAATCCTCAAAAGCGAATTCTGATCCTACAAAGGGACCAGACTTGTTGCTCGAAGAAATCCTCTTTACCCTTTTTAAGGCTGGCAGATAAAGCCACTGATTATCAGGTTTTAGAATCTGTGCATGGGAAAGAAGAGCGGTTCCTTTGATGTCCTGAGGTGTGTTAAAGAGCACAAGGCTTTTGTCTCCAACCTCCTCATTTTCTCTTTCCAGAGTGGTAAAACTGATTGATCTTGTCGTTTCGTCTCCTGCAGCATTTCTCAAAATCATTGTCATTTCTACTTTGCTGTCTCCATAACCGTTGTCGGATCGATCTGATCTTGCGGCTATTTCGTAACCTTTGTCCTCGGGTGATTTGCCAAAGGCTGTTACAGAAAGAGAAAGCAGAAAGATTAATGAAATGATCAAAAAAGTTTTTGAGTGATTTTCCATTACGTTGATTGACATGGTGCGCTCCTTATACTCTAGAAGTTGCGGGATGGACAGTATTGACATTTTTACTGTTGGAAACAGCAAAATCATTTTTGAAGAGAAGAATGGCAGGTAAAAGTAGAAAATCTAGAATGAGTGCAAAGACAATTGCCAAAATGGTCATCAGTCCCATGTCCACATTTAATTTGAATGTAGAGCTAGTCAATACCCCGAAACCCACAGTTAATATGAAAGTGTTGATGACAATGGCCATTCCGACGTTATCGAAAGCATATCGAATCGAATCTTCAACACTTAGTTGGCGATCTTCTCTTGCTCGAACATATTTCGAAAGGAAATGAACAGTATCATCGACTACGATTCCGAGGGATATTGAGGCTACTGTAGCGACCGAAAACCCGACATCACCCACTAGGATTGCCCAAGCCCCAAAAGTGGTAAGGATGGGTAGTCCATTTGGAATTAGACTTAACAATCCCAATTTCAAGCTCCTCAAAGCGACAATCATCATCAAAGCAATTGTAAAGATTGCTATCATCGTCCCAGTAATCATATTACTGACGTTTCTTTCGGTAATGTAGGTGAACATTACGCTGGCGCCAGTCGGTTTCGTTTGCATGTAATTAGGGAAATTTTTCTTCATCCAATCATCAGTCTGAATAAGAAAACTCTTCAGCTCAGCAGTTGTTAATCGACCAAAGGTAACTGTCACCCTTGAAGCACTCTTATCAATGTTGATTCTATCATTTAGGTCTAGTCCATACGGTAGTGAAAGCTCATATAAAAGAAGATATTGAGCAGACAAATCTCTTTCTTCTGGGATTTTGTAGTAACTTTGATCATCACCATGCATATTTTTGTTTAATCTCTTCATAATGTCTGAGATTGAATACACATGCTCTACATTTTCGATCCCACGTAAATATACAATGAATTTCTCTATATTTTGTAGGTATTCAGGTTCACTGATACCTCCTTCTGATTTGGCTGGAATCGAATATTCTATTGGATAAACTCCAAAATTATCTAAAACAACATCAGAGTCACTTCTAAATTTTACAGATTCGTCAAAATACTCAACCCACTGATCGTCAAATTTAATTGTTGGAATGAAGCAGATGATAATAAGTGTTGTTACACTAGTTCCGATAAATACTTTCTTGTGATTATCAATAACAAAATTTGCTAACTTCAGCATAACACTTTCATTCTTTTCTTTTTCTGTTACTACCTTAGTACCATAAGGTAGCAAGCTTATAATCACTGGTAAAAGCGTGATGGAGAATAACCAAGCAGCACCAATGCCCACTGCTGTGATATTGCCAAGATGCCAATAAGGTGGTGAGTCAGAAAAATTTAGAGCGAGGAATCCAACAATCGTAGTTGCAGATGTTATTGTCACAGGAAGAAAATTTATCTTCAGAGATTCTACAATTGCTTTTTGTTTGACCATTCCTTCTTGCATCAAACTTTTCAAGGTGATGTAGATGTGTATTGCGTCTGCAACCGCTAATGTCAAAATCACTGTCGGTGCAGCCATTGATATTGGTGTTAGTTCGATTCCAGCATATCCACCAATCCCCATGCCGACAATTGTCGATAAAATGATCAAAATTAGAACTGCTACCGTTGGACTCCAGGCTCTGATTATTAACCCAACCATTATAAATATCATCAGGAACATAATCGGAGTGATTGTTCCCGCGTCCTTCATTCCAGCTTCTGCAAAGGCGTTATTCAGTGCTGCAACACCAGAAACATATACTTCGAGATTAGGATAATCAGCTTCAATTTTTCTTTCAATATCCAGTGCAAAATTGATAGCTTGTGGAACCTCCATCAAATCTTTTTCCGCAAATTGTAAAACAGCATTTACCGCAGATACTTTTCCGTCTTTAGAGATGGACTGATTCAGTAGCAAAGGCTCTTCCAAGGCAATTTTGAGCCTGCTTTGATAATACGCTTCTTCTGCATCTGTCTTATTAATAAGATCTTCAACAACTAGGTCGTCTTTAATAGCGCTGGTGTGTTGAAAATTTGTTACTGAATCAACCCGTATTACATATGGAATTTGCCAAGCCTGCTCAGTCAGTTCTTTTATCGCTGATAAATCACTATTATTAAAAATACTACCTGAGCCTTTCTTCTTAATAACAAAAAGTACATTATCATTTTTGGTATATGTGCTTTGAAATGATTCAAATGCTTTAAGCTCAGGGTTACTATCAGAGAAAAAAACTCTGTAATTTGTAGAAAAAGCTAGATTTTTGGCACCATATCCACAAGCTATTGTAAATAACAGTGTTAAAAGTATTGTTGTCCACTTATTTCGTATTACTAATTCAGTTAATTTAACTGAAAATTTGTCAATTTCTTGGAAGTAATTATTCATTAAGCCTTTTCTATTGGTACAAATTTGCGATAGTTCTTGGCCGAATTTTGGTCTGCCCTTTATTCAACCACGGATCAAGAGCAGACCTTAAAATGGATCTAGTTCGTTAGTTTATTTTGGTGTCATATGATAAATACCTGAACCATCAGGCAGTTGTCCAATGAACCCGCCAGTAATTTCCAAACCAACGTATTTCTCATAAACTCCAGTCCCCTGTGCCATTGTTGCGCTGTAAACACCGTCTTTGCCAAAAGTACCGTAGAACAGGCTCACATCGCCATTGGGATCTACTGATTCACATACACCATTCCACCCAGCATTGATCCGCCAGAGTTTGTGACTACCGTATTATGGCAAGTAGCTTTGACCACTCTTGGCATTCCTTCTGGTGCTTTTGAATAGTCCCAAATGTCAGTTGATTTCATGTGTGTGATAGAACCTGTCTTTCCGGTAACTGTTTCACTAGAAATGGGTATTTGGGTACCAGTAGCTTCCCAACCTTTCATGTGTCCACCTGCGAACACTGAATTTACTGGGATTGTAACTAGCAATGCTTCAGATAGTTTCGCTGCAATTTTCATCATACTCATTTGAACACTCCTTGAAGTAAGATAATTTTATATCAATGACTTTTTTGTGAAGTCCAAAATACTCTACATATACTTTGAAAAAGATTCTACCTTTTAATTGGACGAAACTTTGTTTTATATGATACTTTTCTGTCGAACAGGATGGGGTTGGGTAAAGAAAATTACAACCAAAAGTCTCCAGTGAAATCCCTCAGAATTTTCGATAGAGTACTAAAAAACGAGTTTAAGAATTGGTCGACAGTCATCTGTCGAAAACATTTTCACTTACTGCTCAATTTGGGACACATGCATTAAGGCTGGGTAAACTTTGAATTCCCCTTTGGGCGCGTTCGCTCAATTGATCCATTTCCAAACGGATGCTCTTGAGGGCGCTGTTTTGCTCATTAGAAAATAGCTGAATTTCCCGTACCATTGCGGTGGTCTTGGTGATTTCAGGCACATAGTTCTGTAATTCAGCAGTCGCTTCCTCGGCAGTCGCCAAGCTTTTTTTGGCGATTTGTTGGATATCCTGTGCAGTGAGCTTACTCTGAGTCGCCAGATTGTTGACTTCCTGTGCGACGACTCCGAAACCCTTACCATGCACACCTGCTCTTGCAGATTCAACCGAGGCGTTGAAGGCCAACAACGTTGTCTGCTTCGCAATTTCTTGAACTTGCGCAACATTGTCATGAATCGAGTTCATCGCTGTGTGTGGCTTTTGAATCCGCTGAACATTCATCTGGGTGCTTTCCAGGGCTTGATTCATCATATTGACAGCCTCTTCGGTGTACTTGGCGTTATCTTCAACCCGTTGGCTGACTTGAGTCACCGCCACTGAGACCTCCTCTACCGTTTTTGCCTGATTTTGTGTGGTTTCAATCATCTGTCCAACCAGATGCCGCAAAGTTTCGACAGTTTGATTAACTCCATGGCTCATCGTTGAGAACTCTCCTGCTGACAAGACTTCCACTCTGCCAGAAAACTTTCCCTGTTTTAGGTCCTGCATCGTGCTATTGATATCGTTCACCAACTCCTGCATGTATTGCATAGAGCTATTGAGAGAGTCCTGAACTTCCCGAATATCCCCTTGATCTTCAGTTTCGATTCGTTTACTGAGATCTCCTTTTTGCAGAGCGAAGACCATCTTCTGCACTTGCCCAAACAACTCAGAAATGGTGTCCATCAGAGTATTGTAATGCCGAATTGGCGAGTCTGGATTAGGATCGATCAGTTCAATGCGTCCTTTGAATGAGTTTGTTTGACTGACTTCAAGCATTGATTGAACAATTGCGCTGCTTTCGCAAAAATTTTTAGTGTTGTCCACAATGATGGAGGTCAATACTCCTGCTTGAACCACGACAAAAACAGCATGCAGCAGGAAGATGTCAAATCCGGTTCCATAATCAAAAATAGAGACGGGCATACCGGCAACTGTCCAGCCGGCTTGTTGACAGTAATTCCCAATCAGATGATGCAGGGCTATTACGGTGGCAGCGGTCAGTACTGGGATTGGATCTCGATAGCGAGGCAGAAAAGACATCGAGACAAAGACGTGAAAGTGCATCTCGATGCGACCCAATCCTTGCTGAATCATGATTGCTGAAAACAACATGAGACTGGCCCCAACAACCATCCGACAAACTACGGTGCCCCTGAAGAAAAGATAGGCTAGGCCGACCAGTAAAGTGACGATTCCACCGGCGATGAAGCCAAACAAATAAGTCCCCGTTGGCAGAGCAGTTGCGGTACTAACCAGTAACCACTGAACTACAGTCAAAATTAGGAACAGCCGATCTGCTTTGATGAAATCTTCTTGCAGGGCCTGCTTTACGGATTCAGAAATGTGAGATGAAAACGCATGAAAAAATATTCTCACAGGGACTCCTCAATTTTTGGAGCTAGGTTAGTTGGTTGATTGAAATCCTGATATCTGTAGGGTTCCTATGCGGTCCCTTTACAATTTGTGTCAGTGAGGTTGAACATACTTAGAAAATTGAACCGTGAATACTACTGCGAGTCATAAAATAATTGCAAAATTTATCGATCATGTTTGAAAGCAATCACAGACGTCTTTGGTTGGGAGGCACAGTGCTGATTGGGGCAATGCTAGGGCTATTGATTGCGCTGCCGTGGTTCCCGATGGCGAGCTCGGGCAAGACAGTCCAACTGGAATTCCTGCAGAGTGAACCTGATCAGGCTTTGCTCTTCTTTGGATTTCCAGGCTGTGGGGAGATTTGTCCAATCGCAATGGAGCGGCTTCATGCGATCAAGTCGAATGGGGGGGGGGGGTTCCGGTCCCGATTCAAGTGGGGTTGGTGAACATAGCAGCAGATCTTCCAGCTTTTACCGTTTCAGAGTATGCCCATTCTTTTGATCCTGAGTTTGCCGGATACCACCTGGATCTTGGAAAACTGAGGTCACTGGCTCAAGACTTGGGATTGAACTTACCTGCGACAGAAGGTGGAATTTCAACCAGGTTTTCTCATCCTGATGCCTTGTTCTTACTTCAGCACGTTGAGGATGAATCTTGGAGTCTGAAGCAGATTTTCTCTGCAACCCGTCTGACCAGACAACAGCTATTGAAAAGTTTGTAAAGCTTTCTGAATTCAACTTTAGTGAGATTGGTAAATTCCAATTACCTGTCTACTCCGAATCTTTGACGATAGTTAGCAAGCTTCTTTTGCCAACTAGGATGTTCAAGCACTGCTTGATTGACCAGTCCAATGGGGGCCTGGCCCTGCATCACAGCTAGAACGGCTTGTACATCTGCTGCACCAATCCCTGCAAAACATTGATCAGTCCAGCACAGAGCATGAGGTGTGAGGATCACGTTGTCTAACTGCAGAATAGGATCTTCCAACGGGGGAGGCTCCACCTCCAGCACATCAAGTCCAGCCCCAGCAATTCTTTGCTCCTGGAGAGCTTTTGTCAGAGCAGTTTGATCGACAACAGGACCCCGTGCAGTGTTGATCAAATAGGCGGTGGGTTTCATCAAAGATAGCCGCTCTGCGTTGACGACGTGTCGAGTACTTTCAGTGAGTGGACAATTGATCGAAAGTATGTCTGATCGTTGGAACAAATTTTCGAGAGAGACCAGTTCCACGTTTAATACCTGAGCTTTTGTCTCAGTAAGATATGGATCATGGGCAATAAACTTCAGATCGAAGGGAGTCGCCAATCGAAAAAGCTCTGCCCCGATGTTTCCTACTCCGAGTGACCCCAACGTTTTACCCATCAAACCCACTCCCATGTGCTCAGAGCGCTTTGCAAAACCTGCTGCGCCCAGTCGCGTCAGTTTGTCTTTCACCATCAACTTGCCTGTTAGCGCCAACATCATGGTGATGATAGATACCGCTACGGGACGTCGGACTCCATTCGGAGTGATCGCCAGGCCAATGCCTGAGTCCGTACAGGCCTCAACATCCACGGAGTCGTAGCCAACTCCGAAGCGTGCCACTAGTGACAACCGGCCTTCAGGATCAATGCTTTGGCGCGAGAATTTGGAGGATAAGAGTATCAGCGCATCAAACTCTTTGAGTGCCTCAGACGACATCTCTCCATTCACTGGAGCGATATATTCCAGCTGGATGCGCACATCCTTTTGCAGCGGAGAGAGGTCAAACATCGGATAGGAAGGACTACCGTCGGCTTGCAGAAAATCAGCGCTCAAGGCGATACGAAATTGATCTACATTCGATTCGGACACGTCAGATTCTCCCAACAAATTGTAGTTTATTGCTTCAATCTTTTTTTAATCTTTCAGAAAGGGATGATGAGACACAAAAATCACTGGTAACAAACCTGACAAACTCATTTGCCAGAATTCTTTATAACTGTGTGACCCAAAATACTACATTGCAAGTATCATCAGAGCTTGTAAATCGCTTCAATTTGGCCTACATATGCTGAAGCAAATTTGAAGACACACCCTGCATCTGGTTGGCTTGATTTAGAAGTTTCATCTAAATTGGCCCAAGCTGAGGTCACGCGCAATTCAGTACAATTCGCACCACCAAAAGCTGGACAACTAACCTGACTGGCTGAAGCATGAAGCTCGGTAAGCAATGATCCGTCAGGACGATATGCTGCTACTTTGGAGGCTCCCCAAAGGGCTATCCAAACGTTACCTTGTGAATCAACAATAGCACCGTCAGGTATAATATTTGGCTCAAAAGAAATAAAGACATGACGTTCAGATAAAGGTAGTCCTGTCTGAGGGTTTAATTCTACACGCCAGACTAAATTTAGCGCACTGTCTGCAAAGTAACCGGCGGAACCATCAGGTGTAAAACAGATTGAATTGGGTATAGTGACGCTGGAATAAAGTAATTGAATTTTACCTGATCTGACATGATAGATAGACCCTGCACCTCGTTCAGCATTGTGAGCCATTGTCCCGAACCAAAAAGACCCACTTGGATGAACTCTACAATCGTTACTACGTGTCAGAGAATTCTCGGATTCAATCTCTAAATAACTCTCCCAACTTTTGCTCTCAAGATCCAAAATGTGAAGACCATCCTCAACTGCAACAAGAAGTCGATTAGTGTCAATCCGCGCAGCCGCACTTGCCATACCAGGACAATCAATTACCTTAACCGATTGATCATCAGTTTGTTCGTAAAACTTAGAATTAAGAATATCAAACCAGCAAAAACTATGACGCTCAGGATGCCAAAAGATACCCTCCCCTAATTGACAGATAGGTCCGTCACACACTTCCATCAATTTCATATATATCCCTAAAGCAGATGAACTAGGAAGATTTGGTAAAAACCTAAATTAAAATGTCTAGGTTTCGTTAATACGGAATCAAAGGGAATCGACAAAATAAATATCACTCTCAAATTATTAAGTTTGGAGCTATCCACATTCTTTCAGTAGTTGATTTCTCCATTGCGATTGCAACTTTCATCTCCCCCAAAGAGTATTCAGCACTAGCATCTGGAGTTTTTCCTGAGACGATACAAGAATAAAAGTCATGAAACTGATGATAAAAGGAAGACACGTATCCGTGTCTGTCAAACAACTGAAACCCATCAGGATGTTCTTCATCAAAAACATATACTCCATAACCTTAAGGCCCAACCATCACCTCACCACTTGTGCCTGTAATTCTGAATGGGTAATCTTTTGAGAACATAGTCTTTTCAGTAAGTATACCTTCAAAAATTGCTGTTATAGAATTGTCAAAAGTAAATATTGCCTGAGACAAACTTTCTCCTTCCATCAGGGGATGAGGATAGGAAAATTTAGAAAATAGTTCTCTAATTTCACCAAACCAAAATCTTAATGGACGAATCCAATGTGCGCCACCATCAATTGTGATTCCACCTCCAGTAGCTGCTAAAGAATATCTCCAAGCCTTGGTTGGAGTGTCATCCTGCAAAACACTATAACTATTAAAAATATCTTTATCAGCTGCCTGTCTAAATGAGGCTTTTGCGGTAACAATCTCACCAATTATACCCTCTGAAAGCAAATCTTTAACTTTTAAGATCTCAGGCCAATATTGGCTATTCTCAGCAATCATAAGGACTTGATCAGAGCTTCTTGAACGCTCCAATATTCTTTGTGCAGAATCAAGGGTATGAGCCAAAGGCTTTTCAAGAAGAACATTAAGTTTTTGACTAAAAGCTCTAGTAGCAAGTTCTTCGTGCAAATAATGGGGAACAGAAATAATTACGGTATCCAAAGCCGTCTCATGGGCAGCTTCTTCGAGTTGAGTGAATATTTTGCAGGACAACTCAAATGATTTTTTAAATTTTTCAGCATTCAAGAGACTGGTGTCAATTAGTGCAACAATTTCAATAGTGTTATTTGTCTCTTAAACATATTTAATAATTGACTCAGCATGTACAGAAGCTATTGTACCACATCCAACAAATGCAAACTTCATAAAGGACTACTAATAAAAATTATATTCGAGAAAGAAATCGCTGTTTTTGGGCGTCGATAATGAGAGCTAAAAGAATTATAAAACCCCTGACTGCATTCACCCAATAAGGATCAACATTCATCAAATTTAATGCATTATTAATAATTGCAAGTAGAAGAACTCCAGCAAGAGCTCCAATTAGAGAACCTTCCCCACCTTTGAGACTAACTCCACCAATCACTGCAGCTGCTACAACGTTCAAAGTAAGTTCAGCTCCAAGATTCGGAACCGATGTTTCTAACTTACCAAGAAGCATCCATCCTGCAAAGGCAGCAAGGAAACCACTTACTGCATAAACAAAAAGAACAATTCTCTTCTGATCGATACCAACTGTTTGGGCAGTCTTGATATTGCTACCTACGAAAAGAACCTGTCTTCCAATAGTTGTTTGCTTTATAAAGAAGTGAAAAATCAAAAACACAATAATCGTCGTGATGATTGGCATTGGAATTCCGTAGATTTGGCCTCCACCAAGAAAATTAAATGAACTTGGTGTTCCGGGCATCACAGCACCCTCACTAATCACATAACCAAATCCTCTCAGAACAAGTTGCATTGCCAGAGTGACGATAAAGAAATTCATACCAACATAAGCTATTAATAGACCATTAATAAAACCGAAAAATGTCCCTAAAGTAAGCATAATTGGAACAACTAAAACAGGTGCTAGTTCGACGCCCAGGCCACCTGCTTGTGCAAAGGTAGATTCTGCTGCTGGCAACATCAACCATGCAGCAATTACAGTTACTATAGAGACATTGCCTTCTGCAGAAAGGTCTAAATTTTTTGCAAAAAGGCAGAGAGCTTGGCCTATCACCATAATTCCTAGAACGCTTCCACCGATAAGGATATTCTGAACATTAGTTGGGGAAGAGAAATTCGGAATTAAAAGTGAGAAGCAAAGAAAGGTGGCGATTAAAACATACCAGATGAAGTATTTAAACAAATGTTGCATAATTTATTGAATTGGTCAGCGAACTTATGAGTTTACTTGTTCCATTGATAACATAATCTTTTCAAATGAAAAATTTTCATGTGTAAATTCTTCCACCAATCTATTTTCATTCATCACAATTATACGGTCACAAATATTAATCATTTCTCTTATTTCTGAAGACGCAATTAGAATACTAATTTTATCCAAAGATAAATCTTCAATAATTCTATAAATATCATTTTTTGCATTCACATCAACGCCTTGTGTTGGCTCTTGCAACAGCATTAATTTAGGATTAATTACAGATAACCTACCGAAAATGATCTTTTGCTGATTACCTCCACTGAATAAGTCAATGGGTTTTTCAAAATCAGGAGGGTGAATTTTTAATTTTTCAATTTGATCAATAGCTATTTTTCTTTCCTTTAAATTACTAATCAGCGTTAAATTTGAAATTTTATTCATAATAGAAACAGTAATATTTTCTGCAAGAGAACGAAAATTGATTAATCCATTTTCATGCCTATCATGAGTTAAGTATGCGACACCTTGTTTCATTGATTCTGAAGGTTTTCTGCTCTGAAAATCTTTTCCTTCAAGCTTAATTTCACCAATGCCTCTTCTATCCATCCCAAAGAGACTTTGCATCAACTCATTCAAGCCCGAAGATCCAAGGCCACAAATACCCAAAATTTCTCCTTCATAAATATTAAAGTTTATGTTCTCAAAGTAACCGCGCCTCGTTAAATTTTTAACCTCCAAAATCTTTTTCTTGTTACTAATATAATTTTGCCTCTCATACGAACCTATATTTTTTCCAATCATTAAATTTATTAATTTTTCTATGTTTAATTCACTTACTTGGTGTGTCCCTTTGCTTTTCCCATCTACAAGCGTGGTTACCTTGTCGCAAATTTCGAAAATTTCCTCTAAATGGTGAGAAATAAAGATGAAGCTTATCCCTTTTTGTTTTTGCTGATTTATGAATTTGAATAATAAACTTCTTTCTCTTTTATTTAAAACAGCAGTTGGTTCATCTAGAATTATTATTTTTGAATCGTAAAGAACTGCCTTAGAAATGATCAGCATTGTTCTTTGCTCAACACTTAGCTCTTGGACAGAAATTTTACAATCGAGATCAAGCCCCATACTACTCAGAGCTTCATTTGCCCTTTTATAAACTTGCTTCCAGTTAATGATTCCATACTGATTCCTTGGGAGATTTCCACAGAATAAATTCTCTGCCACAGAGAGAGTATTTAGCATTCGGAGCTTTTGTGGTACGAAAGTAATTCCCAGTTCAATCATAGTTTTCGGCTGTGCATTTTCAATCTTGTTATCCTTGAATACAATTTCCCCTTCATCAGCATCGATGATACCCATAACAATGTTCATTAGTGTTGATTTCCCTGCACCATTTTTACCAACGATTCCATGAATTTCATTCTCATAGAATGTAACTGATACCGTGGATAACGCTTGATTACCAGGGAATCTCTTGCTGATATCGACTAATCTTAAAATTTCTTTCATTTGCTAACTGTATTTCCAGTAGAATTGATCTTCTTGGCCAACTTTCGATCTAGAGAATTTGTTGATTGTGAGAATTCTTTGCTGGTATTTATTTCTCAATGCTTCAATTAGTACAGCTAGTAGTAAGAGAAGGCCCCTACTTACTTCAATCCAGAATGGTGAAACACGCATTATATTGAGGCCTGTATCTAGAATTGCCCATAGCAAAACACCTCCAAAGGCTCCCACAACATTCCCTCTTCCTCCATAAATACTCATCCCACCAATAATTGCTGCAGCATGAACCGTAAATATTATGCCATGCCCCATTGTTGGTGTAGCACTATTTAATCTTCCAGCTATTATTATTCCTGCGATTGCAGCACATAGTCCCGCTATCATGTAGACAATGATAACAGTTCGATCCACGTTTATTCCATTATTCCTAGCGATCTCTTTATCAGCACCGATCGCATACATATTTCTTCCAAACTGGGTGTACCTTGTATGAAAGTATGCAAGTATAAATGCTAAGATGACTAATGTTCCTGAAACTGGTATTACTAATTTTCCTCGGAAACCTTCTAAACCGAATTTTATGATTGAATCATTGCCTAACCACCTAAACCCATCAGGGAAAAAGCTGATTGTTGTTCCGGGTGAAATTCCATATGTTAAACCCCTCAACAGAAATAACATTGCAATGGTAACAATTAGATTATTAACTTTTATCTTTGTTATTAAGTATCCATTGAATAAACCAATCTTTATTCCAATGATGAGCATGATCATGATTGCCCACAGATAGTTTATTCCAATTCCTAGTCCTCCGTTTTCTGACGTTACCATTAATAAAGCGGCGACCATTGCAGTAAAAGCCAATGTGGATTCAACTGATAAATCAAAGTTCCCTGTAATAAATGTATACGATTGACTTAAGACTAGAAATCCAAGAGCAGAAATACTGATTAAGATATTACTGATAGTAACAGGATTGAGGAATCTATCGGAGGCGATTGAAAAGAAAATAAATGCTGATAAGACCAAGAGCCAGATTAAATTATTTAATATTAAGTTGAGGAATCTCATTTGGTGTAATGTTGTGAGTTATTATTTTTCCCCTTTAATTTGAGCACTGGTCCGGAATGTATCCGTTCCAGTACTCTTGATTCCAACACCTACTTGATATTACCCCAAAGGGCCGGGTTATATACATTCGCGGAAGTGACATTAGATGTCGCTAGATTTAGCATTAATCCCGTGTCGCTTTCGAAAATCCTTGCTGGGGACCAGGGCGCACCCTGCTGGATCACACTTCCTGTTTGAATTTTCTCATTGTTCAGTTCCTTCTCGATCCAGTTGACTATGATTCCGAAGTCCGGCAATGGCTGGCTTGAAGCTTGGTCACTCCAGCCGTCTTTGATTGCCTGCAATCCATCACTGCAACCGTCTACAGCAACTCTAAAGATGTGATCTTTGTGTCCTCTTTTAAAGTTCTTGTTCAGTTGATCCAGTGCTGCCGAGATTGGTCTCGTTCCCACACAATCTGAATGGTAATAAATCCCATCGATAGCATTTGAACCGACAACATCCAGAGTCGCTTGCCCAAAATTTTCAGCTTGCCACTGTGTTGGTTTGCTGATCACTTTGATTTCGGGATGCTTTTTCATTACATCATTAAATCCACCTCCTCTTAATTGGGCGACATTCTGACCCATATTCCCCTGCAGTTCCAATACTGTTCCCTCGGCTTTTGAATACTTGACCGTGAGGAGTCTGACTAATTCTTCGGCTGCCTGCTGGCCTGCTAAATAGTTGTCAGCCTGTACAGTCATATTCACCTTACAACCAATGGTCGACCGGTCTATAGTGTAGAAAAGAATTCCGGCATCTTGGGCTCTTTCAACTGAGGAACAAACCGCTTTACTATCTACTGGTACTGTGACAATTGCATCGACACCTTGTGCGATGAAATTGTCCAATTGGTTGGCTTGCTGTTGTGCATCGGAATTAGCATTTGATACAACTACTTCCCAACCTTTTTCCTCTGCTTTTGAGACAAATCCATTCATGATGGCTCTTTGTCCGCCATCAAGAGCCGGTGCACCGAATCCGATCAATATTTCCGCATGAGCTACTGTACCGATAACGATACTTGCCATTGCTAGTATGAAATTCCTCATTTTATACCTCTATTAAAAAATTATTATTAAAATTATTGACTTTTAGCTTGTATTACATATTTCCTCCTATTTTAAATGTTTTATCATTTCTATTCCATCCTTTAATGCCTTTTGGAAAACTAATACTTCATGCCCATAACCAAGTACCGAAAAACCTAATTCTCTAAACTGTTCTAGCATAGCCTGATTTATGTCCAGAAACCCAAGTGGTTTGTTTGTTATTTTACCCGCCTCCGAAACCTTTTTTATACTTTCAGTAAATAACTCTTGTTTGAAATCTCCTAACGACCCCAATGAATCAGTTAAGTCAAAATGACCCAGCCAACCCATGTCAATTCCTTCAACTGAGAAAATTTCTTCGCAATTCTGAACTCCTTCTGCGCTCTCGATCATTGCAATGAGAATATTATTTTTATTTGCTTCTCTAATCTTTTTTTCTGGATCATCTTGGCTGTAATGGTCGTGTGCAACATTGAAAGCGATTCCTCTCTCACCAATTGGCCTATACTTAGCTAGTTTTACAATTCTTTTTGCTTCTTCAGCAGATTTGACATTCGGCACCATGATGCCTTTCACACCTGCATCTAGGTATTGTGAAATTGAATTTTGATCTAAACTAGGCACTCTGACGATTGGATAAAGATTTAATTCCCTTCCTGCAGCAATCATCATTTTGACTGTTTCTATGCCCACACCGCTGTGTTCGGTATCATAAATCACAAAATCTGCACCACACTCTTTAAGAATTTTAGGCAGACCAGGATTAAAAAATTCAAAAATCATTATCCCAGTAACTAATTCTTTTGATTGTAAATTCTCTAAAAAGGAATAATTTGAACTCATATTTAAATTTTATTTAATGAATTGAATAACAGCAGTATAGAATTAGTTATTTTGGTACTTAAAAGCTTTCCCTTCTATTGGTTATTTCCCAATAGACTTCAGCAACTTGATCGAGATGTCTTTCCATTAGATTTTCAGCCAAATCTGCATTTCGACTGATGATTGCTTCAGCAATTTCCTCGTGTGCCCTATAAGCAATTTTATTTCCACCAGGTGAGCTTAAGGCTATGTGTCTTTGGTCAATTAACCATTTAGAAATAGCAGCATGAATTCCTCTAAAGATGGTATTTTTTGGAATCACTGCTAAGACATAATGAAAATCCACATCTGTTTGAGCAAACATTTTGGAATTATTCATTGCATTCTTATTGATTTCCAACGCTCTCATCAACACTTGAAGATCATCTTCTGTTGCATATTTTGCTGCATATCTTACCAGGCCACATTCGAAGAACTTTCTGGCTGCTTGAAAGTTCTTTACTCCGTCAGGATATGCTAGCCAGTGGCGGGCTGCGGTCGACAATGATTCAACAATGTGTTCCGCAGTTGGTTCAATGACACGAGTTCGCCCTCCCCCACTTACTGAAACAAATCCAGCTTTCTGCAAGGTAAGCAAAGCTTCTCGAATTGCTGGTCTTCCCACTCCATAAATTTCCATCAGTTCTCTTTCTGATGGTAAAGAGTCTCCCGGTCGAATCTCACCTGAATGAATCAGCTGTTGAATTCTTTCAACAACTTCCTCGTAAAGTCGTTTCCTTTTAATAGGATTTTTTTAAGCGGTATACTTGTCATACCAGGTTTTGTATTCGAGTCGGTTAGATTGTCAAGGATTTTGTGTAACAAAATTAAACCAGAGAGCCTTTACCTCTCTTTTAGCGTTGTGCGACTCTCTTACTTTTCATGGATGAACGTTCTTGGAAAATAACTGAATGACGCCAACCCCAGCGATGATCAGGGCCATCCCGACAATGGCAGCCCAGTCGGGGACCTGTTTGTAGAGAAAGATCGAGATGACAGTAACCAGCACAATCCCAATCCCCGACCAGGTAGCGTAAGCGATCCCCACAGGAATCACCTTCAAGGAGAGGGTTAGGAAGTAGAAGGCGGCACCATAACCAAGCAAGACAATCAGGCTGGGCCAGAGTTTGGTGAAGTCTTCTGTGGCCTTGAGAAAACTGGTACCGATCACTTCACCCAGGATCGCCAGCGCCAGATAAAAATAGTGCATAATCAGAAATCATCCTTGCTTACTGGCAATCCAAGTGACTGTGGCTTTGCGTGCTTCCTGAAGAGTTTCTGAAACAGCGAGTACCTTCTGAAGATTCTGGTGCCATTCTTTGAGTCGTGGTGGTAGATTCCAGGGCATTTCAAAGCACTCCCACATCAACTCTCCTAATAACAGGGTTGGAGCATACCCCACATCAGCTAGTGACATCTCTGAAGTCAGCAAGAAAGGTTGGGACTCTGCCAACTCAGCCAACATGGTTAGTTGCTTTTGGAGTTCAGTGGCTTTGGCCTGTAAGACCTCCGCGTTTCGAGTCTGGGGAGCGACTTGCCCAAATAGAGATCGGATGATGGGCTCCACTGCAAGATCATGATGCCTAGAGAGTTGCCGAATCATAGCCCGTTTTGCAGGATCTCCCGGCAGCATTCCAGGATTCGGATACTTTTCCTCCAGATACTCGTTGATGGCTTCCGATTCAGAGAGTACCAATTGATCATCCACCAGTCCTGGAATTTTGCCGGTCGGGACGATCTGCTTGTATTCAGCTGACCCATACCCACTGGGTGGCGGTAGGATCTGGTGAGGAATCTGTTTGTGCCGGAGGACAATCGTAACCTTACTACAGAAGTTACTGATGGGGAGCGCGTAGAGAATCATGAATTTCCAGTCTGAGTAAAGGGATGGAACTGGTGTCGCTCAACAACACTTGTTCCTTGTGAAAAAGGGGTTCAATCTTGAAAATTGCAAATGCAATCGTATCTAGTGGCAGGTTCTTGCTTTTGCGTAACTCACGCAAGAGAGAAATGGATCGGTTCCTAAATTTTCAGAAAATTCTTTGCGGCATAGTTCAATATCATGAGTAAGAAATCGACCTTTGCAGAAGGCTTTGAAGCAGTTCGGCTTCAGACCCTGGGAGCGGAAATCAATCTTGTTCACGGAGGGGCTGGGAAGCCACTGCTGTTGATGCATGGCTATCCGCAGACTCACATGATGTGGCACCGAGTGGCTCCACGATTGGCTGAAGAATATCACGTCATCTGTCCAGACTTGCGTGGCTACGGAGACAGCTCCAAACCAGAATCTTCAGCTGATCATGCACCCTACTCCAAGCGTGAGATGGCCAACGACATGGTTGAGGTGATGAAGGAGCTTGGCTACCAGCAGTTTGCCGCAACTGGACATGATCGTGGAGCTCGGGTATTGCACCGGATGATTCTAGATCATCCAGAGCGTGTGGAACGGGCCTGTGTGATGGACATCGCTCCAACTCATCACATGTTCAAGACGACAGATCAGGAATTTGCGACCGGCTACTACCACTGGTTTTTTCTGATTCAGCCCAATGGCCTACCGGAGCGTCTGATTGGGGCGGATCCCGAATACTACCTCACTGAGAAGATGGGACGTTGGAGTTCTCCTGATTCCATCTTTGCCCCAGAAGCCTTTGACGAGTACCTGCGCTGCTTTCGTAAGCCGGAAACTATTCATGCCTCCTGTGAGGACTACCGAGCAGCTGCGAGCATTGACTTGGAACATGATGCATCCGATCTGGATCGAAAAATAGAGTGCCCCCTTTTAGTCCTTTGGGGAGACAAGGGCCTCGTGCATCGTAAGTATGAGGTTCTCGAAGTTTGGCGTGAACGAGCCAACCATGTTAGTGGTACCGCCCTGAAATGTGGACACTACTTACCAGAGGAATCCCCAGAGCAAGTTCTTGATGAACTGCTCCCATTCCTTCGTTCCTGATCCAGAAATCGCTTTTCTATCTCCGTTTTTATTTTCCTTTAGCAGGAAACCCCTCGCGCATGAGTCTTTTTGCTCGTCCTGAGCGGACGCCTTCCCTACCAGAATTTGTCGGTTTGATGGCTCTGATGCAATCTTTGGTGGCTTTGACCATTGATGCCATGATCCCTGCCCTGCAGGAACTCGGTGTCACTCTTGAGATTGCTCATCCTAACGACGCACAGCTCGTGATCAGTTTGCTGTTCCTCGGATTGGCAATCGGACAACTCCTCTTTGGCCCTCTGTCCGACAGCATTGGACGCAAACCTGCGATTCAACTGGGGATTGGTCTGTTCAGCATTGGCTGCCTGCTCTCGGTTTTCTCAACAAGCTACACAATGATGCTCTTTGGTCGGTTTTTGCAGGGGGTTGGCTTGGCAGGGCCAAGGATTGTCAGCATTGCGCTGATCCGAGATCTCTATTCTGGTGATTCGATGGCGAAAGTAATGTCCTTCGTGATGTCGGTGTTCATTCTTGTGCCCGCGATTGCACCAGCTGTTGGTCAGGGGATCCTGCACATCTGGAATTGGCAGGTGATCTTTGCTCTCTTTCTTGGGCTAGGGGCCATCGTCTCAGTCTGGTTTGGACTGCGTCAACCCGAGACCCTGAAACTGGAAAGGCGGATTCCCTTCACACCTCAAAGACTGATTGCTGGTGTTAAAGAGGTTTGCCGGAATCGCCACGCCTTTGGACACACGATCGCAGCTGGGCTGATTTTTGGTCCCTTTGCCGCCTACCTTTCAATGTCTCAACAGATCCTGCAGATTCAATATGGTCTCGGAGAAGATTTTCCACTGTACTTCGCCCTGTTGGCTCTTTCGGTCGGGGCGGCGTTCTTTGCAAACTCTCGCTTGGTGATGCGTTACGGGATGCGCAGAATGATTGGCATTGCCTGTCCAGCCATTTCCATCTGGAGTTTGTGCTTTCTTGGTGTTGTTTGGTTGTATGATAGTCAACCTTCTCTGCTGCTGTTGATTCTCTACCTACAGGTGACTTTCTTCTGTATGGGCATTCTCTTGGGGAACCTGAATGCGATGGCGATGCAGACATTGGGTCACATTGCTGGCATTGGAGCCGCTATCGTAGGCTTTCTCTCTACGACGATCGGTGTTACTTTCGGATCGGTAATCGGGCAAATGTATGACCAATCGATTGCTCCTTTGGTCATTGGCTATATTCTTGGAAGCACACTCTCCATCCTGGCAATTCACTGGTCCAATCAAGGCGGTGTCCCGTCAACTAGAGTTGAAGTCGTTCCAGCAAAGTGAATCTCTATTTGTGCCTCTCTGAGTGAGAGTTTCTAGATATTGTTTGACAGATTTCAGTTGACTTTCCCTTATGATCTTTCTACAAGAAAAGCGCTTGTTTTATAGATTATTTTGAATACTCAAATGTAATAAGGAGGGGGAGCGATGAAAAATCTTCTGAAAGTTATGCTGTTGGGAACCGGCTTAATCCTAGCGATGTGGTCAAGCGCCTTGGGCTACGGCAAGCAAAAAGTTGCCTATCATATCAATGGGGACAATCCACAACAGAACGCAGGCGCCTTGCGCAATATTCAAAATCACATCAACGCAGTTGGTGCTGAGAACATGGATATCCGCGTGGTAATGCACGGGAATGGGCTTGCGGTGTTGATGTACCCAGATGAAGTGGAAGGCACCAAGATGAAGCGGGGGAATGCAAACGAAGATATGCAGACTAGAATCACAGGCTTGAAAAATCAGGGAGTGCGCTTTCATATCTGCGCAAACACACTGAAGAGTAAGAATGTAAGTCTTGAAGAAGATCTCTATGATGCCTCTCAGGATGATGTTGTCCCAAGTGGTGTTGCAGAACTCTCTAACCTGCAGATTCAGGGCTAAACCTACATCAAGCCCTGATTTTTCTGTCGAAAGAAAAACTTTCTGCTTTGCTGGCTGCTCTCATGGGGCAGCCTTCTCCAGACCGCCTCGCTCTACTACTTCCCTAAAATCTTACCTATGAAAAAGCCACAACAGCGTCGACAGGGTGATCGGAGCCAGTAAAGTGGTGATGAGCATTGCGTTGCTGGCCAGAGCGACATTGACCTGATAACGAGAAGCGAACAGATAGGGAGTCACCCCAACGGGTTGAGCCGCAATCAGAATCGCCACATGCACCCAGAGTCCGTACTCCAACTGAAAAACTACTAGTGCTAGGAAAGCAACAATCATTGGTTGCAGGAGTAGTTTTGCCAACACCACCATCCCCATGTCCTTCCAGCGTCCAGCTATCTGAAACCGAGTCAGTGTCGCCCCCAAAGCAAACAGCGAGCATGGAGTAACTGCATCCCCCATTAATTCGGCGACAGGATCCAGTGGCTCCGGTAATTGGAGGTTGAACAGATTCATCAGAATTCCGGAGACCAGGCTCAGGATGATTGGGTTGGTGGCAATACCCCGCAGGGCATTTCGGGTAACTTTGGAGAGCGAGGCATTGCGCCCCTTGGCAATTTCCATCAAAGTCGTGATCACCGGCAGGAGTAACGTCGAATGCAGACTGATGATCAGGAACAAGGGCACGGTTGCCTCTTCACCAAACGCCATTAAGACTACTGGGATGCCGAGCAAAACTGTGTTTGGAAACGTGCTTGTGAAGCCGTGCATTGCGCTGTCTCTAAAATCTCGTCGTAGCAAAGTCCGACAGCTTAGAAAGCCCAGTGTCATTACGCTAAACGAGGCTCCATAGTAGGAGAACAGAAAGGCCCAAGGTACTTGGTCAGGCAATGAGGAGCGGGAGATCGTCTGCACCAACATCACCGGAACCGCAAAGTGGTAGGTGAAATCACTCAGACCATCCACGGTAGATTCCTTGACCCAGTTGAGCTTGGATGCACCATAGCCCATACCAATGATCGCGAAAACCGGGAAGATGACGTCAAAGATGGGATTCAATCGCACAACCTTAGGGAAGTTAGTCTGGGGGAAGGGCTAACTAGTTCTGGCGAACTTTCAAACTATGGTTGCTGGAAGAGTAGACAACAATCGGAGAATTTACAAAGGGATCAAGTGTTTTTGGTTAGCGCTTTCCCCTCTGGATTGAAGAGATGAACATATTCAGGAAGAAATCGCATGCGGACCTTGGTTTCTTCTTCTAAGAAAGAGTTGCCATTCTGGCGCACCAGGACAGTGGTTCCTCCTTCCAGATCCACATGCAGAAAACTGTCTGCCCCAAGACGTTCCACCACAGCGATTTTTCCGTGCACTGGCCCTTCAGAATCCAGTTCGATGTGTTCTGGTCGAATACCCATTTGGACAGCACTTTCTGCTGCTCCTGTCAGAGTTCGATCGCTCTTCAACTCAGAGCCGTCTTCCAGGCGAAACTGCCCTTCACCGAATCCTTTTCCGCTGAGAATGTTCATCATTGGAGAACCAATGAAGGTCGCCACAAAAAGGTTTGCAGGGTTCTCATAGAGCTCCAATGGGGGTCCAATTTGTTCGATTTGCCCCTCTGAGAAAACCACTATCCGGTGGGCCAAGGTCATCGCTTCCACCTGGTCATGAGTGACATAGACCATCGTGCTGCGTAGACGTCGGTGTAGACGAGCAATCTCTACGCGCATCTGTACCCGCAGAGCCGCGTCCAAGTTGGAAAGAGGTTCATCAAAAAGGAAAGCCAGGGGAGCCCGTACAATCGACCGTCCGATAGCAACACGCTGACGTTGACCACCCGAGAGCTCCTTGGGTAGACGATCAAGCAGGGGTCCCAGCTGCAATACATTGGCGGCTTCCTTGACAGCAGCAGCCACTTGTTCCTTTGGCTCCCCAGCCATTTTCAGGGGGAAGCCCATGTTGTCACGCACTGTCTTGTGAGGGTAGAGGGCATAGGATTGAAAAACCATTGAGAGGCTTCGTTCTGCAGGGGGCAATCCGGTGACGTCTTGATCTCCAATGATGATCTGTCCTTCTGTCACTTCTTCGAGGCCCCCGATCAAGCGGAGCATGGTAGACTTGCCGCATCCAGAAGGTCCAACGAAGACAACGAATTCACGGTCTTCGATTTCAAGATCGACTCCTCTTATGACCTCAACTTCCCCAAAACTTTTGTGTACATCACGCAACACAATGCCTGCCATAAAGCCTCAAGAAAAACGATTCAAGAAAGTCATTTGGAACTTTTTCATTAACCTCAACCCTTCACACTACCAGCTGTCAAACCCTTGACCAGAAAGCGTTCGGCCCAGAGGAAAAGAATCAAAATAGGCACGGTGGAGATCACGGCTCCAGCCATCAGGTGCTGTCGGGGAACTTCTGAAGAATTCAACGAAACAACTCCTCGAGGGAGCGTGAAGATGCTCGGATCATCTAAAAACATGAACGCAAACAGAAATTCATTCCAGGCAATCATGAACACGTATAACCCTACTGAAGCTAGTGCCGGTATGCTCAGGGGCATGGTTACCTGTCGGATAGCGACCATGCGCGAACAACCGTCCATCAAGGCTGCTTCTTCCAACTCTGGCGGAATGCCACGAAAGTAGCCCTGCAGCATGTATAACGCTACAGGTAGCGTGGTCGCAGGGTAAACGATCAATAGCCCCAGTAAGCTGTTTCGTAGGCCCAATTGAGAAAAAATCACGTAGAGCGGGATCACCAAGACAATGGCTGGGACCAAATAAATCAGCAGAATGGAGCGGGAGAGCACCTTGCGCCCTTGGAAGCGTAGCCGGGCCACAGCGTAGGCCCCCGGTATGGCAAACAGCAGCGTCAGTGCAACCGTAGCCAGTGAGACAATCGCAGAAACCCCAATGTAGCGGCCAAAATTGAAATCTCTGAACAATTCAACGTAGGAACGGAAGATTGCCCAGCCGTCCTGTCTCCAGTTAGGCATCAAATCCAGTGGATTCATCAAGAGCGCTTGCTGTGACTTCAGGCTGGTCATCAGCATCACATAGAATGGCAGCACTACAAGCACTGTAAAGAAGAGAAAGCCAAATACCTGAAGGCTGGAGAGGATGCATAGCTCCCAGCGTCGTCGATTGAGAACACCCGGACCCAATGTACGAAAACTGAAGACCAGCACCATCACCAACAGTAAAGATCCCAGCAGAGCTCCCAGACTTTGCAGCAGCGGATTTGCTTCCGAATTTTGAAATGGGGTATCAGTAGCGAGCAAGTGGAAGAGCAGAGAGATGCCAAGTATGAAGCCTCCAATCAAACCGCGAGTTCTACGTTCTATGGGAATCAGGCCCCATATCCCAGCAACCAAACCGCAAATGGTGATCTGAGCACTGCTAGGTACTAGCCCTGTTCCTTCAAACAGCGAGAGCCCTGCGGCCAGGAGCGCAAAAATCAAGAAAGCCCAGATGACCCCAAGTCCCAGACTTGTGAACAGCAGCGTCTGCCACTGACGAGCAGTCACAGGCCCTCCTCCGCAGGCAAACTACGAAAATAAGCCAAAGCAAACAGGCCTAACAAAAATGAAATCACGACTGCCACCGCGCATCCAGCACCGAGATTGTTGATCGCAAAAGCCTGTTCATAAACACTGACGGTCAGAGTGCGTGTACCAGCTGCTCCCCCGGTCAAGAGAAAGATGTCGTCAAATTTGTTGAAGGTCCAAATGAAGCGCAACAAAAATAAGACCGCCAGGATTCCGGCTAACTGAGGTAGCCAGAGTTCCCAAAACTTTTGAAAGGGGGTTGCTCCATCCATTTCTGCAGCTTCAAACATATCCTGTGAGACGGATTGCATCCGAGCTAGAATGAAAAGAAAAGAAAGAGGGAAATAGCGCCAAACTTCGAAGGCGATGACCATCAACAAGGCTAGGGGAATGGGTAGATTCAACCCAAAAAGCTCCACTTCGGTCCAGCGAATCCCAAAGAAATTGATCGGAGTCTCTATGGCGCCCATTTGAAGGAGTAAGGCATTCAAGGCTCCTGAATTGGGATCCAGCAGCACCAGCCAGGTGAAGGCCATAGCAATCACGGGTGCTACGTAGGGAAAGAGAAAGAGTCCCCGAAAGATCATGCGCCCAGGGAAAGAGAGGTTGAGCAATTGAGCCGCAAACAGACCCACAACAATTGCTCCCAGTGTTCCCAGGACCGTATAGGCGAAAGTCACCAGCAAGATGGCTTCAAACTCACGCATCGCGAAGACGTCCATAAAGTTTTCAAGCGTAAAGTTACTGCTGAGCAACTTGTTTGAACTCTCGCCGGTAATGGTCGGTGGAGTCTTACGAGGATCTTCTCTCTCGGCAAGCCAGTCCGCTGTGATCTGAGCTTCTAAGCGCAATTTTTCATTTTGTGCTGGTTCCCAGTCACCCAACTCACAGTGTAGCGCACGTCCAGCCAATTGGCAGCGGTTGTCTAATTCTGCGATCAGAAGTCCCTTGGGCAGGTTATCTTTCAGGACCACCTTACGCACCCATTCTGTTTGGGAGGAATTTCTTAAGCGATATTCCAAGCGAAAGGTCTCTCCGGCAGCCTGAATGTCTTTTAGGCTCCGAGTGCGCTCTCGGACAAAGATTTCTGGGGGGCGAAGATCTGCGAGGGTAACAGGCTTGAAGCTGATCCAGAACGTAGCCAGCAGTGGGAAGAGAACAATCGCAAAAACAATAAGAACAGTAGGGAGCAACAACCCCAAGGCGAGGCGTTGCTCCCTTCGGGCCAGAGGCCCGAGCTTGGATTTACTCAGTACTGACACAGGGTCATTTCTCGATTGGTCAGTTAATCTGAGCCAATTCCTGGTTCATGAGCTGGACAGTTGCTGTGGCACTGCGCTCTCCGTCAATGAACTCTCGTACCAAGCGGTTGAGCACCTTGGCGTTGACGATTCGTGAAGCCAAAGCCAACTGTCCCTCACGAACGCCCCAGCGGTTGGCAGTTTCCAGACCGGCTGCAATCGAAGAGATGACTTCTGCTGGATAGAGATCAGCCAGCGGTGCCTTGCGGTCAACTCCCACAGGTAGTTTGGACCAGGCATCCAAGTAAAGTCCTGGATTCTTGGAATCACCACGGCGAACAGGAAACTTCCCTTCTGGGGCGATGCTCAGCGTCTGCACATAGCCGTCTGTCATGCTGAATCGTACAAAGTCCATTGCATTGTCAGTGTCAGCGTCTGCAGTGATGCCGAAGTATCGAATATCCGCCCAGGCAGCACCATCAGGATTGGACGGACCAGCTAGAGTAGTGATCACACCCGTCTTGGAGGCAAGTTCCTTACTGGTTGGGTCACTGTTGATGGTAGGCGGAGCGCTGTCGCGCAGTCCAGCCAACTCGTCAAGAATGAAGGGAGACCAAATGATCATGGCCGCTTCGCCTGCGAAATACATTGCCCTGGACTGCTGCCAGTACAATTCTCCTTCAGGAGAGGCATCCTGAATTTTTTTGTAGAAATTCAAGACCTCGACGGTGGCCTTCTCATCAAGTTCCTGTAGTCCTTGTTGGTTCACAGGACTCACTCCATTAGATAAGAAGACATGCTCCAACACCTGGCTCATGAAGGCTTCGTCAATCTTGTTTGGCGCCACAAAGCCATACATCGAAGGTGGGTTGTGCAGTTTCTCAAGTGCTGCCTCGATGTTGGCATAGCTGTTTGGTGGATTCAGACCATGGGCTTCGAAGAGATCTTTACGGTAGACCACCAGCTGTGTCCAGCCATCAACAGGTACAGCGGCATAACCACCACGAATTGCGGCCATGTCCAAGGCACCCGGAGAGAAGGTACTAGCGCGAAGACCATAAATGACCTCAGTTGCAGCTTCTGTATCTAACAACCCAGACTCCGCCCAAGGCAAAGCATATTGAAGAGGGTGATAGATCACATCTGGCAGATCACCAGCGGCAAAAGCAGCAGTCGCTCGGGTCCCTAAATCTTTTTCTGAGATGGGAATTACCTCAACGCTCACCCCTGTTTGACTTTTGAAATCAGCTGCCATTTGCTCTTGCTTGGCTAGTCGATCTGGTTGTTCTTCAGTGGTCCAAAAGCGCAGGCTCTGAGCGAAGGCTTCTCCACTGAGTAGGAAGGTTCCTGCCAAAATTGCCAGGGCACTTTGGCTCCCTCTGCGAATCCATGTTTTCATCATGTTACTCTCTCAAGAGGTGTTTAGGGTCAACTTAGACCCAGTCAGAGATCTCTCCGCTATACTCCTGAATGATTACGGAGAGCACGATTGTTCGTTGCTTGGTCAACGAAGCACGAACAGAGAATTAGAGCCCAATGGCTCTAAGACATCATTAGCCACTTGTCAGTTTCTCAACGATTTTTCAGTCATTCTGTGAAGTTTCTCCTGAGATGACAGCAGCCGTTTACGATTACGGATGAAAGTCGCCAATTCAGTGGAGTTGAAACGGACTGGCCCATCAGAGCCCCGCTCCAGCAACACCGCCATGGTCAGCGTTCCAGAAACCTTGGCCCCTTTTTCGTGGATTAACTGCATCAATTTGACTCCACATTGGAAGCCGGCCTCATATTGATCCACTTCAAAAGTGGTCAAACCCGGTTCGCTGAAGTCTCCCTCTGGAATTCCTTCGTATCCGATCACGGAAACATGCTCACCAGGGATCAACTCTAATTGTTTGATAGCCCGAATTACCCCAAGTGCAGAGAGGTCCAAGGCACAAAGGAAACCCGTTGGAGGTTGTGGGGATTTCAGCAATCTTATCGCGCACTCCAACCCATCTGGCACCGTGGTGATGTTCTCAAAAATTTGCAGTTGAACTTCCTCTCGTTCGAATTCCTGGATGCCGAGTTCCACACCCTTTCTACGGAGGCTGTTATAAAATAGCGGAGCATCCCCTCCCAGAAATGCTAAGTGTCGGTGCCCAAAAGCCAATAAGCGGGCTGTTGCTCTGCGGAAGCACTCGACCTGATTGATATCAAACCAGGAGTACTGGGTTAGGTTCTCTGTTTGTCCATAAAGCACTAGAGGAGCCTTCAATTGATCAAGGATCTGAATGCGTGGATCGTCATGCATCGTTCTAGGCAGGATGAAGCCATCGACCTTACGTTGAACAAACAGATCACGATGAAGCTCAACCATTTCTGCATCAGATTGTGCAGTTGCCACCGTCAATGTATAGCCCTGCTTGGCAATCGAAGTGGAGATCCCATTGATGAACTGCATTAAGAATGGACGACTCGCAGCCCGAGATTTTGGCAGCAGGATCAAGCCAACTGAGCGAGCCAAACCCGTTTTGATTCCCTGGGCTACCGCGGAGGGTTGATAGCCTAATTTCTTTGCAGCTTGCTGAACTCGCGCTACCGTCGAGGCAGAAACATCAGCGTAGCCCCGTAGTGCTCGGGAAACCGTCCCTTTAGAAATCCCTAAATGATCTGCAAGATCTTGAATGGTGACTTTCATAATCGCTAATTGAGTTGCCGAAACCGGTTTCGTGAAAAGTGACTTCCAAAACCGGTTTTGTCAACCAAAAAAATCATAAAAGTGAAAAAGTTTATTTACGGATTTAAGCTAAAGATCTGCTAGCTTTTGAAATTGTGGAGATCTGCTAAAGGGCTATGGACTCTTGGGAGAGCTGGTAGCGGGTTTGGTTTCCTCGTTCTCTTTGGGTTCCTCCTTCGATTCTTTTGCACTCAAAGTAGGCTCAGGTAAATTTCTTCTTGTTTCGAAGTAAGCAGAGGCAATGATTCCCGAGGGTACCGCAAAGACACCGATACCGAGAAGTGCTACGAGAGAGCCCAACAATTGTCCAAGGAAACTCGTTGGGGTAGCTCCACCAAATCCTGCTGTAAATGGCGTGCTGACAGCCCAAGACATAACTCTGAGAATGCTTCCAAACGCATCTGGATTTTCATGACGTTCTGCATAGTACATCATGCTGGATACGACAAAGAGCAGGCAAATCATCACAATCAGTGACTTAATGATTTCCAGTAATTTTTCTCTGAGTGTTCGCTTGAGATCATCAAAGGCCCTGGCGTAATGAAATCGCCGATAGATGCGAAGCAAGCGAAGTATTCGTAAAAACCGTATATCGGCAATGCCGTGCAGAAAAAAAGGTAGAATTGCCAAGAAGTCCATCAAGGCATAGGGGGTCAGTAGGTAGCGGATGCGCCCATGCTGACTAGCAAACTTTGTAACTGCAGGGCAGGCGTAGAGTCGAAGCAAAAATTCTAAGGTAAAAATAGTGACGGAAAAGGCATCAAACCAGAAGAAGGTGTCCCCGTATTCTGCTTCAAACTCACTGTCCGTTTCCAGTACGTAGATCAGCAGGTCTAGTCCGATCAGGACAATTACCAGCCGATCCACCCACTTGCCAACGGGGGTCTCATGGTTTTCCAGGATTCTCCAGATCAGTTGCTGCCGCTTTTTGACTTCTTCATCCATCGTCAATTCCTCTACTGATTGTTGGCGATCTATTTCAATCTAGTGTTTGTCCACAGTGTCCACAGATTTTCTGGGAGGTCTTCTCTGAGGTTTTGGTAGATTCGACAGGTTCATGTGACTCTGCAAAGCCTGCAGCCAGAATTCCAGTAGGAATCGCAAACAGACCAATCCCAATGATGGCTGAAGTGGCTCCTAGGAAGCGACCCAGAGTAGTAATCGGAGTCACATCCCCATAACCCACAGTGGTCAGTGTAGCGACTGCCCACCAAATGGACTCGACGATGCTACCAAATTTATCGGGTTGTGCTTTGTGCTCTGCATAGTACATCAGGGTTGAGGTGACAAAGAGCAGGGAGAGCATCACGATCAGCGAAGAGAGCAACTCTTCTGATTTGCCAGCAAAAATCTTGGTCAACCTTTGTAGAGACCGTGAGTAGTGGAAGCCTTTCAAAAATCGCAGGACCCTGAGGATTCTCAAGAAACGAGCCTCGAAGGCAAAGAAGCTAAAGATCAATTGCAGATAGAAAGGCAGAATTGCCAATAAATCGACCAATCCATGCAGAGAGAATAGGTAGCGTAACCTTCCAAACTTGCCGGAAAATCGCTGTTCTGATGGACAAGCATAGAGTCGAGCAGCCAATTCAACCGTAAAAATGCCAATGGAAATTGCGTCAAAGGTGCGGAACCAATGACCGAATTCGGCAGCAAGATCAGGATCAGTTTCCAAAACGAAGGCAATCAGGTTCAGACGAATTCATCTTCGCACCCAGTACCCTGACCTTCACGACAAGTGACTGGAACACGGCCCAAACCGTTTATGTCTTTGGCGGTCTTCAAGATAATACAACCGATGTTGGCACGACAGAGACTTTGACACTGACTGCCAGTTCCTCGGATGGGGGCTACCATGGCATGACAAAGACTGTAACGGTCAACATCACAGATCAGGACCCACCGTACCCGCTGAGCCAACCAAATCTGACAGGCGCCACAGGTGCTCTTCAACAAGTATCTCTGTCGTGGAATGCAGTGACGCGAGCAGACTACTACCGGATTTTCTGGAAGAAGGATGCAACCAACAACTATGATGGCTTTGATGTCAATGACAACAACACCTACGACGGGGTGATCAGTGTTGGCAATGTGACGAGCTATGTTCATGCGGGTCTGTCATCAGGTAATCCCTACCACTACACGATTGTTGCGGGCAAGGTCGGCTACGAACACGCCGAAACTGCTAGAAGTAATTCAAGGCAGGCAAGCTCAGTGACTGATTTTACCACTGAAACGTTGGGGACAGACAATGATGCAGATCTAGTGGTCTATTATGACTTTGATTCAGGTGGTAGTGGATATCTGGCGAACAAGTCTCCCAACACAGGTGGTGCCTATAACTTGACAGCAGTTGGTTCTGAGATTGTAGTTGCTGGATCACGCTTCACTGGCAACACGGCAGCATATTTTGATGCCGCAGAGGGCTATGCCTTTGCCAATGATGTGAACGACTCGAACATCACCGAACTTTCCAATACAGGCAACTTTACAATCGCAGTTTGGATTTATCCTGATCAGGACATGAGTAACTTCAGTTCTATCATGAGTACAGGTGATCAGGCCGGGAAAAACGCAGGAGCATTTCAGATTTCCCAGATAAGTTCTTCTCCTAATCCCAACAAGATTGGCATGTACGCACAAAACACTGATATCAAGCTAGAAGGCCCAACCATTCTGGACAACACTTGGTATCACGTGGTCTTCACGAAAGAGCAGAATGGTGTGGATAATGGGACAGGAACTTTCTATGTGAATGGAGTGCAAGCGGACAATGAGACGAATTTCAAGACAGGCTTCTTAAAGCTGAAGATTGGCATCAACCGAGTCAGCCAGAACAACTGGAAAGGCTACATTGATGAGTTCAAGATCTACAAGCGAGCGTTGGACAGCACGGATGTCTGCGATCTCTTCAAAAACGATGGTCCCCTCAATGATGGTGCGACTTGCCCTTGATCCCAGCCATTGCATGTTGCCTTCTCCCTGAGGCATGAGTATCTACACATCCTTGGAGCAGAGGTTTTGAGCGATTTTTCGAAAACGCTCTAGTTCGTGTGGAGAATAACTCTGCATGAGTTCGAACAGGGAGAGGAACACCCAGAGTCCGGCCAATAAAGCCGGATGGGTGACGGTCTGCTGATGTCGCATTTGTCGTCCACTAAGTTTGACCAAAAACCCTCTGAGTTCGGCAACATCCTGGCTTTCGTCGGCAGCAATGGCCCAGACGGTCACACAAGCCATGCTGGCAACCAATCAGCGTTTGGCAATCGCTAGGGCCGATTCCTGTTGCCACGCTTCCAGTTGGTGACCAGCCGATTTCATGAGTTTGAAGAACGTCTCGATTTTCCAGCGCCAGTAATACCAAAGCGCAATCGTCGAGGCATCGATGTCTTTTACATTGCTCAGCAACAACCATTCGGCCTCTCCGAGGTTGGACAAGATGCGAGATACCACCAGGCGAGCCATCACGGGGGGCCCCGGAACGGGCGTTCTTTTGCCGTTCTTTGAATAGGGTTTGGCTGGCCGACGAAGGGTCACCTCGGCTTCGGCAATCCATAGCCGACGTTTTTGTTCCTCGTCGGTCACTGGGTGCGCCTGACGATATTCGAGCTTGTCTGCGACGGCCTTACAGGCCATC
>JACLAD010008393.1_pt1 | contig 67160 bp, 71 predicted proteins | sample 8027901 | NCBI WGS metagenome assembly JACLAD01 (sample SAMN15725071, study PRJNA655200) | protist metagenome | isolation source: fluorescence activated cell sorting (FACS) single amplified genomes of... | place: Spain: Blaines Bay Microbial Observatory, Mediterranean Sea | collected 2016-07-05 | reverse complement strand
CGGCCATACGGAGGTTCTCGCGGCCGTCCGCGATGCGGCGCCGCTCGCAGTCCCGTTCTTCTTCGGGCTAGCAGTCGCCGCCTATCTCGTGACCATCATCTTGTTCCGGCGGATCACCCAGTTGCAGACCGGCAACTTCCTCGGTCTCGCTGGCCTGCACGTGACCAAGACAGCCGCCGTCAGCGGATTGCAGGTCGCTCAGTGGGCGATCGGGGTGCCAGGTGAGGCCGTCGGGACTTGGGCGCTATTTCTGGCGGTCCTGATGCTGGTCAGGCGCTTGCCTCTCCTCCCCAATCCCGACCTCATCTTTCTGGGCGTCGGTCTGTCGGTGGCCGGGTTTGCCACTCATGGAGAAGCCGCGGTCGCAGGCATGCTTATCGCATCCACTGCGGCGATGCAGGTCATGAACCTGCTTGCCTTCGTCTTGACGATCGACGTTCGCAGGTGGCGCCCGACGCAGCAGCAGAGTCTGCGATCGCCCCCTGAGGCCGACGATGCGGCTGGCAAAGACAGATCGATCGGCCTCGGCGTTAGAAACCCTTCCTGCTAGCGCTTGCGGCACCCGCCGCGGCCTGTCTCTCGCGAGCGCTTCCCGCCTCGGAACGTAGACGGCGGACGCAGCCTCGCCTCTGTCCGTATTCCGACCGAAGTGGAGGATCCGGCCGGGCCGCGGGAGCAAGGACCGGCTCTGTCATGCCGGTTCGGAGCGCTGAACGAACCCTTCGTGAACGGCACCGCGTTCAGTCCCCGGACATCTGCCGCCGACCGCCCGTGCAGCCCGACACGAACCGGTCGCGAAGTCGCCTCCGCGACGGCCCGCCTCTTCGCTCGGAAGGCGGGACCGAAATAGTCCTGCAGGCGTTCGCGGAGAAGCAGGCTTCGCGGCGGGCGAGGCGGGGTCTCCGGCCTGCTCACTGAGCGCTCCCGAGGCTGACGGTCTCGCCGTCCTCCTTGGTCCATTCGGTCGGCGGCTGGAGCAACACGTCGGCAACGCGCTCGCTTGGCCTCGCGAGCACGGTGCCCCGCGGCCCTTCGACCAGCGGCCGGTTGATGAGGATCGGGTGCCTCGTCATCGCAGCAAGGACGCGCTCTGCATCCGCGGCCGTGTCGACATCCGGGGAAGCGAGGCGTTCCGCTTCGAGGATTGCCTCGTTGCCCTTCACGCGCAGCCCCTCACGAGGCGTGATGCCGGCGGCGGCGTAGAGCCGCGCCAGACGCTCTCGGGTGGGCGGCGTCTTCAGGTACTCGACGACCGTGATGCCTTGCGCGGCGTCGCCACTCGCGCGGGCGATGGCGAGGGCGTTGCGCGAGGTTCCGCAGCCGGGATTGTGGTAGAAGGTGATCGTCATACCGGGGCTCCTGCAAAGCGCGGCCGGGTGCGGTTGGCGAAGGCGACCAGGGAGAGCATCACCGGCACCTCTACCAGCACGCCGACCACGGTCGCGAGGGCCGCGGGCGAGGCGAGCCCGTAGAGGCTGATCGCGACGGCGACCGCCAGCTCGAAGAAGTTCGACGTTCCGATCAGCGCGCAGGGCGCGGCGACCCGGTGGGGCACCTTGAGGGCGAAGGCCGCGCCGTAGGCGATCGCGAAGATTCCATAGGACTGGATGAGGATCGGCACGGCGATCATCGCGATCACCAGCGGCCGGTCGAGGATCACCTCTCCTTGGAAGCCGAAGAGGATGACGACGGTGAGGACCAATCCGACCGGTCCGGCAGGCTTCAGCCGCTCCACGAAGCCGTCCAGCGCGCCACGCTCTATCAATATCCGTCGGGTCAGCACGCCCGCGACGAGCGGGACGATCACGTAGAGAAGAACCGATAGCAATAGCGTGACCCACGGCACGGGGATGTCGGTCACGCCGAGCAGGAGAGCGACGATCGGTGCATAGGCGAAGACCATGATCGCGTCGTTCACGCTGACTTGCGCGAGGGTGTAGTTCGCGTCGCCTCGTGTCAGCTGCGACCAAACGAAGACCATCGCGGTGCACGGTGCGGCGCCCAGAAGCACGAGGCCGGCGATGTAGCCTTCAGCGTCCTCAGGCGGGATCGCGCCCGCGAACACTCCACGGAAGAAGATCACGCCTAGCGCAGCCATGGAGAACGGCTTGATCAGCCAGTTGACGGCGAGCGTTACGAAGAGCCCCTTCGGCTCGTCCTTGACGCGGCGCAGGCCCTCGAAGTCGACCCCCAACATGACGGGGTAGACCATCGCCCAGATCAGGACCGCGACAACGAGGTTCACTCGAGCGATCTCGAGTGCCGCCAACGCCTCGAACAGGTCTGGCATGAGCCGCCCGAGCCCGACGCCGAGAGCGATCGCCAAGGCGACCCAGAGGCTGAGAAAGCGTTCGAACGATCCCAAGAGCATCCTCCATCGAAAGTCATCGGCCTAGCGGCATCGATCCGACATTTCAACGACAGTCGAAGAGTAGCGTTGTGTGGCGGATGGGCTATCGTATGGGCATGGATACCGTTTCCGCGCGCGACCGCACCGTAGAGCAGCTCTCCGCGCTCGCCCACGCCACCCGCTTCGACGTCTTCCGTGCCCTCATGCGTGCCGGCAATGAAGGCCTTGCAGCCGGGACGATCGCGGCGCGTCTCGCTGTCGCTCCGAACACGCTCTCGAACCACTTGGCGATCTTGCAGCGAGCGGGCCTCATCTCGGTGCGGAGAGACGGCCGCCGGTTGATCTATGCGTCGGACATCAGCGCCATCACATCCCTCGTCGAAGCAATGGTGCGAGATTGCTGCAACGGCCATCCGGAGGTCTGCGCTCCGCTGAAGACCGTATGCACTGTCGACTGCAGCTGATTCTTTTCGACTGTTCGACAATTATTCAAACAAATGCCGGTCTGACGTAAGCTCCAACGCCCGCGACGACGGGAGGAGAGAGATGACGCGGTACGCTATCGCCGGCGCTGTAATACTAAGTCTTGCTGCCTGCGCATCGGGACCGGCCCATGAGGGACCATCCGGCGCTCTCAACCTGAACCTGAACGGCGATGGTCGTTGGGAAATCAATTGCAGCGCCGTGACCATACGCGGACGAACCGTGCGTGTCCGGGAACGCGCTCGAGGCAGTCGCGACTTCGGCAAGGTCTTTCTCGATGACGTTGTCTCAGCATCCTGCGAGTACGCCGCAGGCAATGCGCCCCTACTCGTCCGCGTGACGGAGGACGGCTTGTCCTGCCCGTTCGGAACCTATCAGGACGGCTGCAACGACAGGTTCGATGCAAACGCCTCCGGCAGTTTCGAACTTTCTGCTCGGTCGTAGATCCGAGGAACGCTTGCTCGCTGCGAGCGTGCGGCTCGCCCGCCTGATCGAGACCAGTCTTCCCGAGGGAAGCCGCTTTTCCTTTTCCCGTCAGCGACTGTGGGAACAGCGTCACAACACCAGCCACAACCCACTGTATCGGTGGAATATATGGCATGGCGGTGGCGGATGGAGAGGGATTCGAACCCTCGAGACGGTTGCCCGCCTACACGCGTTCCAGGCGTGCGCCTTCGACCACTCGGCCACCCATCCGTGCGGAGGCTGATAGGCGCTCTGTGGGCGCGTTGGCAAGCTCTGCCGAACCGAATCGCCGCATCGGGGTTATTCCTTGAGTGACAGGCTGACGAGGCGGATGCGATGGAGCAGGACGGGAAGCTGACGCCGGGGCAGTTCGAGGGGCTGGTCTTCTCCGGCGGCGGCACGCGCTGCTTCTGGCAGGGCGGCTTTCTCGAAGCGGTGCACGAACCGCTGGGCCTGCGCCCGGCCCGGATCGCGGCGGTCAGCGGCGGCGCTCTGTCCGCATGCGCCTGGATCGGCGGGCGCGCCAAGGCGCTTCTGGATATCATGGGCGATGCCTTCGCCGATCAGGACAGCAATCTCGGCGAAGCGCCGGGGCAGGACAGCCACCGGCCGACGCCGCACCAGTCGCTCTACCGCGATGTCGTCGAGGAAACGCTGAATGCGGATGCGGTCCGCCGGGTCGCCGACGGCCCCAAGCTGGAGATCACCCTCGCCCGGCCGCCCCGCCACCTGCCCTTACGGGCCGGTGCGATGCTGGCGCTGGTCCTCTACGAGATCGACCGCAAGGCGCGCTCCTCTCCGCACACCGCCCTGCCGGTGATGATCGGCAGCAAGGCCCTGCGGGTCGACGCCCGAGCCGCCGCGCGGGAGGGAAAGCTTCACGATCTCGTCTGCGCGGCGGCGGTCATTCCGCCGGTCTTCGCGCTGCCCTGTTGGCAGGGCGAGCGTGTGATGGATGCCGGCACATGCGACAACGCCCCCATGCCCGAGCCGGAACAGGGCGGGACGCTGATCCTCCTGACGCGCCGCTACAGAAATACGCCCGACCGGCCGGACCGGCTCTATGTCGCGCCTTCGGACGAGACGCCCGCCGACAAGATCGACTTCACCGACAAGGAAAAGATCGAGAAGACATGGCGCCTCGGCAATCGCGACGGGAAGGAGTTCCTGCAACGCCACGGGCTTCGCGCCGAAGGGGCGGCGCAGCGCGCCCGGGATCGGATGGCGGAAGCGCGCGGAGATTGTTAGAGGCAGGCGCGAAACAGCACGGATGGCGGCGTGACGATCTTCGATCTCTTCATCCTGGCGATCACAGCGCTGTCGGTCCTGTTCGGATGGCTGAGAGGCTCGATGCGGGAGGCGGTGACGCTGCTGGCGCTCGGCGGCGGCATCGCCGCGATCGCTCTTCTCGGCCCCCCGCTCAGCGGGACGCTCGGTGATGGCGTGGCAGGCCCGGTCATCGTTCTGACGACGCTCTTCGTCCTCGCCTTCCTCCTCGTGACAACAAGCCTCGAATTCGCTCTGCGCAGGGTGATCGGGCCTCGTCCGCCGCGCCTCGACCGGCTCGCGGGCGGCGCCTTCGGCCTCCTGCGCGGCTGGCTCCTGTGCGGGCTCACCTTCCTCGCGCTGACCTGGTATCATGACGTGAACGATCTGCCCGCGCCGGTCGAGGAAGCGGCCCTCAAGGGCTTCGTCGCCGGGGCCGCTCAGACCCTCGAGCAGATCGGGATCGAAGGGGACGGCACGATCGATGAATCTGGCGAGGCTCTGGACGAGCTCTAGCTGACCGAACAATAAGGAGACGCCGCCCTTCCCCGTTCCTACCTCGCGGGTGGCAGACCGGAGGCCTTCATGATGCGCACCGCCCCCAGCAGAGCCGCGCGGCATGCCGCGCGATTCCTCGCCCGCGAGCGCGAGAGCGAGCGGATGCGCGCCGCCTTCCCCCGCGCCCTGAATGAGGAATGCGGCGTCTTCGGCATTATCGGCGGGGCGGACGATGCGGCCACCAAGGTCGCGCTCGGCCTTCACGCCCTGCAGCATCGCGGCCAGGAAGCGTGCGGCATCACCACCTATGACGGCGAGCGGTTCTTCTCGGACAAGAAGCTGGGCCTCGTCTCCGGCGCCTTCACCGAGGCCTCGACGCTCGACGCACTCAAGGGCAATGCAGGGATCGGCCATACGCGCTACTCGACGGCGGGGGGCTCGGACCTTCGCAATGTCCAGCCGCTCTATGCCGATCTCGACCGGGGCGGCCTCGCCGTGGCGCATAACGGCAATCTGACCAATGCGCGGACCTTGCGGGCGGATCTGATCCGCAAGGGCTCGATCTTCCACACGACCTCCGACTCCGAGCTGTTCGTACAGCTCGCCGCCCTCTCGCGCGGCCTGTCCATGGTCGACAAGGTCACCGACAGCCTGTCCGCCGTCGAAGGCGCCTATGCGCTGTGTGTCCTGACCCAGGATGCGCTTCTCGGCGTGCGCGACCCGCAGGGCATCCGCCCCCTCGTCCTCGGCAAGCTCGGCAATGCGGCGGTGCTCGCCTCGGAAAGCTGCGCTTTCGATTTGATCGGCGCGGAGTTCGTGCGCGACGTGCGGCCCGGCGAGATGGTGATCTGCCGTCCCGACGGATCGGTCGAGAGCCGGCAGATCTTCGCCGACCGCAAGGCCCGTCCCTGCATCTTCGAGCTGATCTACTTTGCGCGCCCGAACAGCTTCGTGGATGGCGAGAGCGTCTACGAGCTGAGGAAGCGCCTGGGCCGCCAGCTCGCCGAAGAGGCGCCCGCCTCTGCCGACCTCGTCTCGCCGATCCCCGATTCGGGCGTCCCCGCCGCCATCGGCTTCGCGCAGCGCTCGGGCATCGCCTACGAGATGGCGCTGATCCGCTCGCACTATTCGGGCCGCACCTTCATCGAGCCCAGCCAGCAGATCCGCGAAGCCGGCGTCGCGCGCAAGCATTCGGCCAATATCGGTGTCGTGCGCGGCAAGCGCGTGGTCCTGATCGACGACAGCCTGGTGCGCGGCACGACCAGCCGCAAGATCACGACGATGCTGCGCGAGGCGGGTGCGCGGGAGGTGCATTTCCGCATCGCCTGCCCGCCCATCGTCTATCCCGACTTCTACGGCATCGATACGCCGAGCCAGGACGAGCTGATGGCGTCGTCCCACTCGGTCGAGGAGATGTGCGGCATGATCGGGGCGGACAGCCTGGGCTTCCTGTCGCTCGACGGCCTCTACACGGCGCTCGGCAAGGGCCCTCGCCGCTCCGAGGAGCCGGCTTTCACCGATCACTGCTTCACGGGCGACTATCCGACCGCCCTTACCGATCAGGAGCGCAAGGATACCCGGGCGAAGATCGAGCAGCTCAGCCTGCTCCGCGAGTCGAGCTGACGGCTGCGATCCCGGGCGGCGGGATCTCGCAGGCAAACAAAAAGGGCGCCCACGGGCGCCCTTTTCCATAAGAGGAAGCGCCGCGCCCATCGGCGCGGCAGCGTTCCGCCTTAGAGCGTCTTCAGGTTCGACGCGGAGGTCTTGTTCCGGCGCGGATCGGTGTAGAGGTCGTATTCGACTTTCTGACCGTCATTGAGGCCTTGCAGACCCGCCTGCTGAACTGCGGTGATGTGGACGAACACGTCCTGACCGCCTTCGTCGGGCTGGATGAAGCCGTAGCCTTTTTCGCCGTTAAACCATTTCACTGTGCCAGTGGCCATTGGGGTAGTCCTGTCTTGATAGAGGGGGTGGGGCCGAAGTCTGGCGGTCTTCTGAAGGAACGCATGGTCTAGGGCCGTTCATGCCGGGTCGCCGTGTAACTGAAAGATGCGGACCCTGCGCGCCCATCAGGACGACACCTGAGCCTAGAAGTCAAATCAATTCCGTCACCGGGCGGTGAGAAACGCTCTTGACTACGGATGTAGTCCATGTTCTGACTACAATCGTAGTCGGAAAGGAGCGGCCATGCGCATCACGGCAGCAGAGCTGAAGGTCATGGAAGTCCTGTGGGACCATGCCCCCCAGGGGTCGGCGGAGGTCGCCGCCGCCCTGCGGGCGGAGGGCTGGAGCGACCGCACGGTCAAGACGCTCCTCTCCCGCCTCACCGAAAAGGGCGCGCTCGCCACTTCGCAGGAGGGGCGCCGCTATCTCTATTCGCCGCAGATCGCGCGGGAGGCGCATCGGCGCGACGCCGTCGGCACCCTCGCAGGCCGCCTCTTCGGCGGCCGCGCGGCGCCGATGGTTGCCCACCTGGCCGACAGCCAGGGGCTGACGGACGACGATCTGGACGAACTCGAAGCTCTGGTGAGGAGCCTCCGCAATGACACCTGAAAGCCTCGTCTCCTGGCTTCTGGAAGCCAGTTTCGCCGCCAGCCTTCTGGTCCTGCTCGTTCTCGTCCTGCGCCGGCCGGTCAGGCGCGCCTTCGGCGCGAGGGCGGCCATGCTGCTCTGGCTCGCACCGGCGCTGCGCCTTGTCTGCCCGCCCCTGGGAACCGGCCTTCTGCCATCCTTCACGAGCGCAGGCGGAACGGCCGCAGGCGAAGCGGCGCCCGCCCCGCTTTCGCAGGCGGCAGCGCCTCTTGCCGATACCGCGCCGGTTCTGACGGCGCAGGCATCCGGACCCCTTCCCCGCCTGGCGGACACAGCCGCCTTGCCCGCCCCGTCCGGGACCGAGCCCTTCCTCGCCTCGATCGACCTCGCGCTTCTTGCGCTTGGCCTCTGGCTCGGCGGCGCGGCGCTCAGCTTCGGGCTGGCGCTTCTGCGCACCGAGGGCTGGCGGCGGACGCTGCTGCGCGAGGCCCGTCCGGCCAGCCGCGCGGTCGAGGATCTGACGGCCCGCTGCGCAAGAGAGGTCGGCTTGCACTCGCCGCACGTCGTCCTGACCGGCGCGGCGGCATCGCCCCAGGTGACCGGCGTCGTCCGTCCACTGATCGCTCTGCCCGACGACTTCGAACGCCGCTTCTCGCCCAATGAGCAGCGCCTCGCTCTGCTCCACGAGCTGACGCATCTGCGGCGCCACGACCTCGTGCAAGGCTGGGCAGCGGAAGCGGCGTGCGCCCTTCACTGGTTCAACCCGCTCATGCGCGCCGCCCTGCCCCGGATGCGGGCCGATCAGGAAGCGGCCTGCGATGAAGCCGTCCGGGCCTGCGGCGTCGGCGTCCGCGACTATGCCGGCACGCTGCTGCGCGCCGCCAGAGGACCGGCGGTGCCCGCTCTCGCCCTCAACCACGCTCTCCATGAAAGGATCGAAACCATGCGAGCTCCCCTGCCCAAAACTGCCACGCGCCTCTTCGGCACCAGCGCGCTCTTCGCTCTCGCGATCGGCGTCGCCGCCGCCGCGCAGACGACCGAGCGCCCGCAGGACGAGGACCGCGCTCCCGCCACCGACCGGCAGGAGATCGAGGAGAGCGCACGCCAGGAGGTCCAGGACAGCCGTGAAGCGGCCCGCGAGATTGCGCGGGTCAAGATGAAGGAAGCCAAGCGCTCCACCTATACGAGCTCGGATGGCACCCACACGATCCGCGTCGGTGCAGGCTCTCCACATATCGTCGGCGGCTCGGACGCCCAGATGGTGCTGCTCTCCGATCCCTTCGCCGAGCTGACGCGGCAGCAGCCCGAGGCCCCGGACGGACCGAAGGCACGCAGCACGCCCCCCGCCCCGCCGGCGCCGCCCGCCCCGGAGGTCCGCACGCGTGAAGACGAGGAAGGCACTTGGATCCTCGTGCCGGACGGCATGGACCCCGAATTCGAAGCCGAGATGGAGGCGTTCGAGCAGGAGATGGAGGCCTGGGAGGAGAGCCATTCCGCCGAGATGGAGGAATGGGAGGCCCAGATGGAGGCCTTCGGCGAGGAGATGGGCGAATGGGGCGAGCGCATGGGCGCTGCCGGCGAAGCCATCGGCGAACTCGCCGATGCCTGCGACGACCATCGCGACGGCAGCGACGAGCCGGCCATCGTCACCGCCCGCGTCGAGGACAGCGGCGAGACGGTCAAGGCGGTTTGCGTCGCCGGCGGCCAGTCCCGCTTCGCTTCCGAAGAGGTCACCCGCTTCGTCGAGGAGAACGATACGCTCTCGAAGGAAGAGAAAGCCGCCTTCTTCGAAAACCGCCGCGGCTCTGGCTACGCCTTCCGCACCGAGGATTGAGACTTGCGAGGCGGCGTTGCGCCGCCTCGCAAACTTCGGGTGGAGCGCCTAGCTAGGGGGAGCATGCCCCCTCCCTCTGTCACTGCCCACGACCCGCACGAAGCGAGAGAGGCCAGCCTGCGAGAGCAGCTGGCCTCTCTTCGCTATCTTCTTCCCTATATGTGGCGCTCGGACCGGCCCGGCTTCAAGCTGCGCATCGTCCTGTCGGTCCTGGTCATCCTGATCGGCCAGATTGCGACCGTCGCCGCGCCGTTCCTGCTCGCCGACGCGATCAACAGGCTCGAGGATCCGGCGGTCGCAGCGGCTGCGGCCGTCTTCGGCATGGTGATCGGCTATGGCGTCCTGCGCCTCCTCTCCTCCGCCATCCCGCAGATCCGCGAATTCCTCTTCTCCACCGTCGGGCAGACCGCGCAGCGCGAGGTGGCGACCGAGGTCTTCCGCCACCTGCATTCGCTGTCGCTGCGCTTCCATCTCGACCGGCGCACGGGCGGGCTCAGCCGGATCATCGAGCGCGGCATCCGCGCGATCGACTTCCTGTTCCGCTTCCTCCTATTCAATATCGGCCCGACGCTGCTTCTCCTGGTGATCGTCTGCGTCACCTTCGCGGTACGCTACAACATCTGGCTGTCGCTGATCGCGCTGGTCACGGTGATCCTCTATTTCTGGTTCACCGCCGCTTCCACCGAGTGGCGCCTTCAGTTCCGGCGCGAGATGAACCAGAAGGACCAGCTCGCCAATACGCGCTCCATCGATGCGCTCCTGAACTACGAGACGGTCAAGTATTTCGGCAATGAGCGCTGGGAGGCAGGCCGCTATGACGCGGCGCTGCAGGATTATCAGACCGCCGCCGTGCGCTCGCAGAACTCGCTGGCCGTGGTGAATATCGGCCAGGCGCTGATCATCAATATCGGCCTCGTCTCGGCGCTCGCGCTGACGGTGAACGGCGTCCTAGGCGGTCGCCTCGGCATCGGCGAGATCACGGCCGTGAGCCTGGTCATGATGCAGCTCTACCAGCCGCTCAACATTCTCGGTTTCGCCTATCGCGAGATCAAGCAGGGTCTCGTCGACATGGAGCGCATGTTCGACATGCTCCGGCTGCGCCCCGAAATCGCCGACGCGCCGGACGCGCCGGCTCTGGTGGTGCGGGGGGCCGAGGTGCGCTTCGAGGATGTCCGCTTCCGCTACGACCCGGACCGGCCGATCCTCAAGGGGATCAGCTTCATCGCGCGCCCCGGCGAGAAGCTTGCCATCGTGGGCCCCTCGGGTGCGGGCAAATCCACGATCGCGCGCATCCTCTACCGCTTCTACGATCTCGAACAGGGCCGCGTGCTGATCGACGGGCAGGACATCGCCCATGTGAAGCAGGACAGCCTGCGCGCCGCAATCGGGATGGTTCCGCAGGACACCGTGCTGTTCAACGATACGATCGGCTACAATATCCGATATGCCCGCCCCGATGCGAGCCAGGAGGAAATCGAGCAGGCGGCCCGCCTCGCGCAGGTCCATGCCTTCGTCGCATCGCTGCCCAGAGGCTATGACACGGTGGTCGGTGAGCGGGGGCTGAAACTTTCGGGCGGCGAGAAGCAGCGCGTCGCCATCGCGCGGACCATCTTGAAGGACCCGCCGCTCCTGATCCTCGACGAGGCCACTTCGGCCCTAGACAGCGCGACGGAGCAGGAAATCCTGTCGGCCCTGCGCGAAGTTGCCGAGGGCCGGACGACGCTGGTCATCGCCCACCGCCTCAGCACCATTGTGGATGCAGACCGCATCATCGTTCTGAAGGATGGCGAGGTCGCCGAAGAGGGTAGCCACGAGGCGCTGCTGGCCCGCGGCGGCCTCTACGCCGACCTCTGGCGGCAGCAGAGCGAGGCGACGCCCGCCGCTGCTGCCGCGGAGTGAGCGGTCAGGCCGCCTTCCGCCTGTAGCGCAGGCCGCCGAGCGCCGCCGCGCCGCTCAGGAACAGGACCAGAGCGCCGGGGACGGGTACGAGGGCGGGATCGGTCGCGGCCAATCCGAAAGTCGCACCCGACAGATCGGTCCCGAGGATCGGTGCCAGTGCCGCGCCGGCGATGTCGGTGATGATCAGCGCCAGCATGGGATCATCGGTATCGAACAGCGCCGTCACCTCCGGCAGGGTGCCGATATCGAAGCTGAACACCGGCACGCGGCCCAGGTCGCCATCCATGGACTCCGTGCCGGACACGGACACCGTCCCACTGATCACGCTTTGCGTCGTGTCGATGATGAAATCCTGCAGCGAGATGGTGACGCTGCCGGCGGACAGCGCGACGCCGCTGCCATCATGCAGGATTTCTCCCGCATAGCTCGCCGGGTCGAGATCGCCTCCGGTGATCGGAAACGTAAAGACCGGCGTGCCGTCCTCGGCCTCGACGCTCGCCGTCCCGAGCGGCGCTCCCGTCAGCCCGAGGGCCTCGAGGTCGGCCGTGACCTCGACCGTGGTTATCCCGCCGGTCACGGTGACGGCATGGGCCGCAGGCGCAGCCAGAAAAACCGCCGTGGCGGCGGCAATGGACATGTATTTGCGCATCGTATCTCTCCCTTAGCGCATCGCCCTCCCGCGGAAGGAGGGTAGTGCAGATGACGAAGGAAGGAACTGAGCCGGATCGTCGCGTGTTCGAGTCGCTGTTTTCGAGGGGTATTTGTGTGCAGTCGCCGCCTTATGAACACGAAAACGGGACAAGTTTTGTCCGCTTGTAGACTGGACGAATCACGGGACGGCACCTTACATGCACGTCACCTAGACGCAACGAGAGGGGTTTGCAGATATGGGTAAAGTTATCACAGCGATCATCGTCATCGCTATCCTGGTCATCGGCTACATCATCTTCTTCGACACGGATGTCGAAACCGAAGGTGAATTCGAGACGCCTGAAGTCGAAGTCGAAACGCGGGGCGAATTCGATGTCCCGGATACGGATGTCGACGTCGACGCGCCTGAGATCGGCGTCGAAGAAGAAGTCGTTACCGTTCCGACGCTGGAAGTCGATCCGGCTGAAGAAGGCGAAGCCGATGCGGATGCCGAGGACGACGATCCCGAACTGTAAAGCCTACGCTTCGGCATAGGTCCCGAACGGCGCCTCCTCGGAGGCGCCGTTTTCATGTGAGCGCCAGCGAGACCCGCGCGCGCAGCACGGGCAGCAGGTCTTCGGCGAACCAGGGATTTTTCTTGAGCCAGGCATTGTTGCGCCAGCTTGGATGCGGAAGAGGCAGGATCAGCGGACCACCTTTCTCCGCCTCTTCCACCCGATCACGCCAGGCTGCGACGGTCTCGGTCAGCGTCCGGCCCCGCCTCTCGCCGAGATGCCATTTCTGGGAATAGGCGCCGACGAGCAGGACGAGCTGCAGCTCGCCGCCGATCCAATCCATCACCTCTTCGCGCCAGATCGGCGCGCAGACCTTGGGCGGCGGCAGGTCGCCGCCCTTGCCCGTCGGCGACTTGCCGTCATAGCCGGGAAAGCAGAACGCCATCGGCGCAATCGCGATCCTGCCGCTGTCATAGAATGCCGCTTCGTCGATCCCCATCCAGTCGCGGAGGCGCACACCGGAAGGATCGAGAAAGGGCTTGCCGCCCTGATGGGCGAGATTGCCCGGCGCCTGACTGAACAGCCCGATGGTCGGATGCGCGGGCAGCTGGAAGACCGGCCGCGCCTTCGGGATCAGCCCTTCGCGCTCGCAATGGCGGCAGGCCGAGAGGCGCGCCTTGAACGCCTCGAAACGCTCGCGATCCGAGGCGGCAGGACGGGACGCGTCTACGCCGCGCCTCCCGCTTCGGGCAGGTCGACGCCCAGAATGCTCATATTGAAGTTGTAGTCCTCCTCGTCGTCCTCGTCGCGGAAGAGGACGCCGATGAATTCCTCGCCGATATAGACCTCGGCGCTGTCATCCTTGTTCGGGCGCGCGCGGACGTCGATCGAGGGATTGGCGAAGAGCCCTTGCAGATAGCTCTGGATGCGGTGGACTTCGGACGGTGTCATAGACAGCCCCTCCTCGGGGCGGACAGCATGCCGGTTTCGTACCGGCCGCTCAGGAGGCTAGTGTTGCGGCTCTTGCAGCCCAATCGGGAACCAGCGGTATGCGCATTCTGACCCCATTTGCCAAGGCGGCGGGCCTTGGCGTCTTCCTCCTCGCCGCCGCCTGCGGCGCCGACGGAGAACGCAGTGAAGCCGAGGCAGGCATGACGGCGGAGGACGGCGTCGGCCTCGTCATCCGCGACGGCTATGTCCGTCCGGTCGCGGCGGGCGCCATGGCGACGGCCGGATATGCGACCATCGTTTCGGAAGCCGACGATGCGCTGATCTCGGCCCGGGCGCCCGGCTTTCGGGCGGTCGAGATCCATACCGTGACCCGAGAGAACGGCGTCTCGCGCATGCGGCCGCTCGATCGCCTGACTTTGCCCGCGGGCGAAGCGGTGAGCCTCGCGCCGGGCGGCGACCACCTGATGATGATGGGGCCCGAAGCCCCGCTTGAAGACGGCGACACCGTCGAGGTCACCTTCACCTTCGAGAGCGGCGGGACGAGAACCGTGCCCATCCCCGTCGAGCGGCGCTAGCCGAGGGCCCTGCCGGCCACTGCATCGAGCTTCGCCACCAGTTCGGGGTCGCGATGCTCGGGCGGCGTGATGATCGCGCTGTCGAGCACGGTCTCGATGCCGGCCGGGCTCGGCTCGCGCTCGGGACCCATTTGCGGCACGAGGGCGTGCAGCAGCGCTCGCGCCTTCTCGCCATTGCCCTGCATCACCGCGATGACCGAGGCGACATCGACCGCGCCAGACGGCTCGTGCCAGCAGTCATAGTCCGTGATCATCGCGACGCAGGCATAGGGAAGCTCCGCCTCCCGGGCGAGCTTGGCTTCGGGCATGCCGGTCATGCCGATCACGTCCATCCCCCAGGAGCGGTAGAGATTGGACTCCGCCAGCGATGAGAATTGCGGGCCTTCCATGGCAAGGTAGGTGCCGCGTTCGAAGACGGTGATTCCCGCCTCCCGCGCCGCCGCCAGCGCCTTCGCGGACAGGCCGGGGCAGACCGGCTGGGCCATCGAGACATGCGCGACGAGCCCCGTGCCGAAGAACGAGGACTCCCGCCCCCGCGTCCGGTCCACATACTGGTCCACGATCACGAAGCTTCCGGGCGCCATTTCCTCGCGGAAGGAGCCGCAGGAGCTGATCGAAAGGACGTCGGTGGCGCCGAGGCGTTTCAGCGCGTCGATATTGGCGCGGTAATTGATTTCGGAGGGCGGAATACGGTGCCCCCGCCCGTGCCGGGGCAGGAACAGCATGCGGACGCCCGACAGCTCGCCCTCGACGATCTCGTCGGACGGTGTGCCCCACGGCGTCTCGACGGTGTGCCGGCCGATGATGTCCAGCCCTTCGAGCGCGTAGAGCCCCGAGCCGCCGATGATCGCGAGCGTCGTCTTCGTCATGCCTTGGCCTTCCCTCGATGCGGCGGCCCTGTTCGCCGGGCCGCCCGCCGCGGTCAAGCGCGGGCGCTGCGCAGTCGGGCGCGGGGCCGGAAGCTTTTCGGCACCGCGAGGCGCACCGAGCCGAGAACGATCGCACCGACGATGATCGCGGCGCCAACCCCCTCGTTCGGCGCCAGCGCCTCTCCGGCCAGAACGCCGATCACGCCGGCGAAGACAGGTTCGGTCGCATAGAGGAGCGCGGCCTGCGCCGCCCGCACGCGCTTTTGCGCCCAGGCCATGGCCAGTTGCGCCGCCGCCGTGCCGAGACCGAGGAGACCGGCCGCGACGAGCAGAGAGGCGTTCGCGGCGGGAAGCGCCTCCCCCGAACCCGCAGCGGCGAGGATCGCGAAGAGGCCCGTCGCGCCAGCCACCACCAGAGCGAGGCGGTACGGATCGGCATGCCGGACGACGCGCGACAGAACGACCACCTCGCTCGCGATGGCGAGCGCGCTCAGAAGGGAGAGGCCGTCAGCCGGTGCGAAGACGAGATCGCCGCCGAAGGCGCCCGACAACACGCCGACCCCCAGCACGGCGAGCCCCGCCGCCATCATCGCCCTCGCCCCCGGCGCCTCGCGCAGGAGCGGCAGAGCGAGGATCGGCACGAGAGGGACATAAAGAGAGGCGACGAACGCCACGCGCGCCGAAGGCGCCTCCTGCAGCGCGATCGACTGCGCCGCATAGCCGGTGAAGGCGATGGCCGCGAGAAGAAGCCCCGCCAGCAGCTCTTCCCGCCTGAGATAGAGCAGCGCAGCCGGACGAAGCGCCGCGAGCGCGAGGCTCGCCACGAGAAAGCGCAGCGCGACCACGCCGAAGGGGCCTGCGCTTTCTCCGGCCAGCTTGGTCAAGAGGAAGGTCGACCCCCAGAACAGCGCGACCCCGGCCAGCAGGATGTGCGGCATGAATGTAGAAATGGAGGTGCGGCGCATGGCGTGCGCTCCTTTCGCCTGAGAATATCCGGATGGCAGATCGCAGCGCACGGCAGGGGCTGCGGTCGCCCGAAGCCCCTGCTAACGCGGTCCTCACTGCATGTGCTGGCGAAGTTCTCGCAGCATGCCGAAGGTTCTGCGGAGGATCATGCTCATGGCCGAAGGCGTTGCGCTCGACCGGATCGACCGGGCTATTCTGCGGCGGCTGCAGGCCGATGGCCGCATCACCAATCAGAAGCTCGCCGAGGCGGTGGCGCTGTCGCCGAGCGCCTGCCTCGCCCGGACCCGCAGGCTCGAAGCGGCGGGCGTCATCATCGGCTATCATGCCAAGCTGCGGCCCGCGCGCATCGGCGCCAGCCTCACCGTCTTCGCCGAGGTGACGCTGTCCACCCACGAGCTGTCCGAGGTGCGGCGGGTGGAGCGGCATCTGGCGGAGCTGCCCGAGGCCTGCGAGATCGCGCAGGTCAGCGGGCCCTATGATTACCTCGTGCGTTTCGTCGTGCCCTCGATGGAGGGCTGGACGCAGCTCGCCGACACGCTGACCGACGGAGAGCTCTGCATCAGCAAGATCACGACGGTCGTGCAGATGAAGTCGCTCAAACCCTTCACGGCGATCCCCGTCTGACCCACAAGGCGCAATGACCGCACCCGACGACCAAGAGCTCTTCTTCGCCTGCCCGCCCGGCCTCGAGCCGCTGCTGCGCAGCGAGGCGAAGGCGGCGGGCTTCCGCGCCACGCGCGCCCTTCCCGGCGGCGTCCATGCGCGCGGCGGCTGGGCAGAGGCGTGGCGCGCCAACCTGCAGCTGCGCGGCGCGAGCCGGGTGCTGGTCCGGCTCGGCCAGTTTCGCGCGACTCAGCTTTCCGAACTCGAGCGCAAGACGGGCGCGGCCGGCTGGCGCGGCCTCCTCGCGCCAGGGACGCCGTTCCGCGTCGAGGCGAACTGCAGCCGGTCGAAGATCTATCATTCTGGCGCGGCGCAGGAGCGGGCCGAGCGGGCCATCGCGGCGGCGACGCAGGCGGTCCCCTCGCCCGATGCCGGGCTCCGCATCCTGCTGCGGATCGAGAAGGACATCTGCACGCTGAGCCTCGACAGCTCGGGCGAGCCGCTCCACAGGCGCGGCTTCAAACAGGCCGTCGCCAAGGCGCCGCTGCGCGAGACCATGGCCGCGCTCTTCCTGCGCGCCTGCGGCTACAAGGGCGAGGAGCCCCTGCTCGACCCGATGTGCGGCTCGGGCACCTTCCCGATCGAAGCGGCGGACATCGCCGCGGGGCTATGGCCCGGCAGAGGCCGCCGCTTCGCCTTCGAGACTCTGGTGAATTTCGATCCCGAAGCCTGTGCCGCGCTCAAAGCGACCATGCCCGCGCCCTCGACGGATCTGCGGTTTTACGGCTCAGACCGGAACGCCGGCGCCATCGAGGCCAGCCGCGCCAATGCCGAGCGCGCGGGCCTCGCTCCCTTCACGACCTTCACGCAGCTACAGGTGAGCGAGATCGCGCGCCCCGAAGGACCGGCGGGCCTCGTCATGGTGAACCCGCCTTACGGCACGCGGATCGGCGAGGCGGGCGCGCTCGCGCCGCTTTACGCCGCTTTGGGCCGGACGCTCCGCGACCACTTCAGGGGCTGGCGCGTCGGCCTCGTCACCAGCGAGCCGCGCCTCGCCCGCGCGACCGGCCTTCCCTTCCATGATCCCGGCCCGCCTATTCCGCACGGGCCGTTGCGCGTTCAGCTGTTCCGAACAGGCGTTCTCGGCGGCTGAAAACGGAGAAGCCCGCTTCCAGAGGAAGCGGGCTTCGCACCGAATTCAAAGAAGGCTGCGCCTACTCCTCAGTGTTCCACGTTCCGCCAGATCTGGCGGTAGCTCGCATAGACGATGCCCGCGAAGGCGAAGAGGTAGAGCATCACGAAGCCGCCCATCTCCTTGCGCTGCTCGAGCTTCGGCTCGGAGGACCATTGGAGGAAGGAGACGACGTCGCGCGCATATTGATCGACCGTCTCGGGGCTGCCATCCTCATAGGTGACGATGCCGTCCTGCAGAGGCGGCGCCATCTTGAACGCGCCGCCCGGGGGCAGTTCGTATTCGTGGAGGATGTGGCCTTCCTCGTCGAGATATTCCTCACGGACCATGCTGGCCGTGTCGCCCGGATAATACGGGTTGTAGTACTGGCCCGGCGGCACATCGAGGATCGCCGGCGGCTCTTCGTATCCGGTGATGAGGCTGTAGATGTAGTTCCGGCCCTTCACGCGCGACTTCACGAGAAGGCTCATATCCGGCGGATAGGCGCCGCCATTGGCGAGCATGGCCTGCTGCCGGTTCGCATAGGGCGAGGGCAGATAATCGGCCGGCAGGCCGGGGCGGATCAGCGGGTCGCCGGAATCGTCGACACCGGCTTCGATCTGATAGTCCGCCGCGAGCGCCTTGACGATCGGGTTGGCCGCGGGGTCCGAGCAGTCCGTCGTCGAAGGCAGGCCGAGTTCGATCGGGCATTCTTCGAGATAGAACGGCCCGCCATCCTCTGCGAGATGGCGGAAGGCGACGAGCTTCATCGAGTGGCAGCTCGCGCAGACCTCCCGATAGACCTGGTAGCCGCGCTGGAGCTGCTGCTGGTCATAGCGGCCGAAAATGCCTTCCCAGGTCCAGGACGGCTCCTTCAACTCCTTGATCTTGCCCTCGGCGGCGGAAGCGCCGCCGGCGAGTGCGAGGGGGAGGACGGCGCCGAGCGCCGCGAGGGTTCTCTTGAGCGTCATTCTCTTACTCCGCAGGGGCCGGGTGCGAGCCGCCCGCCGTCATGCCTACAGGTGTCTTCCGCTTGCGCAGGCCCGCCTTGTCGGCCGTGACCGATTCCGCGATCGAGCGCGGCAGGGCCTTCGGCGTCTCCGTAATGGCGAGAACCGGCAGGACGATCAGGAAGTAGGCGAAATAATAGGCTGTCGCGAGCTGGCTGATCAGAATGTAGGGCTGTTCGGCCAGCTGCGCGCCCAGCCATCCGAGCAGGCAGACATCGAGGAAGAACAGGATCAGCCACAGCTTGGCGACGGGGCGGTAGCGCATGGAGCGCACCTTGGACCGGTCGAGCCAGGGCAGCACGAACAGGATCAGGATCGAGCCGAGCATGACGAGCACGCCGCCGAGCTTGGAGTTGATCAGGACGATATCCGTGAACGGAATGCCGATGTCGAAGGTGATCGCCCGCAGCATCGCGTAGAACGGCAGGAAGTACCATTCGGGCACGATATGCGCCGGCGTCACCATCGGGTCCGCCTCGATATAGTTGTCCGGGTGGCCGAGCGTGTTCGGCATATAGAACAGGAAGGCCGCGAACAGGATGAAGAAGCAGACGATCGCGAAGCCGTCCTTCACCGTGTAATACGGGTGGAAGGGCACGGTGTCCTTCTTGGTCTTCACCTCGACGCCGGAGGGGTTGTTGTTCCCCGGCACGTGCAGCGCCCAGATGTGCAGGATCACGACGCCCGCGATCAGGAACGGCATCAGGTAATGAAGCGCGTAGAAGCGGTTCAGCGTCGGGTTGTCGACCGCGAAGCCGCCCCAGAGCAGCGTCTTGATCGGGTCGCCGATGAGAGGAACCGCCGAGGCGAGCGAGGTGATCACCGTGGCGCCCCAATAGGACATCTGACCCCAGGGCAGGACGTAGCCCATGAAGGCGGTGCCCATCATCAGGAGGAAGATGACGACGCCAAGGCCCCACAGGATCTCGCGCGGTTCCTTGTAGGAGCCGTAATAGAGGCCGCGTGCGATGTGCAGATAAACGGCGATGAAGAACATGGAGGCGCCGTTGGAGTGCGCATAGCGCAGCAGCCATCCGTAGTTCACGTCGCGCATGATCATCTCGACCGACTGGAACGCGTAGTCGGTATGGGCCGTGTAGTGCATCGCCAGCACGATGCCGGTCACGATCTGCCAGACCAGGATAATCGAGAGGATGCCGCCGAAGGTGTACCAGTAGTTCAGGTTCTTCGGCGTCGGGAAGTCGATGAAGCTGTCATAGCCGAGGCGGACGAGAGGCAGGCGCTTGTCCACCCACCGCTCGAAGCCCGTACCCGGGACATAGGTGCTTTCATGGGACATGGCTTACCCCAGTCTGATCGTGCTGTCGGTGAGGAATTCGAGCGGCGGAACCGCGAGGTTCTGCGGCGCCGGCCCTTTGCGGATGCGGCCGAGGCTGTCGTAATGGCTGCCGTGGCAGGGGCAGAACCAGCCGCCGTAATCGCCGCGATTGTCGCCGGTGTCGGTGCCGAGCGGGACGCAGCCGAGATGCGTGCAGACCCCCAGGACGATGACGAAATCGCCCGAGGCGATCCTGTTCTCCACCGTCGCCTCGCCGGCGGCGTTCTCGTTGCGGGCGTCGGCATCCTTGAGGGCGGAAAGCGGCGTCTCTTCGTCGACCGCCAGTTCACGCTCGGTGAGGCGGCGGATGAAGACCGGCTTGCCCTGCCAGATGACCTTGATCGCCTGCCCCGGCTCGATCGCGGAGATATTGACCTCCTTGGTCGCCAGGGCCCGCACCGCCGCATCGGGCGCGAGCTGCGAGATCAGCGGGATCAGGATCCCGACGCCCGCAGCCGCGGCCGTGCCCGCAGCGAGAAGGTGGATGAAATCGCGGCGGCCTTCGTCGACTTCGACGGTCGGGCCTTCGGGCTTGCTCCCGCTGACCCGGACGGCCTCCGCCTCGTAGCCGCCAGTGCTGTTTGTGGTGGAACTCATGTCTGCTCGCAGCGTGAATCTCTGGGTTCGGGCGCGTGTGCCACGCGCGCGCCGCCTCGTCCAGATGACATACACTTGAAGATGTCCCGAAGGAACGCGGTGCAGCGTCGCGGCAAGGAGCGCTTGAAGCGCGATGGCCCAGGTTCTACCCGCTGCGGATGGATATGCTAGTGGACAGGAAGACACAGGCGCGGGCCTGGTTCGAGAGCCTGCGCGACCGTCTCTGCGCCGCCTTCGAGACGCTGGAGGCCGAGGCGCCGCGGGACCTTTACGGCGAAGGCGCCTCCTCCCGCTTCGCCTTCACCCCGTGGGACCGCTCGGGCGACGGAGAGGTCGAGGCCGGAGGCGGCGTCATGGGCATGCTGCACGGCCGCGTGTTCGAAAAGGCCGGAATTCATTGCTCGACCGTGCATGGAGAGTTTTCCGAGGAGTTCCGTCGCATGATTCCCGGTGCGGAAGAGGATCCTCGGTTCTGGGCCTCCGGCATCAGCCTGATCGCGCATCCGCGCAATCCTCACGCCCCCGCCGCGCATATGAACACGCGCATGATCGTGACGACGAAGAGCTGGTTCGGCGGCGGCGGCGACCTCAATCCGATGATGGACGCCTATCGCACGGCCGATCATGAGGATACGCGCGACTTCCACGCGGCGATGAAGGCGGCCTGCGATCCTTATGAGGAAACGGCCTATGCCCGCTACTCCGAGGAATGCGAGCGCTATTTCTGGCTGCCGCACCGCGGCGAGGCCCGAGGCGTGGGCGGCATCTTCTACGACCGGCTGAACTCCGGGGACTGGGCCGCGGATTTCGCCTTTACGAAAAGCGTGGGAGAGCGGTTCCTGGACGTCTATCCGCGCCTCGTCCGGCGCCGCATGGGCACGGGCTGGTCTTCCGGAGAGCGGGACCATCAGCTTTTCCGGCGGGGCCGCTATGCGGAGTTCAACCTGCTCTACGACCGGGGCACGACTTTCGGCCTGAAGACCGGCGGCAATGTCGACAGCATTCTGTCGAGCCTGCCCCCGCTCGCCCGCTGGCCCTAGCCCGCCTTCTTCCCGCCGATCCGGCCCGCCCCTGCCAGCACGAGCAGAAAGCCGAAGCCGCCCGTGGCGAAAGCGCCCCACAGGAGCGGCTCGAAGCCTCGCAGGCCAGCAGCGACGAAAGCGAGAATGCCGCCCAGTCCCGCGAGAATCGCGATGCTCGGCGCAAGGTGGCCGATCACCGGCAAGGCGCTAAGGAAGCTCGCGAGCGCCGACAGGAGGGCCAGCGCGGTCGTCATCGCGACCAGATGGCCGAGCACACCGCCTTCGGGCAGGCACGCCTCTTCTTCTTCGAACTGCCCGGTCAGGACGCAATCGGCGGTGACGCCGGCGAAGGCCTCTCCCGTGACCTCGCCGCCCAGATCGAGCCAGGGTCCGAAATAGGCGCCGACAGCGAGGGCGAGAGAGAGGAGAAGGCGGATCATCGCGGAAGCTCTTCGGCTGGCATGCGCGCGATCCTAGCGCGCTTCGCCGATCCGCCCTACTCCCGCCGCAACTCGCTCAGGCGGCGCATCGCCTCTTCCACCTTCTCGCCGAGTTCGGCCCGCCGCGAACGCCGCTCCGCATCGAGGGCATCCGTGCGCTCGCGCAGATCGCCGAGCAGGCCGCGCAGCTCGTCGAGGGCGTCCTCGACCTCGGTCACGAAGCCCGCGACGATGTCGTGGCTCTCGTTTGGCGTTTCAGGGGTCTCGAGCGTTTCGGGCGTCTCGGCCTGCGCCGCTCCGGGCTCTCCGGCGGCGGCAGGCTCCTCGCGCCCGTCCTCGTCTGCGCGCCCGTTCCCCTCTACGCGCCCGTCCTGCTCCGGCGGCCGCGCCACGGCATCATTGGCAGCGCGGCGCGCACCGGCCAGCATCAGCTCCTGCGGCGACGTCGCCCTCAGGCGCGGCGCCTCGACGGGCCGCTCCTGGATCGAGCGGATGGCCGCATTGATGTCGCCGACCGTGACGGGTCCGGCGCCGCCGCGATGCGACAGCTGCGCCGCCATGGGCTCCCGGGCCTCCTCCGCGTCCTCATCGGTTGCAGGCGTTCCGTCCTCGGTCTCGACGGGCGCCGTGAGAAGCGCGAGCTTGCGCTCGATTTCGGCATGGTAGGCATCGTGGAACGGCCCCTGAGGGCGGCGCGTCGGGTCGTTCCCATCGTCCCTGCCCGAATCCTGCGCCGCGGTTTCGGAGATAACGGGTTCGGGCATCAGGGGATCGGGCACGAGACCCTCGTCTTCGCGCTGCACGGCCTCTTCGACGTCGGCCGCGCTCACTTGCTCCGCACCGCGCATTGCGGCGTGGGCGAGAAGGCGCGCGGCCAGCATGTTGACCCGCCGCGGCACGCCGCCCGTGGCGGCGTGAATCGCTTCGGCGGCCTGGGCGGTGAAAACGGCGTCCCCGCTCTCCGACCCGGCCGCGCGCATCCTGTGGGAGAGATAGGCGCCGACATCGGCAGGACCGAGCGGCGGCATGGCATAGGACGCCAGTATGCGCTGGCGGAAACGGTCCATCTCCGTCCGATACAGCCGCTCGCGCAGCTCCGGCTGCCCGATCAGGCAGATCTGCAGGAGCGCTTCGCCATCGGCGGTGAGGTTCGACAGAAGCCGCAAGGCCTCGAGCGCCTCGTTCGACAGCCGCTGCGCCTCGTCGATGATCAGGCAGGCCCTCTGCCCCTCATCGCGGCGGTCCCGCAAAAACCCCTCGAGCGCCCGCAGGGGATCGTCGCCGTTCTCGCGCGGCTGCTCGAACGCCTCCAGAACGCGGCTTGGTATCGCATCCGCAGGGGCCGGCCCGGGGGGCAGCAGGAAGGCCAGCGTTTCGGTGCCGTGAAGTGCGGACAGAAGATGCTCGACCAGAACGGTCTTGCCGACCCCGGCCTCTCCCGTGATGAGAACGAAGCCCTCGGCCTGCCGGATGCCATAGCGCAGATGCGCCATGGCGCGGCGGTGCGGCTCGCTCTGATAGACGAAGCTGGCATCGGGGGCGAGGCGGAACGGCGCCCTGTCCAGACCGAAGTGCTCCTCTATCATCACGGATCCTGCATTGCTTCAGAACGTCCAGCTCACGCCGGCGCTGACGGCATTCTCCTCGTAATCAAGTCGCGTGCCAGTGCCTTCGCCTTCCCGTTGTGAACGGTAGACGCGGCCGGTCAGCGAGAAACGCGGGCCGAGGCGGTAGGCGGCGCCGATCGCCCCGAAGAGCTGCGTCGAGCCGCCGCTGGTGGTGATGTCCTGATCCAGGTCACTTCCGAGCAGGGTGTCCTCGATGAAGACACCTTCATTGCGGTTGGCGCGGATCTGGGCGTTGACGGAGGTTCGGCGGGTGACCTGCCGCCGGGCGGAGAAGTTGAGCGAATAGATCTCGTTGGAGCGGCCGAAATTGTCGCTCTTGGTGTAGAAGCCGCTCAGACCGAACTGCGTGCGCCGATTGTTGTAGATCGCGCCGAGGCGATAGCGATCGAAGGCCCCTGCCCCGGCCTGGCGCCGCTGGACGTCGTTGAAGCCGCCCTGGAAGCTCACCGCCTGTTCGAGGAGGCGCTGCGCCGAGCCGCCCTGGATGCTGGCAAGGTCGTCGACCACTCGGAGCGTCCGCGAGTTCAACGCGCCATAGCCGCGGAAGGCGTCCTGCGTTCCGGTCTCGAGCTGCCGGTCGGCGGAGACTGTCAGGTTCAAGCGCGGCGTGGGCCTGTAGCTGCCGTCGATCTCGATCAGCGTGCCGCCGAAGCGCTCTCCGACCGCCACCGACAAGCGCGTCTTCCGCCCGGGAACGGCGATGAAGCCGACATTCCAGAACACTCCCGACAGCTCGTCCTCATCGAGAGGGTTGGGAAGGCCGCCGGTCCTGCGCGGATCGGTCTGCGTCAGCGAAACTTCGTCATAGCCGAGTTCGCCGGTCAGGGTGACGCTGCGGTTGAGGGCATAGCCCACTTCCCCGGCGGCGCTGAGGCGTTCCAGATCCACCTGATTGAGGACGTCGCTGCCGCTCTCCTCGGTGCTGTTCGCCACACCGCGCAGCGCGAAACTGATTCGGTCGAGAAGATCTCCGCTGCGAAATTCCAGCAGTCCTTCATGCGCCTCTGAGTCGTTCGAGAACCTGAAATCCGAGGGACGGCCGAGTTCCTCCGCCGCCGCCGCGTCCTGCCGGAAATTCTCGTTCGCGACGAAGACGTTGGTGTAGCGGTACCGCGCCTCCAGCGTGCCGTCGCGGCCGAATTCGCGGAAGACATAGGGACTCAGCGAGCCACCGATGAAGGTTGCCTGATCGTCCAGCCGTCCGGCGCTCTCCTGCTCGATATCGCTGCGCCGCGACAGGGCCTGCTGCTGCGCGACGGCCGCCGCATCGACGAAGAGCAGGTCCGGCACCAGGCGGGCCGTCGCCGAGGCCGCGATGTCCGGATCGACGAAGACTTCGTCCACCGCGCTGATCCCGAAAGTGACGCTGTCGGTGTCCTCGATGCCGCCGGGCAGCGGCGCGTCGACGGTTTCGGCCAGGCGTTCGTTCACGTCCTGCGTATCGGCATAGGCGCTGACCCGGACCCCGCCCTGGACGATGCCCGTGAGACCGGGCCGGTCATAGACCGTCGCGCCGCGCAAGGAGGCCGATGCGATGACATTATCCGGAGGCTCCACCTCCACGAGCTGGGAGATCGGCACATCCACCAGTTCGAGGCCGGGCGAGCCGTCCGGGTTGACGGTTTCGACGAGCGCCGGTTGCGTCACCAGATCGCCGTCGCGCTCGAAGAAGCGGCGGCGCTGCTCGGACAGGCGCCGGAAATTGTCCGAATAGGTCGCGTTGAGGTTCAGGTTCCACTGGGAGACGAGGCCCTGCACCTGCCGCTCGGCTCCCCGGCCGGCATCCCCCGGCCGGGGCTCGGCCTCCTGCTCCGCCTGCGCGCGGGCATTCCCGCACGCGCACAGGGCCAGCACGGCGCTCGCGCCGAGAAGTACATGCCGGCGCGGCCGGAACGAAGATGCTGTCTTCATGATGTCGGTCTGGCTCCCTCTGCTGGCGGCTGATCCGCCAGTCCCGCCGTCTGTCCCGCCGTCTGTCCGATGAGGCCCGGCGCCTCTTCGGGCGCCGGCGCTTCGATCAGAAGCGGCTTTCCGGAATGAGGATCACGTCCCCTGGCCGCACTTCGACATTGGCGCTGACATCGCCCTGCCGCATCAGGTCGTTGAGACGGACGCGATAGGTCCGCTGCTCCTCGCCGCGGCCGCGGATCAGCTTGGCCCGGTTGCCGGCGGCGAACTCGGTGAGGCCGCCCACGCCGAGCATGACGTCGAGCACGGTCATCCCGGACTGGTAAGGCAGCGCGGCCGGCTGCTGCGCCTCGCCGAGCACGCGGATCTGCTGGTCGACGGTGGAGGAGAAGCGGTCGACGATGACCGTCACCTCGGGCGTCTTCACATATTCCGCGAGCGCCGCCTCGATGTCCTCCGCCAGCTCGGAAGGCGTCTTGCCGGCGGCCAGCATGTCCTCGACCAGCGGTGTCGAGATACGCCCGTCGGGGCGCACCGTGACGTCGGTGGAAAGCTCTTCCGCACGCCAGACGAAGACCTGAAGCTGGTCATAGGGTCCGACGAGATATTCCGGCCCGAGATCGTCGGGGGTTTCCCCGTCGCTGTTCCCGCTGACGCCGCCGTCGAGGCTCGACAGCTCCGGCTGCGGGGTCACGCAGGCGGAAAGGCCGAGCAGGCCGGCCAGAGCCAGCGGCAGAGCAGTCTTCTTCATGTTGAGCATGCGTCTCGTCCTCCTCCCGCGGGCGCCGCGCTTCGGCGTCGGCCCGCAGCCTTGCAAGAAATGCCGCGGAGCCGATCGGCCCGCGCGACGGGGTCGAGCGGGTTCTAGGACGGAACGGAATGCGATGATAGCGCTGTGGCCGGTCGCCGAAGGCAGCTGCATTCCGGCCGGGCGCGTCAGTCGTCGCGGTGAACCTTTTCCTGTCGCTCGTGGCGCTCCTGCGCCTCCAGCGACAGCGTCGCCGTCGGCCGCGCCTCCAGGCGCCCCAGCGAGATCGGGTCGCCGGTCTCGTCGCAATAGCCGTAATCGCCCGCCTCGATGCGCCGAAGGGCGGAATCGATCTTGGAGATCAGCTTCCGCTGCCGGTCGCGCGTGCGCAGCTCGAGGGCGTGATCGGTCTCGGTCGACGCCCTGTCGGTCGGATCGGCCAGGTGCAGGCTGGCATCCTGCATCTCGCTGATCGTGTCCCGGCTCTGCTGCAGGATCTCCTCGCGCCAGGCGAGCAGCTTGCGCTTGAAATATTCGAGCTGCCGCTCGTTCATGAACGGCTCGTCGTCGCTCGGGCGATAGTCCTCGGTCGTGGTCGCTGCCATCGGCCTCTCCTCCCCGGCATGTCCTCGACCGCCCGGGACCTGGTGACGGGACGCGTCGCATCCCATGGCGCGCGCTATAGACACCGTCCGGACAGCGAACAAGCGGTCCTGCTCACGCGTGTGTGTCTCGATTGGATGAATGTTGCGTAAGCGATCTTGTCCCCGCTCCGCTGCCTGCTCCTACCCTGCCTGCTCGGCGGCGACCGGCGCGGGGGTCAGCGGGGAGAAGGATGCAGCGGACGAGCGATATCGGCATCGCGCTTATCAAGCGCTTCGAGGGGCTGCGGCTGGAGGCGTATCGGGACGTCGCGGGCGTCTGGACGATCGGCTACGGCCATACGGGCAGGACCGCGCGCGCAGGGGCGCGGATCACGGAACCGGAGGCCGAGGCGCTGCTTGCCCGCGACCTCGGACGGTTCGAGAAGGCGCTTCGACGCCTTGCCGGCTCTCCCCTGCCGCAACCGCAATTCGATGCTCTGGTGTCGCTTTCATACAACATCGGCATCGGTGCTTTCGCGCGCTCGACGGCGCTTGCGCGCTTCAGGTCCGGCGATGAGAGAGGCGCGGCCGAGGCGATCGGCTGGTGTAACAAGGCGACCATCGGCGGCGAGAAGCGCGTGCTGCCCGGCCTCGTGAGGCGCCGGGCGGCCGAAGCGGCGCTGTTCCTCGAAGGCGCGGCGCCCCTCGAGCCGCCCTGCCCGGCTCCGGCCTGCCCGCAGCGCCCGCTCGGCCCCTTGCGGCTTCAGGACGTGGTCGCGACCCAGCTCTCGTCGTCCTGCACCTCCCGCTCGAAGGTCAGGAAGTCGTAATAGCCGCAGCGCTTCTGGGAAGGGAATTCGCGGCAGATGGCAGGCCGCGCCTCATAGACCGTGCAGCCGCGGGTCTCGGTATCGATGAAGCGGCAGATCGTGCCGAAATGTTCGTCAGCCTTGTGGCGGAGGACGAGCGGGCTGTCCGCATCCCCCTTCTTGAAGAAGCGGCGGCGCGCCCCCTCCTCGTCGAGGCCGAAATGCTCGGCAAGGCGCCGCGCATCATCCTGCGTGACCGGGATATGCGCATAGGAGCAGCAATAGGCGGGGCAGTCGAGGCAGTCATAGCCCTTGCGCCGCTTCGTCTTGGCCTTGGTCATGAGAACGGCATCGCCCGCTCTCCCGCATTTGGCAAGACGACGATTGCCGCACGCGCCTGTTCCCGCATCGGAAGCCAGAAGAGAGGTCCCCACCCATGCCAGCGGAAACGAGAACCGCCATCGTCACCGGCGCAGCGCACGGGATCGGCCTCGCCTGCGCCGATCGCCTGGCTTCGGACGGCTGGCGCGTCGTCCTCGCCGACAGGGACGAGCCCCGCCTGGCGGAGGCCGCGAAAGGACGCGGCCGCGCAGTGCGCGCCGATGTGGCGAAAGAGGAGGATGTCCGGCGCCTCGTCGCCGAAGCCGAGGCGCTCGGCCCGCTCGGGCTGGTCGTCTCCAATGCCGGGGAGAGCCGGTTCGGGGCGCTCGCCGAAACGAGCCGCGAGGAATGGGACAGGATTCTCGCGAGCAATCTCACCGCCGCCTTCCTGCTCGCCAAGCACGCCGAGGCGGCGCTGCGGCGGGCGAAGGGCGCGATGATCCTGATCGCCTCGACCCGCGCCCACCAATCCGAGCCCGATACCCATGCCTATGCAGCGAGCAAGGGCGGCCTCGTCGCGCTTACCCATTCCCTCGCCATCAGCCTGGGCCCCGACGTGCGGGTCAACGCGATCTCGCCGGGCTGGATCGACGTGGACGGCGAGGATCTGAGCGAGGAGGATCACGCGCAGCATCCCGCGGGCCGGGTCGGCCGCCCCGAGGACGTCGCCCAGGCGGTGGCCTACCTTGAGGCAGCCGGCTTTGCCACGGGCGCGGAGCTGATTCTCGACGGCGGGATGACGCGGCGCATGATCTACGCCTGAAGCCTCCGGCAGGGCGGGAGCCTCGACAGGACGGCGGCGGGCTTCTACCCCCCGGGCCATCCCGCCTTTCCCGTCCAAGGAGCCCGCCGTGATCCCCCGCTATGCCCGCGAAGAGATGTCCTCCATCTGGGACCAGCAGACCAAATACCGCATCTGGTTCGAGATCGAGGCGCACGCCGCCGACAAGATGGCAGAGCTCGGCATCGTCCCGAAAGAAGCGGCCGAGACCATTTGGGCGAAAGGCAAGGACGCGACCTTCGACGTCGAGCGGATCGACGAGATCGAGCGCGAGGTGAAGCACGACGTCATCGCCTTCCTCACCCACCTCGCGGAGATCGTCGGCCCCGAAGCGCGCTTCGTTCATCAGGGCCTGACGAGCTCGGACGTGCTCGACACCACGCTGGCGGTGCAGCTGACCCGCGCGACGGATCTCCTGCTCGATGGCGTCGACCGCGTGCTCGCCGCGCTCAAGGCCCGCGCCTTCGAGCACAAGATGACGCCCACCGTCGGCCGCAGCCACGGCATCCATGCCGAGCCCATGACCTTCGGCCTCAAGCTCGCGGGCTATTACGCCGAGTTCGACAGAGCCAAGCGCAGGCTCATCGCCGCAAGAGAAGAGATCGCCACCTGCGCCCTGTCCGGCGCGGTCGGCACCTTCGCCAATGTCGATCCTTCGGTCGAAGCGCATGTCGGCGAGAAGATGGGCCTGAAGCCGGAGCCCGTCTCGACGCAGGTCATTCCGCGTGACCGGCACGCGGCCTATTTCGCGGCGCTCGGCGTCGTCGCCTCCTCGATCGAACGGCTGGCCGTCGAGATCCGCCATCTCCAGCGCACCGAGATGCGCGAGGCGCAGGAGTTCTTCGGCAAGGGGCAGAAGGGCTCCTCGGCCATGCCCCACAAGCGCAATCCGATCTTGACCGAGAACCTGACCGGCCTCGCCCGCCTCGTCCGCATGGCCGTCGTGCCCGCGATGGAGAACGTCGCCCTCTGGCATGAGCGGGACATCTCCCACTCCTCGGTCGAGCGCGGCATCGCGCCCGATTCGACGATCCATCTCGACTTCGCGCTCCACCGCCTCGCCGGCGTGATCGAAAAGCTCGTCGTCTCGCCCGAGCGGATGCAGGAGAACCTCGACGCGCTCGGCGGCCTCGTCTTCTCCCAGAGGGTCCTTCTCGCCCTCACCCAGGCCGGCGCGAGCCGCGAGGACGGCTATCGCCTCGTACAGCGTAATGCGATGAAGGTCTGGGACGAAGGCGCGAGCTTCATGGACGCGCTCTGCTCGGACAAGGAAGTGACGGGTTACCTGCCCCCTTCCGAGATCGAGCCGCTCTTCGAGATGTCCTATCACACCAAACACGTGGACACCGTCTTCGAGCGGGTCTTCGGCGAGGCCTAAGCGCCGGGCGGTGTCCTGCCGGCCTGCGGCATCGTGCCGCGGAGCGTGTCTCCGCGGCGCTTCGCGCCATGGGCCCAGCGGCCGGCCTTCATGGCGAGCAGCGCCGCGCGGCCTAGCGGATGGCGCCGCACGACGGCCTTCGCCCCGAAACTCGCGGCCTTGATCGCGGCCTTCCTGCCGAATGCGGATTTCGTCATCGGGTCCTCCTATGTCAGGCGGCGCAGCCGGCTCCCGGGCCGGCGCCGCAGCTTGCGGACCTGCTCGGCCCGCTGCCGCGCCTTGTAGAGCGACAGGCCCGCCTGGATGAGCGGCAGCACGACGAGCGTGCGGCTGGCCGGATAGCGGCGCGCGAAGGCGACCGAAGCGACGGCGAGCGCGGCTTTCGCGAATGCGGTCTTGGCGGCGGGGCGATCGAGCATTCCAGTCTCCTCTGTGCCTCTGGGAACACGACCCGAAGGCTGCGGTTCGCCCGCCTCGCTTGACCCCTCTGACCAGCACCGTTAGACGCCCGCGGAATGACGATGCAGCGTGAGGACGGCTCTCGCGATCTTCCGGCCATGACCGACCCTGAACAGCACTCCTATTCCCGAGCGGATCTCGATCGCCTGGGGGACAAGGTCGCCAAGGGCCGGACGGCAGCGGGACTTGACCCCGCACCCGCGCGCACGCGGGCGGATACAGCGATGGGAGACGGCCTTCGCATCGCCATCGAATTCGTGGTCTCCGTCCTCGTGGGCGCGGGCCTGGGGTATTTCATCGGGGGGCTTGTGGGCGGCGCCGTCATCGGCCTGCTGATCGGGCTCCTCTTCGGCTTCGCAGCCGGCCTTCGCGGGGTTTATCGCGGCATGATGGCGGGCTCCGCGGAGTCCGCAGAAGAGGGAACTAGGGATGAACCCGGCGTTTGATCTGACTTCCTGGCTGTTCAGCCTGGCCCGCGGCGTCGCCGCCGGGCCGATGGAGCAGTTCGAGATCGTGCCCATCGTGCCCCTCTCCTTCGGCGACGGGCTCGATCTGAGCTTCACCAATGCCTCCTTGTGGATGCTGATCTCGCTGGGGACGGCGCTGCTCTTCTTCACTTGGGCGACCCGCCGCTCCGAACTCGTGCCCGGCGGCGCACAGGGCTCTGCCGAGGTCGTCTATGAATTCATCGCGAAAATGGTGCGCGACACGATCGGCGAGGACGGGCGCAGATTCTTTCCCTATATCTTCACGCTCTTCGTCTTCGTCTTCCTGGCCAACCTTCTGGGCCTCCTGCCCTCCACGCCCGGCACGCCGGCGGCGCTGCACACCTTCACGCCCACGAGCCACATCATCGTCACCTTCACACTGGCGGTGCTGTCGGTCGGGATCGTGGTGCTCTACGGCCTCTTCAAGCACGGGTTCGCCTTCCTGCGCCTCTTCGTGCCCTCTGGCGTTCCGGTCTGGCTCCTGCCGCTGATCACGCCGATCGAGATCATTTCCTTCCTGTCGCGCCCGGTCAGCCTGTCCGTGCGTCTCTTCGCCAACATGCTGGCCGGTCACGTGGTCATCAAAGTGTTCGCAGGCTTCGTCGCCGTTCTGATCGTGTCGGGCGGCGCCCTGTCGGCCATCTCGATCCTGCCGCTGATCGGCATTGTCGGCGTCTTCATCCTCGAGTTCCTGGTGGCCTTCCTGCAGGCCTTCGTCTTCGCGATCCTGAGCTGCATCTATCTTCAGGACGCGCTTCACCCGGCGCATTAGCGGCCGGTATCCTTCACCCAGCCTGGCCGATCGGCCATTCACGACCGGCCCAAGCGGCCATCAACGGAGATCAAAAATGACCGCGGAAGCAGCGAAATACATCGGCGCGGGGCTCGCCGTTCTCCCCCTCTTCGGAGTGGGCATCGGCCTCGGCATCCTGTTCGGCAACTTCATGCAGGGCGCCTTCCGGAACCCGTCCGCCACCCAGGGCCTGACCGGCAACTTCTTCATCGCCTTCGCCCTGACCGAAGCGACGGGCCTGTTCGCGCTCGTCATCGCCTTCCTGATCCTCTTCTCCTGATCGGTGAGCGGGTGCCGGCCTGTCCGGCGCCCGCCGCCAGCGTGGTGCCCCTGATGCGTGCTTTCCTTTCGGCCGGAGCCTCCGCGCTCGCTCTGATCGGCATGGCCGCCGCCGCCGAGCCCGTTCCGGGCGAAGAGGCGGGCGGCCTGCCGCAGCTCGATCCGTCGACCTATGCCAGCCAGATCTTCTGGCTGCTCCTGACCTTCGGCGCGCTGTATTTCGTGATGAGCCGGATCTTCCTGCCCCGCCTCGGCGGCGTCATCGAAGAGCGGCGCAACCGCATCGCGGACGATTACGATCAGGCCGCCGACTTCAAGCGGCAGGCCGAGGAAGCCGAGGCCGGCTACGAGAAGGCGCTCGCCGATGCGCGCGCCCGCGCAGCCAGCATCGCGGCGGAGACCAAAGCCTCCATCGACGCCGAGATCGCGGAGATGGAAGAAGAGAGCGAGACCCGCCTCGAAGGCGAGATCGCCGCGGCCGAGGCTCGCATCGCGGAGACCGCCGAGAAGGCGCGCGATGCGGTCGCCGAGGCGGCGCGCGAGACCACCCAGGCCATCGTCGAGGCGCTGATCGACGAAACTCCTTCGCAGGAGACCGTCAACGAAGCGCTCAGCAATGTAAGGAGCGAGAGCCATGCAAGAGCAGCATGAGCTCGACCTGCAGTCCGAGCAGGACGATTTCACCGACGACGTTCGCGACGAGCTGACGATCGACGACGGCACCCTCGCCGACCCCAATGCCGGCATCGATGCTCACTCCGCCTATGGCAGCCCGCTCGAGGACACCAATCTCTGGGTCCTGGTCGCCTTCGTGCTCGTTCTGGGACTTCTGTTCTGGCAGGGCGTCCATAAGCGACTGAAGAGTTCGCTGGATGCGCGCGCAGCAGGCATCCGCAGCCAGCTCGACGAAGCGCGGGAGCTTCGCGAGGAGGCGCAGGCGCTGCTGGCGCACTATCAGAAGCAGCAGCGCGAGGCCGAAGACGAAGCCAAGGCGATCATCGACCAAGCCAAGGCGGACGCGAAGATCATGACGCGCGAAGCGCGTGCACAGATCGACGAGCAGCTCGCTCGCCGGACCAAGGCGGCTCAGGAACGCATTGCCCGCGCCGAGGCGCAGGCCGTGGCAGACATGCGCGGCCAGACAGCCGATCTCGCCGTCGCAGCGGCGCGCCGCATCATCGCCGACAGAGTCGACGCACGCGCGCAGGAAGCGTTGATCGACCGCGCGATCGGGGAAGTCGGAACCCGCCTGAACTGATCCGGTCGGGGCGGGCTTCCTGCTCGCCCCGCCCCTTCCCTCCGACGGCCGATGACAGTCTCGTGACCTGAGCGTCGGCAAGTGCTCACCCTGCCCGCTTGGCAAGAGCTCCTCTTCCTCCCTACAAATGCTGCGAGTGTTTTAGGAGCGGATCCGGAATGATTCTGCGCAAACCTTTTGTCCTGTCGGCCGTCATCGTTCTGTCGGCGAGCGCCTGTAGCTCTCTCGATCTGAACGAAGAGCGTGAAGACAACTTCGCCACCCAAATCGAAGACATCGCAGATGCCTGGAAGGACGGGCAGCGGGATGTCGAGCGGGGCCGTCGGCTGATCGAACGCGGTCGGACGGGCGTGGAAGAAGCCCGCTCCGAGCTGGCCCAGCGGACGAGCCGCCTCGCCGCCACCGAACAGGACCTCCGCCAGGCGCGCGAAGCCTATGATGCGGCGCTCCTCCTCTCCGATGCCCAGAGCGAGGATCGCCGCTCGCTCGATCAGCTCGAAGACCGTGTGGACGATCTCGAGGACGATGTGCAGGACGAGCGCCGCGACGTCGCCAAAGCCCGAGAGAATATCCGGGAGAGCCAGGACCGCATCCGCGAAGGCGAGGAACTGGTGCGCCGGGGCGAGCGGCGCATGATCGAGGCCGAGACCGCCTATCGTCGCGACACCGGCCGGGAGGCCGATTTCGACCTCGACGACTGACGCCGCGAGGCGCCCCCTTCCTTGCGCTGAGGTAGCGCGCTCCCGAACGCGAACAGAAGGAGCGCGACCGCCTGGGCGGCCAGAAGCAGGCTGAGGGGGATCGCGCCCGTTACGGCGAAGGCCCGCGTCACGGACTGCCCGCTCTCGGACCATATCGCCGCGCCCGTCAGCGCGGCGAGTACGCTGCCCCAGTAGAGCCGCTCGGCGATCGGCGGTTCGCCGTTCCTGCTGAACAGCCCGAGCACATAGGCACCGCTATCCGCGCTCGTGACAAGGAACAGGAAGACGAGGAGCAGCGTCATCGCCTGGCTGAGAACGGAGAACGGCAGCGTTTCCAGAAGCGCGTAGCTCGCCTGCGGCGCGGTGGCGAAGTCGGTCACGCCCAGCGACGCGCCACCGGCTTCCGCGGACAGGGCGGCGCCTCCGAAGACCGAGAACCAGACGAGGGTCGCAAGAGACGGGACCAGAACCACCCCGGCCAGGAAGCTGCGCACCGTCCGTCCGACGCTGATCCTGGCGATGAAGACGCCGACAAAGGGCGTCCATGCCACCCACCAGAGGAAATAGGTCAGAGACCACTCCCGGGTCCATTGCCGCGCCGCTCCTTCTGGCCGGATCTCGAAAGACAGGCGCGGCAATTCCGATAGATAGGCGATGCTCGTCTCCGCGAGCGTCCGGAAAATTGCGCCCGTTGATCCAGTGACGAGAACGAAGGCCATCAGCAGAAGCGCAAGGCCGACATTGAGAACCGACAGGACGGCGATCCCGTGGTGAAGGCCCGTCGCGACCGAGACCGCATAGGCAGCGAACAGGAGAAGGAGCGCGGCGATCTGGGGCCCCCTGCCATCCGGCACCCCCTGCCCGGTCAGGATTTCGAGCCCCGCGCCCATCTGGAAGAGCCCCTGCCCCAGGCTGGCCACCACGCCGAACAGGACCGCGATCAGCGCCGTCCAGTCGAGCAGCCTGCGTTTGCCGGGGCCGAGGCGGGTAAAGGGCGCGCTGGGCAGCGGCGGCCGGCCGGGGCGAAGGCTGAGAGCCACGGCGAGAGCGGCGACGGCATAGATCGCCCAGGCGTGGAGCGACCAATGGAACTGCGTCAGGGCGAGCGCCTGGTGCAGCGCCTCGCCTTCCGCGCCAGGCGGCGGTTGCCCCGCATGAATGAGCGGCTCGGCCGCGCCCCAGAAGACGAGGCCCGCTCCCATGCCCGTGGCGAAGAGCATTGAGAGCCAGGTGAGCGTGCCGAATTCCGGCACTGCCTCCTGGCCGCCGATGCGCACGCGGCCAGCCGGGATCACGGCGAGAACAGCGCACAGGACGACGCAAGCGGTCGCTCCCCAGAGGATCGGTCTTCCGAAATGCAGGAGGAACCAGTCCGCTGCCTGGCGCAGCCAGAGCGCCGCCGGTCCGGGGAACAGAACGATCAGGAGCGTGCCCGCGCCGACCAGGGCGTGCGGCAGGAGCCTCACCGGCGCCGCATCATGAGGAGGCAGATGCCGACCAGGCTGATCGCCAACCCGTACCAGGTGATGGCGTAGCCGAGATGCCGGTTCGAGAATTCGAGCCGCGTGGTTCCGCCCCTCGGCCGCTCGGTCGGCATGGTGCTATCGAGATAGAAGGGCAGCACCTCTTCGCCCTCCAGTTCCGGGAAGGCCGCGAGCAGGCTCGCTCGGTCGCGGGCATAGAAGCTGCCGGCCGCAGGGTCGTCGGGCGCGCGGACCAGGCGCGCGATTCCCGATGGCGTGCTGTAGAGGCGGAGGAGACCGGTGAAGGCGCCATCCTCGAGGCCGTCATAGCCTTCTGCGCGCTCGTCATCCGGCACGAAGCCCCTATTGACCAGAACGACACCATTAGTCTCGCCCAGGGCAAGGGGCTGGAAGGCGAACCAGCCCGGCTGGCTCTCATAGGTGCCGAAGACATGCGCCACCTCCTCCCCCGCGAGACGGCCGGAGACGCGGACGGGCGTGTATTCGAGCTCCTGCCAATCCCCCTCCAGAACCTCCGCGAGCGGGACGGGCGCGGCCTCGGTGCGAGCCTCGATCCGCTCGATCAGGTCGAGCTTCCACTGGAGGCGCTGCACCTGCCAGGTGCCGAGCGCCATGAGGATCACGAAGGCCGGGACGGCGAAGGCGAGAAGGACCGGGCGGAGCGTCAATGCCGCCGGCCTTCTGCAGCCTGATTGCGATATTGCAGCGCGACCATCAGCCCCTTGGCCGGGCGCAGGCTGACTGCGGTCAGGACGATCGTCAGCAGGAAGGTCAGGAGCAGAACGGCCCCGGCCGGCAGTCCGAAGGCGAAGCGCAGGAGGAAGGCCGCCGCCACCGTGACGAAGCCGACGATCGACATGATGAAGAAGGCCGGCCCGTCGCCCGAATCGGCCTTCGAATAGTCGAGCCCGCAGACGGGACAGGCGTCTTTCAGCTTCAGGAAGCCGTCGAACAGCTTGCCCTGCCCGCAGCGGGGGCAGCGCCCCGCCAGCCCCGCCTTCTTCGCGTCGGCGGGCGGATAGCGGTGCTCCGCCAAGCCGTCAGCTCAGGAGGCCCTGGTTCCCCAGCACGTAGATCATCGCGAAGAGGAACAGCCAGACCACGTCGACGAAGTGCCAGTACCAGGCCGCCGCCTCGAAGCCGAAGTGACGGTCTTCGGTAAACTGCCCGCGCAGGCCGCGGAACAGGCAGACGATCAGGAACAGGGTTCCGATGATGACGTGCAGCCCGTGGAAGCCCGTCGCCATGAAGAAGGACGAGCCGTAGATCGAGCCGTTGTTGAAGGCGAAGAGGTCGAGCGCCAGCGCCTCGTAATACTCGATGGCCTGGAAGAACGAGAAGATCACGCCGAGGCCGATCGTTGCGATCATGCCCCAATTGAAGCCTTCCTTGTCGCCTATCGTGACGGCGTGGTGGGCCCAGGTGACGGTCGTGCCCGACAGAAGCAGGATGATCGTGTTGACGAGCGGCAGGCCCCACGGGCTCAGCGGGCGCACGCCCTCGGGCGGCCACTCGCCGCCGAGCGCATGGAACTTGGCGTCGTTCTGAAGATAGGCCGGAAGCCCTTCGGCGTTCAGCATCTGGCTGCCGTCGGACAGCATGATGGCCGGGCCGGCATCGGGGAAGAGCGCGCCGGCGAAGAAGGCCCAGAACCAGGCAACGAAGAACATCACCTCGGACAGGATGAACAGGACCATGCCGTAGCGCAGGCCGATGCGGACGACGGACGTCGTGTTCTCGCCGCGCAGCGATTCGCGGACCACGTCGCGCCACCAGCCGGCCATGGTGAACAGCACGCCTGCGAGGCCGAGGAAGAAGAGCCACGGGCCCGACATGCCGAACAGCTTCTGCTCGGAATAGCGCCAGACCACGGCGCCCAGCATCATCACCATGGCGGTGACCGAGCCCACCAGGGGCCAGGGGCTGGGATTGACGAGGTGGTAGTCGTGCTTGACGTCGCCGGCCATGTCGGTCGTGTCCTGTTGAGTCTGATCGCCTTGCGGCGACACGCTGATCGTTCGGGCGAGGAGTAGCGCCGAGAGCCGCGCAAGGCAACGCGGCGCGCGCAAGTGTAGCATCGAACTTCCCGCCTGCGGGCTCTGTTCCTTCGCCGGCCACGAAGGAACCGATCATGCACAAGCACGTCACAGCCCATTTTCCCGACCGCGCGAGCGCACAGGCCGCTCATGATGCCCTGCAACAGGCGAATGTCTACGCGCACGACATCCATATCGAAGAAGAGAACGGCGGCGTCGCCGTCAGAGCCTATGTTCAGCCCGAAGAGGTCGAACGTGCAGTCGCCATCCTGAAGGGCGAGCGGGCTCCCAACGACACTCGCAGCTCGGGCGCAGCCGAAGCGCCCCGCGCAGGAAAAGGCACGAGCGACATGGCGGGCGGCCCCGATGGAAGCTGGAGCCGCGAGGACCAGGTTCGCCCCGATGGATCCGCCAGCGCGCCTGGCGACTATAGCGGGCCTGAGCGGCGCGACTGAGCGGGTCACGGAAGCGAGAGTCGTCGCAGAGTCATAGAGTTAACGCATTCGTCATCACACCTCGCAGCAACGCAGGCCGGGTGCGACGTGTTGCCTTGGGCATGACGACGCGAAAACGAACAGACACCGCCCCGGGCAAGAAGCCGCCCTCCGACGCGCCGACCATGGCGGCCGGAGATAACGCTGGCGGCACGCCCACAGGCGAAGAGCGGCACGTTCTTCCCGTCGTGGAAGAACGGGCCAAGGTCGCCACCCGCGAAGTCGACAAAGGCGGGGTTCGGGTCTCGACCGAAGTCGTCACCGATGACGAGACGGTCGAGACGGAACTTCACGATCAGACCGCCGAACTCGAGAGGGTCCGGGTCGACAGGGTGGTCGAGGAGAGGCCCGAACCGCGCCTTGAGGGCGACACGGTCGTCGTGCCGATCCTCGAGGAACGGGTCGTCGTGACCAAGCAGCTGGTCGTCATCGAAGAAGTCCGTATCAAGATCGATGAGGTCACCCGCCTCGACAAGCAGACCATCCCGCTCGCCAAGGAGCGGGTCTCAATCAATAGAATCCCGCCCGAGACCGGAGAGGACGCGCCTTCCGCGCCCACCGGCTCCGGCGGCGATGCCCCCGCCCATCCAGACAACAGTAATTAAGAGGAGATCAGACATGGAACGCATTGTTACCGCTGTTTATTCGAACCGCCGCGAAGCTGAGGCCGCGAAGAACGCGCTGAAGTCGGCGAACATTCACGAGAACAACGTGCACATCATCGACCGGGACACCGAGGTGAAGGAGGGGCGCTATGACGAGACCAATAAGCGCTATCGCCATCTGAGCGACAGCTCGATCCCCGATGACGAGCTGCACACCTATCACGACGCTCTTGATCGCGGCGAGACCCTGGTTCAGGCGCGCGTCGACGACAACGAGGTTTCCGAAGCGGTCCGCGTACTCGAAGGCGGCGGCATCGACCTCGACGAGCGTGAGAAGGGCTACACGAACGAGCATCGCTTCGGCACGCGCAACGCCTACGGCCGCGGTGACACGACGGCGCATAAAGAAGGGGACACGATCCCCGTCGTCGAAGAGCGGATGAATGTCGGCAAGCGCGAAGTCGACAAGGGTTCGGTGAAGGTCCGTTCCTACGTCACCGAGAAACCGGTCGAAAAGGACGTGACTCTGCGCAGCGAGGAAGTCGACGTCGAGCGCCACAAGGTCGGCAAGACGCTTTCGCCCGGTGAAGCGGACAGCCTTCTCAAGGACAAGACCGTCGAGGTTCACGAACGCGGCGAGGAAGCCGTCGTGAACAAGGAAGCCGTCCTCAAGGAAGAAGTCGAAGTCGGCAAGACGGCGACCGAGAAGAAGAAGCACGTCGTCGATCAGATTCGCTCGACCGAAGTCGATGTGGATGACGACACGAAGGACGCCGGCGTTCGCACCGAGCGCCGCGACGATCGGCATCCGAACCGGTAATCCAGCTTCGATACGAATAGAGAGGCCCCGCTTCGGCGGGGCCTTTTTCGTTCAGTCGGCGGGCATGATACGCTCGACCGCCAGATCGTCGAGCTGGAGGTTCCGGCAGAGGTCGCGCAGGGCGCTGCGCACCGCCTCTTCGGTGCAGGGGTGGTAGACCGGCAGGCCCAGCGCCTCCGGCACGCAGAGACCCCGCCCGATCGCCCAGGCGAGGAGATGAGCATGGTGCTCCGCATCCGGGCCGATCATTTCGGCGCCGAGGATCCGGCCGGTCGCCCACTCGCCATAAACGCGCAGAAGCCCCCTCGCCCGCCCCTCGACAACGGCGCGCCCCTGATCGGCGAAGGAGGCTTCCCCGGTCCTGTAATCGAGGCCCGAGGCCGCGACTTCATCCGCCATCATGCCGGCGATCCCGATCGATGGGCGCGAATAGGTGACGAAGAGCGCAGCCTTGCGCTCATGCGCCTTCACGTTCGGCCAGCGTCCGGCATTGTCGCCCGCAATCCGGCCATCGTCCGAAGCGACGGGCAGGACCGGCGCGCGGCCCTCGGCATCTCCGGCGATGAAGACGGGCGCGCAATCGGGTCCTTCTCCGCTCTCGCACAACCCGGTCGCCGGGTCGGAAAGCGGCACACCGTGTCCATCGCGCTTCAGCCCCGCATTCTCGAGCGCCAGCCCGTCGAGCGCCGGCACGCGGCCCGTCGCGGCCAAGGCGTAGTCGAAGCGCTCGGTCCGGCTCTCGCCGTCCTCGCGGAAGGTGACGGAGACGGAGCTTCCGTCATTCTCCACGCGCTCGATCTCGGCACCGGTATCGAGATGAAATTCGTCCCCCAGGATCGCGTGCGCGGCCTCGTTGACATGCGGGTCGGTCAGGATCGCGATCTTGCCGCCTTTGGACAGGCAGCATACCCGAACGCCGAGGCGGGCGAGGAATTGCGCCGCCTCGATCCCGATCACGCCGGACCCGAAGACGACGACGCTTTCCGGCAGGTCGTCCCATTCGAAGACATTCTCTATGGTCAGGAGGCGCTGGCCTGCGCCCTTCCGAATCATCTCCGGCACGCGCGCCGTCGAACCGGTCGCGATGACGATGCGGCGGGCACGCAGCGGCTCGCCGTCGACTTCCAGTATGCCGGGCTCGCGGAAGCGGGCGCGCCCGCGCATACGGCGCTCCTGCGGTATCGATTCGGTATTCTCGACCACGCCCTGAACGAAATGGTCGCGCAGGCGGTGGACACGCTTCATCACGGCCCGTCCGTCCACGGCGGGCGCGCTGCCTCTGATTCCGAACTCCTCCGCATGCCGCACGGCATGCGCCGCATCGGCGGCGGCGATCATCAGCTTGGACGGCATGCAGCCGTGCCGGGCGCAGGTGGTGCCGTAAGCCCCCTGCTCGATCAGGAGAACGTTCTGAGTATGCAGGGCGGCAGCGGCATAGGCCTGAAGACCGGCGGTCCCGGCGCCGATGATGGCCACGTCCACGGTTCTCATAGGCCCGATCCTGTTTTCGCGAAGAATGCGGTCACGTCCTCGACCACCGGCGCGCGGCCTGGAAAGGCGAGCGCGATCACCGTTCCGGCATGGTCGATGCCGGGATAGCGCCGCATCTCGACCGGCACGGCCGCCTCGCGCAGCCGGTCGGCCAGCGCAGCGGTGTTGCGCGGCAACACCGTATCGTCGTCGGTCCCCGTGATTAGGATCATCGGCGGCGCCTCGGGCGTGACGCGGTTCGCCGGCTGCGTCGCCTCACGGTCATCTGCCTTCCCGAACGTGTCGAGGCCGACTCCCGCCTCCAGGGGAAGGAAATCATAGGGACCGGACAGGCCCGCCACGGCGTCGATCGCACCGGGCGCCAGCCCTTCGGCATCGAGGAATTCGGGGGCGAGAGCGAGCTGGACGGCGATATAGGCGCCTGCCGAATGTCCGATCAGGAACAGGCGGTCGGGATCGCCATCATAGTCGGGCGCGCGCTCCAGCACGTCTGCGAGGGCGGCGGCGGCGTCCTCCATGAAGACCGGATAGGCCCCTTCCGGCGTCAGGGTGTAGCTCGGCACGGCGGTCAGGAAGCCTTCCGCGGCGAACCGCTTACCGGCGAAAGCGTAGCTGTCCTTGCTGCCGGCCTTCCAGCTGCCGCCATGGAAGAAGACGAGGACGGGGTGCGGCCCCGGCCGGGCCGGAACGTAGAGGTCGTAGACCTGCCGCTCCCCCTCGCCATAGCGGATATCGCGAACGACCGCCGTGTCGCTGTCGGGATTCCGCGCGATCGTGTTGAGCAGCGCAGGTCCGGTGCAGGCGGCAGGGATGATCAGGAGCAGGGAAAGGAAAAGACGGGTCACCGCCGGGACCTAACCCGCAGCGGCCCGGGGGCCACCGGTGGGATCAGAGAACGGGTGCCGTCCGCTCGATGGCGGTGCGCACGACCGAAGGACAGCGGTGCGCATATCTCATCATTGCCCTGTCCAGGAGCGGCGCCCGCACACGCAGCGCGCGGATGACGGCGCGGGCCGGTGCGACATAAGGCGCCAGAAAGGCGAGGCCGAGCGCGATGAGAAGGAGGCCGACGGGGATCGGGAGCGGAAAGAGCACCACACCGAAGAGAAGCATGACGGAGCCCGCCACCTTGTGCGCGAGCGCTAGAAGACCTGCCGAAACCGCGTCCATACCCACACCCTTGTCTGCAGAGCTAGCTAGTCACGTCTGCGTGCTCACGCAACGTGGCAGACTGCGCTTTTCCGGATCGTTAGGTGTGGGTTTCGCTTTGAATCCGAACCGTTCGCTCCTGCGGCGAAAAGAAGGCGGGCGCGTTCTCAGCGCCGCTGGCGGCGCGAAAGACGCTTCGCATTGGCGCGAAGGGTCTTCCGCCCCGGTGCCGCCCATGCGTCAGCGGCCTCCTGCAGCGCATTGGGCGCGAGAGGCTTGCTCCACAATTTCAGAGAGGTCAGCGCCCAGTAGCGCTGCCATGCGAGGGCCCCGTCGAAGGCTGCCTCCGCCTTCTCGGTCACCATGCGCTGCGCTTCCCTCTGACGCGAGGGCGTAGGCTGCATCGCCAGCATGGGCAGGCGGAAAGCGAGCACCTGCCAGGCGGCGAACATGTCCTCGGCAGCTTGAACGATGGGATCTGGCTTCGTCATCTTGAACGGGTCGCTTCTGAAGGTCGGACTGCTGGTAACACTTGCTGCGGCTGAACAAATCCCGGTTCTTGGCGCAGCCATCACATTTGGGAGGAAAGATTCCGTGACCCTGACCGTCTATCATGCGCCGCCGTCGCGATCCGTCCGCATTCTCTGGCTGCTCGAGGAAATGGGCGTTCCCTACGAAACCAAGACCTTCCCCATTCGCGGCGACTACATGACCTCGGACGATTTCCGCGCCGTCAATCCGACCGCCAAGGTTCCGGCCATCGACGATGACGGGCTGATCCTCTTCGAGTCGGTGGCGATCATGGAATATCTTCTCACCAAGCACGGCGCGAAGGGCCTCGCCCCCGAGCCTGCCGACAAGCTCTACGGGCCCTATCTGCAATGGCTCCATTACGGCGAAGCGGGCATGGGACCCTACGTGACCATGTGCCTCGGTCACAGGCGTCTTCTGCCAGAGGCGGCACGCATTCCTGCCATGGCGCAATGGGGAGAGGACAGCGCCCGCCATTGCCTCGACGTGCTCGCCGGGCAACTCTCGGCGCATGACTACCTCCTTCCGACCGGCTTCTCGGCCGCCGACATCTCGGTCGCCTATATGCTGCTGCTCGCCAAGTTCGCTGGCATCATGAAGCATGCGCCCGAGCCGGTGACGGCTTATTTCGACCGCTGCACGGCACGGGAAAGCTGGAAGGTGGCGAGCGCTTCCCCGGAGGCATGATCGGCCGGAGAGGAGCTCTTCAGGCCATCATCTCGGTCAGGAGCTCCTCCTGCAGCTCGGCGAGGATCGCCTCGTTCGCGCCGCCGATGATCGTCTCGCGGCCGGCTTCCATCATCACCGGCACGGCGAGCGGCGAGACATGTTCGAGCCGCTTCGCAACGAGATTGCCTTGGATACGCGACAGGAGGGCGCCGAGCCGCCGGATGTCGAGGAAGCCGGCCGCCGCATCGTTCCACGCCGCCTGCAGGAGGATGTGGTCCGGCTCGTGCTCGCGCAGCACGTCGTAGATCAAGCCGGCCGAGAAACTGACCTGGCGGCCCGACTTTTCCTGGCCCGGATGGTTTCGCTCGATCATGCCGGCGATGATCGCGCAATTGCGGAAGGTCCGCTTCATCAGCTGCGCGTCGGCGAGCCAGTCGTCGAGATCGTCGCCAAGCATGTCCTCGTCGAAGAGGGCATCCATATCGAGCCCGCTCGGATCGCGCCGCATCCAGACCGACAGCGCGTATTCGGTCGGACAGAAGCCAAGGGGCTGCATCCCCGCCCGCTCGAGCCGCCGCGTCAGAAGCGTGCCGAGCGACTGGTGGGCAATTCGCCCGTCGAAAGGGTAGCAGACGAGGTGGAATTTCTCCGCCCGCTCGAAGGTCTCGATCAGGAGTTCGTCGGGCCGCGGCACATAGGATTTGCGCCTTTGCAGGTGCAGCCATTCCTGCACCTGCGAGGGCAGCTGCGCCCAGCGCGCGGGGTCGTTGACAATGTCGCGCACCCGTGCGGAGAGGAAGCTAGACAGCGGGAACTTCGAGCCCTGCCAGGAGGGAATCTTCACCTCGTCAGAGCGCGACTTCGTGACCAGAACGTCCGTTTCCTGAATGCCCTCGAAGCGCAGCACCTCGCCCGCGAACAAGAAGGTGTCTCCCGGGGTCAGCTGACTCGTGAACCATTCCTCCATCGTGCCGAGCTTGCGCCCGGGCCGCGCCCTCCCGGGCTTGCCGTTCATCCCGCCCATGCGGCCGATCCGGACATTGTAGACCGGCATCTCGACGATGGTTCCGGCATTGAGGCGATAGAGCTGCGCCGTGCGCGGATCGCGGATGCGCATGCGGCCATCGGGCTGCCGCACGATCCGGCGATAGCGGTCATAGGCCTTCATCGCGTAGCCGCCGGTCGCGACGAAATCGAGCGCCCGGTCGAAGACCTCCCGCGGCAGTCCCGTATAGGGCGCGGCGCTCGTCACTTCGCGGTAGAGGTGTTCGGGATGGAAGGGTTCGGCGCAGGCCATGCCCCAGATGTGCTGGCAGAGGACATCGAGCGCGCCGGGCTTCGCGCCCTCCCCGTCCAGAAGCCCCGCATCCACCGCCTCCTTCGCGGCGACGCATTCGAGCACCTCGAATCGGTTCGCGGGCACGAGGAGCGCGCGGGACGGCTCGTCCATCCTGTGATTAGCCCGCCCGATCCGCTGGACGAGGCGCGAGGCGCCCTTGGGCGCGCCGAGGCAGATGACGAGGTCCACCGCCCCCCAGTCGATTCCCATGTCGAGCGTCGCGGTGCAGACGATGGCGCGAAGGCCGCCCGCCTGCATCGCCGCCTCGACCCGCTCGCGCTGCGCCCGCTCGAGGCTGCCGTGGTGGAGCGCGATGGGCAGCGAGTCCTCGTTCAGCTTCCACAGCTCTTGGAAGCAGACCTCTGCCTGGCTGCGCGTATTGGTGAAGACGAGCGTGGTCGTCGCGCCCTTGATCGCCTCGTAGACCGCGCCGAAGGCGTGGCGGCCGGAATGGCCCGACCAGGGGATGCGGTCATCGCCCGTCATGACCCGCACATGCGGACGCACGCCGCCCTCCCCCTCGATCAGCGCCGCTTCGGCCGTGCCCTCCTCGGGCTGGGGCACGAGAAAGCGCCGTAGCGGCGAGGGATCGGCCACGGTCGCCGACAGCCCGACCGTCCGCAAGGCGGGCGCCAGCGTCCACAGGCGCGCGAGATCGAGCGAGAAGAGATCGCCCCGCTTCGAGCCGCGCAGAGCGTGAAGCTCGTCGAGGATCACGCAGCGCAGGCCCGAGAACAGCTCCTCGGCCGAGGGATGGGCGAGCAGCAGCGCGATCTGCTCCGGCGTCGTCAGCAGGATGTCGGGCGGCCGCGTCCTCTGCCGCTGGCGGACGGAGGACTTGGTGTCGCCGGTGCGGGACTCGACGATCACATCGAGTCCCATCTCCTCGATGGGCGCCTTCAGGTTACGCTCGATATCGACGGCCAGCGCCTTGAGCGGGCTGACATAGAGGGTGTGCAGGCTGCGCTGGTTCTTGGGCCGCTCCGACAGTTCGACGAGGCTCGGCAGGAAGCCCGCCAAGGTCTTCCCCCCGCCGGTCGGCGCGACGAGCAGCGCAGACGCTTCGGCCCGCGCCGCCTCCAGCACAGCGCGCTGATGGTCGCGCAGGCGCCAGCCGCGGGCGTCGAACCAGCTCTGGAAGCGCGGCGGCAGCACCGCGTCGGTAAGCGTGCGATCAAGCATCGGTTCGATATAGGGTGATCAGCGAGAAGACGCCTCCCCTCTGCCGCTCAGGCGCGCTGCTTGCAGTGGCAGGCGCCAGCCGACACAAGAGCCGTGGCGCCAGCAGCACGACCGCAGAGATTCCTATGACGACGATCACTCCCATCATCATGTCCGGCGGCGCCGGAACGCGGCTCTGGCCTCTGTCGCGCAAGAGCGAGCCTAAGCAGTACCGCGCCCTCGTCACGGACCGCTCGATGCTGGAAGAGACCGTGGCGCGGCTCGAAGCCGGCGGCAGCGATGTCGCCCGCCCGGTCGTGATCTGCGGGGACGCCCATTGCGGCAGGATACGCAGCCTCCTTTCCCAGCATGGCGCCGACGCTCCCGTCATCATCACCGAGCCGGTGGGCCGGAACACCGGCCCAGTCGCCATCATCGCCAGCCTTCATGTCGCGAAGTCCGACCCCGAAGGCCTCGTCCTCCTCCTGCCGGCCGACCACCATATCCGCGATGCGCAAGGGTTCTGGGAGGCGGTGATCCGCGGAAGGGCCGCGGCAGAGCGGGGGCATCTCGTCACCCTCGGCATCGCGCCGACGGGCCCCGAGACCGGCTATGGCTATATCCGCCGCGGCGCGCCGCTTACCGATGGCGTCTATGCGGTGGATGCCTTTGTCGAGAAGCCCGATGAGGAGACGGCGAAGCGCTATCTTCGCGAAGGCGGCTATGCCTGGAATGCCGGCATCTTCCTCTTCCGCGCCCGCGACCTTCTGGCCGAGGCGCAGACCCATGTGCCTGCCATGGTCGAGGAAGCCCGCAAGGCCTATGACCGAGCGGCGCAGGAGGATGGCATGCTGCATCTCGACGAGGCGAGCTTCGCCCAGGTGCCCGCCGACTCGATCGACTATGCGATCATGGAACGGACCGACAAGGCGGCCGTGGTCGATCCCGTCGATATCGGTTGGGACGATATCGGCTCCTGGAGCGCCGTGGCCGAACATGCCCTCGAAGGCGGCGCGCTGGAGAAAGGCAATGTCCTCGCCCTCGATTGTGAGGGCAGCCATATTAGATCGGACGGCCCGCTCGTCGCCGCCATCGGCGTGAAGGACGTCGTCATCATCGCCACGGGGGATGCGGTGCTCGTCGTCGACAAGACCCGCGCGCAGGACGTCAAGACGATCGTCGAGAAGCTCAAGGCCGAGGGGCGGAGCGAGATCCTGTGACCGCTCTCGAAGAGGCGAATGCCCGCCTGAAGGCGTGGCTCATCGAGACGGCCTTGCCCGTCTGGGGGCGCAGGGGCCGCGACCACCGGGGCGGCTTCTACGAGGCGCTCTCGCCAGACGGCGCGCCGCTCATGGATCGGATCAAGCGCTTCCGCGTGCATCCGCGCATGGCCTATGCCTTCGCCCATGCCGAAGCGCTCGGCTGGACCGAGCTCGGCCGCAGCGCGTCGGACCATGCGTGGAGCTTCACGCTCGAAGCGGGAACTGACGATGCCAGCCTGTCAGGGGACGGCCCCTTCACCGGCTTCGTGCACCGTCTGACGCCCGAGGGCGGGGTCGAAGACGCCCGGCGCGACACCTATGACCACGCCTTCGTCCTGCTCGCCGCCGCCTGGCGCATGCGCATCTTCGGGGACGAACAGGCGCGCGCAGTCGCCGAGCGCACTCTCAGCTTCCTCGACACGCTGCGACAGGAGGACGGCAGCTATCTCGAAGGCGCCCCCGCCGCCCTGCCCCGCCGCCAGAACCCGCACATGCACCTCTTCGAAGCGTTTCTCGCGCTTCATGCCGCAGGGGTGGAGGGCGCGCTGGAGCGGGCGCGCGCCGTACATAAGCTGTTCACGGAACGCTTCTGGGACGGCTCGGTGCTGCGGGAGTTCTTCACGCAAGACTGGGCGCTCGACCCGCAGCGCGGGGATCTCGTCGAGCCGGGCCACATGGCCGAGTGGTGCTGGCTGCTGGACGGCTACGAGGATGCGGCCGGCGAAGACCAGTCCGCGCTGATCTCGGCGCTCTACGAAGCCGCCGAGCGCACGGGCCTCGATGCCTCCGGCCTCCTCATCGACGAGGCGCATGCGGACGGCACGCCCAGCCGCCCGACGCGCCGGCTCTGGGTCGAGGGCGAATACGCCAAGGGCACGCTCGTCCTGGCGCGGCGGGGTACGGACGGAATGGCCGACAAGGCCGCGCGCCTGATCGGCCGCTTCATGGACGACTATCTCGGCACGCCCATGGCAGGCGGCTGGTACGACCAGTACGACGAGAACGGTGGCATCGTCAGCGAGGACATGCCCGCCAGCAGCTTCTACCACATCGTCAGCCTCGCAGCGGAGGCCGACAAGACGGTGGGGGCCCTCTAGGTGCGGCGGCGCCCCGTCAGGAGAACGGTGGCCGCCGCCCCCAGAACCGCCAGGCAGCCGATCAGCATGGCGCCCGGCGAGTCGTCATATTCGCCGAAGACGAAGAAGGCGCCGCCAAGGGCCGCAACAAGGACGGCAAAGACATCGATCAGGCTACTGACAAGAAACGGCTTCATAGGATTTCCCCCCAAATGAGTGGATGTCGTGTGTCCCAAGCTCGTGCAGCAGCCACACACCGCAAGCTTTACAATGCAAAGCCATCGGATTCAAGGCACGAGCCGTTTGCAGGCTCGCCCTTGGTAGAACGCTCTCGTCGCTCTCTCGGCAGCCGCCGAGGAGTAAATCGGGCTTGTCATGGCTCTGACCGGTTCGGACCGGGACGTTCCTAGGCTGGGTGGATAAATTGCTGACCTTTGCGCACCGCCAGTGTAGCTTGAGTGCGTGATGCAAAGAACGTGGTTGAACGCTGCTATATTAATTGGCCTGGCGAACCCCAATGCTGCCTTGGCTGAGCCAGCATGCTATGACGTGAAGGTCCGTGCACGACCTGTTGACCAAGTCCCGACCGAGATTGAGGACTGCGGCGGCGACTGCATCGTCATGTCCTGGCCGTGGTTCGTCGATTTGCAGGTGAAGCATGTCATCGACGGCGCGCTCCCGAGCAGTACAGTCAGGGTACTTACGGTACAGCACACCCACCGCGTCTCCCGTGAAGAAACGTGGCTGCTTCGCAAGAACACGGCGGGCGGGTTTAATGTCTTGGCGCCGGAAGACCCGACCATGGCCCTCTGTTCCGCTGAAATCGCGCCAGCTGGTCCATATATCCGCCCGGGCAGTGGGCAGACCCTCGACGACCTGCGCAATGCGGGCATTCGGCTGTACGGACATCACGCCAACTAATTGCCCTGGCGCTTGATGAGGCGAGTTATGGTGACCCGCTCCCGGAAAGTCAGTGCAAGGCTATCTTTAGAAGCAGGCTCGAGTCCGGACGAAGTGGCGCATCCTGAGGGGCCTGCTACGATTCGAGCGCAAGAACCAGGATGGGAGGGGAAGCTCCCGAACAGAACCGCTCGATCATAAACGCCGTATTCCGGCGGCTTCGCTGCGATGCGCCGTGGCGCGATGTCCTACTTAGATACTGCAGCTTAAACACCATCACTCGCCGGTTCCGGCGATCGAGAACGATAGCGTCCGGGAGATCATAGCGGTCACGTTGGCCGCGATGATCTAAGGGCCAGCGGCTTCCTCGGCTTGGCTGATCTCGCCACCGCGAGACACTGGCTCAGATTTACTCGTGTCCCCTAGATATCCAGCTCCGCTTCCAGCGCGCGGCCCTGGATGAACTCGCGGCGCGGTTCGACCACGTCGCCCATCAGGCGGCTGAAGATGTCGTCCGCCTCGTCCGCCTCGTCGATCTCCACGCGGAGGAGCTGGCGCGCATCCGCGTCGAGCGTCGTCTCCCAGAGCTGGTCGGGGTTCATCTCGCCGAGGCCCTTATAGCGCTGCAGCGCGATGCCCTTGGCGCCCGCCGCGCGGGCCGCTTCGAGAAGCTGCACGGGACCGTAGACCTGAACCTCGCTGTCCTTGCGGGTCCAGACAGCGGGCTCGGCGAAGACCTCGCGCAGCGGCGCGACCGCCTCGGAAAGCCGCTTGGCATCGGCGCTCGCCAGAAGTTCCGCGGACAGATCGTAGGCCTCGCGCACGCCGCGCACCTCGCGGGCGAGCGTCATGCCGCCCTGCCCGTCCAGGGTCGCGGTCCATCCGTCCTCGCCCTCGTCGGCGAGGCGGTCGAGCCGCTCGGCCAACGCGTCGCCCCGCGCCTGCTCGGCTTCCTGCCCCAGCGCCCCGGCGAGCGCGGCCTGCACGATGATGTCGCGCGGATAGCGGTCAGGAAAGGCCGATAGGCGTCCCTGCGCCGCGCGCGCGGCGGCGACACGGTCGGACAGATCCGCCCCCGCGATCACCTCGCCCGAGGACAGGCGCAGCGATGCGTCTTCAAGGCCCTCCCGGTAGAGATAATCCTCGAGCGCCGCCTCGTCGGTCAGGTACTGCTCGGACTTGCCGCGCGTCACCTTGTAGAGCGGCGGCTGGGCGATGAAGAGGTGCCCCCTGCGCACGACCTCCGGCATCTGCCGGTAGAAGAAGGTCAGGAGCAGCGTGCGGATATGCGCGCCGTCGACGTCGGCGTCGGTCATGACGACGATCTTGTGATAGCGCAGCTTGTCGATGTTGAAGTCGTCCCGCCCGATCCCCGTGCCGAGCGCGGTGATCAGCGTGCCGACCTCCTGGCTCGACAGCATCTTGTCGAAGCGCGCCCGCTCGACGTTCAGGATCTTGCCCTTGAGCGGCAGGATGGCTTGATTCTCGCGGTTGCGCGCCTGCTTGGCGGAGCCGCCGGCCGAATCGCCCTCGACGATGAAGAGCTCGGCCTTGGCCGGATCCCGTTCCTGGCAATCGGCGAGCTTTCCAGGCAGGGAGGAGACGTCGAGCGCACCCTTGCGGCGGGTCAGCTCGCGCGCCTTGCGTGCAGCCTCACGGGCGGCGGCGGCCTCGACCACCTTCTGGACGAGGCGCTTGGCCTCGCCGGGGTGCTCCTCGAACCAGGTCGAGAGTTCCTGGTTGACGATGTTCTCGACGACCGGCCGCACCTCGGAGGAGACGAGCTTGTCCTTCGTCTGTGAACTGAATTTCGGATCGGGAACCTTGACCGAGAGGACGCAGGTTAGCCCTTCGCGCGCATCATCGCCCGAAAGAGAGACCTTCTCCTTCTTCATCAGGCCCGAAGAGGTCGCATAGCCGTTCACCACCCGCGTCAGCGCCGCACGGAAGCCCGCAAGGTGCGTGCCCCCGTCGCGCTGCGGGATGTTGTTGGTGAAGCAGAGGACCTTCTCGTGATAGCTGTCGTTCCACCACATCGCGCCCTCGACGGTGATCCCGTCGCGCTCGGCCGTGAAGGCGATCGGCTCGCCGATCAGCGGGTGCTTGGCGCTGTCGAGATAGCGCACGAAGGCTTCGAGGCCGCCTTCGTAGAGGAGGGTCTCCTCCTTCACGTCGACATGGCGCGCGTCGCGCAGCACGATCTTCACGCCCGAGTTCAGGAAGGCAAGCTCACGCAAGCGCCGCTCCAGCGTCTCGTAGTCGAACTCGGTCATCGAGAAGGTCTCGGCCGAGGGCATGAAGGTGACTTCCGTCCCCGTCCTGTCCGTGTCGCCGACGGCCTTGAGGTCCTCGACCGCGTCGCCTCTGCGGAACTCCATCTCGTGGACTTTGCCGGCCCGCCAGATGCGCAGGCGCAGCCAGTCCGACAGCGCGTTGACGACCGAAACGCCGACGCCGTGAAGGCCGCCCGAGACCTTGTAGCTGTTCTGGTCGAATTTCCCGCCAGCATGGAGCTGGGTCATGATGACCTGCGCGGCCGAGACGCCCTCTTCCTCGTGGATATCGGTCGGGATGCCCCGGCCATTGTCCTCGACCGTGACCGAGCCGTCCTCGTTCAGCGTGACACCGACATGATCGGCATGGCCGGCCAACGCCTCGTCGATCGCGTTGTCCACGACCTCATAGACCATGTGGTGCAGGCCCGAGCCGTCATCGGTGTCGCCGATATACATGCCGGGCCGCTTGCGGACGGCATCCAAGCCCTTGAGAACCTTGATGGAACCGGCGCCGTACTCGGTATCGGCGAGAATGGCGGACTGATCGGGGGCCGCGTCTGCGGGCATAGGCAACCTGACTGCTAAAAGACTCGAATCCTGCCCTGTTTTTCTAGCGGAAACCCTACACAAAACCAAGCGTTACGAGGTCGAAACAATTTAGGCGGGAACTTGCTCGGATGCCGCTCCTGATTCGGATTGCGCGCCTCTCGTCAGCCTAAGGAGATGAGCTCGCCCTGGCGCACGGCGAAATGCTCCGCCCGCCCTTTCCAGGCGGCGAACAGATCGGCATCCGTGCCCGTCATGAAGGCCTGGCAGCCCAGCGTGTCGAGGATGCCCGCCAGCGCCTCGCGCCGGTCGGCATCGAGATGCGCCGCCACCTCGTCGAGCAGCAGGACGAGCGGCACCTGCGCGCTGTCCTTGCGCGCCGCCGCGCCCGCCAGGACGAGGCCGATCAGGAGCGCCTTCTGCTCTCCGGTGGAACACAGACGCGCGGGCTGGTCCTTGTCCGCATGCGTGACGTGGAGGTCCGACCGATGGGGCCCCGACAGCGCCCTGCCCGCCTCCGCATCGCGCCTTCGGCCCGCTGCAAGGGTCTCAATAAACTCGGCCTCGACATCGCTCGCCGAGCGCTCCGCCAGAGCCTCTTCCAGCAGGCCTTCGAGCGCCACCACAGCGCCCGGGAACGCTCCTTCCTGAAGCGCCGCATAGCCGCGCGCCAGCATGGCCGCCGTCGTCCTGCGCGCGGCCGCGACCGCCACGCCAGCCTCGGCCATCTGCGTCTCGAGCACCGAGAGGAGGCGCGGATCGGGCGCGCGCGGCCCCGTCAGCGCCGCCGTCCTCTGCCGCATGGCCGTCTCATAGGCGGATGATGCGCGGGCATGCGCGGAATCCTGGGTCAGCGTCATTCGGTCGAGGAAACGCCGCCGCTCGGACGCGCCTTCGACGAACAGCCGGTCCTGCGCCGGCGTCAGCCAAGACAGAGCGATATAGTCGAGAAAGACCCCCGGTCCCGAAGCGGGCTCGCCATCCACCCGCGCCTCGCGCCGTTCGGGCCGCGGCGGCGCGGAGCGTATCGACAGCCGCGTCTCGTCCGCCCCCTCGCCCAAGCTTGCGCCGATCCCGAAGCCCTCCGCCCCCTGACGGCGCACGTCGGACAGCCGGGCGGAGCGCAGACCGCGCCCGGGGGAGAGAAGGCTGATCGCTTCGAGAAGGTTCGTCTTCCCCGACCCGTTGGGCCCGCTCAGGATCACCGACCGACCCGCGAAGCGCTGGTCGAGCAAAGAGTAGGAGCGGAAGTCCCGCAGGGTCAGGCGGCGGATGGCGGTCGCCGCGCCGCCCCACCTCTCCCTCTGGGAGAGGTCGAAATCTTCGATTTCGGGTGAGGGTGAAGACGACAATTCGTCCGTCATGCGTCCGATGCTCTCGACCACCCGGTCCGTCTCCGCCAGGACCTCCCGGTTCCAGAAACGCATGACCCGGAAGCCTTCCGACTCCAGGCGCTTCGTTCTCTCTCGATCATGGAACCACTGCTCGTCCGCATGCTGAGACCCGTCCACCTCCACGATGAGCTTCGCTTCGTGACACAGAAAGTCTGCGACATAGCCTGCGACAGGGACCTGCCGCCGAAATTTCAGGCCTGCGCCGCGATTGCGAAGGCGCGACCAGAGCTTTGCTTCCGCTTCCGTCTGCTCGCGCCTTAGATGACGAGCCAGCTCCTTGTCGGATGCCAAGAGCCCTCACCCCAAATCGAAGATTTGGACCTCTCCCGGAGGGAGAGGTGAAACAGCACCCGGCTCACACCCGAAGCGGCATCAGCACGTAGAGCGCCCGCGCATCCTCCTCGTCCTGCACGATGGTCGGGCTCGCGGGATCGGCGAGCTTGAAGGTCGCGGTCTCGCCGTCGATCTGGCCGGAGATGTCGAGGAGGTAGCGGGCATTGAAGCCGATCTCGAGATCCTCGCCCGGATAGTCGACCGACAGCTCCTCGGTGGCGGTCCCCGTCTCCGGGTTGTTCACCAGAAGCTGGAGCCTGTCGCCGCCGAGAGAGAGCTTCACCGAGCGCGTCTTGTCCGCCGAGACGGTCGAGACCCGGTCCACAGCGCGCGCGAAATCGGCATTGTCGACCGCCATCACCTTGTCGTTCCCGGTCGGAATCACGCGCTGATAGTCGGGGAAGGTCCCGTCGATCAGCTTGGAGGTGAGGACCACATCGCCCGAGGCGAAGCGGATCTTCGACGAGGTGACGCCGATTGCGACCTCGTCCTCGGCATCGTCGAGCAGCCGCCGAAGCTCCAGCACCGCCTTTCGCGGCACGATCACGCCCGGCATGCCCTCGGCGCCTTCGGGAAGCGGCGCATCGAGGCGGGCGAGCCTGTGCCCGTCCGTCGCCACGGCGCGAAGCGAGCGCATCTCGGCTTCGGTCTGCGCGTGCAGATAGATGCCGTTGAGGTAGTAGCGCGTCTCCTCCTGGCTCATGGCAAAGCGCGTCTTGTCGATCAGGCGCCGCAGGTCCGAGGAGGGCAGGACGAAGCGCGTGCCGCCCTCATCCGAGGTGATCTGCGGGAAGTCGGCCTCGGGCAGGACGGCGAGCGTGAACTCCGAGCGGCCCGCGGTCAGCTTGAGGCGCCCGCCTTCTCCGCCGGTCTCGAGGCCCACTTGCGTGCCGTCGGGCAGCTTGCGCACGATGTCGAAGAGCGTCAGCGCGGAGGCCGTCACCGCGCCGTCCTGATCGACATCGGCGGGAACCTGCTCGACCACTTCGATATCGAGATCGGTCGCGGTCAGCGACAGCGTGCCGCCATCGGCGCGCATCAGGACGTTGGAGAGGATCGGAATCGTGTTCCGGCGTTCGACGACGCTCTGCACATGGCCGAGCGCCTTCAGGAGCGTGCCGCGTTCGATGGTGACCTTCATGGCGTCCGGGGACCCTCCTCGCGCTCCGGCGTTCCGGGAAAATGGGTCCCGAGACTAAGCACAGCCCGCAGCCGAGCGCCAGCGGGACACCGCGCCGAATGGAACCGGAACCGGTTTTCTTCGTGTCCGAGGCGTCAGGAACGCCCGATCCGCATAGCCTGTTCGTGCTTCGATGCAGAGCTTCCGGTCTGCGCTAGGATCGGCGGCCAGGGTGCCGCCGGGAATGCCAGCGCGGCCCGGACCCCGATTCGCGCCGCGGGCGCATGGAGCCAGAGCCTCTTGACCTCGCTGCCACCGTTTCTCGCCGAGTATCGTGCCTTGATCGCGCTCGGCCTCGTCGCCCTTCTTTTTGTCGGCTTCATGCGGGAGCGGCACCCGCCTTCGGTGATCGCCGCGATGGGGGCGGCGGCGTTCCTGCTGCTCGGCCTCGTGCCTGCCGACGAGGCGATGGAGGTCTTCTCGAACGAGGCGCCGATCACGATCGCGGCGCTGTTCATCCTGTCGGGCGCGCTGGTCCGGACCGGCACGCTGGAGGCGGTGGCGACCCGCATATTGGAGCTGGCCCGGACGCGGCCGCGACTGGCTCTTCTGCTCCTGTTCGCCGGCACCTTCCTCGCCTCGGCCTTCATGAACAACACGCCGGTGGTGATCATCACGATCCCCATTGTCACCGCCCTCGCGGCGCAGCTTGGCCGGTCGCGCAGGCGGTTCCTGATCCCGCTCTCCTACATCACCATTCTCGGCGGCACCTGCACGCTGATCGGCACCTCGACCAATCTCCTGGTCGACGGGGTCGCGCGGGCCCGGGGCCTCGAAGGCTTCGGCGTGTTCGAGATGACGGGCGTGGGCCTCGTCGCCGCCGCGGTCGGCGCCACGACCCTCGCTTTGCTGGGCCGCCCGCTCCTGCCGGGCGGCGACGACCCGGATGCGGGACCGGAGGAGCCTTCCCCGGTGCTGAGCGAGCTGAGGGTGCGAAAGGATGCCAAGGCGATCGGCAGCCCCCTTTCCGGCCTCCGGCCGCTCGCGCCGCGCGGCGTGAGCCTCGTCGCCGCCTATCGAGGCAGCGAGCGGATCGACGGTTGCGCCGAGACGACGCTGCAGGCGCGCGACCGGCTCATCATCCGGGCGAGCGAAGCCGAGCTTCTGACCCTCGCCCGGTCACCCGATTTCGAAATGGGCTTCGCCATCCGCTCGCCGAGTTCCGCGCCCAAGGAGATCGTCACCCTGACCCTCGCCGCCAACGACCCGGCCGTGGGCGGCGCCCTGCGCGCCGCGCCCTTCGCCTCGCGCCTGCCCGTGCGCGTGCTCGGCGCCTCGCGGCATCGCCACCTTGCCGGGCCCGATATCGCCAACCTGGTCCTCAAGGCCGGCGACCAGCTCTGGATCGAAGCGACGACGAACACGATCCGTATCCTGCGGGAAACGCCGAGCCTGATCGTATCCGGTCCGCCGCAGCAATTCGCCTTCCGGCGGGAGCGGGTCGCGCTCGCGGCCACCACCATGGCGGGCGTGGTCGGCCTCGCTGCGCTCGGCCTCATGCCGATTTCCGCCCTCGCCCTGATCGGCGCCGCGGTCATTCTGTTCTTGCGCTGCGTCGATGCGCAGGAGGCCTGGCGCTCCATCGACATGGATGTGCTGGTCCTCATCTTCTCGATGCTGATGATCGGCAGGGGCCTCGAGGCGTCGGGCTCGGTGATGCTGATCGTCGATGCGTCGACGCCCTGGCTTCAGGATCAGTCGCCCCTGATGCTTCTCTTCGGCATCTACGCCCTGACCTCGTTCCTGACCGAACTGGTCACCAACAACGCCGTCGCGGTCATCATGACGCCGCTCGTGATCGGGCTCGCAGCTTCGCTCGGCGTCGATCCGCACGCCCTCATCCTGACGGTGATGTTCGCGGCGAGCGCGAGTTTCGCCACGCCTGTCGGCTATCAGACCAATACGCTGGTCTATTCGGCCGGCCGCTATCGCTTCTCGGATTTCCTCAAGGTCGGCGTGCCGATGAACATTACCGTCGGCATCGGCACCTGCATCGCCATCCTGGCGCTGTTCGGAGTGTAGTGCCTCGCGGGCGCAGCCTCAGCCGCGCTCGAATTCATCGAAGATGGCCGTGATCCGGTCGCCGAACACGGCATCGGTCTCGGCCAGGATCTCGGCGGCCTTCACCGAATGCATGACGGTGGTGTGGTCGCGATGGATCATCGCGCCGATGCCGGTCAGCGGCGTGTCCGTCAGCTTGCGCGCGGCGAGGCAGAAGGCGTGGCGGGCACGCACGATGGGCTGCTTGCGCGCCCGTCCGGCGACCTCTTCCTTGGTCAGGCCGAAGGTGCGCACGGTGAAGTCGAACACGTCCTCGATCGTCACCGCCTGGCGGCGATGGGACAGATGCTCTGCGAGAAGCTTGCGCACCCGCTCGTCGGAAAGGCTGGCGCTGCCGGCGGATTGCTGGCCGCGCGGCGCGCCTTCGGCCTCGATCGCGACCTGGATCAGCGACAGCATGCCTTCGAGCTCGCGCACTGAGTCCTCGCAGCGGCGCGCGATCAGGTCGAGATGGCGCTGCGGAATGGTGATGCCGGACTGCGCCTCGAAGACGGCGGCGGCCTGACGGGCAACCCGCAGGCGCAGATCGTAGTCCGGCCGGTCGATCGAGACGCAGAGGCCGCCGGCCAGCCGGTCGGCCAGACGCTGGGAAATGCCGGTCTCGGCGAGCCGCGCGGGCGGCAGCGCACCGGCGACGAGCACGCGCTTGCCCGCGCCGCGCAGGCGGTCGATCAGGCAGTCGAGCTCTTCCTGGGTGCGCTTCCGGCCGCGCAGGAGCTGGATGTCGTCCACCATCAGGACGTCCGTGCTCTGCAGGAAGCTGCGCAGCTCCTTGACCGACTTGGAGATGAAGGCCTCCGACACGTCGGTCATCAGGCTGTCATAGGTCAGGTAGAGGACATTGTCCCCGCCCCGGCGGCGCAGCCATTCCTGCGCAGCGGCGTTCAGGAGGTGGGTCTTCCCGCGCCCGGCGGAGCCGTAGATATAGGTCAGCGGCGCGCCCGTGCCGTCCAGCATCTTCGTGACGGCGTGGCGAGCCAGCCGGTTGGTATCGTTGACGCAGAACCGCTCCAGCGTCATCGCGCTGTGGAAACTCGACGGCAGCGCGCTGTCGAAGGGCTGCGCGGCCGCCTGCGGCTGTTGAGGCGGCGTAGTGGGCTGTTCCCGTCTGGCGATGTTCACGGCGGCGCCTCCCTCGGCGCGCCCTCCGGCATGGAAGGGCGATGCGGTGACTCTAGGCGCGGGACGCGCCGGGGCCAATGCGGCGGGGCTTTCCGCGCGCTGGACCTGGGCGAGATCCTGCACGCCCTTGACCGACAGGCGGTTCACCGGGCCGCAGCTTTTGTTCCAGACCTCGCGCATGCCGCTGGCGAAGCGCTGCGAGATCAGGCTGGCGGAGAAGCGCGTCGGCGTGTGCAGGACAACGCGGCCCTCGCCCGCCTCGGCGAGGCCCAGCGTTTCGAAATAGCTGTCATAGACCGCCGGTCCGAAGCGGTCGCGCAGCTCGGACTTGAAGGTCGAAAAGCGTTCTTGATCGATGGACGTCGGCATGGCGGAACTCGGACAATAGAGGGCCGTGCTCCGCATCGGGCGGATGCGGCCCAGAGATGAAACATTCGCGGTAGAGACAGCGGGCGGCGCCGCCTCGGGCCAAACTGGGTGGTCAGCGTAAACGCCGCGTAAATTCCGCGGCAGACGCGTCTCGAACCGGGACGGCTAAGGGCTGAGACTCGGGGATGGCCGCTTGCTCACTGATCCCGAACCGTGCGCCATGACCTTCCCCTTCTTCCTGAATTCAAACGATTTGCACCGTCCGATACCAGCTCCGCCACAGTATTCCCACGGCCTGTCGATGACAAGACGATGACCGGTTGAGTCAGGCGATTCTCTCGCGCGATTCTCACGCAGTCGAGCTGGAATCACCGCGAATCAAGCGTTTACCTCTGCTTAAGAATTTTCCTGCGGCGACTCGACTCTTTTCAACACCGGTTGGAATCTTCTGCACGGCACAAATATATGATTTTGTTCGAAAATAAGGAACAAAAGCGCACCCTGGACGCCGAGCGCAACATCTAGTGCCCGCCCAACTGGACTCGCACAAGACTCGCTCGCAACAAAAAACCCGTCCCAATAAGGGACGGGTTCTTCTTGTTCCGAAACACCCGGAATGGGCGAAAGGGCGACTGCCCACCGCAAGCGGAGCGGGAGCTGCCCGAAGCGGCCTAGGCGCTGATCGCCTTCACGCGGCTCGACAGGCGCGAAACCTTCCGGGAAGCGGTGTTCTTCGCCACGACGCCCTTGGAGACGGCGCGGAACATTTCGGACTGCGCGACGCGCAGAGCGTCCTGGGCGGCGGTCTGGTCGCCGGAGGCGATCGCCTCCTCGACCTTGCGCAGATAGGTGCGGACGCGGCTGCGGCGCGCCTTGTTGACCGCCGTGCGGCGCTCGATCTTGCGGACCATCTTCTTGGCCGAAGACGTATTGGCCATGCGGAAAACCTCTAAGCGGGATATGTTGAAACTCGAAGGCGGGCGCATAGCGCCGGGGAGGCCCGCCGTCAACGCCGAAGGGGCTCAGCCCGGCGACGCGGCAGAGCCGGCGAGGAGGCCGCCATCGATGTTGATCTCGGCTCCCGTCATATAAGCCGCCTCGCCCGAGGCGAGAAGCACGCAGACGGCGGCGACCTCCGAGGGTTCGCCGAACCGCTTCAGAGGCGTATCAGCGACCAGCGCCGCCATGCGCGACGCGCGGCCCTCTCCCTCGCCCAGCATCGGCTCCCACATGGGGGTGAGGATGGCCGCCGGGTGGACAGAGTTGCAGCTTATCCTCCATCCCTGCTTGGCGCAGTAGAGCGCCACGGTCTTGGTGTGGTTGCGCACCGCCGCCTTGGAAGAGGCGTAGGCCGCGGCTCCCGGAATGCCGACGAGGCCAGAGCGCGAGGAGATGTTGATGATGGCGCCCTCCCCCTTCTCCTTCATCGCGCCGATGGCGTAGCGGCAGCCAAGAAAGGTCCCGTCGAGGTTCACCGCGTGAACCGCCCGCCAGTCGGCGAGGCTGGCATGTTCGGGATCGTGCGGGCGCGCGCCCTCCTCGAAGCCGGTGACGCCGGCATTGTTGACGACCACGTCGGCGCGCGGCACCGCCTCGGCCAGCGCGGCCCAGTCCGCTTCCTCCGCGACGTCGAGGCGAGCGAAGCGCTGGCCCAGCGTCCGGGCCGCCGCATGGCCTGCGGCCTCGTTCGCGTCGGTCAGGACGACGCGTGCGCCTCTTTCGGCGAAGGCTGTCGCTATGGCGAGGCCGATGCCGCGCGCGGCGCCGGTGACGATGCAGAGTTTTCCTGCGAGTTCAGGCATGAGGGTGTTCCCAAGAGATATGGCAGCGTCGCCGCCGTCAGGCGGCGCGAGAGCGGATGAGCCGGATCACCGGTGCCGCTTGTCCATTTTTCTCTCCTCAGGTCCCGGCCGCTTCATTCGCAGCGCAGGCGAGTGCGGTCAACGCTGGCAGCCGCCGCAATAGAAGGTGCTGCGTCCCGATTGCACGATCCGCGCGATCACGCCGCCGCAGCGCCCGCAGGGCTCGCCCTCGCGGCCATAGGCGGAGAAGGCGTGCTGGAAGGCGCCGCGCTCGCCGCGCGCATCGGCATAGTCGCGCAGCGTGCTGCCGCCCGCCTCGATCGCCTCGGCCAGCACCGCCTTGACGATGGGCACGAGCCGCTCCGCCCGCTTGGGCCCGACGCTCGCCGCCTGGCGCCGCGGGCTGATGCCCGCCCGGTGCAGCGCCTCGCAGACATAGATGTTGCCGAGCCCCGCAACGATCCGCTGGTCCAGAAGCGCCTGCTTGATCGGTGTCCGCCGCCCCTCCAGCGCCTTTGCGAGGTTTCCGCCGGTCCAGCCCTCCGACAGCGGCTCGGGCCCCATGCCCGCGAAATGGCGGCAGGTCTCGAGATCCCTCGAAGGCACGAGATCCCAGAAGCCGAAGCGCCGCGGATCGACGAAGCCGATACGCACAGGTCCCGCCGCCCCGCCTTCGGCTTCCAGCGCGATATGTTCGTGCCGGTCCGCCGGGACCGCCGTCTCGAAAGCGCCCGGCATGCTCGCACCCTGCCCCGCCTGCACCGTGAAGCGGCCGGTCATCCCCAGATGAGCGATCAGGGTTTCGCCGCTGTCGAGCGGCAGGGTGAGATATTTCGCTCTCCGCCCGACGCTCAGAACCCGCGCGCCCGTCAGCCGCGCGTCGAGGCGTTCTGGAAGCGCGAATCGCAGGTCCGGCCGGCGCTGTACGAAAGAGGTGATCCGCGCGCCTTCGAGCGCGGGCTCCAAGCCGCGGCGGACCGTTTCGACCTCGGGCAATTCGGGCATGGTCAGCCCCGCTCCCAGGGCGGATCGGCAGACAGCATGCAGGGTTCGGAAACGTTCATCGCCGCCAGATGGGCATGGCAGCCGCAGGGCGCCAGTGCCGCCGGCTCCGTGTCCGGGAGCGGCGGCCCTAGAGGGCCAGAGCCGTGCGCAGGCGCGCCTTCTGGGTGTCGTTGAGCACCGTCATGTCGTTGATCAGCAGGCTGGCTTCCCTCGTGCTGGCCCGCTCGGCCCGCAGCGCGCCCAGAGCCTGCCCCGTCAGATCGGGTCCGCCCTCGGCCTCCCGCACTTCGGACAGGAGCGCGCCGGCGGCGAGGCCGGTGAGAACCTGCGCACCCCGCTCGGACAGCTCGATGGCGACGGCCGTGCCATTCCTGTCCACGAAGAGCATCACGGAATTGCCATCCACGATCCCGCTGAGGAGTTCGAACCCGCCCTCTTCCGCGACGGCAGCGCTCGAATAGGCAGCGCTCGCAGCAGCCAGTCCCAACACACGCAGCAACATGGCACTCTCCCGAAAGGCCCGCCCCTCACCGCTCTCATCCTGTTACAGTGTGCGACGCACATGCAAGGGTAAACTTGCAGTTAAGGGTTGAGGGGGAGAGCGCAGGAACCCGCCATGCGGGAACGAAAAAGGGCGGCCCGGAGGCCGCCCTTTCTCTAAGCCGATGGAGGCGGGACTTAGAAGTCCATGCCGCCCATGCCGCCCATGCCGCCGCCGGGCATGCCGCCGCCGTGGCCGCCGCCGGAGTCCTTCTTCGGCGCTTCGGCGATCATGGCTTCGGTCGTGATCAAGAGGCCGGCGACCGACGCGGCGTCCTGCAGGGCGGTGCGGACGACCTTGGCGGGGTCCACGATGCCCATGGCGGTGAGATCGCCATATTCTTCGGTCTGCGCGTTGTAGCCGTATTTGGTGTCCGACTGCTCGAGCAGCTTGCCGACGACGATGGAGCCTTCCTCACCGGCGTTCTCGACGATCTGACGCAGCGGCGCCTGGAGGGCGCGGCGGACGATCGCGATGCCGGCATTCTGGTCGGCGTTCTCGCCGGTCAGGCCGTCGAGGACCTTGGAGGCGTAGAGGAGCGCGACGCCGCCGCCGGGGACGATGCCTTCTTCCACGGCCGCGCGGGTCGCGTTGAGGGCGTCGTCGACGCGGTCCTTGCGCTCTTTCACTTCGACTTCGGTCGCGCCGCCGACCTTAATGACGGCCACGCCGCCGGCCAGCTTGGCGAGGCGCTCCTGCAGCTTCTCGCGGTCATAGTCCGAGGAGGTGTCCTCGATCTGCTTGCGGATCTGCGCGGTGCGGGCTTCGATGTCGGCTTTCTCGCCGGCGCCGTCGACGATCGTCGTGTCATCCTTGTTGATGACGACGCGCTTGGCCGTGCCGAGCATGTCGAGGCCGACATTCTCGAGCTTGATGCCGAGATCCTCGGAGACGACCTGGCCGCCCGTGAGGATCGCGATGTCCTCGAGCATGGCTTTCCGGCGGTCGCCGAAGCCCGGCGCTTTCACGGCCGCAATCTTCAGGCCGCCGCGCAGCTTGTTGACCACGAGCGTGGCAAGCGCTTCGCCTTCCACGTCCTCGGAGATGATGAGGAGCGGACGCGAGGACTGGACCACCGACTCGAGCAGGGGAAGCATCGACTGGAGGTTCGACAGCTTCTTCTCGTGCAGGAGGATGTAGGGATCCTCGAGCTCGGCGGACATCTTGTCGGCATTGGTGATGAAGTAGGGCGACAGGTAGCCGCGGTCGAACTGCATGCCTTCGACGACGTCGAGTTCGGTCTCGGCGGTCTTGGCTTCCTCGACCGTGATCACGCCCTCATTGCCGACCTTCTCCATGGCTTCGGCGATCATGTCGCCGATGGAGCTTTCGCCGTTCGCCGAGATCGTGCCGACCTGGCGGATGCCGTCGGAGCCGGAGACCGGCGTGGAGATCGAGCGGATTTCCTGAATGACGCGGGCGACGGCGGTGTCGACGCCGCGCTTGAGGTCCATCGGGTTCATGCCCGCTGCGACCGATTTCGCGCCTTCCTTGACGATGGCTTGGGCGAGGACCGTGGCGGTCGTCGTGCCGTCGCCGGCTTCGTCATTGGTCTTGGAGGCGACTTCCTTGATGAGCTGGGCGCCCATGTTCTCGAACTTGTCTTCGAGTTCGATCTCTTTTGCGACCGAGACGCCGTCCTTCGTGGTGCGCGGAGCGCCGAAGGACTTCTCGATGACGACGTTGCGGCCTTTCGGGCCGAGCGTGACCTTCACCGCATTGGCGAGGATGTCGACGCCGCGCAGCATCTTCTCGCGCGCGTCGGCTTCGAAGCGGACTTCTTTGGCAGCCATGTTCTAGCTCCTTGAATTTCGTGAATGGAAAAGAGAGGCGAGGCTTCAGTCGACGATGCCGAGAATGTCGCTCTCTTTCATGATGAGCAGGTCCTCGCCGCCCAGCTTGACCTCGGTGCCGGACCACTTGCCGAACAGGATGCGGTCGCCTTCCTTGACGTCGAGGGGCGTGACCTCACCTGTGTCCGAGCGCGTGCCGGAGCCGACGGCGACGACTTCGCCCTGCTGCGGCTTTTCCTTGGCGCTGTCGGGGATGATGATCCCGCCGGCGGTCTTTTCGTCCTCTTCGGTGCGGCGCACCAGGACACGGTCGTGAAGCGGTCTGAAAGCCATGTCGCTCTCCGTTGCTCGGTTGATCGAACGCAGCCTTTAGCACTCGCATGCGGTGGCTGCTAACGGCGCGGAGCTAGGAATGCGCACCCGCCTCGTCAACACCCTCACGCTGCGAGATTTCGTACTTTGGAAGAAACAGGCGCGAAGCGGCCCGGCCGCGCGCGAAGCTGGCGCGACACTCTCGTCATGGCCGCCTGCCCGGCCCCGCCTAGCTTCCTGTCATGCGCCCCTTCGATTCTCCCCGCCTCGCCCTTCTGGCCGCCCTCCTCGTCGCGCCGGCCTGCAGCGCCCAGGAGACGCAGCCTCCTCTCGAGGCCCGGAGCGAGCCGGCCGAGCCGCAGGTCCGGCCCGACGTCAATGCGGCCTATCTCGATCCTGCGCTCGACGTGGAGCGCCTGGCGCGCGGCTTCGCGTCGGAGGGGCGGGAAGCCTTTGCGGCGCGGGATGCCGTCACGCAGGCCCTTCCGATCGAACCGGGAATGGCAGTGGCCGATATCGGCGCGGGTACGGGCATCTATCTGGAGCCCTTCGCGGACGCCGTCGGTCCCGACGGAACGGTCTTCGCCATCGATATCGCGCAGCCGCTCGTCGACTATCTCGGCGCCTATGCCCGGGAGCGCGGCCTTGGCAATGTCGAGCCGGTCCTCGGCGAGACGGCCACGACGACGCTGCCCGACGCCTCCGTCGATCTCGTCTTCACCTCGGACGTCTATCATCACTTCGAGCGGCCGCGCGCGATGAACGCGCATCTGTTCGAGGTCCTGCGCCCCGGCGGCACCTATGCGGTGCTCGACTTCCGCACGGACGAGGATGCGCCGGGGTGGATCCGCGATCACGTCCGCACCGATATGGCGACAGTCATCGCCGAAGTGACCGCCGCCGGTTTCGTTTTCGCGCGCGAAGTGCCGGTGCGAGGTCTCGAAGAGAACTACCTTCTTCTCTTCGAACGGCCATGACGCCAATCACGGCAGCCTGAACAATGTAACGCAGGATTCATTATTCCCGGTCAAATCTCCCCTCATGGGCACGAGGGCGAATGCACGGGCCAGCCATTGGCACTGGCTTGATGTTTGGCTGCGAACGCAGGCCGAACAGGAGGTCGCGCTGACCGCGAAGCGGCGCGGCCTCGCGCTGACGGCAATGGTCTTCGTCATCTGCACGGGCATGCTGGTCGCCATCGAAATCGGCAGGCATGGCATGACATGGGCCGCAGGGGTCGGCTTCTTCGCGGTCGGAGCCTATGCCTGCATACTCCTCCTGCTGCGTGTCCGCTCAGGTTACGGCCCGCCGGCAGCCTTCCTGCTCGCGAACTACTATCTCGCCGTTTCCTCTTCCGCCTATATGACGGGAGGTTCCGACAGTAGCCTCCTGCCCCTTCTGCTGGGCATGCCGCTCGCCACGAGCGTCTATTTCGGGGCGCGCGGCACGCTCGTCTCCACCATCGCCACGCTGGGGGCGATCTGGCTGGGCCATGTCATTGGCAATAACGCGGCGTTCTACTCCTTCATTCTCTCGACCGTCGTGGTCTGCTTCAGCGCCCTGGCGCTGGCATCGACAGCGATGGTCAATACCGTCCTGAGCGAACTCAAGAAGGCGAAACGGGCCGCCGAGGCCTCGAGCCGGGCCAAGTCGGCATTCCTCGCCACCATGAGCCACGAGCTGCGCACCCCGATGAACGGTATCATGGGCATGGCCGAGATCCTGCGGGACGATGACCGGCTGGAGGCGGACCAGAAAGAGCGGCTCGCCGCGCTCCATCGTTCGGGAGAAATTCTTGTCTGCCTGCTCGACGACGTGCTCGACGTCTCCAAGATGGAGACGGGGCATGTCGAAATCTGCGAGCGGGAGGCATCCCTGCGTACCGACCTCGCATGCGTGATCGACGCCTACGAGACGCTCGCACGGGCACAGGGCCTCGTCCTGACCGCCGAGATCGACGAGGCGCTTCCGGCGCGGCTGGTCTTCGACCCGGTCCGCCTTCGCCAGTGCATCGGCAACCTCCTGAGCAATGCGGTGAAGTTCACCGGACACGGCTCGATCGCCCTGCGGATCGAACCATCGGGCGCGCCGGCATCGGACGGGACGCTCTGCGTCAGGGTTGTCGTGACCGATACGGGAATCGGCATCGATGAGGACGAGGCGGAGCGCCTGTTCGCCGAGTTCACACGGGCCGACGAAACCTCGACCCGCCGAACCGGAGGCGCGGGCCTCGGCCTCGCCCTCGTCTCGCGCCTGGCAAGAGCGATGGGCGGCGGACTGGTCTTCGAGAGCGAGCCCGGCGCGGGCTCCACCTTCGAACTGACCTTCCGTGCCTCCGTCTGCGCCGCACCTCTGGCCAGCAATGACGATCATGAAACCCTCCCCCTCGAAGGCGCGGAACACCTCTTCGTCCTGTCGGTCGACGACAATCCCATCAATCGCCAGGTCGCCCGCCTCTTCCTAGAAAGCGAGGGGATGTCCGTCCGCGAGGCCGAGGACGGCGAGGAGGCCCTGACGGCGCTCGCGGCCGAGCGGCCGGACGTCCTCCTCCTCGACCTCTTCATGCCGGGCCTCGATGGCCGCGACGTGCTGCGCCATGTGCGGCAGGAAGAAGCGCGGGAAGAGCGTCCTCCCCTGCCGATCATCGTCGTGACGGCCGATGCGGATCCCGAGACCGAAAAGCAGGTTCTCGAACTGGGTGCGGACGGATTCCTGACCAAACCCGTGGCCAAGGCGGACCTGCTGGCCGAAATCCGGCGGGTCTCGGCCGACCTGGAAGCTGCCCGTCCCGCCGTGTCTGCCTGCCGGGCCCACGGGCCGGCCTGACAGCCTCCGCTGCCGCGCCCGCGAGCTTGTCCGCGTTGACGCGGCCCTCTATCAGACCGACCCGCCACAACGGGCGCGGCAAAGAAAGGGTCGTCCCATGTCCCTGAACAGACGGACCGCGATGAAGCTCGGGGCCGCGGCGCTTGTCGCGGGCGCACTGCCGGGCTGCGGGTCGGCGAGCTATGCGCCGAAGCCGGATGGCTGGCGCCGCTTTCAGGTGACGACGCGGACGGCGATTCCGCGCGCCGGGGCGGCGGTGCAGGCTTGGGTGCCTGTTCCGGCCGTCGCGGAAGCCGGATGGATGCGCCCGGGCGAAACGGTGTGGCGAACAGATGCCGCCCATGCCGACCTCAAGACCGATGCGCGGACCGGC
>JACLAD010016054.1_pt1 | contig 67165 bp, 55 predicted proteins | sample 8027901 | NCBI WGS metagenome assembly JACLAD01 (sample SAMN15725071, study PRJNA655200) | protist metagenome | isolation source: fluorescence activated cell sorting (FACS) single amplified genomes of... | place: Spain: Blaines Bay Microbial Observatory, Mediterranean Sea | collected 2016-07-05 | reverse complement strand
AACAGCCTCGCCAGTCTGGTTGCTACTTCTTCACAAAGGAACTTGTTGAGGCTCTACGGATCTGCCTTCAGAAAAAAGAACAGGCAATTCTTTTTCTGAATCGTCGAGGGTATGCTCCAGTCGTTCAGTGTCCAGAATGTGAGAATACGATTAATTGCGATGCCTGTAGTTTGAGCTTGGTGTATCATCAGAGCAGCGAAAAACTTTGCTGCCACCAATGTGATCACAACCTGACGTTTCCGAAGATTTGTCCGAATTGTGGAACACAGACGGCCATGCGATTGGTGGGAACCGGTACTGAGCAGATTGAGCAAGATCTTCGAGTTGTTTTTCCTGAAGCCCGGCTGCTCAGGATGGATCGTGATACGCTCCATGGAAAGCATGCGTTGAGCGAAATGCAGCAGAAGATTCAAAGTCATGAAGTCGACATCGTGATTGGTACTCAACTGGTTACTAAGGGACATGACTTCCCGAACGTAACTTTAGTGGGGGTGCTTTTGGCCGATTTGGGGCTGAATTTGCCAGATTTTCGCTCAGCAGAGCGAACTTTCCAACTACTCACTCAAGTTGCTGGCAGAGCCGGGCGTGGTGAAAAGCCTGGGCGGGTGTTGATTCAGACAAACAATCCTCATCATCACAGTTTGCTAACCGCTCAACTTCAGGATTACGCATCTTTTGTAAATCAGGAGTTACCTCTTCGAGAAAGATTCAGGCAGCCTCCATTTATGAGCCTCGCTAGTGCGCTCTGTGTTTCTCGTGATGAGCATCGAGCAAAGGATCTTGCGTTGTCTCTGCGGCAAAACTTAAGATCAAACGGCAAAGGGCAAGTAATATGTCAGGGACCAGCCGAAGCCCCGATTCGACGCATCAACCATCGCTTTCGATGGCAGGTCTTGATTAAGGCTTCCTATGCAGGATTGATTCGAAAAATTTTTGAAAAATCACTTCTCGGTCCAGAACCCTTGATCTGTGGTCGAGAAGAAAACATTATTCTAGATATCGACCCACAGCATTTGATGTGACAAGATGAATGAATTCGGCCCATCTCAAAGTCGTGGTGGGGGAGTATTGCCAAACAGATATGGAGTTTGAGATGAAAGTAAGTTTTTTGGGATTGGGTGTGATGGGGTATCCAATGGCCGGTTATCTAGTGAAAGCTGGTCACGAGGTATGTGTTTATAATCGTACGGCAGAAAAAGCCGCAAAGTGGGTTCAGCAACATGGTGGAACAAGTGCAAGTACTCCGTCAGAAGCCGCAAAAGGTGTTGAAATTGTGTTCACCTGTGTTGGCAATGACGATGACCTCCGCCAAGTCGTAAATGGAGAGCAGGGCGCCTTTCGTGGTATGGACAAAGGAACCTTACTGGTTGATCACACGACCACTTCAGCAATTGTTGCGAGGGAACTTGCGGGTGTGGGAGCTTCCTTGGGAGTCGGATTTGTGGATGCTCCAATTTCTGGGGGCCAAAGTGGTGCTGAAAACGGGATTCTGACCGTGATGTGTGGTGGAGATCAAACAAACTATGATCGAGCAGAGCCGGTCATTCAAGCCTATGCACGATCAGTCAAACGACTTGGAGAAGTTGGCTCCGGTCAACTAACGAAGATGGTCAATCAAATCTGTGTTGCAGGGGTTGTTCAATCCTTGGCAGAAGCCATTCATTTCGCACAGCGAGCCGGACTGGATCCTTTAGCTGTGATTGAGGTGATTTCAAAAGGAGCCGCCCAATCATGGCAAATGGAAAATCGGCACAAGACCATGGTGGCAGATGAATTCGAATTCGGTTTTGCCGTGGATTGGATGCGAAAGGATTTGGGGATTGTGCTCAATGAAGCCCGGCAAAACGGTGCTCAGTTGCCTGGAACCGCGATGATCGATCAATTTTACTCTGGCGTTCAAGCTTTGGGTGGAGGACGCTGGGATACGTCTAGTTTGCTCAAGTTGTTACAAGATCCAAAATAACCATTCGGAATCGTGCCTCTCTCTCCTCTTCCACCACCCAGTCCTGCTGAACTGTTCTGGCAGAAATATAAGTTCTATCTCCTGTTGACCTTGCTCAGTCTAACATGGCTGAGCTACCTGGGTCAGTTTGATCAGGAGTGGACTCGGTGGTTACGAGAAAATCGGTCTGAGCTTTTCGGAGAATGGATGGGCCGCACCCTCTTTGAGGGCTCTTTGCCGGGAGGAAGTGATCCTGCTATTTTGTTTGTCCTAGCTAGTTTCTTACTCTACTTCAGAGCTTGGAAATCCAACGCAACACTGCGCCTGCAAGAGTGGCGTCCCTTTTTGGGGTTCATCATTACCACCACCCTTGCAGGAGGTTTGGGTTTTGTTCACTGCCTCAAATGGATCATTGGTAGGGCTCGCCCACATCTTGTCTGGGACAAGCAATGGCCGTTTAGTGAATGGTATGAATTTGGACCACATTATATTGCGGAAGGAATTTATAGAGGAAGTTTCCCGAGTGGGCATACCGCGGTGGTCCTTGTGCCGATGCTCCTCTCTTTAATTTGGTTGACGGACTACAAGTACCGTAAGCCACAATTAGCGATCTTGTGGGCAGTTGGCTGTGTTCTGCTTGCGATAGGCATGGCAGTAGCCCGCTCCATGACGGCTCATCATTGGATCAGTGATAGTCTCGGAATTTTTGGACCTGTGGCCTTGATAGCTTATTGGCTCTATTTCGATTTTTTGAAGGTTCCCCAACAGAGGGCCTATTTCCGAAGGAACAAGAAGTTACCTGAGATGCCACGTCTCTGGGAGTTAAAACTTTGTGGGTGGGGCTTTCTAGTTATTCTAGGATTGATCTGCTGGTTTTGGGGGTTACGCTCTGTCCAACTGCAATCTGTTCCCTATTTGCTTGGGTTGGCTCCAGTCGGAGCTGTGCTGATGACTTGGGGTTTCCTGAGGATTCAACGACTATATTCAGGTCTCTTTGTCTGGATGCACCATTGATGGGAGGCTCGCAGTGATTCTTATGAATTTATATAGATTCATTCAGAAGGATGGAAAGGGAAGGATTTTTCAAATCATGCTGAAGATGACGATTAGAAACATCAAAAAGGCTGAGATCAACATGAACGCATGAATGAAGAAGTAGAGCCGATGATGTTCGTGCATATTCTTCAGGACATCTACGTAATTCTTCAGAAAAGCCACCATGTTTGAACCTATTTTTCTTGGAATGGATAGTGCTTTGGACTTCGTTTGGTTGTCCAACAAATTAATTATAATATGCTAACTTACGAAGAAGCCAAAGTCACTATTCTTGCGCATACTCGAGCCCAAGAATTAGAAAAAGTTGATTTTAGAAACGCAGTCGGAAGAGCCCTAGCTGAAGATCTTGTCGCCCTAGAAGATCAGCCTCCTTTCGATAATTCAGCAGTAGATGGCTACGCAGTAAAATTGAAGGAAATTGCTAAAGCTACTGAAGAAAATCCAGTAGTTTTAAGATGCCAGGAATACATTTTCGCTGGTCGATTAGACACGATCTCTCTTCAGGAAGGAGAATGCGTTCAAGTTGCCACGGGAGCGCCCTTACCTCAAGGTACAGAAGCTGTCGTAATGCGCGAACAAGTTGTGAGAAAAGAGGACCAAGTTTATTTCTCGCATCCCACAAAAAGAGGGAATAACCTTCGTCGCAGAGGGCGAGACATGTCCATTGGAGACCCTCTGTTTCGAGTTGGAACAACGATTGCCCCAACACATCTCGCCCTGCTGGCAGCCCAAGGTCTGGTTGAAGTCCCTATGCACAGAAGTCTTAATATAAACATTTTGTCTACGGGAACAGAACTGGTTGATCCAACCATCAAACCTGGACCTGGTCAAATTCGTGAGGCAAACAGTTTTTTGCTTGAAGCTCTGCTCCAAACAGAGGCTTGTGAGGTAACTAGACTGCATCGGGTGGTTGATGACTTGGAAGGTACAATCAAAGTTCTTGATGAGGCGCTGAAGGCGGATGCCTTGTTGATATCAGGTGGGGTCTCGGTTGGGGACTCAGATTTTGTTAAGCCCGCTCTAAAAGAGTTAGGAGTCGAAGAAATTTTCTGGCGGGTCAAAATCAAACCTGGCAAGCCCCTTTTCTTTGGACAACTTGGGGACACCAAGGTTTTTGGCTTGCCTGGTAATCCAGCTTCCACGTTCGTTCTTTTCGAAGAATTGGTCAGGCCCTACCTGCGCAAGTGTCTTGGTCATCAACAACTGGAAGTGCCGATGCGATCCGCAAAAATCTCTGAGGATTTTGATGAAACCTCAGAGAGACTACAACTTTTAAGAGCCCACTGGTACCACCAAGATGGTATTGATTGGGTTCGTCCTGTACCTCAACAAGGTTCCTTCAGTATCGCCTCAATAGCACAGGCTAACTCACTGATTCACATGCCAGAAGATTCCCAACCTTTACGATCTGGGCAGTCCGTCAGTGTTCGACCTCTTGCTCATCGCTTTGCTCTTTTTGGTTAATGAAACGCATTCGGAAAACATTCACGCTTGAAGAACTGGCTCGTCAGCTAGATTTACCCTTTAGCGGTGAACCCTCCCTGAAATTAACTCATGCCTGTGGGCTGGATCAACTGAGACCTGGTGGGGTAGCTTATTTGGCTTCTGCTAGCGGATTGAGCAGTGTCCCTACTCCGAGAGGAATTCATCGAAAACAACATCATGAAGAAGAAATCAGTGGAGATGAAATTGCGGTGATCGTTCCAGCAGGCACAAACGCTGAGGGTCGAAATTTTCTGTTTGCCCACGATCCGCTGGCAGCACATGTTAATGCAACAGCTTTGTTGCATCCAACGCAACATCCAGAAGGCCAAGTGCATCCCACAGCGACCTTGGGCGAAAATGTTCAACTTGGAAAAAATGTTTGGGTAGGCCCGCAAGTGGTGCTCTATGATGGGGTTCGAATCGGATCAGGCAGCATTATACATGCTGGCTGCGTTTTGATGACAGATGCTGTGATTGGGGAGAATTGTGAAATTTTTCCAAAAGCTGTGGTTCAGGAAGACTGCATCATTGGTGATCGGGTGATCCTCCAAAGTGGATCAGTGATTGGGGCAGATGGACACGGTTATTTTCAGAGAGAGGGTATCAATCAGAAAATTCCACAAGTAGGCCGAGTGGTGATTGAAGATGATGTTGAAATTGGAGCAAATACTACTGTGGATCGAGCCCGATTTACCGACACTGTCATCAAGGCAGGAAGCAAAATTGATAATCAGGTTCAGATTGCTCACAATGTTGTGATTGGGGAGCATGCTCTGATCTCTGCTCAATCAGCCATAGGCGGGAGTGCGACTATAGGGCATCATCTGATCATGGGTGGACAAACCGGAATCAGAGATAATGTACGGGTTGGTAATCATGTGACAGCAGTTGCGCGGTCGGTGATTACCAGCAATATCGCCGATAAGGAGGTAGTGGGAGGAATGCCGTCCAGACCAGTTTCTCAGTGGCGCAAAACTCAGGTATTGATTCACCGACTCGAAGAACTCTTTGACCGCCTCAAAAAAGTAGAATCTCGCTTGCCATGACGGAGGAATCTTCCACCGTTGATTCGGAAAACCCTTCTGCGGCTGATTCCGACGCTCCTTACCGCCTACGGGCATCTTCCCAAGGGAAGCGGCTCTTTGGTCTCCTGATAGATCTTGTCCTGATCATCCTTATTCTCAACACACTCGACAGCCTTTTTCGGCAGGAACACTGGGACCTTAAGCAGCAGGCTCGTAGCTGGTTAGACCTCACTTGGTTCTATGGTGGGGCTATGCTCTTTTTAGTTTTTAGAGATCTTTCACAGAACGGCAGCCCTGGGAAACGCATGCTGGGCATGTGCTTGCGTAAGATTGAAAATCTTAATGAAAGAGTGCCGAAAGGCCGACTATTCAAACGGAATTTGAGCTTATTCATCCTGCCTTGGGAAGCTTGGGAAATTTTTCGAGATCCCTACGGAAGGCGCTTGGGAGATCGTTTAGCAGGAACGGTAGTCATTGATAATCCAGATGCGATGCGCCCCATGCGCCGCCTGCTGCTTTCAAACCTGTTGTTTTTTGGTTTCTTCGTCATTGCCTTGGGTCTGCAGCAACCAAACATGCGCAAGACCTCAGCTTTTCAAGTAGCCTATGAGGTAGTCAAGGAAGATTCAAGATACCTAGAATTGAAGGCTGCAGGACTTGAACTGGAAGAGCCAGAATTACATCTTGATTTCAGTCAAGATGCAGAAAATTCCAGAGTTCGTTTCAGAGTAAATCAAGATGATGAGGTCCAGATCTTTGAGGTCGTACTTGCCTTGGTACAGGAACCCTCTGCTCATTGGGAATTCAAGGGCTTGGAATTTCAGACCCTCAAGCAAGAAGAGGAAGATTGATTAAAAATTTAAAGAGCGGTTGCCACACATAGTAAGAGCGTGGTAAAGTCTGTTTTTTCAGAATTTCTTAGAAGGATGAAGCAATGAATCTCGCTGGCGAACATATTTCTTTAATGGACACAACTCTTCGTGATGGGGAGCAGACTCAAGGAGTCTCGTTTACACCCTCTGAGAAGATGAATATCGCGAAGGCTCTGCTTCAGAGAGTTGGGGTTGATAGGCTCGAAATTGCTTCAGCGAGAATCTCCCGGGGAGAACAAGAAGCTGTTCAGAACATAGCAGATTGGGCAAGTGGCCAAGGGTTTCTGGACCGGGTAGAAGTGCTCGGTTTTTGTGATCACAAGAGAAGTGTCGACTGGATTTTCGACTCAGGTGCCAGAGTACTGAATTTGCTAACAAAGGGAAGTGAAAATCACTGCAAGAATCAGCTTCGGAAAACCCTTGAAGAACACGCTGCGGACATACGCCTAACGGTCAAATATGCCCAAAGTAGAGGCTTGCAGGTCAATATATATCTCGAGGATTGGTCAAATGGTTATCGAGATAAGCCAGAGTATGTCTATAACCTAATGGGGCACTTGGAAGGATTGGATATCAAGCACATTATGCTCCCAGACACCCTCGGAGTACTATCTCCAGATGAAGTCTTTGATAGCTTGAAAGATATGACTTCGAGATTCCCATGGGCGAATATCGATTTTCATCCTCATAACGACTATGGTTTGGCCACCGCCAACTGTCTATACGCAGTCAAAGCTGGAATTCGTAACCTGCACTGCACAATGAACTGCCTCGGTGAAAGAGCAGGCAATGTCTCCCTTGCTGAAATTTCAGTAGTTCTTCGTGATAAGTTGGGAGTTCACCTCAGCATTGACGAAACGAGCCTGGTACCAGTTAGCGAGATGATCGAGACCTTCTCAGGTAAGAGATTGGCTACGAATTCCCCTGTGGTGGGCACTGATGTTTTCACCCAAACAAGTGGAATTCACGCCGATGGGGACAGAAAAGGAGGACTATATCACAATCCTATTCAGCCAGAGCGTTTTGGAAGAATTCGAAGTTATGCACTCGGAAAAATGAGTGGCAAAGCGTCTCTCGTCAAAAATCTGGAGATCCTGGGTCTACAGCTTTCTGAGGAAAATCTGAGAAAAGTACTCGAAAGAATCGTCCAGTTGGGGGACTCAAAGAAAAATCTGACTCCAGCAGATTTGCCCTTCATTGTTACGGATGTCTTGGATGACAACGTCAATCAACGCTTGCGTTTGGAGGGTTGCAGCATCCAGAGTGGTTTAAATCTTAAGTCCACAGCTTCCGTCTGCTTGAGTTGGGACGAGAAGGAATACACGGAAGCCGGTTCAGGTATTGGTGGATACGATGCTTTTATGAATGCCGTCAAGAAGATCCTCAAACGCCGTCAAATTATTTGTCCTGACTTGGTGGACTATGAAATCCGGATTCCCAGAAGTGGAAAAACTGATGCTTTGACCGAGGCCGTGATTACCTGGAAGATGGGTGAACGTCGACTCCAAACGATTGGTGTGGATGGCGATCAAGTGATGGCAGCGGTTAATGCTACACTGAAAATGCTTAATTTGCTGATGCTACAGAATCAAGTTCAGGCTGAATCAGCAGCCTAATTTTTTGCAAGTGAACCCCAGTATTATTGAGTCTCCCTGCCCGGAGAATGCTGATTTCCGAGATACCCTATTTGTTCCCATCACTGGAAATCCGGCAGGCTATCACCACCTTGTATTGGCTGAGCTGGCCTTAAGACAACGACCTGAATTATCTAAGGTCGTTTACCTCCTCTCAAATGGTCATCATCCTGATCCTTTCAAAAGATCAGTAACCCTCCCCAAAGATATCCGTCTCCAACTGATGCAAGACTTGCTCGCAAGTCTACTTCAAAGTTCTGGCAATCGACTAAATGTCATTGTGGATCAAGTTGAAGAAACTCTTCGTCTTCGCCAAGTCGAGTTATTCGTTTCAAGCAGTGAATTTAAGAGGGATCACCAGGTAAGACTTTTGGATAATGTCAAAAATATCTGGACAGCTTTCGGGTCTGATAGCGAGTACAAAAGTCAGCGGATTCAGGTGTTGGTAGGTAGTGACTTGATCAACAGAATGCAGGATCCCCAAATATTTTCAGAAGCAGATTTGCAAGAGATGTCAAACTTGGCGGAACTGTTGGTGGTACCTAGGCCAGGTGAGCGAATCGCGGATACTTTTGCTGAGGGTCAATTCCTGAAACAGAAAATTCTAGATCCTGATCTTCTGCCCATAGCACTTAAAAGCTATCTAAATCTTTCCTCAACTATAATTCGTCGAGCTGTATCTTGCGGACAGCAACTGCCCGCTTATCTGCCTGACAAGGCAATTGAGCATCTTGAGGAGCATCTTGAGAGTAGCGTTTCAAATAAAATTTCTGAAGTCAGTGAGTGGGAAGTCAGGATTCAGGAACTAGAGAAAGATCTCCTAGAAATCAGTCGAAAGGTCTCTCGTCAGTTTTTTGAGAGAAAGAATCCTCCAAAAATCTATTTTCTGGAAACAAGCGCTGGTGGACGGATAGCAGGGTCTTTGATTGGGCTACCTGGCTCGTCCAAATTCATTCATGGTTCTCAGGTCGCTTATGCCAATTCTAATAAGGAGCAATTGATTGGAAGGTTTCTGGGGCACCAAGAATCAAGCCTGTCTGAGGAATTGACAAAGGAGATGGCTTTGGCTGCAATGAGAAATATTGAAGTAGACATGGTGCTCGCTGAAAACGGAATGGCAGGTCCTCCGGCTGGAACCTTGCGTAGCAACAAGAATGGAGTCTGCCACCTGGTGCTTGTCAAAAGATCAGAAATGACAAAGCAGCCATATGAGACAATTCATGAGGTAGTTCAGGAAAATCCATTCTTCACCAAACAGGAACACCAAATTTGTTTTGCGATCTCTGCTCTTGAACTGCTTTCTAGACAACTTGTTCTGTATCCTCCCTCAATAAGCCATTGAACTACCAACTTCCGTCGACTGACAAGAAAGCCGAATACGTTAGCAGCAAATTCAATGAAATTGCGTTGAATTATGACAGGTTTAATGACCTCATTACCTTTGGAATGCACCGTTATTGGAAGCGTTTTGTTGCTCGTCAGACAGGACTTCGGGAAAGAGAACGTTGCCTTGATCTCTGTTGTGGAACTGGAGACATTGCTAGGGCTGTTATCAAACAGCATCCTGATGCAGTAGTCACAGGGGTTGATTTTGCTGGATCCATGTTAGGAATCGCTGCAGATCGGACAAAAGCTGACTCAGTCCAATGGATCCAAGGGGACGCCCTTCGCCTTCCTTTTCCGGATGAATGGTTTGCTGCGGTGACGATTGGTTATGGACTGCGTAACCTTGATGATCTCACGAAGGGACTCTTGGAGATAAGGCGCATCTTGCAACCAGGGGGGGTCTTGGTTAGTCTGGATGTGGGAAAAGTACGGTTGCCATTGATAGATGTTTTGAGCCGTTTCTACTTCTTCAAAGTTGTCCCAAAGATTGGTGAGTGGCTAATGCCTCAGCAGGAAATGTTCACCTATCTTCCTCAGTCCTCTTTGAAGTATCCCGATCAAGAAGCCCTTAAGCGGAAACTACTTGAAGTAGGCTTCCAACAGGCTGACTACTACGATTTTGTATTTGGTGCCTCGACAATTCATGTCGCTTACAAAACCTCTGCTCCCTGAAGGAAGCAATCATGGAATCATTGGAACAACAATTTACGTCTGTTCTGGCTGAAATCGAAGTTGATGGAAGGCCTCTCCCTGAAACAGAGATTGTACATAGCTGTGTGGTCAACAACGACTTCGCCAAATTCACGATTGTTCTGCCTTTAGAGTCTAGGTTGCGTCAAATACTGCCAACGCAGATTGAGGAGAATATCCGGAACTTACCAAGTATTTCGCGCGTGGCGGTTGAAGTCTTGGAAAAGGCTCCCATTGATGATGAACCAGAAGAAGATAAGTCTTCGACACAAGAATCAGAGAACAGCAGAAGGGCTCGGCAACCTCAAAGAACCGCCTATCTTCAAAATTATGATGCTGTGTTAGCCGTTGCCAGTGGCAAGGGTGGGGTTGGAAAATCGACAGTATCTCTAAACTTAGCACTAGCACTTCAGCAAAAAGGATTTAGTGTAAGTTTTTTTGACGCAGATATTTATGGTCCAAGTTTCCCAATCATGACGGGTCTACGGGGGGTGAAACCAGAACTACGTGAAGAAAACTTAATGCCGCTGGAGGTGATGGGTTTACATGCGATGTCGATTGGTAATCTGATTGATGATGAGGCGGCAATGGTCTGGAGAGGGCCGATGGTTCATCAGGCAGTAGAACAACTCTTGCGAGATACAGCCTGGCCAGGTGGTGATATAATGATTATCGATATGCCTCCAGGAACCGGGGATGTTCAACTCAGCATCTCACAACTTTGTGAGTTGGCTGGTGCCGTTGTGGTTTCCACTCCACAAGACATGGCCTTGGTGGATGCTTACAAAGCTATCACTATGTTTTCCAAGGTCGATATTCCCATCGTGGGCATTGTTGAAAATATGAGCTATTTTGCTTGTCCTCATTGTGGTGAAAAAACAGCGATCTTCAGCCAACATGGCGCTGAAGAAGCTTGCCGCAAATACGAAGTGCCTTTTCTTGGTGCCATTCCTTTGGAACTAGCCGTTCGTGAGGGAGGTGACCTGGGCAAGCCTCTAATGAACCAAGCCCCATCTGATAGCCCTGCTGCAGAAGCCTTCCGTTTAATCGCTGATAACGTAATTTCCTCCCTCGATGAACTCTACTGAATCAAGATTGAGCAATTATGCTGCTGCATTTGCGGATTCAGAATTTAGCGACAATTGAAAATCTAGAAATCGATTTTTTTGATGGTTTTTCCATCATGACGGGAGAAACCGGTGCAGGGAAATCGATCATGATTGATGGTCTTCAATTACTTTTGGGAGATCGTGCTGATTTTGGTTTGATTCGACCAGGTTCATCACAAGCGCTAGTGGAGGGAGCCTTTGATATTTCAAAACAAACTGAATTGAAGCGATTGCTTAGTGAATCGGATATACCTTATGAAAATGAACTATTGATCCGCCGAGTGCTCAACACAAATAACCGCCAGAAACGCTTTCTCAACGACATTTCAGTCACTCAGGGTTTGTTGGCACAAGTTGGGCGAGGACTTGTTCATATCCACGGCCAACACGATAACCAAGCACTTCTTGATTCCTCCCGTCATTTAGATTTTTTGGATGCTTTCGGCAATCTATTCCCAACAAGAAAAGCACTTCGAGAAGTTCATAAAAAATGGACTAAGAAGCGACGTGAGCAGGAAGAGTGGCAGGAAAGGATAGCAAACCGTACTGATCGACAGATGCTTCTGGAGGCGCAGTTTCAAGAGCTTTCCAGTCTCAACCTGGAACCGCAAGAGATGGATGACCTTGAGACAGAGTCCAAAATGCTTGCTCATGCAGAACAACTTCTCAACCTCTATGGAGGAATGCAGACCATTCTTTATGAAGAGGATGGATCTATCGTGGAGGTACTGAGTAGTTTGAAAAGGCAGTTGCAAGATGCTGAAAAAATGGACCCTGGTTGCACGGCACTTTTAGAGAATCTTGATCAGTCACTTCTTCAGTTAGATGAATTGAGCCAGTCATTAAGACACAGACAGGAAGGAATTGAAGACAACCCTGAACGCCTGGCTTGGGTCAATGATCGCCTAAGCCTACTTCAATCAATGCAGCGCAAGTATCGGGTAACCAACACTACACAGTTAATTGAAATTTGTGAACGACATCAAATGGAGCTACAAAGTCTCCAAAATCTAGAAGAAGATGCATCAGCCCTGGAGAACGAAATTCATGAAATAGTCAAAACCCTTCAACAACATTCTACCAATCTTTCTTCAGAAAGAAAAAAGGCAGCTAAGGAACTTGATGAAGCGATCAGTAGGGAATTGAGAGAGCTTGGAATGAATCGGGCAAAATTCGAAACCTATTTTGAAAAAAAATATGATGATTCATTTAGCTCAAATGGTGCTGATCGAGTTGAATTCATGCTCTCTGTCAATCCAGGACAGCCGCTGCGTCCCCTCGTAAAGATTGCATCTGGGGGCGAGTTATCCAGAGTAATGTTGGCAATTCAGACCATCCTTACCACAGACACCGTGGAAACTCTGATCTTTGATGAAGTCGACACGGGAATAAGTGGTAGTGTTGCAGAGACAGTCGGAAGGAAGTTGGCACATCTTGGAAAACGTCAACAGACTCTTTGTATTACTCATCTTCCGCAAATTGCAGCATTCGCTGAACACCATTACGCAGTGACTAAATCTACAGAAAATGATCAGACCTATACTTTCATTGAAGATCTGGACAAGCAACAGGCGATCATGGAAATCGCTAGACTCCTTGATGGAACAGAGATCACAAATCAGGCATTAAAATTGGCGCGTGAGATGAGAAAGCGATCCCATTCAACAACTGCGACCTAAGCTCCCTGTAATCTTCCTCAGAAATGTCATTTTTTCGAAGCCGCAAAGCAGCACCAGTTACATCTGATTTTCTACTGGAATGTAAAGATCTCGTTAGGCACTACGGTCAGATTAAGCCAGTAGATGGAGTTAGTCTGCATCTAAGACCTTATGAGTTGCTTTCGATACTTGGGCCCTCTGGCTGTGGGAAATCCACCCTCCTGAATTTGATTGCAGGCTTGGATGAGCCGCAAGCTGGGGATATTTTTATTGGTGGAGAAGAAATGAGTAGTGTTCACCACATAGTAGCCCCTGAGTTAAGGCGTGTAGGCATGGTCTTCCAAGATATTGCCCTCTTTCCTCACCTGAATGTGTTCAAAAATGTGGCTTACGGCCTCAATGGTTCGAGGGACGAAAAACGTTCACGTGTGGAGGAAATGCTGAAACTTGTGGAATTATCTGGCTCTGAAAAGAAAATGCCCCACGAACTATCAGGTGGAGAACAACAACGGATTGCAATAGCTAGGGCTCTGGCGCCAGCTCCAAGACTGTTGTTGTTGGATGAACCATTCAACAGTTTGGATTATCGACTAAGAGTGCAGATTCGGCAGGATATTCGAGATATTCTTCGTGAGGCCAAGGTTAGTGCAATTCTAGTCACACATGATCAAACAGAGGCTTACACATTTGCGGATCGGATGATTTTGCTCTCGCAAGGAAAAGTTGTTCAGAACGGAAGCCCGGAAGAGGTTTACCATGAACCAGCGACGGCGTGGGTTGCTTCCTTCGTAGGTGAAGCGAATCTGGTACCCCTAGAGCTTGTTGGATCAGCGATTGGGCTGGAAAATATCTATCAATTGCCAAACATTCGTGATCGATTATGGATGTCTCGACTAGAAGATATCAAAATCAATAGAGTCCCTGAAACTACTTTCCATGCAGGTTGGATTAAGGAGATTTCCTTTCGTGGTGATCACAAAATTCTGCATGTCTGCCATGAGAATGGCTTGGTTCTTCGAGTCAGTGTTCCATCCAGAGAGAGTTGGCTCTTGGGAGACACAGTTCAGCTAAAACCCCAACACAGCAGAACCTATCCTGCCTGATCCACAGTTGGAACACCCATCAATCCTACGCTTTTGATCAAAGCTTTAACCTCGTCCCCTTTTTTCAACTGAAGTACATCACAGGATTTTCTTGTGATTCTAGCCAACAAAGCATCCCCATTGGATTGTTCCCCTAGCCGTAAAAATACAGTAGCTTGTTGCTCCCCAAAAGGTTGAATGTCAAAGATGATGGCTGAGAGAGCATTCAAAAAGCTAGCATCGCCATCTTGCCATGATTTGGCAATTCCCACTTCTCTTGCCAAAATTCTTAAACGATGACGGCTTCCAACCACTCCTAAATTCTGGGAGAGAGTTAGAGATCCACCATTAACAGCTATTTTTGAAAGACAATACTTTGAATCAAAATCTTGCATAGATCCCTCAAGAATCACGGCTGCTTCAGGTAACCTGGCCAATGGTAGTTGTGGATTAGCCAGTAATCCCGAAATACTGCCTTGGGCAATGACATGACCTTTCTCAAGCAGAATCATCCAATCTGCGAGTTGTTCGATCTCTTGCAAATCGTGGCTTACATAAACAATGGGGACTTTTAGATCGAGATGCAGCCTTTGTAGGTAAGGCAGAATTTCCATTTTGCTGAAGCGATCCAATGCGGAGAGCGGCTCATCCATCAAGAGAATTTCTGGAGCAGAGAGCAACGCTCGCCCAATGGCAACACGTTGCTTTTCTCCACCCGAGAGCTTATTAGGTTCACGGTCTAGTAAGACATCCAAGCCTAACATCTCCGTTATCTCTTCCCATAGTTTGGTCTTCTGAGTGTTTTGAATTCGCTTCAACCCATATTCGAGGTTCCTTCGAACGGAAAGATGAGGAAAAAGATTCGCATCCTGAAAGACATAACCAATTGGGCGGCGATGTGTTGGCAAAAAATTAGAAGAATCCTGCCAACTTTTTCCATCAACAACTAGGTTGCCCTCTAACTGAGTTAAACCTGCAATGCAGCGTAAGATAGTTGTTTTGCCACAGCCGGAAGGACCAAATAATGCGGTAATTCCCGTTTGTGGAAGAGTGAAGGAGACATCCACCTCAAAATATCCCAGTCTTCCTTTGAACTCGGCTTCAAATCTACTCATTATCTTTTTTCTCGCCAATGACGTTCGATAAGAGTTGTTGCCAAGATCACGCAGAAGGAAAATCCAATCATACCTCCAGCCAGAACATGTGCCTTTCCCCACTGAAGAGATTCAACGTAATCATAAATCGCAACGGAGAGTACCTTCGTCTCCCCTGGAATATTTCCACCTAACATCAAAATCACACCAAACTCACCTACGGTGTGAGCAAAGCCCAAGACTGATCCGGTAAGTATGCCAGGCCTAGCGAGGGGCAGGGCGATAGAAAAAAAGACATCGAATGGACTAGCCCGTAGACTAGCTGCTGCTTCCAATGAATGTTCTCCAATAGCTTCAAAAGAGTTGCGAATAGGCTGAACGACAAAAGGTAGTGAATAGATGACTGATCCAACGACCAATCCCTTGAAGGTAAAAGGGAAAGGTGAACCAAAAACTTCCGATAACCAGCTACCAAAATTCCCCTGTGGGCTGAGCAGGAGAAGTAGATAGAAGCCGAGGACTGTAGGGGGAAGAACGAGCGGCAGGGCGACTAGAGTTCCAATAATTTCTTTAATAAATGACTTTGAACGGGAAAGCCACCAAGCGATTGGAGTCCCAAGAATCAGTAAAAGGAGTGTTGTGACAAAGGCCAATTTAAGGGTGAGTTTGGTGGCCTCCCACATCTCAGCATCAAACCACTCATTCAAGGGAAAATCTCATTCCAAGTCGTAACCATAAGACTGAATTATTTCTCTTGCAGGATCGCTTTTCAGAAATTCCAAGAATTCTCTGGCAGCTTTATTATCCAGACCTTTCTGCAGGAGCACCGCATCTTGTTGGATAGGGCTGTGTAAATCTGCTGGAATGGCCGAATACAGATCTGGGTCAATATTGATCACCTGAGACCTTGAGACGAAGCCTAACGCTGCATTGCCAGTGCTAACAAACTGGAAGGTTTGTGCAATGTTATCTCCTTGGATAATACTTGTGCGCAGATTTTCGAAGATCCCTTGTTTTTGGAGAACCTCCACTGCTGCTCGACCATATGGTGCTATCTTCGGATTTGCGATCGCCAGTCGGGTGAATCCATTCGATTTTAAAACTTCCATTGGTTGTTGATCAGATCTCTTTCTTGGACAGTAGAGCACAATCCGCCCTAGGGCATAAGTGAATTGGCTACCCCTCTCTGCAAAACCTTCTGAAACTAATCTCAGTGGTCGTTCTTGGTCAGCCGCAAGGAATACTTGAAAAGGAGCTCCATGGATGATTTGAGCGTATAATTTTCCGGTTGAGCCAAAGCTCAGGCTCACATTATGAGAAGTAATTTGGGAGAATTCCTGGCTCAATTCTTTTGATGGGGCGACAAAGTTGGATGCTACTGCGACAAGTAGTTCCTCAGCATGTGATATGTGGAAATTAAAGGAGAGAAAAAAGAGCAGAAACTGAATTTTTTTTAGCAACGGTTTGCTTATTTTAAGTCAGGCTTTAGGTCTACTTGCTTGAACAATTGAATGAAATTTTTTGACTCAGTGAATGCTTTTCAGATGATAATGTCAGGGGATAAAAATCAGAACAAATGAATTTTTAGGATTTAGCAAGCTCAGTCAGTTGTTCCTTGAGAATGCAATACTCTAAATTGTCTAAATGATATTCTAGGAATGGCCTTCGCCATGGAGTTGTGGCGTCTGAATCTTTTTCTGTGATTAAATGCTGGAGATTGCTCTCAAGCTTATTCATCTCACTTTGGATACGCTCCAGAGCATCCACGATTTTGACATGTTGTCGTAGGAACACAGACAGTTTTTTAATATCTTCTTGAATACCCTCCTGACTTCGCTTGTTTTCTAGTGTGAACGCTCGTTTCAGCAAGGATGTGGCTTTCACCGCAATGCCTTCCTTTTTGCCATAGCAGTTCATAAGATTGAGCAGTTGCAGGTGAGTTTTTCTATTGGGGTCAATCGGTTTTGTCAAATCCTGAATCAATGATTCTTTCTGGCGGATTTTTTCAAGTAATTGCTTTTTGGACTTAAGAAGTTGTTGATAATGCTCAACTTCTTGCTGATTCTCATTGCCAAAGTCATCAGCCTCAATGAGGTCCAATTCAACCTGAATTGGGTCAATCTGTTCTTGTAGGTCTTTCAAGTGCTTCTTAGCTTCCTCAATTCGTTGAAGATTGTGAGGCTGATTGGCAAGTGATTTTTCCTCTTTTCGACTAAGATTTCCTGTTGTACGCACCAAGATCAAAATAGGGAGTTTATCTCCTTCAAATCGCCATGGATTAATCAACACCAAGTCATACTTTTTCATGTCAGGATGTTGAAAAAGACTTGTTGGGACTTTTCGAAGATCGATCTGTTGAGCATCTGGATCGATTTTCCTCTGCAAATGTTGCAGTTGATTGAGTGTCATGGTCTTAATTCGCTGGCTATTGTAACCTAGTCCACCAAGCTTTCTTGGCAACTTGGAACCAAGATTATCGATGATCAGCACATTTACTAATGTTCGCATCACATCTTCAAGAAGACTGACTCCTGTCGCTGCTGAAATTGCCTTATCCAGAGCTCCTCTCAGTCCTTCAATGTAAAGATCCTCAAATGGTTCTATTCTTTTGAGGATTGATTGTAAGACTAACTGTTGTTGCCAGTGTTGCTCATTCCTTCTGAAGAAATTTACGCATCGATAGCAGAATTTCTGAAACTCCAGGTCATTCCGCTGAGTTTGTATATCTTTTTCGAGCAGTTTTAAACGTTGCAACCACAGTTCAGCTTCAGGATCCATTTTCTTGGGAAGCCTCATGACCCGGAATCTGGAATAGATTTTCATACCACTCGAAGGTCGCTTTTCCGCTCCGAAATCTTCTTCATACCAAAGCCAGATTACCGCAGCATTTTGAGCAGGTGGTCTACCTGGGCCAGGTGTAAGCAACTCAATAGTGGTGTGTCGATTTTCAAGTCGCTTCATCAATTTGGAACATAGATTATCTGCCCAGACCTGGGGCATCGAAACTTGGAGGAGATCTGGCATTAGTGACTTAACTGGGAGATTTGTATTCTTGATTCAAAGGATTTGAATATAGAGAATTTTAATCAACCTTCCAGATCAAAATATTTTGAGAAGTTCTAAAGGGTGTGTTTTAGGCTCTGAGAGCAATAGATCTCAGAAGAGGGAGGGTACTTGAGCCAGTTCATCGCTGCCAAAAGGAGGTGAAGATATAGTCTGAGAAGAGAATAAACACCGCAGAGAAGCTCACGGCTTCTGTCGTGGCTCGACCAACTCCTTCAGCCCCGTTTTCAGTGAAGAAACCCTTGTAGCAACCAACATGAGTGAGAACTACTCCAAAGATGGCTGCCTTAATGAGGCTACCCCAGATATCTCGCAATACTACAAAGGATTCAATTTTGGAAAGAAAAATTCCAGAATCTACTCCGAGTAACAAGACTCCAACCAGATATGAGCCTAGTATGCCGGTAAAATTGGCTACCATCGTCAGACTTGGCAGCATCACTAAACCTGCTAGTATTCTGGGAGTTACAAGATACTGGACTGGGTTGACTGCTAGAGATTGCAACGCATCAATCTGCTCTGTGACCCGCATAGTGCCGAGTTCAGCAGCAATTGCTGAGCCGGCTCTTGCATTGACCATTAAGGCAGTTAGAACCGGCCCCAACTCTCTGGTCATACTGACAGCGACCATTCCACCCACAATGCTTTCAGAACCAAAGGTTTTTAGGGCGAAGTAGGACTGAATGGTAAGCACCATCCCAGTGAACGTTCCAGTGAGAATGGTAATCCAGAGCGACTTGTTGCCGATGAATTCCATTTGCTTGAGGAAAAGTTTGAAGCGAAAGGGAGGCGAGAAAAGGGCGGATAAGGCTTCCAGAAGAAGCAATGTGGCGCGTCCTACGCCAGCTATGTTCTGCTGAAAATTGACTCTGAATTCGGAGAAAATGGAGGGTGAGGCGCTAGGCATTTGTTCCAGTTAGCGGTGCATCAAACGAGTGTATTTATCACGGTACACTGAGACCATTTGGCCCGGATCCTCATCTGGCATATTTCTGATTAGGGTGCGCGCAAGGTCATTATTCAATGCCTCAAGATTCTTCATGGCGTTGTAGTGAGAAACTCTGCGATCCCAGCATTGGCTAACTGACTGTGCAACAGATCTTGAATCACTTGCTGTGTAAAAAGCATCGAAGAGGATATGATCTTCCCGCGTATTCAGATACTTGGCAAAACCGCTCTTTGCTTTCTCATGCAGAAAGAACGCCTCATCAATGGTCAGATCTGCGCAAGGACCAGCCAGCAAAGTATTACCGTCCCCAACAATTTCTTGAATAGTGCTACACCCTGATGACAAAAAACCTATCGTTGTGATGGCTAGGATCAAATTTTTTAACTTCATGAATTTCTCCTGTGAATGCTGAAGATTTTTGTTCTAAAGTTATTATCGACCCCTTGAACAAAATCTTTAGTTTTTCGGAAAAGTTCTCTTTATTTTTTTGCCTCTAACAGGATTGAACAAAATTTACTGATAAAAAAAAATTGAATCAATGGTCCCTACAAAATTTCATGAAAAAATGCTGTGAAGGAGCTGAGTGTTGAATCTGACAACTGAAAATCAAAGTATTTTGGAGTATATCGCACAATCACAACAAAAGATGGACTGCAATACGATTCTGGAGTCTGTTGTAAAAAATCTTGAATTCGTGATTTGCGAAATTCCAGAGCGAGCAACCAAAACAGATTTGTTTGAAGCTTTGGCTCGAACTGTTCGAGACCGGCTGATCTGGCAACTTAATGAAACCCAACAGAGATATGAAAAAACTCAGGCCAAACAAGTCAATTATTTGTCCCTTGAATATCTGATTGGGCGAAGTCTTCGCAACAATCTTGTTAACCTAGGGATCTATGATGTCTGCCAGAAGGTAATGGAGCAACTAGGTGTAAGCCTCATAGAGATTGAGGAGTGCGAGCGAGATGCAGGTTTGGGTAATGGAGGTCTTGGACGTTTGGCGGCTTGTTTTCTTGACTCCATGGCGACCCTGCAGTTGCCTGCTTTTGGCTACGGTATTCGCTATGAGTATGGGATTTTTCAGCAAAAATTTGAGAATGGACAACAAATCGAATTTCCCGATGGTTGGCTGGAAAATGGTTATCCTTGGGAAATTCGTCGACCACACATCAACTACCCAGTCCGTTTTTATGGGAGAGTGATTGATGAAACTGATGAGCGGGGAAGATCAAAACGTCGATGGGTGGAAGCAGAACAAGCGAGAGCAGTGGCTTTTGACGTGCCAATCAGTGGCTACGCCAATGAGACTGTGAATGTTCTAAGACTTTGGTCTGCCAGGGCTGTTCGAGATTTTGATTTGGCGAGCTTCAATCGGGGAGATTATTTACAAGCTGTGATAGACAAACAGCGAGTAGAAACAATCTCAAAGGTTTTGTATCCGAATGATCAGGCATTCAGTGGAAAGGAGTTGCGGCTAAAGCAGCAATATTTCTTCGTGTCAGCTTCCCTGCAGGACATGATTTTTCGCTTCAAGGATCGCAATCAGTCCTGGGGAGCCTTCCCAGATCATATGGCAATTCAACTTAACGATACGCATCCTTCGATTGCAATCCCTGAACTGATGCGACTGTTGATTGACGAGGAGGGGTTGGAATGGGACGAAGCTTGGCAAATATGTCGTCAAACCTTTGCTTATACAAATCATACGGTTTTGCCGGAAGCTCTCGAGCGTTGGTCTGTTGAATTGCTCAACAATTTGCTTCCAAGACACATGGAACTGATCTATCAGATCAATGATCGATTTCTTCAGCAGGTCAGACACAAAAATCCCAGAGATCCGGGTTTACTATCCAGAGTCTCCATGATTGAAGAAGGTTGGGAAAAGCAAGTACGGATGCCTTTTCTGTCGATTGTTGGTAGCCACACAACAAATGGAGTAGCGGCACTGCATACCGAACTGCTTAAAGAGACAATCTTTCGAGACTTTTACAATTTGTTCCCAGAGCGGTTTCAGAACAAGACCAATGGAATTACCCCGAGGCTTTGGTTACGTTGCGCGAATCCTGAGTTAGCAGAGCTAATCAGTGATCATATTGGAAGTGATTGGATCACAGATCTGGATAAGCTGGAAAATTTGTTGGATTTGGCTTCAACAGAAAGTTTTCAACATCAATGGCAAGAGGTAAAAAAACTTAAAAAACAGCAACTTTGTGAGTGGATCTTAGCAACTCACAGAGTTGAACTGGCAGTTGATTCTCTCTTTGATGTCCAGGTCAAACGGATTCATGAATATAAGCGTCAGTTGCTCAATATCCTTCATGTGGTTCATCTGTACGATCAGTTGAAAAACAATCCAAAAATGAATGTTCCAAAGCGAACCTTTTTGTTTGGAGGGAAGGCTGCACCAGGTTACTACATGGCGAAGCAAATTATTCGCTTGATCAATGACGTGGCAGCAAAAGTTAATATGGATGCTGAGATTGAGGACAGGCTTCGAGTTCTCTTTGTGACCAATTATGGTGTGTCCAACTCGGAAAAAATCATCGCGGCCAGCGAGGTCTCAGAACATATTTCTACAGCAGGGACAGAGGCATCAGGCACAAGTAATATGAAGTTTTCTTTGAACGGTTGCATTCTGCTCGGAACCCACGACGGTGCAACAATCGAAATTGGAGAGGAAGTTGGATCGGAGAATATTTTTACTTTTGGTATGAAGGCATATGATGTTCAGCAATTGAGAGCAACTGGCTATGATCCCCAGCAGATCTACAATGAAAATTCCCGAGTAAAGAATGTGTTAGATCTTGTTGGATCGGGTTTTTTCAATCCCCAAGAGCCTCAACGTTATCGAGATCTCATTGATTCTCTCATTTATAATGATCATTATTTACTTCTTACAGATTTTGATTCTTACACTGCTTGTCAGGAGTTAGTCGGAAAAACTTATCAAGATGTTCCTACCTGGACTCAGATGTCGATTGCAAATACTGCCAAAGTTGGCAAATTTTCAAGTGATCGTACGATCAGGGAATATGCAACCCAGATTTGGAATGTCCACCCCTTACTTCATGGAAGATGATTAACTGACAATGAAGTTAAATTTATTTAGATTTTGTTGGGGCCTTTTGGGATTGCTCCCCACAAATATTGTCGCACAGAACTCAGTCCAACCTGAGCTTTACAGCTATCAAACGTTTGGCAATCGTGGAAGTTCCTACACTAGTGTTGCTACTGGTTTGGAAATTTATCTGATGGACCGTGAGGATGGAGGCCCACAACGATATCTGCAAAGTTTAGTGTTGTTTGTTCCGCAGACCAGTCTGGGTACTGACAGCAAACTTGGGGATCATTTCCTTTTATCATCTGGCCAAGGTCTGGAGTTAGTCCTTCATGACCAATGGCGAGACCCTGTTGGGAAAGGAGCCCAAATTTCACTCAGGCATTTGAGATGGAATGCGGCAGCCAAAGCGGAGAATGAGAAAGGAGAACCGGCTTCAACGACCATTTTTCACATGGGTTGGAATGGATCTATGGAGGCGATACCAACGAATCTGGTATGGTTTGTTGGTTTAGACGTCGCCCAGTTGTTTCTGCCAGGGACTAGCTATGGTGAAATACAAGGTGCAGTTGGTCTTCGCCTGAACTGGTAACTTTATAAATTCCATATCTCTCATTTTCTATTCACTTCTTCTCACCAAATCTGTGAATTCCATCCGTGATTTCAAAGTCCAAGTCCTGCAAAAGGATGGTTCCAGAAACTCCCTTCATGACGCCGTAGCTGTTGAAGAACCCCTTGAAATTAGGTTGTCTGTAGAAGGTTTTACCCTACGGGTAGCTACAACGATGCGTACCCCAGGTAATGACAAAGAATTGGCGCTTGGATTCCTTTGGTCAGAAGGAATAATCAGGGACATTGAGTCGATTCAGTCAGTGCAAAGATCGACAGATCCTAGGCTGGAAGTTTCAGAAAATGTAATTGTTGTAGAACTATCTGCAGGAACTCAAGTTGACTGGAGTCGTCTAAATCGAAGGACAGATGTACAATCTAGCTGTGGAATCTGCGGGCGTCAGTCTCTTCAAAGCCTCAAAAATTTTCAAATCAGTCAACCTAGAGGAGTTTCCTGGCCAGAGGATCTATCTTTAGGAATTTTCTTGGAGCAGCTCTCTAGCTCACAAAATATGTTTCAGAGAACTGGAGGTGTCCACGCCTCAGGACTTTTCGACTACGATGGGAATTTGATTTGTTTGCGAGAGGATGTTGGTCGTCACAACGCGCTTGATAAAGTTGTTGGCTGGAGCCTGGATAAGCAATTCGTTCCTGCTAAGGATACGATTTTGTTGGTGAGCGGCAGAATCAGCTTCGAGTTGGTGCAGAAGGCACTTCTGGTGGGAATACCAAACCTAGTTGGAATTGGAGCCCCAAGTTCTCTAGCAATAGAATTAGCCGAAGAATTTGATCTAACCTTGCTTGGATTTCTGAGAGAAAACTCTGTGAACGTTTACTCTGGTGACTGGCGTATTGGTCGATTGTAACTTAACAATCGGAATGGATTTGATAATCGAGTTACCTTGCCCAAGGCTTACTCTGAGAGAACGAGGGTATCTTCGGGAGCCCACCCAATCCAAAGCCGCTCACCTTTTTCTGGACGGACGGAACTTCGGCTGAGGTTTGTGAGTGTTGCGCATAACAGAGGACCTGCATCGGTCTTTAGGTAGACATGGCTCTCACTTCCATGATAAACAACTGCATCGACTTCCCCAGGGAAAGAAAAGTGAGCTGAAGGAAGAATCTCGCTTGAGATTTTCAGCTTCTCTGGGCGAACGGCGAGGTGAAGCTTACCACTCGGCTTTTCAATGTGAGGAATCGTCAGTTTGCCAAGAAGCTCAGTACTCACGATTAGGTTGCTTCCATCTTCATGACCCTCAACAATTCCTGAAAACAAGTTCATCCGGCCAATAAAGTCTGCAACGAACCTGCAATTTGGAGACTCGTAAAGTTCTCCTGGAGGTGCGACCTGTCTCACCACCCCGTTCTCCATTACAGCAATTCGATCAGCCATCGAAAGAGCTTCATCCTGATCATGAGTGACAATCACAAATGTGATGCCTACAGCTTTCTGCAACTTCACCAACTCCAGTTGCATGGCTTCTCTCAGCTTTGCGTCAAGTGCAGAGAGGGGTTCATCCAGTAGCAGTACTCTGGGGCGCTTTACTAGCGCACGGGCTAATGCAACACGTTGACGCTGTCCACCTGACAACTGATCGGGTTTACGTAAGTCATAGCCATCCAATTTCACTAAGGCCAAGGCGTCCTGCACCCGCTTCTTAACTTCCTCACGGGGTGTTTTAGCTACTTTCAGTCCGTAAGCTACATTGTCAAAGACAGTCATGTGTGGAAACACCGCATACGACTGAAATACCATATTGACTGGACGCTGGTTCGGGGGAATGTCTCGGGTCTCTTTCCCATCAATCTTGATACTTCCCTCAGATGGAAATTCGAAGCCTGCCAACATTCGAAGCAGTGTCGTCTTTCCGCAACCTGACGGTCCTAGTAAGGCAAAAAACTCTCCTTCATGAATATTTAGGTTCACCCCGTTGACAGCATGGACGTTGCCGAAATTCTTAACGACTTGCTTGATCTGAAGGATCACGGGCCGATCAGCCATGAGCTGTACCTCCAGATTGACCCCCACTGCGGCTTTGAAACCACAATGCAAAGGTGGTCATTACGAGAGTGATGGCAATCAAGACCGCTGAGGCAGCATTCACTTCCGGGGTTACAGAGAAGCGGATCATCGAGTAGATCTTGATTGGGAAGGTAATGGTGTCTGGACCAGAGGTAAAGAAGGTGATGACAAAATCATCAAGTGAGAGTGTAAATGCCAATAGGGCTCCAGCAATCAGACCCGGTCGCATATGAGGGATGAGGATGTCTTTGAAAGCTTGCCACTCTCCGGCCCCTAGGTCCTTCGCTGCCTCTTCTAATTCACGATTGAAGCTTGCTAACCTAGCTCGAACCACTACGGTCACAAATGGAAAACTGAAGGAGATGTGAGCAATGGTGATGGCGAATAAATTGAGAGGCCATGGAAGACCGGATGGCCAGCCAATGCGAGAGAAGAAAGCCAGCATGGCGACGCCCATACAAATTTCGGGGATGACAATCGGTAAGGACATAGCTCCTTCATACCCCGCTTTTCCTGGGAAACGGAAGCGCCAGAGCAATATGGCAGTCATCGTCCCCAGTATCACGCTGATTAGGGTACTCAGGAAGGCAATTGTCAGGGAGTTTGCAAACGCTTCTACTAACGAGGAGTTGTTCCAAGCCTTTTCGTAGTACTTGAAAGTGAATCCCCGCCAAACAATGTTTCGACGGCTATCGTTGAAGCTAAAGGCAACAAGTGTGACTATCGGAGCATACAGAAAAATGAAGGTTCCAAGTAAAATCAGCCTCATCCATGTGCGTCGAGTATAATCCAGCGGTCCAATCGGGTTGTTTGAACGAACACTCACTTTAGCCCTTTTTCATTTTGATGAGTTAAAAGAGCTCTCACAGCTAGTGCGAAGAATGTTAGATACATTAGCAAGAAGGAGAGCGCAGCTCCAAAAGGCCAATCGTTGGCGGATTTGAATTGGCGCTCGATCACATTTGCTATCATTTGGCTGTCTGTGCCCCCTAGTAGGTCTGGTGTCAGGTATGAGCCTAGAGCTGGAATGAAGGTAATAATCACTCCAGAGATGATTCCAGGCAATGCCAGTGGCACAATTACGGAACGAAAGGTCCGCCATTGCCCGGCACCTAAGTCAAGGCTTGCCTCAATGTAACTTCTATCCATCCGGTCTAGAGCTGCGTAAAGTGGTAAAACCATGAATGGAAGATGAACATAGACCAGCCCGAAGACAACTGCGAAGTTATTGTAAAGCAGTTCAAAACGATTGAATCTTTCACCAAAGAAATTCCAATCTCCCAATCCAAGTATTCTGAGGCCACTATCAGCAGAAAGCCAAATGAGTTCCAAAAAATCATTTATGTAGCCGTTGGTTCTTAGGACAGCAATCAATGCGTATGTACGGATCAGCAGATTGGTCCAAAAAGGAAGGATCACAAGGAGCAGTAGAATCGGCTTCCACCGCTCTGGGGCAAATGTGAGTGCCAGGGCAACTGGAAAAGAAATCACCAAGCAGAAGAAAGTAGTAAGGCCTGCATACCAGAAAGATTTAAGAAATATCTGTAAGTAAAGTGGCTGAACTGCCCTTGAATAGTTTTCGAGCGTTCCTGTGATGGACACCTCAATGATGCCTTGTTTCTCACCGAAGCTCAGCCCCCATACTAGAAAAAGTGGCGCAAGGAAGAAGGCAAAAAGCCAGATTGTGGGGGGTATCCCAAAAGACCAGAAAACCTTGGGTGATTTCCGCCAGTAATCCACTGAAATGTGTAAGAGTTAGTTTGGAAAGGTAGGCCCAGATAAAGCTTTGGGCCTTTGAGAAGATTTAAGCTGCGGAGATGCGTGTCCAAGCCTCGTCGAATAGGCGTTGCATTGCTTCTCCACGGTATTTTGAAGACTCGCTTCGTCCTAAGACATCTTCTGTGGGGAAGATAGCTGGGTTATTTCGGTATGCATCCCCGAGCTTTGCTTTAGCTACCGAATTTGGTGTCGCATACTGGATGAAATCGGCGATTAGTGCTCCAGCATCTCCATCCAGCAGATAGTTCATAAATGCGTGAGCGTTTTCAGGATGTGGGGCCCCTTTTGGAATACAGAGACAATCTTCCCATAGGAGCGTTCCTTCCTTGGGAACGATATAGGCGATATCATCATCTTCCTCTTGCACTTGAATGATGTCGCCATTGTACTCCATCGTTAGATCAACCTCGCCAGAGAGCAGCAAGTCTTGCCCATTATCCTCAGCAAAAACCTTGATGTGTTTCTTCTGCTTGATCATCAAATCCTCAACAGCCTTAACGACTGCAGGATCAGCGGTGTTTAATGAATGACCGAGGTACTTCATGGCAACAGGGATGGTCTCAGATGGGCTGTTGAGCACAGCGATCCTTCCTGAATATTCACTGGATGCAAAGAGATTCGACCAACTGTCTGGTACTTTCGATACCATTGACTTGCGATACCCAATCCCTATCGTACCCCACATGTAAGGCATGCTGTAGGCCCTCTTGGGATCGAATGCTGCGTCTCGAAAGGCTTTGACTACGTTCTTGAAGTTAGGAATTTTGGAGTGATCAAGTTTGATTAGCATATTTGCGCGGATCATCCGCTCAACAAAGTCGTTCGTAGGTACGATCAAGTCGTAACCGGGATTGCCTTCTTTGAGCTTGGCAAATAATTCATCGTTGTCAGCAAACAGATCCATACTCACTTCAATGCCGCTGGCATTTCTGAAATCATCCAGGGTCGTTTCGCCGATATAGGTGTCCCAATTGTAAAAGTTGAGCTTCTTTTCTTCTGCACTCCAGCCTTCGCGCGGCAAGAAAGACAAACCTGCTGCCACAGCACCAAGTCCTCGCAAGAAGTGACGGCGAGAAAGTCGAGAGTTAATTTTTGGATTCATTTTCATGTAACTGCTCCAGCTTTGGGTTCGGCAAAATGCGCCATTAGGGAACAAACTCCAGAGCGGCGCAGATGGAATTAAACCTCACTTCACCTTGAAAAGTGAGCCCTATGGAAAAAAAATCAGCAGCGTCCTAATTCTTCTGCCAACTGATTTAGTGTTTTGGATGCTTTTTCGTAAATCTCATCCAGGTGTCCCCTTGTGGCAACGAGGGGTGGAGAAAGGATCATGGTATCTTGCACGGCCCTCATCACCAATCCGTTTCGTATACATAGATCCCTGCAGCGTCCACCCACTTTCCCTCGTTCCTTAAAGAAACGTCTAGAAGACTTGTCATCAACTAACTCGATTGCCCCTAGTAAACCTACATTCCTGACTTCTCCAACCAAGGGGTGATCATTGAACTGCTCCCAAAGTTGACGAAGGTAGGGCCCGGTATCATTTTGGACTTTTTCAACAAGACCCTCTCGCTCGATGATTTCAAGATTTCTTGAAGCTACGACGCATGCAGCAGGATGCCCAGAATACGTAAATCCGTGGGCAAACTCCTTACCTTTGCCAATGATGACATCAGTAATTCGGTCAGAAACCATGACACCTCCAATCGGAAGATATCCAGAAGAAAGGCCTTTGGCGATTGGCATCAGGTCGGGTTTGAAATTAAAATATTCAGAACCAAACCAATGTCCTGTTCTGCCGAATCCACAGATCACTTCATCAGAGATGAGAAGAATTCCGTACTTGTCACAGATCCTTTGTATTTCTGGCCAATATGTTTCTGGAGGGACGACTACGCCCCCGGCACCTTGAATTGGTTCTCCAATGAAAGCTGCTACACGCTCAATACCGAGTTCGTTGATTTTCTTCTCAAGTTCCTGAGCAGCCAAAATTCCATATTCTGATGGAGAGAGTTTGCCACCGTTTTGGTACCAATATGGTTGCTCGATGTGGACAATGTCAGGAATAGGGAGATCATCAATTTCATGAATAAATTTTTGACCCCCTAAGCTCGCTCCAGCGACTGTACTTCCATGATAACCATTGATTCTGCTAATCAGAACGCGCTTCTGAGGCTGTCCCAAAAGTTTCCAATAGTTGCGAACCATCCGCAGGACAGTGTCATTGGCCTCAGATCCGGAGTTGACAAAAAAGACATGATTGAACTTAGGAGGGCTGATTTCCGCAAGCTTCTCTGAAAGTTCAATAGCTGGAGGGTGGGTACATTGAAAGAAGCTGTTGTAGTAAGGAAGCTGTTGCAATTGCTCATAAGCAGCTTTTGCAAGTTCTTCTCGGCCGTAACCAACGTTCACACACCACAAGCCCGCCATACCATCAATGATTTGGTTCCCTTCCGAATCCCAAAGATATATTCCCTCTGCCTTAGTTATGACCCTAGTTCCCTTGCGCCCTAGATCCTTAGTGTCTGTGAAGGGATGCATGAAGTGGCGGGAATCGAGACTTTGCCATTCAGTGGTACTGTGAAGCATTCAAAATCCTAATGGTAAATTGTGAGGGCACAGTTTTAGGCTGTAGAAAACAGCTAATTTCTGAGCGTAGTCAAATTATCCTTTTCTAAAAAAACAGCAAGATGGCTGCATTTGAAAATCAAAAGAATATTTGCTAGGAATTCAATGAGTCAACCGCTTTTGGCATCATGGTCTTTAAATGGAAAATCTAAATGCCCAACCAAGCTTAGGAAATAAGTTCTTCAAAAGAAAAAGTTTTTGGAAGATAAATAATTTGAACTCCAGGCACTTCACCCAAAGTGTCGAGAGTAGTAGCTCTGGTATTCATTGACCACTTCAGGGTAGGGACGGTAGACTTCAAGGAAGAATTTGAATGAAGCCATTTTTACATAGGAGTATGCGGGGGCGGCAGAAACGGAAGCGATCAAAATTCGAAGAAAGAAGTTTTCAATCGTCAGCAGTGAAACAATTGGAATCAACAAAACAAAGAACAGGGAGATTAAGATTCTTGCGAGATAGAAGAGCCAAGAGTACAAAAAAACTCTTCTACTCTTCAGAAGTTCTGAAAAAAGCTTCAATTTGGCTGAAAAGCCATTGCTCAAGACAGCGAGTTTTGAGGAATATGAAAATCCTGCCATCCCTAAGGGCCAAACCACTCCCACCATTCCTACTGGGAGCAAAAGACTGAAGGTCGAGCTACTCTGAATCCAAATTTCCCGACCAATTATCCAGCCAGCTCCAGCCCAAACCCCTCCAATACCAATTACTATTCCTACGGCACAAGCATCCCAGGCGAACTGAGACCAACGCAAGCTTTGTAGCGATTTCAAAATGCGCCACCTTCCTCCTTCTGAGCGATGCATTTTACGCATGTCCATCGTTGGCCACATGGAAGTCAATTGTTTGGTAACAAAGAGGCATCCACCAACCAGCAAAGTTCGCCAGTCCAAAAGCCATTCACTAACCAAATTTGGAGCTTGAAGAAACAGCCAATCAGCGGCAATTCCAAGTTCTTTAGAGCTTGGAAATTCGAAGCCTTCCGGCCGAATCTTCACATAATTTCGCAGTACTCTATCAGCTATTAGCAGAAGAGCCACTAGCAGAAAGAATGATTTGTAGCGAATCAGGTCACGGATCGAATCAACTACCAGGATTTGGATAAGTCGATGCATCAAGGGGGGAGGGGAGTAAGAGATAGACGGTGCTGAAAACGCACAGGAACTTTTAAGGTAACTCCTTCATGCAGTTCAGGAAAGTAACCAAACGTTTTACTGTTCACGAGAATCTGCATGAGTCCTTCAGAAGACAGTTCCGTTCCAACATCAATATCATGTTGTGATGCAGGAAACGCAAAACCATTTACCTGAAGATCCATGATCAGGTGATCAACATTTGTAAATTCAACGTCCCAATTTTCAGCCGGAACATTCGTGACTAACTCAATGTGCTGAGCTTCCAAGGACAAACTTACAATTCTTTGATGTTCCTTGAAAAAAGGACGTCGTGTTGAATAGAGGATAGTTATCAAAATTAGGCAAGCAGCTATACCGATTCGTAAGTGCCATTTGGTTCGATTGCTAATTTTTCGAACAAGAACGCTATCAGATAGTGGAGGTTGAAGGACGAAAAAGTAAAAACTGATAAATGTCGCACCCATTACCCCCAAAGACCAAAAAGCATCACTTACGTAGTGAGCACCTTGGAGGAGTCTGGCTGTGCTCATCAGCGTGCCATACCCTAATCCCAACGCCAAAGATCCAATGGCTACTGGAGGAGAGTAGTTCCAGAACATTACACCCGAGGCAAAGATGAATCCCATTGTACAATGTCCACATGGAAAGGACTGGCCCTGACCTGGTATGCCAAGTTCCAAAGCAGCCCGATATTCCCAATTACCCCCAAATTCTACAACTTCTCTAGGACGAGGTCTCCCAGTATATTCTTTTAAAAGTGCATTAACAATTAGGCCTGCCCCTACAATTGAGGTTAAGCTGTAGAGCAAAAAGTAGCGACGAAAGCGGATCCATTTTGGGGATTGGAGGGATCGATACCAAGCAAGTAGACTAATAAAGGTAAGTGCAAAGGCTGGAATTGTTCCGAATTCATAGAGGAATCGCCAAGGCTGGGCATCACCGAGTGACCATCCTGTTTCTGGTGACCAGATTTGACGTATGATCGATCTGTCTGCATCAAGCCGGTTCCAGACAAGAGTTGCTGTGAGCCATACCGCCAACCACAGTGTTAGCAGGATTGCTCCAATCCAATAATATCGCTTACGTTGGGGATCCATTCCAAACTTGCGTCATCAAAGCGTTAAGATTGCAGGTGATTCAAGCACCAAAGATTTTTGATTCGCTAAGCCGCACTAATCCAATCAATGACCTAGGATTTTTTAGTTCATAGGTGCAATTTTTGGAGATTTGTTACTGATTAAAGCAAACGACAATAACTTTTCAGATAAATTCATGAAACCTAAATCAACTTCCATTCCAGTTATTCGTCTAAAACCAGGTCGTGAAAAATCTGTTCATCGAAGACACCCGTGGGTGTTTTCTGGTGCTGTCGAACCTGAAGCAGATGCAAATCAACCAGGTCAAACTGTCAGGGTAGAGTCGTCATCTGGAAAATTCCTTGGATTTGCTGCGTGGAGTCCAAAATCCCAAATTCGATTACGTTTTTGGGGCTTTAAGGAACTGGATCAAATTGATGAGAATTTTGTTCATTCTAGATTGCAAAAGGCTTTATCCGATCGAAGTTCCAGCGATCTGGCTAGCAATGCAAAACGGCTAGTTCATGGTGAGGCTGATGGCTTGCCAGGTCTCATCGTCGATCAATACAATCAGGTCCTTGTACTACAAATCTTATCTGTCGGTATGGAGTATTGGAGAAAGATATTGATCCAACAATTGATTGACCTGACAGGGTTAGAGTGTGTTTTTGAGAGATCTGATGCAGAGGTACGCAGATTAGAAGGACTTGAAAGACAGTGTGGCGTAATTCTAGGAGAGTTGCCTCCCAATTGTTCAATCCAGGAACATGGGCTTGAGTACTACATTGATGTTGAAAATGGCCAAAAAACAGGATTTTACCTAGATCAGCGTGGCAACCGAGCCAAAATTCAAGAAATTTCACACAACAAAGAGGTCCTAAACTGTTTTTGTTATACGGGTGGATTCAGCCTTAATGCATTGCGTGGCGGGGCAAAGTTTGTAACTTCTATCGATAGCTCTGGACAAGCGTTGCAAATGGCAAAACTGAATACAAAAACAAATGGGCTGCCAGAAGAAAAAACTGAGTGGATAGAAGCAGATGTCTTTACATCTCTTAGAAAATTTCGAGACCAAGGAAGGAATTTTGACCTAATTATTCTCGATCCACCAAAATTTGCCCCTACAAAGCAGAATGTTGAAAAAGCTTCACGAGCCTATAAAGACATCAATTTGCTCGCAATGAAACTTCTGAATGAAGGAGGATTATTGGCCACCTTTAGTTGCTCAAGTGCAATCAATCCAGAATTATTCAAGAAGATTTTGGCAAGTAGTGCAGAAGATGCCAGGCAAGACTTTTCGATTCTTGATAACTTTTCTGCAGATCAAGATCATCCCCAATTACTTTCTTTTCCAGAAGGTGAGTACCTGAAGGGTGTACTGCTTCAAAAGCGCGATTAATCCAGTAAGCAGACTATTGAATTAGTCCCTCACATTTTGCATTTTGTGAAACACTCAAGAATTGAAATCATAAGTAATCGTCTCAATTCAAGTCTTCACTAATCATGTTAAAAACCCCCCATTCGAAATCACCTTTTCATTTTTCTAAGAGTGTCCTTGGGGCTTTCATCGCATTGATCTTGTTGCTGGAGATGATTTGGTTCTTCGGTACTTTACAAGTTCTCTTGAATGTTGTTCTACCAGTTTTTGCACTTGTAGCCATCGGTTATTTTGCAGGCCCATTGCTGGGACTGAAGGCAAAAACAATGACTCGCTATGCCTACTTCATTTTTATCCCAGCCTTTGTTTTCAATGTTATCAGCCAATCTTCGGTTCCTCTGTCAACAACGTTGACAATGGTAGGCTATAGTGTTTTGACCCATATAATGATAGCCACTGGGGCAGTTGTTGTTGTTAAAATCTTGGGAAGATCACGTGAGGTAATTGCCGCCTTTGTATTGATATCTATTTTTGGCAATGTTGGGAACTTTGGGCTGTCTCTGTTGGATTTTCGATTCGGCGAAGTATCGAAAGTCCCGTCAACTGTCTATTTTCTTTCAATCTTAGTGACTTCATTTGTCATTGGTGTTGGGGTCGCTGGATGGGTTCGCAAAGGTAGCTTGTCGGCAGTTACGAGCGTACTGAACTCCCAGCCCTGCTCGCCCTTCCCCCTGCAGCTATTTTTGCTACGACAGGTTTGGAAGTCCCACTCTCAGTAGATTGTCTTACAGGTTTGTTGGGACAGGCTATGATCCCAACAATGATTGTGACCCTGGGGTTCAACTATCTAGCGTCCAGAAGTTAGAATTGAACGGAGACATCTGGATAGCATGTGGGCTGAGGTTGCTATTGGCCCCATTTCTTTCGTTTGGCTTGGCATTCCTTTTTCCAATGGGTGAACTTGAGAAAAATATAGGAATTTTGCAAGCAGCTATGCCGACAGCAATTCTTGCAGCCATCATCGCAATTGAGTACGATCTCGTTCCTGATTTCGTGACAACCTCTGTCCTGCTTTCAACAATACTTGGCGTGTTTACCCTGACAATCCTCCTGTCTATAATTTAGGCTGGCTTACAAAGACCTGAGTCAGGTTCTGAATTTTCCATTCCCACTTCACGCTAATGAAAGAACTTTTGAATTGCGAAGTGTTTGAAGAATGGGTTGTGGAGATCAAAGCAACAACATTCATTTTCAATTCTTAACTTAATTAGTTAAACACATTAACGCTATTCTTAACTTAGAGGAGGAAGGTTTAGCTTTGAAAAGTTGCCCTTCCAGTCACTTTGATAGCCTGCTAAGAGATTGCTTTGCTCAATACCAGAGCATTTCCTGGGGGATCTCGGTAATATTTTTTTTTTCGATGAATTTGACGAAAACCTGAGGCAAAGTATAGATGCTGAGCTGCAAGATTGAACTCATGCACTTCAAGTAAAATTTTGGAAATCTGTTCATTTCTTGCCAGCTGAATTAAGAAGTCCATCATTTCTCTCCCAATTCCTTGCCTCTGGTGTTCTGGGACTACTCCAACTCTTAGAATTGAGAACAAATCAGAATGGTCCTCAACAATCAAAAATGCTAAAGCCTTTGAATTGACTTCAGCATGCCATGTCCAAGCCCGGAACCACGTATGGCTCATCAATTTGCTGAATGACTCTTTTCGCCAAGCTTTCTTAAAACAACTCTTGTCAAGTTCTGCAAGACTGGTCGGGTCCTCCGCGTTGCGAATCCAACCTCTGGAACGTCTCCAAATTGATGGCTTGTCATTTTTTTCATTAATTAGCTCAGATGCAGTCAACTTGAACCATTCCTGAATGATCTTAAATTGTGGGCTTGAGTGTAGCGCTCAAAGACTTCAGTCTTAAGTACTTTTGATTTGACTAGCCATTGAAAGGCCAAGTCTCTTTGACCTAGTTTCAACCATGCACAGGAGTCGCATGTTTAAGAAAGTTGTACCCGTAACAAAAGAAAATCACAGCCATCTGTTTGTCAAGGGAACAGACAATTTCCTTTTTGCTAAAGATTTTCATATTGCGCCCATTGCTCTCAAAGAATTTTTCAGAGCTGCTGCTTACTATCCAATCATCTTTTTAGAAGAGCCCAGCTCAAAGGAACTTCGGCCTGTAGCTTTGCTGGGACTTCAGCAAGGGGAGAATCTTTATATTGATGATCAGGGAAAATGGTTAGTCCCCTATGTTCCCGCAGCAATTCGTAGGTATCCGTTTACCCTTGCACCTACTCAAGATCCCAATCAATTTTTAATTTGTGTTGATGAAGAAAGCGATTTGGTCGGAACGGAGGAAGGGAACCCCCTGTTCACAGCAGAAGGAGAGTTGAGTGAGACAATGGAACATGTCAGGAAATATCTGACAGAGTTACACCAAATGGAGCAGTTCACTCATCAGGTTTGTAAGGAACTGAAAGACATGAACCTGTTTACCTCAATGAATCTGAACTTCCAAAATATGGGGCAAACTCAGCAGATTCGGGGCTTGTATCTTGTGAATGAGGAAAATCTGAACAAGCTTGGTGACAACGAGTTCCTTAAGTTGCGCAGAAGCAACGCACTTCCTGCAATTTATGCCCACCTAGCTTCTTTGCCACAAGCAGATCGGTTAGCCCAATTCAGAAGAGATGGGGAGGTGCCCCCCGCAACAAATTAATGATTTGAGTAGTCGGTGTCCCCATAATAGGTACCGACTACCTTTTCGCTAAATCATCCTTCCTTAAGTTTCACACTCCCAGAAGTATCCTCGCAGGATTCTCGAGATATTCCCTCACTTTGAATAAGAAACTAACGGATTCACGCCCATCAATGATTCGATGATCGTAACTGAGAGCTAAGTACATAACTGGACGAATCACCACTTGTCCATTTAACGCTACAGGTCGTTCCACTACGTTATGCATCCCCAAAATGGCGCTTTGAGGAGGGTTGATGATCGGTGTTGAAAGCATTGACCCGAAGACGCCACCGTTAGTGATCGAGAAAGTACCTCCTGTCATTTCTTCAACGCTCAACTTATTATCCCTCGCACGCTTGGCAAGCCTGCCAATCTCCAGTTCAATTTCTGGAATAGTTAAACTCTCCGCATTGCGAACCACAGGGACTACCAACCCTTTTGGAGCACTTACAGCGATGCCAATGTCGACGAAATCACTATAAACAATCTCATTGCCATCAATCATTGCATTCACAGCGGGAAAATCTTGAACTGCCTCGCTCACAGCTTTTGTGAAGAAGCCCATAAAACCAAGACGCTGCCCATATTTCTTTTCAAATTTGTCCTTGTAATCCTTGCGCATTGCGAAGATCACGCTCATGTCAACCTCATTGAAGGTTGTCAGCATGGCGGTTTCGTTCTTAACAGCTACGAGGCGTTCAGAAAGTTTGGTCCGCAGCCGAGACATTTTTTCACGGCGCTGCTCTCTGCTAGAGGACTTAGAAACTGTCGCTCTATCGTTTTTAGATTCAGCGGAGGCGACAACGGCTGTGGACTCGGTTTTCAGGGGTGGAGGCTGCTGATTTTTAGCTAGTTCGACATCCTGCTTTGTAATTCGATTGCCTGGGCCAGAACCTTGAACCTGGTCAGCAGAGATCCCTGCTTCGTTCATCAACTTATGCGCTGCAGGCGACGGATGTCCAGCCGCATAGCTGATGCTGGGTGATCCCATCTTCTCTGGGACAGCATTTGATGACTCGGAAGTTGGTCCGCTTGAATTTGCACTTGGAACCCGAGACGTGTCAATTTTACAAAGGACGTCTCCAACTTTTGCGTCAGTTCCTTCTTGCAAGATGATTTGAACTGTCCCCGCAACCTCTGCGGGCATGGGTAAGGTTGCTTTGTCAGTTTCAATTTCGCATAAAATCTCATCCATCTGAACGAAATCTCCATCTTCCTTGTGCCAGGTTTCAATGGTAACCTCTGTGATGGATTCTCCGGGGCTAGGGATCTTTATCTCAACAACGGACATACTTTATCTCTGAGCTTAGAGTTATAATTTCGGGATTTTAAGCAAATGCTCGATGAATCAGTTCTTCTTGTTGCTTTTTGTGCATCACAGAAAATCCGGTTGAAGGACTACTGCTCTCTTTACGAGAAACCAACTTCAAGGGGCTTCCCAGATCAGGAAATTTCCTCATCATGAATCCTGCCGCACCCATATTTTCAGGCTCTTCCTGAACCCAAAACCACTCCTGCGTCTGTATATAACGATTTCGTGTTTCCATGATCTGTTCTGTTGCCATCGGATAAAGCTGCTCTAGGCGCACAACAGCAACATCTTTGCGCTCTTCCAATTGCTGCCTCTCTAACAGGTCGTAGTAAATTTTTCCGTTGCAAAACAGGACTCTTTTGACTTTTGCCGGATCAGCATAATGATCATAAATTACTTCTTGAAAATAGGTACCCTTTCCAAAATCATTTAAAGAACTCACACACTTCGGATTACGCAGCAGGCTTTTTGGGGTGAAGATCACCAAGGGTTTTCGAAATGGACGTGCAGTCTGTCTTCGAAGAGCATGAAATAGATTGGCCGGAGTTGTACAGTTCAGAATGATCATGTTGTTGTCGGCACACAAGGTCATGAATCTTTCAATTCTTGCTGATGAGTGCTCTGGACCTTGGCCTTCATATCCATGAGGTAATTGGAGAACTAAACCATTCATCCGCTGCCACTTTGTTTCTGCAGAAGCAATAAATTGATCAATAATTATTTGAGCGCCATTAGCAAAATCACCAAATTGAGCTTCCCAAATCACCAGATCTTTCGGTGATGACACGGCATAACCATACTCGAAGCCGAGGACTCCATATTCTGAAAGATGCGAATTATAAATACTCAGCAATCCTTGCGAATCACTGAGGTGCATCAGTGGAAAATGCTTCGTGTCGTCTTCTTCCACCACAACCGCATGTCTATGTGAGAATGTGCCACGCCGAACATCCTGACCACTGATTCTAATTCCAGTTCCCTCGTCAAGTAGAGAAGCATAGGCTAGTTGTTCACCCATGCCCCAATCAAGAATCTCTCTTTCGTTGACCATCTTTGATCGATCTTTGTAGAGATTTCGGATTTTAGGAAAAATTTTCCAATCTTCAGGGAGCGTTGTGAGTTTGTTGGCTAGTTCTTGGAGTTTGGAACGATCCACACCAGTGTCAGGCGATTTCTGATGTTCTTCCTGCTGGGCCAATCTTAGCCCTTGCCAATCTCCTTCGAAGAAAGAGGTGGGCTCTAGCTGTTCCCTCTCATGCGATAGCTCCAACGAAGAATTCATTTGTTCTCTGAAATTACGATCAATCTCGTCTAGTTCTTCACCGCCGAAAGACCCTTCATCAATCAACCGATTACGATAAATCAACTTTGGGTTCGGGTGCTTACCAATCAACTTGTAAAGAGTAGGTTGGGTAAAGCGCGGTTCGTCACCTTCGTTATGCCCGTGTTTGCGATAAGCAAGAATATCCACAAAGACATCCCGATGAAACTGCTGGCGGAATTCCAATGCCAATTCGATGGTATGGACTACAGCCTCAATATCATCGCCATTTACATGGAAGACCGGTGAGAGAGTTGTTTTGGCGATATCAGTACAGTAGGTGCTGGAACGACTTTCAATATAGTCGGTCGTAAAGCCTACCTGGTTGTTAAGAACAACATGCACGGTTCCACCTGTCTTGTAGCCTTCCAACTGGGACATTTGAAGAACCTCATAAATGATCCCTTGCCCTGCAATGGATGCATCCCCGTGAATCAGAATAGGGACGAGTTTCTTTTCATCTCCAGAGTAGCGCTTTTCAATTTTAGCCCTAGCCATACCCTCAACAACAGGATTGACAGCTTCAAGGTGGGAAGGATTTGGAGCGAGACTCAAGTGGACTTTTTCACCATTTTGGGCAATTCGGTCACTCGAATAACCCATGTGGTATTTTACATCTCCTTCAAAGTGGGAATCTCCGAAAGATTTCCCTTCAAATTCAGCAAAAATGTTTTCGTAACTTTTGTTCAGAATATTTGCTAACACATTAAGGCGTCCGCGATGGGCCATCCCAATGACAAATTCTTTGACCCCCAGAACAGCACCTTCCTCCACTAGTGTTTCCAGAGCTGGAATGATCGCCTCTGCGCCTTCAAGCGAGAATCGTTTTTGACCTACGAACTTCGTGTGAAGAAAAGCTTCAAAATCGACAGCCCTCATCAACTTTTCATATATTTGTTGCTTCTCTTCCTTGTTAAAGATGGTGTGATTCCGATTCTGTTCAACTCTAGACTGAATCCAGTCGACTACGTGTGGGGTGCGAACAAACTTGTATTCAGCACCGATTGACCCACAATACGTTTCTTCAAGAAAATCAACAATTTCTCGCAAAGTTGTAGGTCCTAAGCCAATCCTAGTACCAGCTTGGAAAACGGTTTCGAAATCCCCCTCGTTGAGGTTGAAGTTTTCTAACTGAATTGGTTGTTCATGCATTCTCCTTGGCCGAATTGGATTTGTCTTGGCGAAGAGATGTCCTCTTTGACGATAGGCTCCAATCAGATTGAGTACATTGACTTCTTTCTGGAAAGCCTCAGGTATTGATGCGTCAATGCCTGCTTGGTCGTAATTTGCTTTTGAAAACTCAAAACCTTCAAAAAACCTACGCCAACTTTCGTCAACTGATTCAGGATCCTGACGGAACTGTTCAAATAGATGGTCGAAATTGCCGATGTCTCCGTTGCCTAGAAACGAAAAATTATCCATAAGATTTGCCTTTGATTTGGAACTCAAGATGTAAAGGTATTGATGAAAATCAAAGTTTGCCCAACAGGGAATTGGTGCAATGAAAATACAAAATTTTCAAAAGACTATTCACGTCGAAATGTTTAAAGTAGAACGATTTTTCAACAAAAAGCGGCTTAAAAGTCCCACCACCCCAGCCAAATATATTTCACCACCAACCAGCAGTTTTTGAACATCATCAAAATTAAAGAGCCTAACTTTACTGATTTCTTCATCGTGTTGGGCTCTCGCCAAAAATTCATCCATACGGATTTCTGCTTCGTAGATGTAAGCTAAGCAGGGATCCCTTGGTGAAAGAGCCAGTGGACTCTGCTGTTTCAGCCGATCTGCAGAAATTTTAATTCCTGTCTCCTCATATAATTCTCTCAGGGCTCCTTCCTGCGGAGATTCACCTTTCTCAAGACCGCCGGCTGGAATTTCTATGGAATGCATATCATTCAGAACGGGCCGCTTTACTTCAACCAGCACAATTGAGTGACCCTCAACAACCGGCAGAATCAGTACCACACCAAAGCTTGGCTCAATCGTAAAGAAGTCTCCTCCTGACTTCAAAGAGAACCATTGATTCTGATGGAGGATTTCAATGGGTTGTAGACCAGTACATTGAGGCTCAATTAGTCGGGGATCACTCAGGCTAGGCATCAGTCCAATTAAAATGATTTATCGGCCTTGAACAAACCGAAATGTTAAATTCAACCGTTCGCCGACTGATTTTTTTGTCTTGGGAATTTCATGTTGCCAAAATTTTTGCGTAGTTCCCGCCATGATCAGCAGTGATCCGGTTGAGAGCTCAAGTGCAAATTTAGACACTTCAGAATTAGAGCGATGTCGAAATTTCATCATCCGGGAATCTCCAAGACTGATTGATGCAATCACAGGATTTAAGCCCAATTCCAATTCATCATCACTGTGCCAACCCATGCTATCATTCCCATTCCTATATAAGTTCAGCAGTACGCTATTGAATGGCATCTCAATCGTTTCAGCTAGCTGATTACGGACTTCCAGCAAGGTGGGTGTCCAAGCCTTAGGAGTCAAACTTAGACTTGAATAACTGTACATAGCCCCTGGGTCACCATACCAAGCTGATAATCTAGGACAATCAACCCATTGTCCAAAAATTTTTATTCGATGTTGCTCCCATTCAATTTCTTTTTTCAAGCGCTCCATCCAATCCACTGACTCGGATTCTCGCCAAGTTCTTGAAAAGGTCAAATCCCCATCTGGGATGTCAATGATTTCAAAATTCATTTCGAAATTTTCGTAAAATTTCTTTTCATTTTATGAATTTTCCATATTATGCAGATTCTTTCTCAACAAAATTGGAGGAGTTATGGAAGGTTTAATATTTCGTTTTCAAAAAGTCATTGAAGAAGTGGCAGCTGGAAACCGTAGTTTGTTTTCCAGAGAGACCGGCAAGGCTCCATCCTTCGCAACGGATGTCTGCAAAGGCAGAATTCTACCAACCATTCCTTACCTAATTCAACTTTCTGAAAAGTACTCTATCAGTCTGGATTGGTTACTACTAGGAATTGGAAAAATGTACTTAGATGCGACAAAGAAAGACTTTGGAACTGAGGTAGTACATATTCCAAGGTATGACGTCAAAGTCAGCGCTGGAGGAGGAAGTTGGACTGTTGATCAAACGATTGTGGAGCAAATGCCTTTTCAGGATCGTTGGTTAAGGCAGCAACTTGGGAGATCCGCAGATCAGATGGTATTGGTTTCAGTGGAGGGAGATAGTATGGAACCAACCCTTGAGGAAAATGACTTATTGCTGATCGACCGACAGCAGACAGTGTTTGCTCGTGAAGGGATTTACGTGATTCGTTTGGATGACATGTTGATGGTCAAACGACTACAGCGTCAACCAAAGGGCTTGATTCAAATCATCAGTGATAATCTCAAGTATCCTCCAATCACTCTTTCTGATGATTGTGGTGAATCGTTCGATATTCTTGGCAAAGCTATCTGGTTTGGCAGAGTTTTCTAAAATAATCTATAAAAAGAATACTGAAATTTCGAATTTCTTACTATTTTCGAATTTTCATCTTCTTACAACAAATCTAGTGAGTAGCCCTGTAAACATTGAGCATTGAGTTGATCAAAGTTTTGGGGTCACTTCGTTTAGCTTCCCACCCTAGCAGAGATTTCGCCTTATCAGCCTTTGCGAGGACGATTGCGGGATCTCCTGGTCTTCTGGAACCAAACCTAACATCAAAGTTTGCATGAGAAAGGCTTTTGGTGTGCTCAAGAATTTCAATTACACTCATCCCGTTTGACGTTCCAAGATTCAGAATCGGGTTATCAGTTTCTCTTGTCAAATATTCCAAAGCCCTGACGTGCCCATCGGCCAAATCGTTGACGTGAATGTAATCTCTAATACAACTGCCATCAGGTGTGTTGTAGTCAGTTCCAAAGACTTCGACAAATGGTCTTTTGCCCATGACAGCTTCCATCACGATAGGTAATAAATTATTTGGTTCGCTTTCCAATCCCTTAATCTTCGCGTCAAGATCGTAGCCAGCAGCATTGAAATAGCGAAGTGAGGCAAACCTGATCCCTTTCAATTGAGCATACCAACCCAACAGTTCTTCAATTGCCAGTTTTGTGTAACCATAAAAGTTACTAGGTTTTGTGGGATGTTCTTCATCCATCGGAATGTATTGAGGATCCCCATAAACTGCGGCGGTTGAGGAAAAAATAACATAGCGAACACCTGATTCGGTAGCTGCATTGAGAAGCTGTATTGTTCCTGAGATATTGTGATGAGCGTATTTTTCAGGTTGACTCATTGAGTCTCCAGCTGCTTTCAATGCAGCAAGATGTACTAACCCCTTACATCCATGCAGGACTCCCCGCAGAGTTTCTGGAATTCTCAAATCAGCATGTACGAATGGTACTCCAGGTAATAGATTTTCTACTTTTCCAGTTTGCAGGTTGTCAACAACTAATGGCCGGTGGCCTGCTTCCAACAAAGATTTTGTTACGTGACTACCAATATAACCGGCTCCACCCACAACGATAATTCTCATAAATTCAATCTTCTTTTAATTTGTCATTCGGATCTTCGACAATTTCGTAGAGGACTCCGAAAGGCTGATCATCTCTTGATTTTGGGTGTACAAAAAAAACTGTTGTTCCTCTAGATCCAGGCCGGGGACCAGCATCAATCAAACGAAATCCGTTTTCAGAGAGATATTGATAAGCCTCGTGAGCATTTTTGACTCTAAGTCCTACATGGGCAAGGCCACCTTTACCATTTTGCCGATCAATCATCTTCTGCACTGGTGAACTATCATTCAGAGGCTCCAGCAACTGAATCAGATTCTGGCTATTACCTATTTGCAAAAGAACCTCCATCACTTGGTCATTGCCTAGAACCTGCTCTCTGTGTAATTCACGAAACCCCATCCTTCGATAGGCATTCACTTGCGCATCCAAGGTTCCTTGCAGTACTGCAATTGCCACATGATCAATAAATTGGAAACCAGGAAGTTGTTCAGGTTCGAAATTATCCAAAGTCATTTTAATTTCCCAATTAAGTAGCTGAGCTTCTGAGGCTATCCAAAAGAATCCAATTTAAATTTCGCATAAATTTACTGAAAATTATCAAAAACGCATGTCTCTGTGCAAATAAGAAAATAGATGTAAAGCACCTCGGATACCGAAAAGCTTCAAAAAATGTATTGACATAAACAATTTATGCGTGACAAAAGAAGATCAAATTTAATTACTGCTAACTAGCTTGCTATTATCAACGAAAGTCAAGTATCACTGAAAAAATTTTAGTATTTCAGTATTGATTAAAGCCGCCTAACTGGGCGGTTATGGGCAGGTCACCCAGTTGAGGAGAGGGGTGCTCCTTGGGACATTGGCCTGCTCTCTGGTCTCCAACCCTATGGTTGGCGACCTTAAGCGGATTGCCTCGGAAAAGGGGAGGGGTGCCTCTTGGACGTGTGCAATCCGCCCCCCTCCCTACCTTTCCGTTTCTTGATCAAACTTGCCTTTTTCCTGCAATTTTTTGGATCATTTTTTTTTCTGAATACTACTTCGATCCATCATGAATATTTTTGTACGAAGTCTTGGAGTGGGTATCCACCAAACCCTGCTCAAACTTCAACCCGATTATGAATGTACTTTGGAATCACTGGTTGGGTTAATTGAGACTCCCCCACAGCAGGAAATGGGTGACTACGCTTTCCCATGCTTTACCCTTGCAAAAGTTTTCAGAAAAGCCCCAGCGCAAATTGCCAATGAATTAATGTTGGGTCTTCAAGAAAATTTCAATGAATCTAACCTTTTTGAAAGTTTTTCCTCGCTTGGACCCTATCTGAATGTGAAAGTTAATTCATCCGAAATGGCTAAGCAGGTGTTACCTGAAGTTCATAAAGGGAATTGGTTTTTAAAGAACTCTTTAGAGCAGAAAACTCGGGTGATGATCGAGTTTTCCCAGCCCAATACCCATAAGGGTTTTCATGTCGGCCATTGTAGAAATGTTGCTCTTGGAGATAGTCTAGTCCGGTTATTCCGCTATAATGGCTACCAAGTGATAGCAGCAAACTATATAGGCGATGTTGGAACTCACATCGCTAAATGCCTCTGGTACTACCAAGAAAAAAATAACGAAGTTCCTCCATCTGTCCGAAAGGGGGAATGGCTGGGCGAACTTTACACTGCATCAACTTTGGCCTTGGAAGGGCAAACTGGACCCGAGAAGGAAGAAACTAAGAAGAAAATTAGTTCTTTACTCGCTAAGTTAGAAGAGAAAGAGCCTCAGATAACTCAGATCTGGGAGGAGACAAGAAATTGGTCCTTGGAGGATTTTGATCAGATCTATAGATGGCTGGGAACAGAGTTCGATCATGTCTTTTATGAATCTGAAGTTGATGAAGAGGGCAAACAGTTAGTTATCCAAGGGGCCGAGGAGCGCCTTTTTCAAAGATCAGATGGGGCGATAGGCGTTGATTTAAATGATGAAAAACTGGGTTTTTTCCTTCTGCTGAAATCTGATGGCAATACGCTCTATTCAACTAAAGATCTAGCTCTTGCCAAGCGGAAGTTCGAAGAATTTGGGATAGAACGTTCGATCTATGTAGTTGGTGCTGAACAAACTCTTCATTTTCAGCAGGTGTTTGCGACACTAAAGAAGATGGGATATGAACAGGCCAGCAGTTGTTTTCATCTGCCATATGCCTTAGTAGTACTGCCGGAAGGCAAGATGAGTTCTAGGGCTGGGAACGTCATCCTGTTTTCGAAACTACAGCAGGAAATGTGTGATTTTGTGCGAAACAACTACCTTGAGTCACATCGAGAAAGCTGGTCTGCTGAAGAAATCGAATCAACAACTCGAAAGGTGGCAGTTGCAGCGATCAAATATGGAATGCTTAATCAAGATCCGAATAAGCAGATCACGTTTTCATTGAAGGACTGGCTAGTTTCAGAGGGGGATACAGGCGTTTATTTAATCTATGCATATGTTCGCATACGAAGCATTGTGCGTCAGTTTGAGTATTTTGACCCCCACGCTGAAATAGATTTTGAACTGTTGAAGCATTCTCAAGAGAAGGCTTTGATACGTAAATTGTTTGATTTCAATGATATTGTTTACCAAGCTGCAGAACAATATCGTCCATCCTTACTTGCCCGAACCCTCTTTGAATTATGCAAGGATTTTAGTCGATGTTACAGCAGTTGTTCTGTCAAGCACGCTGAATCTAAGGACCTACAGCTTGCTCGACTAAACCTGTTTTCTGGTGTAGCGGCAACGTTATCAACTGGATTAAATTTGTTGGGGATTGAGCCCCCTGAACGGATGTGAGAATGACTTCTCAAGTTACGCGAGAGATGATAGATTTGAACAGCTTATTGGCCAGAGCTAAAAATGCTGCCGCTGGTGCTGTTTTACTATTTTCTGGGGATGTCCGAGACCACAGTGAAGGCAGGGCCGTAGATTTTTTGGAATATGAAACTCACGAAAGCATGGCGCAAAAACAAATCGCTGAAATTGTTGTGGAGGCAAAAAACCGCTGGGACGTGCACTATGTGGAAGTCATCCATAGATTTGGCAAAATGCGGATCTCCGACTGTTCTATTGGTATCGTGGTAGCAAGTTCACATCGAAAAGATGCCTATGAAGCCAGTAGATTCATTATTGATACGGTTAAAAAGTCAGTTCCAATTTGGAAGAAAGAACACTTCACAAATGGGCAAGCGATCTGGGTTGAAGGTTGTGAGGCATCATCTGTTGCAGAATTGAACAAGAGATCCGCGGCAACATGAGCTATTGCCAACTAGCTTATGGACATCCATATCACGGACCCTACCATGACCTTGAATACGGTTTCCCTGTAAATGAGGAAGCAAAACTTTTTGAGCGGCTATCTTTGGAGATTTTTCAGGCAGGGCTAAGTTGGCTCACTGTCCTGAAGAAGAGAGAAGCCATCAACGAAGCTTTTTTTGACTTTGATGTCGACCGGGTAGCTTATCTTCAAACCTCAGAAATTGAATCCCTTCTCGAAAATCCAAAAATCATCCGCAATAAACTAAAAATTCAAGCAATTCGACATAATGGGAACATTATTAGGTCGATGCGGGAGCACGGTGGATTCGCACATTGGATTGAACAACAGCACCCACTCCCAAAGCCTAAATGGGTTGCTACCTTCAAGAAATCAGGATTCCAATTTGTTGGGGTAGAAGTTGTTGGAGAATTCCTGATGAGTATTGGTTATCTTCGTCCACCTCATGATGAAGATTGTCCCATTTTTAAAAAGCAACTAGCCCTTTGCCCGCCTTGGTTGGCTCAACAATGAGTTCTGCTCTGCGTTGGGTCATCACCTGCCCATTACACATAGAAAAATTATTGGACCAAGAGTTACGAAGTCTTGGTTACAAGGATTTGAAGCCTTCTGCTGGCAAAGTCTCCCTTGAAGCTCCCTTAGAAGCAGGTTTTCTTATCTGTCTATGGTCTCGACTGGCAAATCGAGTGCTGCTCCAACTTGGGGAATGGGATGGAAAAGATGGAGATTCGATCTATCAGAATGCCCGTAAATTCCCTTGGCAGGAGCATCTACACCCCAATCAAACGTTTTCAATCAGTTTTCACGGGACCAATCAACATATTCGTCATCCCCATTATGGATCGCAACGCCTGAAGGACGCCCTGGTAGATCATTTTCGAGACTCAACAGGGATTCGGCCCAATGTTGACCCCAAATCTCCCGATGTGAGTTTCTGGGCCCATTTGGAGGGTGATCAATTAAAGCTTTCATTAGATTTTTCTGGAGTGAGTTTGCACCAAAGGGGATATCGGCAGCAGCAGGGGCTCACCTCACTAAAAGAGAATTTGGCTGCTGCACTACTTTGGCAATGTGGGTGGCCTGTGAAGGCAAAAAATGGTGCTGCGCTTTTGGATCCAATGTGTGGATCAGGAACAATTCTGGCGGAAGGATTTTTGATGTCTGCGGATTGGGCACCAGGACTAATCCGAAAAGATTTTGGCTTTCAGTCTTGGTTGGGATTTGACGCTGGAACCTGGAAAAGGATACGACAAGAGGCCATTGAGCGAAGGGCTGACGGACTTGACAGCTTACCGCCAATTTTTGGGGGAGATCATTCAGAACAAGCTATCGAACAAACAAAAAACAACCTGCAAAGACTTGGTATACTTGATCACATTCAGTTGGAATCCAAGGAACTAGCTCTATGGGAGCCGAATCAGGATACAGGCCTGCTGCTCTCTGATCCCCCATACGGTGAGCGAATTGGACAATCTTCTGAGATCAAGAAAATTTACAGAACACTTGGGCAATTACGTCAGCAGAGATTTCCGAATTGGGAATTCTCAGTAATTCTGGCTGAGGAATCTCCTTGGGAAGAGTTCCAACTAAGATATGACAAGCGGCATCCCTTTCGTAATGGATCAATACCTTGCCAGCTTTACAGGATGCTGCCAGGGCCTCTCGCTGAATCGAAAAGCCAAAAGAATTCAATTGAATCAGTTTCAGTGAATGACTCTGCGTTTGCTCAGCGATTGAAGAAAAATTTGAGGCGCCTTGAGCCCTGGGTGAAGAAAGAGAAAATTCAGTGCTACCGACTCTATGATAAAGATATTCCAGAATATGGAGTTGCAGTAGATGTCTACAGTCATCAAATTCAAATTCAAGAATACGATCCACCAAAAAACATCAATCTGCTTGCTGCAGAAAGACGTCTGTTGGAGGTCTTGCAAGTCATTCCTGAGGTAATGAACTGTAAATCAGAATCAGTGATATTGAAAAAGCGCAAAAGACAAACTGGACTAAACCAATATGATCGACTTGCGCAGACCCAAAAAAGACTGGTTATTGAGGAAGGGGGACTCCAATTCTGGGTTAATTTACGCGATTACTTAGACACAGGCATATTTCTGGATCATCGTCCCACCAGGTCTTTGATTCGTGAGATGGCCGAGAATAAAAGGTTCTTAAATCTTTTTTGCTATACGGGCACGGGGACCGTTTACGCGGCAGTTGGAGGAGCTAAAAGTAGTGTTTCCGTAGATTTGTCAGGAAATTATTTGGGCTGGGCTAAAGATAATTTCAGCCTGAACCGTCTGGATTTAAGAAGGCACATTTTAATCAAAGCCGATTGCAGGGAATGGATTGCTAATCAAAAAGGAACTTTCGATCTGATCTTTCTAGATCCACCTACTTTTTCAAACTCGAAATCAATGAGGGGGACTTGGGATGTTCAGAGAGATTATGTGGAAATGCTCAATCAGGCCTCACGATTATTGGAAAAAGATGGGGTCTTGTTATTCTCCACCAACAATCGGAAGTTCAAGCTGGATCAGGGCAGTTTGCCGAATCTTCATTTTCTAGACTTGAGTAGTGAGCTTCTACCACCCGATTTCGCCCGTAACCCCAATATTCATCAGGTTTGGAAAATTCAACGAGTGAATTAAGACTAGTTCCTGATGAATTTGGATCAATTCTCCAACACATCCTCCCCTGATGATTATGCTTCCCAATTTCACTGTTGGAGTCGCCTTCTCGAATGATCTTTTCTTCTGCAACTCCACAAGAATTTCTAACAAAATTTCAGTTGGTTAATAAGATGCTGGTGCTAATTTTCTGGGGGTTTCCTGTGGTTGTTAATTCAATGATGATTTGATCAATGTTCAAAAAAGGAATAGTTCGTAAACGAACTAGAAGTTTCTATTACGTCGATTGTGAAGGAGAGACAAGGCTCTGTCGTGTGAAGGGGAACTTGTTCCAAGAAAGTCGCTATGATGAGAAGATTGCAGTGGGAGACATGGTTGAGATCGATTTGGATGCTTCCGAAGATGCTGGTTGGATCCACAAGATCCTTCCCAGAAAAAGTCGGCTTTCGAGGCATATTCCTGAACGACAACTGGAACAGGTGATCGTAGCGAATGCCGACCAAATCCTGATCGTGGCTTCCCTAAAAAAACCAGATTTTCGGAATGGTGTTGTTGATCGCCTTCTAGTTGCAGGCCTTCGGGGAGACTTAGAACCAATCCTGATACTGAATAAAACTGATCTGGGTTCTGAAGCTGAGTTTTTGATAATTCGAGACCTTTACAATGATTTGGGCTACCGAGTTTTGGGAATCAGCGCAAAGCAAGGGATTGGTATTGAAGAGGTCAGAGATTCGTTGAAAAACAAAATCTCAGTTTTAGCCGGGCACTCTGGGGTAGGAAAATCTTCCTTGGTCAAAGCTCTCTATCCAGATTGGGAAATCCGAATTGGCGCTGTTAATCAAAAAGTGGGAAAGGGGCGTCATACGACGACTTTGGCGGAGATGTTCCCTTTGCCCGAAGGTGGTTTTCTTGTTGATACCCCGGGAGTCCGCGAGTTGAGACCCTGGGATTTAGAACAAGCTGAGTTGGATCAGTATTTTGTCGAATTTGACGTCCGCGAAAATTGTCACTTCAGTAGTTGCTCGCATCGTCATGAACCTAACTGCGCTGTGTTAGCGTCTTTGGAAGCCGGAAAAATTCATCCCTTGCGCTACAATAGTTATTTGTCTTTGTACAACTCTATTGAAAATTAACTAATTTCAATTGTGAGCAGTAATCTGGCCTAACCACAAGGTGCTAAAGATGTACGAAGACTTTGGTGATATTTTGATCGGTATTGGAAATTGAGGCTTGGGGCTTGGTTTTGTGAAGCAATTGCTGAGTCAGGCTCCTCAAAAAATTTTTGCTACCTATCGAAGTGCAGAAACCGCTAGAGAACTGTTTGATTTAGCTGCGAATAATTCCTAGGTTTTGATTCCTATGCTTGCCGACTGTACCTGTGAGGAAGATGTTAGCAATGTCGCAAAAATAGTCAGCCAGGAGACGAACAAATTAGATTTGGTCATCAATTGTGTTGGCTATCTTCACAAAGCTGAACATGGACCTGAAAAAAGTTTGCGCCAAATTAATGCCAACCAGTTACTTGAATCAGCTAAAGTGAATGCCTTACCAACGTTGCTGCTAGCAAAATATTTCCAGAAGTTTCTCAAGCATGACCAACCATCAGTTTTTTCAGCAATTTCCGCAAGAGTAGGCAGTATTGAAGATAACCGCATGGGTGGTTGGTACATTTACAGGGGATCGAAGGCAGTGTTGAACATGATGATTAGCAACATTGCAATCGAGTTTCATCGGACAAATCCCAATACAAAAGTTCTGGCCCCTCGCCCTGGGACGGTCAGTACTAGGCTTAGTGAACCTTTCAGCAAAAATTTGGCACCTGAAAAACTTTTTAGCATTGACTAAAGTGTCCATTGCCTCTTGGAGGTAATCAAAAATACCGAAAAGAAGCCCAGAGGCGGTTTCTATGCCTGGGATGGGGAAGAAATAGCTTGGTAACTCTTTGGTATGGAAGCAGTGATGAATCTGAAAAGACTTGAGAAATCAGGATTTATGAGTAATGTTGAAAACTTTACCTAAAAAGACATCTACTTAAAATAATTGTTTAACGAGGCGTGCTTGCCAAAGCCGATGATTGCTGGCAACTGGAAAATGAATGGAAGTAAGGGATTGTTGACCGAGATGGTCGCTGCTTTGTCGAAAATTAGCTCTTCGGCAAAGGTGGTACTTTGTGTTCCCTATACTCTTCTTCAGGCTTTGGAAGAATCCGCCCAAAATTCAAATATTGGAATCGGTTCTCAAAATGTCCACCACGAAGTCTCGGGAGCATTTACAGGTGAGATCTCTGTGGAGCAGTTGCGGGAATGTAGCGTACAATATTGCCTAGTGGGTCACTCTGAACGACGTCAATATTTTCAGGAAGATAACGAACTCATCAGCAAGAAGGTCAAAAGACTGCTCCAGTCAGCAATATATCCAATTCTTTGCATTGGAGAAACTTTGGAAGAGCGAGAAACTGGGGTGGAACAATCCGTTGTCGGTAATCAACTTGCTGCAGGATTGAAAGATATTGCTCTTGATGACCTCCGCAGATGCATCGTTGCTTATGAGCCAGTTTGGGCAATCGGGACGGGTAAAACAGCTACCCCTGAGCAAGCTAATGAGATGCATCAATTCATCAGGGGACAACTAATTGGCCTTACAAACGCTGCTGTAGCCACAGAAATTCCAATCCTCTATGGAGGTAGTGTTAAGGGCAGTAATGCCCCTGAACTTCTCGCTAAATCTGATATAGATGGAGCTTTAGTAGGGGGTGCTAGCCTTCTACTGGAAGACTTCAAAAGCATTATCCTCTCTGCTCAAAACTGATCTGGATTCATACGCATGTTTTCTTTGGTTTTAATTCTTCATGTCTTCGTTTGTTTGCTCATTATCTTCTTCGTGCTCATGCAGTCTGGGCGAGGTGCCGAATTAGGTGCAGCCTTTGGAGGGGTAGGGCAATCGCAATCAACTAGATCAGAAATGAGTGGAATTGGCAAAGCTACTACAGTGGTTGCTGTTCTGTTCATGCTAACTTCTTTAGTTTTGGCGTTACTCTCTTCCGAGAAAGCTAGAGAATCTGTTGTTCGGGATATTAAAGCAGTTCCAGTCGTTCCGGGAGTAGAGGAACCCGTTTTACCTGCGACTAAAATACAAATCCCAGTTGATGGAGTAGTTATTCCTCCAAATGAACAGGAAGCTCCATCTAAAGATCTAGAGCAAACGGCAGCCCCAGCCCTAGCACCTTCAACGGGTCCCGCGCAGAAAGTGGATAATCCTCAAAATGCCGCTCCTACCGAGCCAGCCCCGACACAAAATAACTGATTTATATTTACAATTTTCATTCGATTCTGGTGAGCTAGAATTGCTCAGGTAATCATAGCCTGAGCAGCTGACAAGCCAGATAGAGCGGCTCCTTCAATCTTTGGTCCTGCAAAAGCGTCTCCTGCAAAAACTAAATTCTGGACACCCTCGGCTACAAGAAATGACTCATCATGAAGTTTAGCTGGCTGGCTGAAGCGCCAGCGGTGTATTTGAAGGTCCTCGATCTCAAGCTCTTTACCTCTTTCTCTCATCTCTCCTCTAACTACCTCAATCAGCGTTTCTGGCTCACTTTCCCAATGTTCAGTACTTGCTTGAGGACCTAAGTGAAAGGTTAGGGCTTGCCCTGGATTTGAAAGCCCCTTGAGTTGATTATCTGCGACAAATTGCAGTGGCTCTTCATTGATTTGCCATCCTCCATGTTCCGGCATAGATAAAGGATCTTTGGGGAGAACCATCATCGCAATGCATGGATCATAAGAAATCAAACTAAGGTAGTTCTTGGTAGAATTTGAAAGTTCTACCCGCCCAGCTTCAAGAAGACCAATGGTTTGGGGCACTGGAGAAGTCATCAAGAGTTGATCTGCAGAAACGCTTGGGGATTCTTCAAAATCTAAATGCCAGGATTGATTGACGAATCGGACAGATTTCACTTTGTGACCTGTTCTCACATCAAGTTGACCAGCCAGCCATTTTGGTATGTAGTTCATTCCTTCAGTGCCGCAAAATCTTGGATGTCCATCACCTGCACCAGAAAACCCCTTGCACCAAATTTTCGCCACCCCAGCTTTTTCCCAACTCTGGACATACTTTTCGAAACGAGGATCACGAACTGTAAAAAATTGGGCACCGTGATCCAGCCTGAATTCGCCAAAACGCCTAGTACTCATTCTACCACCAGGTCCTCTTCCTTTATCGAAAAGAACCGAGTTTTTGCCTTTTTCGGATAGATAAGTTGCCGCCATCAAACCTGAAATACCGGCGCCGACAATTGCAATTTCAAAATGATCCATAGGGTAATCCTTGTTGAGTAATGGTTTTGGAAGTTTTCATTTTTCAAAACTTAATTGATGGAAAATAGTGTCCTATATTGCCTGCCACAATTTTTGCAGAATCAAGCGCATTTCTAGAAAATCAGCCTCAGGAGTGTCTGAATGATTGCCATGATACTGGCAGGGGGAAGTGGAACTAGGCTTTGGCCCTACAGTCGAACAATGAGTCCGAAGCAGTTTCTGAACTTGGGATCATCTCATGAGTCACTTCTTCAAGACACTTGTCGCAGACTTGATCCCATTGTTCCCCCTGAGAAGATTGTTGTCATCGGTTCTGCCACCCATGAGTTTGAACTACGACAGCAAATGGAGCAGGTGATTCCGAAACTGAAAGCGCATCAAGTATTGCTGGAACCACAAGCCAAAAATACTGGGCCTGCACTGCTCTGGGGTATATCAACATTGAAGGATGTGGAAGCTGATGAGCCGGTAGTGATTCTTGCAGCAGACCATCTCATCCAAGCTCCAGATCGCTTCAAAGAAGCTCTTCTTCAAGCTCAGCAACTCGCAGACGAGGGTTTCATAGTAACCTTTGGGATTAAGCCGGATCGTCCTGAAACGGGCTATGGCTATATCTGTGCGGGTGAACCTTGTGGGCCAGGTTTCAGAGTTGAGAAATTTCTCGAAAAGCCGAGCCAGGAGAGAGCCGAAAAGTTTGTTGCTTCCTCGCAGTATACTTGGAATGCAGGAATTTTCATGGCTTCAGTCCGTACCTGGAAGCAAGAATTTGCCAGTTGTGCTCCTGAATTGGCGAAATTGTTCCTTGAAGAAGAGCCTTCCACAAATTTGCTGAATGATGAAGAGGTCAGCAAACTTTTTGAAAAGTCCCCTAACATTTCGGTCGATTATGCGGTAATGGAACGGTCCAACCGTGTAACAGTACTTCCTATTGAAATGGGATGGAGTGACCTTGGAAGTTGGGAGAGCATCTACCAAGTTTCTGAAAAAGATGAGAACGGAAATGTGCTTCGTGGAAATGTCATTTCCCATGAGACCAGCAATTCTTTAATCTTCAGCACAAAAAAACTAGTCACAAGTATTGGAGTAGAGAACCTGATCATCGTAGAAACGGATGATGCACTCCTTGTCTGTGATTTATCCCGTTCTCAAGACGTGAAGCATCTGGTAGACACTCTGAAAGAGAGTGATCGACATGAATATAAGTTCCACACAAGAGTATTGAGGCCTTGGGGCAGTGCCACCACGCTGCTTGAGAACAGTGTTTATCGTTTGAGGCTTCTTGAAATAGAACCAGGGAGATACATATCCAGCCAGCTCCATCGACATCGAAGCGAGCATTGGGTGATTGTCCGAGGTACTGCTGACGTTATTCGTGGTCAGGAAACCCACATACTGTCGGAAAATGAATCGATCCATATTCCTAGGACTGTCACCCACCGCCTGAGTAACTCCGGCAAAATTTCGCTTCAGGTACTTGAAATTCAACAAGGTGAATACCTCGGTTTTGATGATGTGGAACGGTTTGAAGAGTCCTATTCAACAAGAGTTCAAGATTGTGATCACTGAATATAAAAACATTGAGTTTGAACCTTTCTATACATTTTTTTGAGGAGCAAGAATGTTTCGTTCAATAATTTACTCACAATTTTCTATCTTTCTGATCTGGGGTTTTTTCCAACAAGTTCATGCTCAAGATTATCCAGAAGTAGACCTTGAATTCAAAACTAGTTTCCAGATACAGACTCAGGATGCAGAATACGATGCAGAAACCCCAAAATTTAAAGATGGTAAAGAACAAACTCGATTGGGTTTTCGGCTAGATCGAGGCAACGTGAATGTCAGGGGTGGACTAGGTGAATCGTTTAGTTACCGTCTCAGACTAAGCCTCGATGCAAATCTCGATGAATCCGGTCACGCAGACGGAACTCAAAGCAGTCTGGAGTACTTTTTTGTAGAGTATCGTGTTGGGACTGATCTCGATTTAAAAATCGGTAAGCAATTCGTTTTGCAGGGTGGTCGAGAGGGAATGAATAATGGTTTGGACGTGTACCGCTATTCAATCCAGGGTGAGAGAATTCAGGAAATGTATGAAGTCGGCCTTGGGTTGATTCAGGAATTTAGATTTCGAGGAAATGAAGTCCCACAGTATGGAGTGCTTCAACTTGTTAATCAGCCTCAAGGCAATGGCAAAAGCGATCAAAACCTTGGATACAACGCAGCTTGGTATGGTGTGCTGGGATCCGGTCTGCTTGAGCCTACATTGCAAGTGGGTTTCTTCCCGAAGAAGAGTGAAAAGCCAGTTGATTCTTGCAGTGACTTGAAATGCTTAATACCAGAGCAGTTGATATCCGCAGGGACTAGGCTGAATTTTAATGAAGCCTATCTGGATTTAGATTTGATTCATGGTAGTTATTATGGAATTTCCACAGCTAACAAATTGATTGAAAGAGAAGCAAGTACGGTTGCCCTTGTATATCGCATTGATCCAAAAACCAAACCTGTTCAAAGCCCAATTCCATTTGCAAAGTGGACTTATGATATGGTCTCTGAATCAAGATTGGACAGCGCGTTTCTGGATTACCGAAATGAAATCAGTGCGGGAATAGAGGTCTACCCCACAACAGATGAACGTCTGAGAATTCATGCACTCGGAGCATTTCAGAACTGGAAGGTGAATGCTGGAGCTTTCAATCAATATCTTCTGAATATGGGATTGAGCGCAAGATTTTAGGGATCTAGTCCTCTTCTTCAGCTAGAACAATCAAGGCGTCATCATCGCGCAGCATGTAATGCCGATCTTTCGGGGGTATGATGTAGATGCCAAAGTTGTGCTCCACTTCAGTTTCTTGTCGACCTAGCTTGATCCCGAAACATACTTCATCTCTTTGTTGAGCCGCCAAGACACAGTCTGCAAATGTGACACTGAGTCCTTCGGGTTGTTGGAAGTAAAGGTCTATGGGCTTAATATAAACCTCGCTACCTTCTTTTTGAAAAAGATCATCATAAACACGCATTACGTCTTTCTCGAGGGCTACTTGGGCGAAAATCCTTGATACAAACTGATTGGATATCAAGAAATCCTTAACACCAACCTGAACAATTAATTCAGTATTTTCAGAGTTGACGATCTCACTGATCAGCTTGGTCTCAGTGGGCTCACCACTACTTTCCTCAGCTTCTCTGAAAATGTTGCGTATCTGAAGAAGCCGCATAATTGTTCTCGCATCGATCTCTTCCGCTTCATCTCCACTTCCTGCCAAAATCGCGACCGTGGTGTAGCCTGGGAGTCCTAAGTTATCCAACTCTTCTTCAGACTGAAAATTGATCTCATTGAATTTCATTTGAACATAAGGGAAGCTACTCGCAATTTTCTCAAATTCTTCACGAATTTCAGGATCTGCATTTGCCTCAATCAGTAAGTCGACCGAAGAACCTGGTGCGATGTAGTCGGCATACTCACTTAAAACAATAGGTGCTTTCTTATTCCAACCTACTATCAGATGGTGCTCTTCAGGGAGCACTTTCTTTTGGTTACTGTAAGGGTGAATTTTGGGTTCAAAAACTCTTTCAGATGAGAAGTTTATGGTTGAATCATCCTCTGCAAGAACAACGATTTCATCGTGTTCTTGGAGAATCCGGTCCCGAGGTGGATTCAACAAAATTTCACCAGTGGGAAGGCGCAATCCCAAAGGCACGCTCTCCATAAATTGGAATTGGAGATCACCGAAATTTACCCCATTCCAGCCCTCCTCAGGTTTGAAAAAATAAAATTCATTTCCTTCAAAGCCAACCAAGTCTGCATAGACCATTGCCAGACCCTTATTTCGTGAAGTCTGAACCAACATTCGAGCAAGAATGTCAGCCTCATTCATAGTGGTCACTTTACCGTGGACAATTGTCTCTGCGAGTAGCCGGTAGCGCTCAATGAAAATTTCAGCAATGACAGGAGGGGCTTCCTCTCCTTTGGCAGCAACAACAGCCATGATTGTTTTAATCACTCTTGCATCGGCCAATTCCTTCGTTTCGTTGCTATCTGAAGACTTTGCATTGTTAAGCACAACGACGGAGTGAGCGTGCTGAATGCCCACCCCTTTCAAGTTTCTAATACTGGTGGTGGAACCACTTCTGGTTATGATTTTGGTAGTTTTGAAGTCTTGGATGGAGTCCCGAAGATAGTCATCCATCGCTTCTTTGTCCATTTCTGCAACGATAACCACGACACCAGAGTCTGATTCATTGGCTACGATTAATTCTTTGATGATCTCAATCACTCTTTCACTAAAACCAACAATTAGTACATGATCTTCTTCAAGAACTTGGCTCTTGCCTTTTTTGAGGGTTGATATGCGATTTTCAAATTCTTGTGTGATAAAGGCAACCATGCTCGAGAATAGAACCAAGCCTATAAAAATGGTAACAATCGCTACGATCTTTCCTGGAAAGTTAGATCCTGCGTCTAATTCTGCGAGGGAGCCAGAGTCAATAATTTGAAAAAAAGCGTGCCACAGAAGGAAGGTACCATCCTCAATTGTTTCATCGGGAAAAATAAGGAACACAACAAAACGAAGTGTTCCCATGACAACGAAAGCAACAAAAAATAAAAATAATAGAGAAAGGAAGACAGAGGTTCCGCCTTTAGACATGAAGCTGTCTAGCCAATATCGAAAACGCTCATCCCAGCTGTAACGATTTTGCGACATGTTTTGTTGTTGATTGATGATAATTATCTACTGGTGTCCTGTGCCCTCCTTCAAACAATTCCAAAGGCACAGGATGTAACCCGAAGCGCAATTGGTTAAAAATTAAATTTTCTCTAAGCTCTTAATCACTTCCTCTCCCATCCTCTGGCAACCAACACTTGTCTTTCCTTCTGCCATAATGTCACCAGTCCGGTAGGTTTTGATCGTATCCTCAACAGCTTTTTGGATCAGTTCGTCTGCCTCGCGAAGGTCGAGTGAGTAGCGGAAAAGCATCCCTACAGAAAGGATCGTAGCGAGTGGATTTGCCAAATCTTGCCCTGCAATATCTGGTGCTGAGCCATGCACAGGCTCATAAAGGCCGACCTTTCCTCCTAGGCTTGCGGAGGGGAGCATGCCAATTGAACCGGTGATCATGGCGGCTGCGTCACTTAAAATATCTCCAAACATGTTGGTGGTCACAATCGTATCGAATTGCTTTGGTGCTCTAATCAATTGCATGGCGGCGTTATCAACATACATATGGCTTAGCTCTACTTCTGGATAGTCTTTGTGGACTTCCTGAACCACATTTCGCCACAATTCGGTAGCTTCAAGCACATTTGCTTTGTCGACCGATGTCAAACGACCACTACGTTTCTGAGCAGTTTCAAAACTTACCTTGGCAATTCTACGAATCTCAGACTCAGAATACACCAAAGTATTGAAGCCAACACGCTCTCCGTTTCTGATCTCAACTCCTTTGGGTTGGCCAAAGTAAATTCCTCCGGTCAATTCCCGGATGACCATGATGTCAGCACCATCAACGACTTCTGGCTTCAATGTAGATGCCCCCAACAATTCACCGTAAATTTGTGCTGGTCGGAGATTGGCATAAAGCTGCAATTCTCCCCGTAATCCCAGCAGTGCACGCTCTGGTCGAACGGAGTAGTCAAGAGCCTCCCACTGAGGCCCACCAACAGCACCCAAAAGAATGGCATCTGCAGCTTTACAGGCCTGGAGGGTTTCGTCAGGTAGGGGTGTTCCCGTTAAATCGTAAGCAGTACCTCCAATTGGTACTTCAGTGAATTCAAGGACTATCTGAAAGCGCTTCGCCATGTATTCCATGACTTTGCGAGCTTGTACGGTGACTTCTTTTCCGATTCCATCACCTGGAGTGATGACAATATTCTTAGACATTCCCTTCCTTTTTTACGAAATGGTCAATTAATTGAAGAATTTATTTAACATCAAAGCGACAAGGATGTTATCCTACAATCTGCAAGCAGTTTGCAAATCCAGTAGTTCGTATTCGTTTTACACATCTCTTCGAATTCAAGCCAAAGACTTTTCACTTCATTTCAGTTTCCCAAATACACAATCAATTTCAGGATTATGCGAAGTACGTTTTTTGACAGACCCTTGGAATATCAACTGCTGACTGCCAAAGAGGAATGGCTTCAGGGGGAACCAATTGAAGGAAAGCTATCTATTCGAAATATGAATCCTGAGAAAGTGATAGCCAATACGGTAGATGTGTTTTTGGCTTACGGAAATTTCCGAAAGATTAAGGCTGGTGAAGAGAATTGCTGGGAGGTGCTACATCGAGAAAATATTCATCAGGATCTGAGTCTGGATGGAAATCAGCAATTGTCGTACGATTGGCGGTTTAATTTGCCCAGCGATGCGCCAATCACAGACAAAAGTGGTAGTTTATTTCTACTTTTCGGAGGGGAAGATGTGTTGAATCGGGGGGGCAGATTGGATGTGCGCATAAAGATGATGGAGTTACTGCAGAGTTTTCTCCAGACCTATGTTACTCAATTTCAGTTCGTTCAGAGAAGCGCCAAATACAAAGATGGATGGACGGAAGTGCAGCTAGATCCTCCAACAGGAAGCAGGGAATTTCCGAATTTAGAGCATGTGATGTGTTACCTTAGAATGTTGGATGAAAAACTTGAGTTGAAATATCGCTGTAAAATCAAGACTCTCAAAAAAGACGGCGAAAGCATGAAAGTGCGGGGGAAATACCTAGAGGTTAGTCAAACTTTGACGGCCGATGATTATCTCCAAACAAGTGGCTTCCCAAATAGATCACGCTTCCGAGAAATGATTGAGATTGCCCTGTCAGAAGCCAAGCCTACTGTGGTGTTCTAAGCTTGATTTTAGATCCGTTCTGTTTCTGAAACCTACTATCATTGGCCCCAAATCATTAACCACTTCTGACCGATTTAGAGCGTAAAGATGCACGCCTGTAATCCCCTCTCTGATCAAGCCTTCTAACTGTTTTTCTGCGTGATCCAAGCCGACTCTCAGACTATCCTCAGCATTACCTGCAAAACGTTCCAAGTTCTTAATCAGTTGGCTTGGAACCATGCAACCACACATCTTTGCGAATCTCTGGATCTGGCTGGAAGATTGCGCACAGATGAGTCCGGGAATCATAGGAATTCTTACTCCCTCGCGATACAACTGATCACGCCAATTTAAAAATTTCTGGTTTTCCAAGAAAAACTGACTGATAACGAATTCGGCTCCTCTTTCGATTTTCTGTTTTAAGAAATACCGATCCATTTTGGAACTAATGGCGTCAATATGAGTTTCTGGATAGCCAGCTGCGCCAATTCCAAAACGCCGATCTCGAGAAAGATCCTCGATTAATTCACTTGCGTAGCGGTAGCCTCCAGGCATTGGCTCAAAAGTTTTCTCGGTGGTGGGTGGATCTCCACGGAGCGCCATAATGTTTTCCACACCCTCACTTAAAAATTGCTCCTTCAGGAGACTCACATCTTTACGGGTGTGACTGACGCAAGTCAGGTGGGCTAATACCTCAATTCCTAGTTCGTTGCCAATAAAGCCAGCAAGTTGCTGAGTGTTTTGCCGTGTTCCTCCTCCGGCACCATAAGTAACTGAAATGTAATCAGGTTTGAATAAAGAAAAAGTTCTTAGCTTTTCTTGAAGATTCACCATTCCTTCTTCTGTCTTGGGTGGAAAAACCTCAATTGAGAAAACGAATGATCGATTGTGGTACATCTCGATGATGCGCATTGGGATCGATTAATTAGAATTTTATTTGTCATGCAGCTTTTGGTTCATAACCCAGAACAGGCCCCAGCCAGCGTTCAATTTCAGAGAGAGGTTGTTGTTTCCTTTTCGCGTAATCCTCCACTTGATCCTGGCCTATTCTGCCTACTGCAAAATAGCGTGATTGTGGGTGAGAAAAGTAAAGACCACAGACCGAACTGGCAGGCCACATTGCTAAGTTTTCTGTAAGACTTATTCCTGTGTGTTCATTTACTTTTAAGAGATCAAACAGAATTGGTTTTTCAGTGTGATCTGGTTGAGCAGGATAACCAGGAGCTGGGCGGATGCCTTGGTATTTCTCAGCAATCAAATCCTCCTTGGAGAGTGCCTCACTTTTGCCAAAGCCCCACCAATCACGCATACGCATGTGAAGATATTCTGCAAAAGCTTCTGCTAAGCGATCCGCCAGTGCTTTGATCATGATGGCATTGTAGTCGTCGTTTTCACGAGTATAAGCCTGAGCAACCTCCTCAACCTCATGACCTGTGGTGACAGCAAAACCGCCAAGATAATCCGCTTTCCCAGAATCAATTGGTGCGATGAAATCGGAGAGGGAGTACTGAGGCTGTGAACCTTCTTTGGAAACCTGTTGTCTCAGACAATGAAAGACCGTTTGGATTTTTGAGCAGGAATCATCTTTGAAAACGATTATGTCATCACCGATTGAATTAGCAGAGAAAAATCCAGCAACCGCTCTGGGCTGAAACATTTTCTCGTCTAGGATTTTCTTAAGTATTTGTTGAGCATCAGCGAATAACTTCTTTGCTTCCTGTCCAATTTTTTCATCCTCTAAGACTTGGGGAAAGCGCCCTCTAAGCTCCCAAGCGTGAAAGAAAGGTGTCCAGTCGATAAAAGGAATCAATTCTTCCAAGCTTATGGCAGGAAATAAATGACTATCCGCTTCCAGATGTTTGCCACCAAAAACTCTAATTCCCAAGAAATCAGGGATAGGAATTGTAGTCTGCTTCCAGTCAATCGGAACTTTCCGCTTTCTAGCTGCCTCTAGGCTTACAAGCTGTCTTCGTCCACTTTTTTCGAAATAAGCCTCTCTTCGCTTTTCCTGCTCGATTCGAATTTCAGCAATGAACTCATCAGAATGTTTTTGGTTCAGCAACTTTGCAATAACATTTACTACGCGAGAGGCGTCAAGAACATGAATGACTGGATTTGAACATGAGGGTGCTATCTTTACAGCTGTATGGGCTGCGCTCGTCGTGGCTCCTCCAATTAACAATGGTAGATGGAGGTTTTCACGTTCCATTTCTCTGGAAACATGAACCATTTCATCAAGAGATGGTGTGATCAAACCAGATAATCCGAGGATGTCTACTTGTTGCTCTTTCGCTGTTTGCAGGATCTTTTCACAAGGTACCATCACACCAAGGTCGATAACTTCGTAGTTGTTGCAGGCTAGCACAACCCCCACAATATTCTTTCCAATGTCATGAACGTCTCCTTTCACAGTGGCCAGCAGGATCTTGGCTTTAGCAGATGATTCAGAATTTTTCTGTTTTTCTTGCTCCATGAAAGGGAGTAGGTATGCAACGGCTTGCTTCATTACTCTTGCGCTTTTGACAACTTGTGGAAGAAACATCTTCCCTTCACCGAAAAGATCTCCCACAATCCTCATCCCGTCCATGAGAGGCCCCTCAATCACCTCAAGAGGCCGATCAAACAATTGTCTTGCAGCCTCTGTATCTTTTTGGATGAAGTCTGTGATTCCCTTGACCAAAGAATGAGTCAGACGTTCCTGGACAGTTCCTTCTCGCCAGGCAAGGGTTTTCTTCTCAGATTTCGCCTCTGCTTGATAGCCTTCTGCAAATTCAATCAATCGCTCTGTTGCATCATCTCTTCTGTTCAGTAATACGTCTTCTACTTTTTCCAAGAGTTCCGAGGGGATTTCCTCATAGACTGCAAGCATTCCTGCGTTAACAATTGCCATGTCCATTCCTGCTTGGATGGCATGGTACAGAAACGCGGAGTGCATTGCTTCTCGGACAGGGTTATTCCCACGAAAAGAGAACGAGATGTTAGAAACCCCTCCGCTAACTTTTGCTCCTGGGCAGACTTGCTTGATTTCTCTGGTGGCTTCAATGAAATCGAGTGCATAGTTGTTATGCTCTTCCATACCAGTGGCTACCGTTAGAATATTTGGATCAAAAATGATATCTGATGGAGGAAAGGCGATGGATTCTGTCAGAAGTTTATATGCTCTTTGGCAGATTCGAACTTTATCTTCTTTGGAGGCAGCCTGACCCTGTTCATCGAAGGCCATTACGACTGCAGCTGCGCCATATCTGCGAAGAGTTTTGGCCTGCCGAAGAAAAACTTCCTCACCTTCTTTCAGCGAAATTGAATTGACTAAAGCTTTCCCCTGAGCACATTTCAAACCCGCTTCAATCACAGACCATTTTGAACTGTCGATCATGATCGGCACCCTAGCAATGTCGGGTTCCGAGGCAATCAGGTTCAGAAAGTGCGTCATTGAGGCCTCGCCGTCCAAAAGGGCCTCATCGAAATTCACATCTATAATGTCAGCTCCTGCTTCAACCTGCTGACGGGCAATGGAGAGCGCTTCATCAAAGTCCCCATTCAAAATTAATTTTTTGAATTTTGGCGATCCGGTGACGTTGGTTCTTTCTCCAATCAAGAGAAAACCTTTGTCTGTGGTGGCGTTCAAAGGCTCAAGACCAGCGTATCGGCTAAAGGCATCTACAGTTTGAAGCTTTCTAGGAGGCATCTTTTGTACTATTGCCACCATTTGCTTGATGTGATGCGGGGATGTGCCGCAGCAACCTCCCATTATGTTCATCCAACCCTGCTCTGCGAAATCCTTTAGGAAATTGGCAAACTCTTCAGGTGTCTGGTCGTATTCGCCCATCGCATTAGGCAAACCTGCATTGGGATAACAACCCATGAAAAATTTGGATTTTGTGCTTAGTTCTTCAAGGAAGGGCCGCATTTCCTGAGCGCCAAGAGCACAGTTGATTCCGACTGCGATTGGATTGGCGTGTTCAATAGAGTTGTAAAAAGCTTCCAGAGTCTGACCAGAGAGAGTTCTTCCCGAGGCGTCAGTAATGGTCACTGATAAGAAGAGTGGTAGGCGAATATTTTTTTCCTCAAATACCTGCTCAATAGCATAGATTGCAGCTTTCATATTCAAGGTGTCAAAGCTGGTCTCACACAAAATAAGGTCTACCCCTCCTTCAATCAGTGCTTCAACCTGTTCCTTGTAGGCAGTGACCACCTCATCAAAGCTGACCGCCCGATAAGCAGGGTTATTCACATCAGGGGACATGGAGGTGGTTCGATTCGTTGGACCGATCGCACCAGCGACAAAGGCTGGATAGGAAGGGTTTTCAAGCTGGAATGAATTTATGGCATCTCTAGCAATTTGGGCTGCATGAAAATTGATTTTGTGGACTTCGAATTCTAGCTGGTAGTCTGCCTGGGAAATACGGTTTGCATTGAAGGTATTGGTTTCAATGATGTTTGCACCGGCTCGCAAAAAATTGAGGTGGATATCTTTAATGACCTCAGATTTGGTTATAGAGAGTAGATCGTTGTTTCCTTGAAGTGCATGGGTATGCTCATGGTAGAAAGATCCCCGAAAGTCTTCCTCTCTTAAATGGTATCCCTGAATCATGGTGCCCATCGCACCATCAAGGAAAACAATTTGTTTGGTCAATAAAGCTTGTAGGCGTTGACCATTGGAGTTGGTAAAATGCTGTTCTAAATCCATTAAGTTTTTCAAATCAGTGTATGCGCATTTAGTGATGAATCTGAAATATGCAACAGCCATGAAAGAAAAGCAAGGGAAATGGGCGCTGCTAGGATTCTAGCTTCACTAAATGGATTCTGATCAGTTTCCTTTCGAAAATTCATGGATCCTACATTCTTGTCTTCAGAGATGAGATCGCTGGAAAAGCATTGCAAATTCGATTTGAGATTCTTAGTTTGCGGTGTGTTTTTTTGAAATTTCTTGTTCGAGATCAATATGACCCCTGCTTTAGCAAACCAACTTCTCGTTTCGAATTTTCGATTGCCAGCTGAATTACCCGATAAGTACAAAGATTTTTGCAAAGGGTTGCTGGGTTTTTTGCCAGAAGACAGAATTTTTACAGATAAGCTCAGATGTCTCGCTTATGGTACAGACGCCAGTTTTTACAGAATGGTGCCAAAGGTTGTTGTAAAAGTAGCTGATGAGGACGAGGTCTCCAGTCTCCTTCGTTTGGCATATCAACTAGAAATACCAGTAACTTTTAGAGCTGCGGGTACTAGTCTTTCAGGACAAGCGATTACCGACTCTGTACTGGTTTTGTTAGCGGGGAATTGGACTGGTGCTAGAGTAGAATCCAATGGCGAACGGATCGCCTTAGAACCTGGTGTAATTGGGTCAAGAGCAAACGATATTTTAAAGCCATTTAAAAGAAAAATTGGCCCTGATCCAGCCTCCATCAATTCTGCGATGATTGGTGGGATTGCAGCCAATAATGCTAGTGGCATGTGCTGTGGAGTCGATTTCAACAGTTATCGTACCCTGCACAGTATGCGAGTCATTTTAGCGGATGGTCATCTTCTCGATACAGACGACCCACAAAGCTGCGAACGTTTTCGTAGGAATCATCGTGAACTGTTGGACTCCCTAGCCTCCCTTGCATATCAAGTTTGTAGAAACACGGAACTATCTGACCGTATCAAGCACAAGTATCAGATTAAAAACACTACAGGTTACAGCTTGAATGCCTTGGTAGATTACCATGATCCTCTCGAAATTCTTCAGCATCTCATGATCGGGTCAGAGGGGACTTTGGGGTTCATCTCAGAAATCACCTATAGAACTATTCCTGATCCAGCACACAAAGGGACCGCACTTGTCTTGTTTCCAGACATTGTTTCTGCTTGTTCGGTAGTGACCGAATTAAAAAAACAGAAGATCGATGCTGTTGAACTCTTTGATCGCTCAAGTCTTAATGCCATTGAAGACCAGCCCACCGCCCCAAAGCATCTCAAAGGTCTGCATGAAGATGCATGTGCTCTTTTGATTGAGACAGGAGACCAGAGAGCAAATCTGAGGGACGCAAAAATCAGTAAGATTATCAAGCTTCTGAGCACTAAAAAAGTCTTGATGAAGCCTGAATTCACTTCAGATTCAAGCGAAGCCGCTGGGCTCTGGAAACTCAGAAAGGGACTTTTTCCATCGGTTGGCAATCTGAGAAAGGCAGGGACAACAGTCATCATTGAAGATTTTGCTGTTCCAGCCATGAGATTGGCTGAGGCCGTAGTTGATCTGAGAGATCTGTTTGACAAGTATCACTATGAAGACGCGATCCTCTTTGGGCATGCGCTTGAAGGGAACCTTCACTTTTGCTTCACCCAAGATTTTTCAACACAAGCAGAAGTCGATCGTTACGAGAATTTAATGGCGGAGGTCTGCGAACTTCTTGTAGAAAAATATGATGGCTCGTTGAAGGCGGAACATGGTACTGGCAGAAACATGGCGCCTTATGTGGAATTAGAATGGGGAAAAGAAGCCTATGGGTTGATGAAACAAATAAAGCATTTGTTTGATCCTGCGAACTTGTTGAATCCTGGAGTGATTCTAAACAATGATCCCAAGATCCATGTTAAACAACTTAAACCTCTCCCGGTGGCAAATGAGATAATCGACAAATGCATTGAATGCGGGTTTTGTGAGGTTCAGTGTCCCTCAAGGGACCTGAGTTTGTCACCTAGGCAAAGAATTACCGCATGGCGAGAAATCACCAGACTAACAACTACGAGAGAAAATAGAGAACTAGAGTCGGAATTGAGGAAGCTTTATCACTATGACGGTGAGGATACCTGTGCTACGGACGGTCTTTGTGCAATGAACTGTCCGGTCGATATTGATACAGGTAAATTGATCAAGCAGTTGCGCTTTGACCAGCACTCCAGTCTTGAAAATAGCATTGCCAATTGGTGTGAGAACAACTTTGCGCTGGCTTCAAAACTGGCTCGTCTGGGCTTGGCGGCGGCAAATATATCTCACAAGGTACTTGGTAGTGATATACTTGTCGGATTGAGTCGTATTATTCGAAAAGTAAGTGGTAATCAAATTCCCCAATGGAACCCGTATTTTCCGAAGCCGGCTCCGAGGATTGATTGGCAACATGAAGCCAAGACTAATTTGAGCAAAGTGGTTTACTTCGCTAGTTGTATCTGCAGGATGATGGGGCCTTCTGAAGGCAGTCATACTTCTCATGCAGAAGCAGTTCACCAAGTTCTAAATCGTGCTGGCTATCAATATATTCATCCAGAGGGAATTGAGGGATTGTGTTGTGGGGTTGCCTTCGATAGCAAAGGCTTTCCAAATCAAGCCAATCGCAAAACAGAAGAACTCAAAGAAGCACTTTTGAAAGCATCCAACAATGGAAAATACCCAATTCTTTGCGAAACTAGTCCATGCGTTCAGCGTTTGAATCACGAATTGTCAGAATTACCAGTTTATGATCCTGTTTCATTTGCAGGAGAATTTTTACTAGATCGGCTCGAGTTTCAGCAATTAGAGGAGACTGTTGTGATTCATCCAACCTGCAGTAATCGCAAGGCAGGGCATGTTG
>JACLAD010006624.1_pt1 | contig 67263 bp, 52 predicted proteins | sample 8027901 | NCBI WGS metagenome assembly JACLAD01 (sample SAMN15725071, study PRJNA655200) | protist metagenome | isolation source: fluorescence activated cell sorting (FACS) single amplified genomes of... | place: Spain: Blaines Bay Microbial Observatory, Mediterranean Sea | collected 2016-07-05 | reverse complement strand
ATATGGATTTAAATAACCAAATGAAAAACTACACCAACCTGTCAGACATAGAAGATTTAGAACAAATTATTGAAGAAGCCCTTCAGCTGAAAAAACAAAATTCCGCAGCAGATTTTGGCAAAGGAAAAATGCTTGGAATGCTGTTTTTCAATCCGAGTCTGCGAACACGCTTAAGTACCGAAAAAGCGGCGAAACTGCTTGGAATGGAAGTGATGGTAATGAACGCCGATAAAGACGGCTGGGCGCTGGAGTTTGAAGATGGTGCAGTGATGGACTCCAATAAAGCCGAGCACATCAAAGAAGCCGCTGGCGTACTTTCTCAGTATTGCGATATTATTGCGGTGCGTGCTTTCCCTGGCCTGGAAGATCGTGAAAAAGACGAAGCCGAACTGGTGCTGAGCAGCTTTAAAAAATATGCCTCGGTTCCTCTGGTGAACCTGGAAAGTGCCACAGCACATCCATTGCAGGCATTAACAGATGCTATCACTATTTCTGAATTAAAAAAGACGAGACGTCCAAAAGTTGTGCTTACCTGGGCGCCTCATCCGCGGGCGTTGCCGCAATCTGTTCCGAATTCTTTTGTAGATGCAATGCAGCGGATAGATGTGGAGCTGGTAATCACCAATCCGGAAGGGTATGATTTGAATCCGAAAATCACCAAAGACACTCCGGTGATCCACAAGCAGGAGGAAGCTTTAATAGATGCCGATTTTGTGTATGTAAAGAACTGGAGCAGTTATGAAGATTACGGAAAAATATTAAGTGAAGACAGATCCTGGACTTTTAGTAAAGAAAAATTAGAGGTTACAAACAATGCGAAAGTGATGCACTGTTTGCCGGTAAGGAGAAACGTTGTCATTGATGATGCTGTTTTGGATAGTGAAAATTCTGTTGTAATTCACCAGGCGAACAACAGGACGTTTGCAGCACAGGTAGTTTTAAAAAGGTTGTTATGAAAGATCAGGTTTTAAAAGTTGTAAAAATAGGAGGGAAGCTTATTGAAGACGAAAAGAAACTTCAGGGGTTTCTGAAGGATTTTTCTGCTTTGGAGGATCCGAAGATTCTGGTGCACGGAGGAGGGAATTTCGCTACTGAAATTGCTCAGAAGCTTGGTTATGAAACTAAAATGGTGGACGGCAGGAGGATCACTGATGCCGATTCACTGAACGTGATCGTAATGACCTACGGCGGACTCATTAATAAAACTATTATAGCGAAATTGCAGGCTTTGGGATCTAATGCGATTGGTTTGTGTGGAGCTGACGGGCAAAGCATTATTTCTAAAAAGCGTGAAGTTGGGAAGATAGACTATGGCTTCGTGGGGGATATTGAGAAAGTAAATTCAGATTTTATATCTTCATTGCTGGAGCAGAATATTACTCCGGTTTTTTCAGCCATTTCCTGTACGCGGGAGGGGCAGTTATTGAATACGAATGGCGATTCAGTAGCGTCCGAGATTGCCCGTGCTATGGGCAATATTTATGAAACAGAATTATATTATTGTTTTGAAAAAAGCGGAGTTTTAGCGAATGCGGCAGATGATAGTTCGGTGATAGAAAGTATAGACAGGAGCAAATATCAGCAGCTGCTTGATGATAAAATCATTAGTGACGGAATGTTGCCGAAGCTTCACAACTGTTTTCAGGCGCTGGAAAATGGTGTTTCTGCCATATATTTGGGAAATTCAGCTCTTCTTCAGAAGAAGTCAAAACATACAAGAATCGTACAATAATGGAAGTAAGAGAACTTCAGGAGCAGGCGATAGAATTACTGAAAAATCTAATCCAGACGCAATCTTTTTCCGGAGAAGAGGATAAAACAGCAGCCCTGCTGGAAAACTGGTTTAAAGAAAAGGAAATTCCGTTCCAGCGAAATTTGAACAATGTTTGGGCAATCAATAAAAATTTTGATGAATCCAAACCTACATTGCTGCTGAATTCCCATCACGACACGGTTAAACCAAATTCTGCCTATACCCGCAATCCTTTTGAGGCAAAGGTGGAGGATGGGAAACTGTATGGCCTGGGAAGTAATGATGCCGGTGGTTGCCTGGTTTCCTTACTAGCTACTTTTACTTATTTTTATGAAGCCGAAGATTTAAGCTATAACATACTTTTTGCAGGTACTGCGGAAGAGGAGATCAACGGAAAAAACGGAATTGCGTCCCTGTTGCCGATCATTCCGAAAATCGATGTTGCAATTGTAGGGGAACCTACGCTGATGAAGCTTGCCATAGCCGAAAAAGGACTGGTCGTCTTTGATGCTGTGGTGAAAGGTACGCCGTCTCACGCCGCACATCCTAATGATAACAATGCTATTTACAAAACAGCCAAAGTTCTGGATTGGTTTGAAAAATTCAGGTTTGAGGAGACTTCAGAATTTTTGGGAGATGTAAGACTTACGGTCACTCAAATCAACGCCGGAAGTCAGCACAACGTCGTTCCGGCACAGGTCGATCTGGTAATTGATGTGCGGGTAAACGACCGATACTCCAATACTGAGATCGCGAAAATTTTAGCCGAAAGAGCACCGGTTGATGAAATTAAAGCACGTTCACTAAGGCTGAATTCTTCTTCAATTCCTGAAGAGCACGATTTGGTAAAAGCCGGGATTTCTTTGGGAATGGAGACTTATGGTTCACCAACCCTGTCAGATCAGGCGATGCTGAGTTGCCCTTCTTTAAAACTTGGTCCGGGCGATTCCACAAGATCTCATTCCGCAGATGAATTTATTTATGTAAAGGAAATTGAGGAAGGAATTGAAAAATATATAAAACTGCTGGAAGAGGCGTTGAAATAATAAATTTTAAAAGACCTCACGTGGTCTCCACTAGACCTCACAGGTTTTAAAAACCTGTGAGGTCTGATAATACAATACACAAAAATGAAACTCTGGGACAAAGGAATACGAATAGATAAAAAGATTGAAAAATTCACCGTTGGGAATGACAGGGAACTGGATATGCACCTGGCGGAATATGATATCACCGCTTCTAAGGCACACGCTAAGATGTTGGGTAAAGTCGGCATCTTAACCTCGGGAGAGATTGATGATATGGTTCAGGAACTGGAGAAACTTCAGGAGCAATTAGAAAATGGAGAATTTGTAATTGAGGAGGATTTTGAAGATGTACACTCAAAGATCGAATTTGAACTGACGCAAAGCCTTGGCGATACCGGAAAAAAGATCCACACCGCCCGTTCCAGGAACGATCAGGTTTTAGTGGCGATGCAGCTTTATTTTAAAAAGAACCTGCAGGAAATTTACGAAAAAACGGAAAGTTTGATTGATGTGCTTTTAGATTTAGCAAAGGAACACCAGGAAAAGGTCTTACCAGGTTATACTCATTTACAGGTGGCGATGCCGTCTTCTTTCGGGTTGTGGTTTTCGGCTTATGCTGAATTATTGATCGACGATTTGTACCTTCTGGAAGCCGGATTAAAAGTTGTTGATCAGAATCCATTGGGATCTGCGGCGGGTTATGGTTCTTCTTTTCCGATTGACCGGGAATTCACCACCAAAGAACTCGGATTTTCTACTATGAAGTACAACGTGTTGGCAGCGCAAATGAGCCGCGGTAAATCTGAAAGAACAGTGACCTCTAATATTGCCTCGCTGGCAAATACATTGTCCCGTTTTGCAATGGACATTTGTTTATATATGTGTCAGAATTTTGATTTCATCACCTTTCCCGATGAACTCACCACCGGATCGAGCATCATGCCCCACAAGAAAAATCCGGATGTTTTTGAATTGATCAGGGGGAAATGCAACAAGTTACAAGCCATTGCCAATGAAATGATCCTGATCACGAACAACCTACCAAGCGGATACCACCGGGATTTTCAGTTGATCAAGGAAAACAGTATTTATGCCGTGGAAAATATAAAAGAAATATTGGATGTTTTCACTCATTCCATTGCTTTGATAAAGGTGAAAGAAGTGAATCTTGAAGATGAGAAATACAAATACCTTTTTACAGTAGATAGCATTAACGATCTTGTGATGCAGGGAAAATCTTTCAGGGAAGCCTATAAGGAAATTGGAGGTCAGGTGCAGGAAGGAACCTACAAACCTGTAGCTTCAAAAAAGCACTCGCATACGGGAAGTAAGGATAATCTTGGCCTTACCGAAATATTACGAAAGAAAGTGGCAGCAAAAAGGCCATGAAAACATCATTTTTGAGAATAGAATAAAACCCGGAATGCAAAAAACCTCTCATGTTGGCTAAAACCTTTGGTTAATGAGAGGTTTAAAAAAGAAAAAGTAAAAAGAACAAGCTAAATAATTGTCATTTGTCCGAGGCTTACATTTTCATCATTAATGATCTGGTTGTCGGGGTCTGAAATATTCAATTCAATAAATTCACCGACTTTTTTAGTGCCATACTCGCTGGATTTATTGATGTCTGGCGTACAGATATTGTGATTGATACTAACTTCCACAGCTTTTCGTACGGCTTCTGCTTCTTCAGTTAAATTAAAGTGATCCAAAAGCATCGCTGTGGAAAGAATTGAAGCTACTGGATTAGCAATTCCCTTTCCGGTAGCTTGCGGATAAGATCCGTGGATAGGTTCAAACATGGCGTTTTCAGCACCTACAGAAGCCGAAGCCAGTAATCCTATACTTCCGCCAATAACACTGGCTTCATCAGAAAGAATGTCTCCAAACATATTTTCGGTTAATATCACATCAAATTGAGTTGGATTCAGAATCATTTGCATGGCGGCATTATCAATAAAAAGGAAATCCAACGCCACATCTTTATATTTTTCAGATAAACTGGTCACTGTTTTTCTCCAAAGGCGGGAAGTTTCCAGGACATTAGCTTTGTCTACAAGTGTGAGTTTTTTTCTCCTTTTTTGAGCAGCTTTAAAAGCAAGATGTGCAATTCTTTCAATCTCTTCGACAGAATAAGTACAAACATCTGTAGCACTTTTTCCATCCTCTGCGGTGTACTTATCTCCAAAGTAAATTCCGCCGGTCAATTCCCGATAGATCTCAATGTTTGCTCCTGCAATTCTTTCGGGACGCAAAGGGGATTGATCCAGAAGTTTCTGATAGGTTTTTACAGGGCGAATGTTGGCAAACAGTCCCAGTTCTTTCCTTAGCCTAAGCAGACCTTGCTCTGGCCTTACCTTCGCTTCCGGATCATTATCATATTTAGGATCTCCAATTGCACCAAATAATACGGCGTCAGAATTTTTACATAATTGCAAGGTGCCTTCGGGAAGGGGAGAATCCAGTAACTCTATGGCAGCGGCACCCACTACTGCTTCCTCAAAAGTGAATTCGTGGTCGAATCTTTCAGCTACCGCTTTTAATACTTTTACTGACTGCTGTGTGATTTCCGGACCTATTCCATCACCCGGCAATACTGCTATTTTCAACTTCATAATTGAATTTTTTTTCTTCGTAATTTTTAATAGAGTCTAACTTGCTCACCAGGTAATCAATATCATCAAAGCCATTGATGAGACAGGTTTTCTTATATGAGTCAATGTCAAATTTCTCAGTTTCTCCTGTACCCGAAATTACTATTTTCTGATTTTCAAGGTCTACTTTAATTTCTTCGGAAGGATTTTCTGTAATCGCCGCGAATAATTTTTTTAAAAAGTCTGAGCTTACCTGTACCGGAAGTAAACCGTTATTTAGTGCATTTCCTTTAAATATATCGGCAAAGTAACTGGAAACGACGACCTTGAAGCCATAGGCCTTTAAAGCCCATGCAGCATGTTCACGACTGGAACCACAACCAAAATTATCGCCGGCAATTAGGATACTTCCGTTATAGGTTGGATCATTTAAACTGAAATCTTCGTTTAGATTTCCGGCTTTATCAAATCTCCAGTCACGGAAAAGATTTTCTCCAAATCCGGCTTTATCTGTGGCCTTTAAGAAACGCGCAGGAATGATCTGGTCGGTGTCAATATTTTCGATCTCCAAAGGAACTGCAGTATCTGTTAGTGTGATAAACTTTTCCATTAGTTAAGGCTTTCGGTGTAATTGATTAATTTTCCTGCAATGGCGGTTGCTGCAGCTGTTAACGGACTTGCCAAAATGGTTCTTGAGCCCTGTCCCTGTCTTCCTTCAAAATTCCTGTTACTGGTGGAAACACAATATTCACCTTCCGGGATTTTATCGTCATTCATTGCCAGGCAGGCAGAACATCCCGGCTGACGTAACACGAATCCTGCTTCTTCAAAAACAGTTTGCAGACCTTCGGCTTTGATTTGCTCTGCCACCTGTCTTGAACCGGGGACAATAAGGGCGTTTACATTGTCGGCTTTTCTTTTTCCTTTTATATATGAAGCCGCCATCCTGAAATCTTCAATCCGCGAATTGGTACAACTGCCAATAAAGATGTAATTAATTGGTTTTTCCAGCAACGATTCCCCTGGTTTGAAGCCCATATACGCCAATGCTTTTGAATCACTTTTTCCTGCTTCTACAGGAATAGCTCCGGAAATCTTAATTCCCATTCCGGGGTTTGTTCCGTAAGTGATCATTGGTTCTATATCTTCAGCATCAAAAGAATACTCCTGATCAAATTTGGCATCAGCATCTGTTTTTAATGTTTCCCAATAGGTTTTCAGTTGCTCAAATTCTTCCCCTTTGGGAGCAAATTCGCGGTCTTTTACATATTCGAAAGTAGTTTCATCAGGAGCGATTAATCCGCCTCTGGCGCCCATTTCAATACTCATATTGCAGACGGTCATCCTGCCTTCCATAGACATTTCTTCAAACACATTTCCTGCATATTCACAGAAGTATCCGGTTCCGGAATTGGTGCCGAGCTTACTTATTATATACAGGATCACATCTTTTGGAAGGACTCCTTTCCTGAGCTTTCCATGGACATTCACCCTAAGCTTTTTCGGCTTTTCAACCAATAGGCATTGGCTGGCAAAAACCTGAGCGACCTGACTCGTCCCTATTCCAAACGCGATGGTTCCGAAAGCGCCGTGGGTAGAAGTGTGGCTGTCGCCACAAACCATAGTCATTCCGGGTTGGGTAATTCCTAATTCAGGAGCCATTACATGAACGATACCGTTGTAAGGATGTCCAAGTCCGTAGAGGGTAATGTTGTTTTCTTCACAGTTTTGGGACAGTTCCTGTAACTGGTGCCGGGACAATAGATCCTTCACCGGCAGGTGCTGGTTTTCTGTGGGTGTATTGTGATCTGCAGTGGCTATAATTTTTTCCGGCCGAAAAACGGGTACTTTTCTCTCTTTTAATTCATTAAAAGCCTGCGGACTCGTCACTTCATGTATAAGATGTTTGTCGATATACAAGATGTCCGGTCCGTTGGGGATGGATTCTACCACATGAGCATCCCATATCTTATCAAATAATGTTTTTTTCATTAGGCAATTGCTCTGTTTTTCCTTGACAGTTCCATGATCTCATGAATGTCATTATCAACAACTTCTTTTCTTACATCGGCATAATTCAGGAATTCTGAATAAACCGAATCCAACTGAATTTTTGTTAATTCATATCCCATTTTCTTAGCTCTGTATGCCAATGCAGCACGGCCACTACGGGCGGTTAATACAATAGCAGATTCTGTTACACCAACATCAGCCGGGTCTATGATTTCATAGGTTTCCCTGTTCTTGATCACTCCATCCTGGTGAATTCCAGAGCTGTGGGCAAAGGCATTTGCTCCCACAATTGCTTTATTCGGCTGCACAAGCATGCCCATTTCCTGGGAAACCATTCTACTGGTATCATAAAGAAATTTAGGATTAATGTTTGTCATTAAGTTCAAAGTTGGATGTTGTCTCAGGATCATTACGACCTCTTCCAAAGAAGTATTTCCGGCGCGTTCGCCAATCCCGTTGATCGTGCATTCAATTTGGCGGGCACCATTGGAAATTCCGGCGATGGCATTGGCAGTAGCCATGCCTAAATCGTTATGGCAATGGCAGGAAATTCTCACCTTATGAATTCCGGGGACATTTTCTTTAAGATATTTTATCTTCTTGCCATATTCCTCGGGAAGACAATATCCTGTAGTATCTGGTATATTGATGACCGTAGCACCAGCTTTTATGGCAGCGGTACAAACCTTAGCCAAAAACTCATTTTCTGTACGACCGGCATCTTCAGCATAAAATTCAACATCTTCAACAAACTTTTTAGCGTAGGAAACTGCTTCAATCGCACGGTCAATTATTCCTGCACGGGTAGAGTTGAATTTATATTTAATATGAGAGTCCGAAGTTCCTATTCCTGTATGAATGCGCGGTTTTTTAGCATATTTCAGCGCTTCTGCCGCAACTTCAATATCTTTTTTAACGGCACGGGTGAGTCCGCAAACTGCTGCATTTTTTGCCAATTTTGAGATCTCAGTGACAGATTTAAAGTCTCCGGGACTTGAAACGGGAAATCCGGCTTCGATAACGTCTACACCCATTTCATCCAGGCGCGCAGCGATTTTCAGCTTTTGGTTTGTATTCAATTTGCAGCCAGGAACCTGTTCACCATCACGTAATGTTGTGTCAAAAATTTCTACCTTTTCTGTGCTCATAAGAGAATTTTTTTACTTTATCTTTAACTAATGTATAGGTTTCAATCTCCTGAAGGATAAAATTGAGAATGGTCATTACGATAATTGACAGGAGTTTTATTAAGTGTAAACAATTGAAAAACAATAAGTTAAAATATTTTATTTTACAATGACCAACGAATCAACCGACAACCTTTTTTCTTTAATCCAGTCCTTATCTCCTTCAGAAAAAAGGCAATTTTCACTATACGTTGGAAGAATTGGAGTGAATACAGATAGTAAATTCTTGAATTTATTCAAGGTAATTTCCAGGCTCAAAAAATATGATGAGCAGCAAATTCTGAAGAATACTAAAATTAGTAAACGACAACTATCTAATGTAAAGGCCCATTTATACAAACAAATTTTAATTAGTCTGCGGCTGAACCCTTCACACCAGAATGTTTCGGTTCATATAAGGGAGCAATTGGATTTTGCAGTTATCCTATATCGTAAAGGTTTATATAAGCAAAGTCTTAAACTTCTTGATAAAGTGAAATCGACGGCATTGTACTATGAAGAAAAAAATGTCGCTTATGAAATCCTGGACTGGGAGAAGATCATAGAATCACAATATATCACCCGAAGCATTGAAAACCGCGCAGAGATTCTTATCAAGGAAACTGAAGAATTAAGCCGGCTAAACCTCATTGCCAGTAAACTTTCAAATCTTTCGCTTCATCTCTATGGAATTTTTTTAAAAATGGGTTATGCCCGGACGGAAGCCGAAGCAAAGAAAATAAAAGAAGATTTTCAAAAAGGCCTTCCGGAATATGATTTTAGGGAATTAGGTTTTCGGGAAAAGTTATGGCTTTATAAGGCTTCTTTGTGGTACAGTTTCATATCGCAGGATTTTCTTTCCTGTTACCGTTATTCTTCTAAGTGGAATGAGCTCTTTAATGAGTATCCACATTTAATCTCTGTACACCCGGTTTCTTATCTAAAGGGAAACCATTACTTGCTGGAATCTTTATTTTATTTGGGTCATACTGCTTTGTTTGAAAAGGTGCTAGTAAATCTGGACAACAACCTAAAGGATCCAAAGATCCCTGATGACGATAATATTGCCGCCCTTGCTTTTTTATACCTCTATTCAAATAAACTGAATTTGAGGTTTATGAAAGGGGATTTTTCCAATGGGGAACCACTTGTGGAAAAAATTGAAAAGAAGATAAAGAAATTCCGAAGCAGGATAGACGAGCATCACATTATGATCTTTTATTACAAAATCGCGTGTTTATATTTTGGTGATGGGGACAATAAGAAATGCATAGTTTATTTAAAAAAGATCATCAACAATAAGTCTTTGGAAATGCGGGAAGACCTCATGTGCTTCGCCAGAATTCTAAACCTGGTAGCACATTATGAAGCCGGAATGGATTATCATTTGGAAAGTTTAATAAAATCTACCTATAAGTTCCTCATTAAGATGAACGATCTTCATGAGGTTCAGAAAGAGATGATAAGGTTTCTTAGGAATTTACCCGATGTTTCTCCACTTGAGATCAAACAGGAATTTAAGAATCTACACCAAAGATTAAAGCAATATGAAGATCATCCTTTTGAGCGAAGAGCTTTTCTATACCTAGACATTCTTTCCTGGCTGGAAAGCAAGATAGACAACAAACCCGTTGCCGAAATTATCCAGAAAAGGATTAATGGACTGATCGTTAAGTAACACAAGCATCCCAAAGTGGATCTTTTGGTGGGGGAGCGACAATGTTTATCATCTCTTTTTTCACTGGATGCATAAAAGACAATTTTCTTGCGTGAAGGTGAATGCTCCCATCTTTATTGCTGCGGTCAAAACCATATTTAAGATCTCCTTTTATGGGAGAACCTATGGACGATAGCTGACTTCTTATTTGGTGATGTCTTCCTGTGTGAAGATCTATTTCCAGTAAGTAATATTTATTGAGCTTTTGTAATAAATGATAGTCCAAAATGGCCTTTTTGGAATCCGGGACTTCTTTGATGTGGGCGTAAGATTTATTTTGTTTGGGGTTGCGCTTCATGAAATGTACCAGTGTTCCTTCTGAATGTGGCGGCGCGTTCTTCACAATTGCCCAATAGGTCTTTTTGGCATCTTTTTCTTTAAAAAGCTTGTTAAGACGTGGAAGTGCCTTGGAGGTTTTTGCAAAAAGAATAATTCCGCTGGTGGGGCGATCGAGCCGGTGAACCACCCCCAGATAAACATTTCCCGGTTTGTTGTATTTAATTTTCAGATACTCTTTTACAACCTCACTAAGCGGAAGATCTCCTGTTTTATCACCCTGAACAATATCACCGGGACGCTTGTTTACAACGATTAAATGATTATCCTCATGAAGGACCTGAAGATTCTGCGGAGTGGAAATTATTTTACTTGTCAAAAAGAGGATATTTTAATGGGTTTTTAAAGCGTCATTTAAGAAGACATCCTTTTTAAGAGTTCTTTCCACGGAAGCAATAGCATTCTCCAGGATCCAAAGGTCTTCTTTAGCTATTAAAGATATATTTACTTTTAGCTGAGAGTAAGGTGCCAAAAAAGTTATTTCATCGGCAAATTTTTGAACACAGGTTACCTCATTAAAATCGATTTTCTTGTTTTTCTGAAAAATGATGTTCAGTATCAGCTCATCGTTGCTAACCTCTAAATATTGTTCTTTTCTTTTATAAAAATACTGGATAAGATTTAGAATTCCCACGGCTGAAAAACCATAACTTATGAAAGGGTTCTGAAATAAAAAGCCCAGGCAACCTAATACGAAAAAACATGCTCCTAATAGAAAATCTGTTCTCAAATGCCTTTTTGAATACCTAACTTTCATATTTCTGCAAATTTTTTCTTTTAACTGAAGGAATCAGCCTTATGGCTATTAAAGTTAAAATAATTCCGAAGATAAATAAGCTCCAGTACATAATTCCAAAGTTGAGCCAGTTGAGCCAATCGGCATACAAATCGGCGTAAATAAACAGCATCAATCCGAAAGCGTTGTAAAGAAAATGTAGCAGAATGGAATAGAAAATTCTTCCGGTTTTTAGAAAGATTATTCCGCTGATGATGCCAAAGAGAAAGGCAGGAATTAAGTTCAATGGTGTCTCCCAGTGAATGAGGGAGAACAGGAGAGATGACGTTAACAGCGCAGTCAAAAAGACGTTTTTCTCTAGTAATTTTTTCAGTAAAAATTTCCTGAAAAACATTTCTTCCAGAACCGGTGCGAGTATTAGAGCTGTAAAACTGGTATAAATTTTATAAATGCTGAACCCGCTAAAGCTGAAATTAGCAGGTGTTTTCGTAAAGAGCCTGTCAAGATCGGCGAATGGTCGGTTTATAAATTCTGTCCCCAGGATTATTAGGAAAAGAAACAGAATGATGAACAAATCGATCTTTTTTGGCAGGGAAAGATATTTCTCTCTATGAGGTTTCCAGAAGAAATAAAAAATTGTGGAATAAGCAACTATTCGGGCAGTAACTAATGCTGTTCCCAGCACATGTCCACCATTTTCCGAACTAATTTGAGTGTCAAATAAAACGTAAAATAGCAATTGAATACCCATTTCGAGAAGAACAAGCAAAATGGTCAAGAGTATAGCCTTTGCTATTTTCATCATTCCGTTTAAAGAGATTACATTTTCCAGAAGTTAATGTGGAATAAAGACTTTAGGCCGCCTAACTTTTAACTTTGTACTTCTAACCTCACACTTCTAACCTCGTACTTCTAACCTCGTACTTCTAACCTCACACTTCTAATATTGTTCTTCATCATTTGGAAAATCCCTGCTTTTCACATCGTCACGGTAATTTTCGAATGCTTTGGTCATTTCCTTATGAAGATCTGCGTAGCGTCTAAGGAATCGTGGGTGAAATTCATGCGTCATTCCCAGCATGTCATGAACTACTAAAACCTGTCCGTCAACGCCATTTCCGGCGCCAATTCCTATAACCGGAATCGTAAGGCTTTCGGCCACTTCTTTTGCTAGTTTTGCAGGAACCTTTTCAAGGACCAGGGCAAAACAACCGGCTTTTTCGAGCATAAGAGCATCGTTCTTCAGCTTCTCAGCTTCGGCTTCTTCTTTAGCGCGAACGGTATATGTTCCGAATTTATAAATGGACTGTGGAGTAAGTCCAAGGTGTCCCATAACGGGAATTCCGGCGTGGAGAATCCTCTTAACCGAATCTTTAATTTCCTTTCCGCCTTCCAGTTTTACTGCATGCCCGCCACTTTCTTTCATAATTCGGATCGCCGAACGCAAAGCTTCTTTTGGATCACTTTGATAACTTCCAAAAGGAAGGTCAACCACCACCAGGGCCCGCTGTACAGCTCTAATAACGCTGGCTGCATGATAGATCATCTGGTCAAGGGTAATAGGCAGGGTGGTTTCATGTCCCGCCATGACATTACTGGCAGAATCACCCACCAGGATCACGTCAATGCCTGCACCATCCACTATTTTTGCCATGGTAAAGTCATAGGATGTAAGCATGGAGATCTTTTCTCCATTTGACTTCATTTCCACAAGAGATTTTGTGGTGATGCGTTTATATTCCTTCTTTGCGACTGACATTCGGTGTGGTTTAAATTTCAGGTAAAAGTACTAAATTAGCTTTCTACATTCAAACAAAAGGATATGAAGAAGCTTGTGGTTACCATATTTATTGCTGTTTTTGGCTTTTCTGCTTTTGCTCAGGAAGTTTCAGGGGAAGAAAAAGTAAAAGAGGTCGTAAATACCTTTTTTGAAGGTTTTCATGGCAGAGATTCCCTGGTGATGAAATCTGTTGTAAATGATGGCGTTCTAATGCAATCTATTGGAAAAAATCCACAAGGCGAAGCGGTGTTGCAGACACAGGATTTTTCAAAATTTCTGAAGTCCATCGTTTCAATTCCGGCAACGACAAACTTCAAAGAGCAATTACATTCATATGATATAGAGATCGAGGGAGATATGGCAAAAGCCTGGACACCATATTCGTTATTTGTAAATGAAGTACTACAGCATTGCGGTGTGAATTATTTTCAGCTTTATAATATGAACGGAGAATGGAAAATCATCTATCTCGTGGATACCAGGAAGAAAGAAGGATGTGATGAACGGAAGCTGAAATAGCGGTCATCCCGTCCTGACCACCCCGTCCGCTGCGCGGACACCCCTCCTTGAAAAAAGGAGGGGAATAAAATGCAGACCAAATATCGGTTTAATCAATTCCCCTCCTCAGGAGGAGGGGTGCCCAGAGGGCGGGGTGGTTTAGCAATCACTCAAACTAACCCTTACCGCCAGTCCTCCTTCTGAAGTTTCCTTGTACTTCGAATTCATATCTTTTGCGGTTTCCCACATGGTTTCAATCACCTTGTCTAAGGGCACTTTGGCGTGTGAAGCGTCGCTGTCAAGGGCAAGTTCGGCGGCATTAATAGCTTTAATGGCACCCATGGAGTTTCTTTCAATACACGGAATTTGCACGAGCCCCGCGATAGGATCACACGTAAGTCCAAGATGATGTTCCATAGCAATTTCGCTGGCCATCATTACTTGTGCGGGAGTTCCACCCATAACTTCAGTGAGGGCACCTGCCGCCATGGACGAAGAGACGCCAATTTCTGCCTGGCAGCCTCCCATAGCTGCCGAAATGGTGGCTCCTTTTTTAAACAGACTGCCAATTTCACCGGCTACCAGTAGGAACTGTTTTATTTTATCAAAGTCGGCCTCGTGGTTTTCTATGGTAAGATAGTACATGAGCACAGCGGGGATCACTCCGGCGCTACCATTGGTTGGAGCCGTTACTACCCGACCTAAAGAAGCATTGACTTCATTTACAGCTAATGCAAAGCAACTTACCCATTTTAGAATGGAACGAAATTTCACTTCGGTTTTTCGAATAGCTTCGATCCATTCTTCCGGAGAATGGTACTCCAGGTCTCCAATTAATTTTTGATGAGAATCATAAGCTCTTCGTCTTACATTGAGCCCGCCGGGAAGCTTTCCTTCCGTATGACAGCCAATGTACATGGATTCCAACATGACATTCCATACAGCTTTGAGCCCCCTGTCAATTTCTTCTTCGCTTCGAAGAGATTTCTCATTTTCGTAGACGATCTCAGAAATTTTCTTGTTTTCCTGTTTGCAGAAAGCTGCCAGATCTGTCCCTTTTGTAATGGGAAAAGGAAATTCAGCAAACTTGGCCATCTTTTTCTTTGCCTGGCTGCGTTCCTCTTTTACGACAAACCCACCACCAATGGAATAAAATGTAGAAAACGTTTTCTTTCCGGAGGTAAGAAAAGCGGTAAATTTCATTCCGTTAGGGTGAAATGGCAGAAATTTCTTATTAAAGATAACATCCTGATCCATGTCGAAATCGATCATGCGTTCCCCATTTAGATTAAGACGTTTAAAGGTTTTGATGTTATTGATTTCAGGATCAATATTTTCAACAGGAACGGTAACAGGGTCGTAGCCCAGTAATCCAAGAATAGAAGCAAGATCTGTCGCGTGGCCTTTTCCGGTAAGCGATAAAGAACCATAAAGGTCAATTCTAATTTTTTGAACTTCATCAAATCTTTGGGATTTTTTAAGTTCCTGGATCCATCTTTCTCCTGCTCTCCAGGGGCCCAGAGTGTGTGAACTGGAAGGGCCAACTCCAATTTTAAGCATATCAAAAACGCTTATACTTTCCATACCTGCAATTTAGGCTGCAAAAGTAATAATCCTGAAGGAAGATAAAGAGGAAAAAGGAAGGAAAGCGTGGCCTGTTTCCGGAAACTTCTTCTGAAAAAAAGCTTCTGAAATGCTATTTCTGACATCCTGTCATAAAATTCCTGCTGGCATAATGATTGACTTTTAGTGAATGTTGAAAAAAATTAGTGAACAATAAATAACAACCTATAGAATTATGAGTAAGATTATTGGAATCGACTTAGGGACTACCAACTCGTGCGTTGCCGTAATGGAGGGGAACGAACCAACGGTAATTCCCAATGCCGAAGGAAAAAGAACTACCCCTTCTGTAATTGCTTTTGTAGAAGGTGGCGAAATAAAAGTAGGAGACCCGGCGAAACGCCAGGCGGTAACTAACCCGCAAAAAACCATTTCTTCTATTAAAAGATTTATGGGGAACAAATATTCTGAATCTTCAAAAGAGGCAGGAAGAGTTCCTTATAAAGTGGTGAAAGGTGATAATGATACGCCTCGTGTAGAAGTAGACGGAAGAAAATACACTCCACAGGAACTTTCAGCAATGATTCTTCAGAAAATGAAGAAAACTGCTGAAGATTATCTTGGACAGGATGTAACCGAAGCTGTAATAACAGTTCCTGCATACTTTAATGACTCTCAACGCCAGGCTACAAAAGAAGCCGGTGAGATCTCAGGTCTTAAAGTAAGACGTATCATTAACGAACCAACCGCAGCTGCTTTAGCATACGGTTTGGATAAAAAATCCCAGGACCAGAAGATCGCGGTATATGACCTTGGTGGTGGTACCTTCGATATCTCTATCCTTGAATTAGGAGATGGTGTATTTGAAGTACTTTCTACAAATGGTGATACGCACCTTGGTGGTGATGATTTTGATGAGGTGATCATCGACTGGCTTGCAGATACTTTCCAGAAAGCCGAAGACATTGACCTTAGAAAAGATCCTATGGCACTTCAGCGTTTGAAAGAAGCTGCTGAAAAAGCTAAAATTGAGCTTTCTTCGTCTTCTCAAACTGAAATCAACCTGCCTTACGTGACTGCAACTGCAAGTGGTCCAAAACACCTTGTAGAGACGTTGACAAGATCTAAATTTGAACAACTTGCCGATTCATTGGTAAAACGTTCTATGGATCCTGTACAAAAAGCGCTTAGCGATGCAGGTCTTTCAAAAAGTGATATTGACGAGGTAATTCTTGTGGGTGGTTCGACACGTATTCCTAAGATTCAGCAGGAAGTAGAAAGCTTCTTCGGAAAAAAACCTTCTAAAGGTGTAAACCCAGATGAGGTAGTAGCGATTGGTGCTGCGATCCAGGGTGGTGTATTGACAGGAGACGTAAAAGATGTATTGCTTCTTGATGTTACTCCGCTTTCATTAGGTATTGAAACAATGGGAGGAGTGAACACAAAACTGATAGAATCAAATACTACGATCCCAACTAAGAAATCACAGACGTTCTCTACCGCGGCCGATAATCAGCCATCTGTGGAGATCCACGTGTTGCAGGGTGAGCGTCCAATGGCAGCCGATAACAAAACAATTGGTAGATTCCACTTAGACGGAATTCCACCTGCGCCAAGAGGAACACCTCAAATTGAAGTAACCTTTGATATTGATGCCAACGGTATCATCAAGGTAAGCGCAACAGATAAAGCCACCGGTAAATCTCAGGATATTCGTATTGAAGCCTCTTCAGGACTTACTGAAGAAGAAATTGAAAAGATGAAGAGAGAAGCCGAAGCAAACGCTGAGTCTGATAAGAAAGCCAAAGAAAAAGTAGATAAGCTTAACGAAGCTGATGCTATGATCTTCCAGACTGAAAAGCAGCTGAAAGAATTTGGTGATAAACTTTCTGATGAGAAGAAAAAGCCAATTGAAGAGGCTTTGGAAGAACTGAAGAAAGCTTACGAAACTAAAGAAGTTGAAACAATTCAGCCAGCGTTAGACAAGATCAATGAAGCCTGGAAAACAGCTTCTGAAGAAATGTACAAAGCACAAGCCGAAGCCCAGGGAGGACAGGCCGGAGGACCACAACAAGGTGCTACGGGAGCCCAGGGAGGCGAACCAGCAGGCGACTCTAAGCAAGGTGACGACGTGGAAGACGTAGATTTTGAAGAGGTGAAGTAAGCAGTACGTTGTTTTTGCTTAAAGCAACACCTTAAGTATCGTTTATCCCGACCTAAGTTGGGGTTCTGAAAAATTGAAGCGCAATCGGAATTTTCCGGTTGCGCTTTTCTTATTTTAGATGTTCCAAAAAGTCTTAAAAAAATAACTTTTTTCAAAATAATCTCATTTTCACGCAACTATTAGATGAATTTGACTCATATAAGTAGAAGGTAATAAGAAAAGCTTTCCAAATTTTATTTGTTGTATCTAAAAATCAAATCTTATGAAAAAAGTATTAGTTATTGTTTTGTTGGCAATTTTGTTTTCCTGTTCAAAAGATGATGATGAAATGAAGGATTTTAATGTTAATGTTTCACAGTTCAACGAAATTGAGGACGAGGAAATTAATTATGTTGCAGATTTACAACAAGAAGTGAGCTTCCTGGCAATGGCAATTAAAACAGAAAGCAATGAATTCTTATTTTTTCAAAAATATGGTTCTTGTGCTGCGCAGCAGGTAGAAGACTGTTTTGATCTGGATAATCTGGATCCTGAATCTGGTTTTTCTGCTTGTAAAGGATTTTATGGCAATAATTGCTATGACTTCCTGGTTGCAGTACGAGATGGTCAAACCGAAGTAATTAATGATATAGCAGAATTTAGGGATCTTGTTGGTGATATTGATAAATTAGGAGAAGCTATTTTTGTTCTGAATTCCCAGAGTTATCATGTAGGAGTTGGTAATATAGAAACAGGGGCATACAGAAAGGTAAATGATGGTCATGAATTTATTGCGACAAAAATTATTTCAGATTGTCTCCCTATTATAATACATAGATATCATTTGAAAGTGACACACAAGGGAGAAATTAAAATTCTTGGAGAAGAAGAATCTTATCGCAGTGAGAATAGCTGTATCTAAAAAGATGATGTGTTTAGTTATTCTCATATTTCGACAGCCGCTCCTTTACTTTTTGCAGGTTTTCTGCTTTTATAGGTTCCAGATGTTTTCTGCAGTACCCGGTATGATAGGTGTGCTTTGAAATAAAATCGATTTGAATTTGATCCCATTTTCTTTGAGTTAAATCTGGCTGTAAATGCTTTAATTCCTGAAAAAGATTACAGCTGAACTCTTCAAAATTTTTTGTTCCCAGGTATTGGAGATCTGCATCGGCCACTATTTTTTCAAGCTGCGTTTTTGGCTGTTGAGGAATGTGCGTGGCCATAATCATTCCGCAGATCTTTTGAATTTCTGTCTCATCAAAATTTTGATCTTTTAATTCGCGTGTCGCAATTTCGCAGCTAAGCCTTTCGTGATCTTCCCGCTGAATTAAAAATCCGGAGTCATGATAAAGCGCTGCAAATTTTGTGAGTAAAATGTCATTTTTGGATATCTTTTCTTTTAAACCTATAAATTCTGCACGCTCTATTACATATGTCGTGTGATTTGAATTGTGGTATGTAAGCCAACCGGGCAGGGCGATATCAAGTTGTTTTAAAAGCTGGTTAGAAATATGCTTAAAATCTGCCATTAATGAACCTGGTTGTTATGTTTTCCAATCCCCCCTTTTACCTCCTTGATCCTTTGTACGTAGAAGAAAGCTTCAGGATCCATTTCCTGAATTCGCTGTTTTATCCTGTGAATTTCAATTCGCGTTACAATGGTCATCACAATATCGCAGTCATGGCTTTCGTGGAAACTTTCAGGTAAATAACCTCTTTCGCCTTTGTAGACGGTAATTGCTTTTCCGAAGTCATTTACGATAATTGATTTTATCTCTCCACAATCTTTTGAAATTATGGAAAGCGCTGTAAATTCTTCAAAGCCATCTACTACATAATCTGAAGTTTTCATGGCAGTGTAATAGACCAGGATGGAATACATCGCGGTTTCTACCCCAAATTCAAAGGCAGCTCCAATAAAAAGCAGTGTATTAAAACACATGATGATCTCACTGGTAGAAAATCCTATCTTTTTATTGGTGTAGTGCGCAATGATCTCGAGCCCGTCAATAACACCGCCTCCCCGAATGACCAGGCCAATTCCCAGTCCAATCAAGAATCCGCCGAAAACAGCGATAAGAACCTTGTCATTGGTCACTTCTGGAATTGCAATAAAATTCATCAGAATGGCAAGAAGAACAATGGCTAAAAAAGCATTTATGCTAAAGGTTTTACCAATTTTTCTATAGCCCAGGTACAAAAACGGAAGGTTGAAGATGATAAGTGAAGCGCTAAACGGGATATGAAAAACTTCTTCTAGTAAAATGGAAATTCCGGTAACTCCGCCGTCGAGAAAATGATTGGGAATCATGAAGCCCTGAAGTGCAACAAGGGCAGAGATAACACCGAGAAAGGTATATATTATAGATGATAGTGAAAAAATTGATGTCCAGTTAACTTTTTGGGAACCGCTCATAAGTGACTGCTTTAATGAATTTAAATCTTGACTAACTAATTACCTCGTAAACCACTACCGGGTTCTTCTTATTTTTCATTTCTATAGAACCCACTTTCCTGCAGCTAAAAGATTCTTTGATACGTTCATAATTTTCTTCAGAAATGAGGATTTGATTTGTATCTGCGGCAGATTGCAGCCTGGCGCCAACATTTACCACGTCCCCAATTACTGTATAATCAAGGCGTCGAAGCGTACAGGAGCCAATATTTCCCGAAACCATTTCCCCGCTGTTTATGCCTATAGAAATCTTGGGTTTAAAACCTTCTTTTGAGCGGGCAGGCAATTCCTGTATCCTGTTTTTAATGGCAAGACAGGCATCTATTGCACGGTCGAGGTGGTAGGAGCCTTTAAAGACAGCCATGACACAGTCTCCCATGAATTTATCTACAATTCCTTTTTGATTGATGATCTCCTTGACCATTACGTCGAAATAGTCATTCAAAAGATTCACCACAACATCTGGCGTGTTGTTTTCACTAATTTTCGTAAATCCTACGATGTCAATAAAAGCTACGGAAGCATCGACTGTTTCATTGTCAAAAATGGCCATTTCCACCTCCTTTTTCCCCATAAAATTAAGGACGGTTTCATCTACATACATGCGCAAAATGTCATTTTCTTTTAGTGCCTGCAGGGTTTGTTTAATTTGTTGTACATGTGCAATTGTTTTGTCAATGGTAATTTCAAGGTCCTTAAAATCTACAGGTTTTGTGATGAAGTCAAAGGCGCCCCGGTTCATGGCGATCCTTATGTTTTCCATGTCGCCGTAAGCTGAGACGATGACCGACTTTAAAAGGGAATTGTGTTCGCTAATTTTCGTTAGCAGCGTGAGACCATCCATTTCGGGCATGTTGATATCGCTTAGAACAAGTTCAATATCCCGGTGCTGCTCAAGCTGTTCCAGGGCTTCATTCCCATTGAGGGCAAAAACAAATTCATATTCATTTTGCCTTATCTTTTGCCGGAACTTCTGCTTGATCAATATTTCAAGATCAGATTCATCATCAACCACTAATATTTTTGACATACAATTCGATTTTAATTCACCATATTTTCTCTAATTTCCCTCTTTAAGGAAATGAAATCTATAGGTTTTGTGAAAAACTCTTTTGCTCCCGAAGAGATGGCTTTGTCATGATTTTCAGCATCTCCGTAAGCAGAGATCATACTTACTTTTATTTCTGGAAACCTGCTTTTGATATTCTGAAGTAACTCCAGGCCGGTCATTCCCGGCATATTAATGTCTGAAAACACATATACCACCTCTGGCGGATTTGATGCCTCCAGCATGTCCAGCGCTTCTTTGCCAGAAAAAGCAAAGATCAGCTCAAGATTCTCGTTCCTGATTTCTTTTCTGAATTTTTGACGAAATAGCATCTCCACATCTCTCTCGTCATCTACAATTAGTATTTTCATCTCTATATTTTTTCTATTCTCCTCTTGATATTCTTCTGAAGAGCTGGTATGTTATCTCTTAAAAGCCGGTTTATTCTGCCATTTTTCAAAGTTCTTGCGGACTTTCGGGATCTAAGGCAATAAGGAACCTGGTGAATTTTCCTTCTTCAGATTCTATTTTCATAGTGCCGCCATGTTCTTTAATGATATCCTGTGAAATACTTAAACCCAAGCCGGTTCCTTCAGATCCTTTTTTGGTGGTAAAAAAAGGCAACATGATTTTCTCTCTCACTTCTTCTGAAATTCCCGGCCCATTGTCTTCTATTTCTAAAAGAACTTTTTCATGATGTTTTTTAGTTCTAACGGTGAGCCTTGGAATGTAATTTTTATCATTTAATTTTTCCTGTTTGTCGCGCATGGCATCAAATGCGTTTTTACACAGGTTGAGGATGACACGACTAAAATTTTCCGGGTTTAGTTGCAGGCTTTTCAGGTTCTCATCTGTCTCGATGTTTATTTCAACATTAATGGGATGTTTATTGGCACGCATGCCATGAAAGGAAAGGTTCACGTATTCTCTAAGAAGTGCATTAAGATCTGTTTCCTCCATTTTGCCGCTTCCGCCGCGGCTGTGAAGCAACATAGACTTGACAATGCCATCGGCACGTTTCCCGTGGTTGGAAATCTTTTCAAGATTGCCTTTTACATCATCGAGTAACTCCCGAATCTCTGTAGTTACTTCAGAGTTTTCCAGTTTCTGAATATTTTCGCCAATTTCATCCAGAAACTCAGAACTTAATTCTGAAAAATTATTGATAAAATTCAACGGATTCTTAATTTCATGAGCAATACCGGCAGTAAGTTGCCCAAGACTTGCCAGTTTTTCCTGGCGCACCAGCTGGTCTTGATTTGCTTTTAAAAGCTGCTTGGCTTCTTTTAATTCGGCCGTCTTCTGCTGAATTAGTTTCTCCAGGTTTTCTATCTCTTTATTCGGCTTATTTTTCTTTTTGCTGAATGATTTAGAAGGAGAGGAGAGGTGTAGGTGATTTACCCGCCATCCTTCTTCATATTTGAAAAATACTAGGGAAATGCGAAAATCCATTGTTCTTGTCACTCCGTTAAGGATTGACAGAAATTGAAATTCATCAACATATACAGCAGCGTTTCCATGTGGGGAATGAGATCTAAACACAGGAGTGCAGTCCATTGACATTTTCACGCCAGAACTAAGTGCCTTCTTTCTCTGTCTCTCCAATAATCTCCTGAAATCCTGATAACCATTACCTTTTTCATCTTTTCCCGTGCCATAGCCCATTAAATTGGGAGAGAATATCTTATAGAAAGAACTTCTGGACTGTAGATTCTCTATAGAAAGGTCTGTTATTAGCTTTATAGCTGCTCTGTATACATATTCCAGATTATCTACACTTGCGGTTTTCATTTCTCATTCATTTTTAACTAAGTAAAAACCAGAAAAGAATTGGTTTATTAAAATGCTCTTTTTGAAGCTGCTGTTAAAAGTGTACTATTGGAGGGGCATACCCGTTAATTAACCGTTTGGTTCTATAAGGCATTTTGTTTTTTTATGGTAGAGGGCAGTTGCTAGTTAGGCAGCTACTGTTCGCAGATGAAAAGAAATTGAAGTAGGAAGCTCCTTTCAGCCTATTGAACATTAACAAAAAACCGTTTGCACTAAAGTAATATATAATTATTGTTTTTTTAAGAAAAATACCGAAAATTATAAATCGTGCAATTAATATTAGAAAGCAGGTTTTTTTTCAGAAGGAAATTGCCTACACCCACTTATATATTTTATATTTTTTCTGAAAATTATATAAAATGTTGTTCTTATTGTCTTAATTTGTAGATGTTTATGTTGTTTTGCTCTTTATGAAGATTTCACTTCAATGCTACTTTATAAGTGGAGATTGAAAAAGAATTCTAGCATTTTTTCTCTCCCCCAATTCTTTATGCTATCACAGTTTATTTGACTACCCCCTCATATTTTAACATTTTAAAGAGGTATATTATGAAACGTTCTGTGTGTATTCTGCTTATTTTTTGTGTTGGCTTAATTTTTAACAGCTGTGAACCTGAAGATAATTTTAAAGAACCAGGAGAAGAAAGCCTCATGCCTGAACCTACAGAGGAACTGGATTCTTCAAATTGGATGGAGGGCAATTCCCTGCCAGACTATCTTGTAACTCAATTATGGAGTTACCAAAAAGTGCAGCTGGGGAGTTATGGAATTGAATTCCTGGGCCGGTCTGTAACTGGTGAAGAAGATAGCAGGAGTACAACCTTTCGGTATGTAATCAGCGGGACAGCAAAGGCTACACAAGAAGATGCTTTTTATATGGAGATTCCGGAATGTGCCGGCACACCAATTGACTGGTCACCTGCTGCAGCCTCTTTAGAAGGCAAAACAATCAGGTGGAGTAATTCTTTGGCCTCCAATGAAGTTCAGGAGTTTTCTGTCACTTTTGAAGGGGATGTTCCTCTGGGGATTGTAAACGTTTCCACTTCTGAAGAAAATAAACAGAACAGCCGTACGGTTCTTGGTCCGTGTGCAGGAATAAAAACCATCTCAGGCAATCTTTTTATAGATGCCAATGAAGATGGCATCAAACAAAGTGTGGAATCAGGGGTCGGTGAGATTCCGGTCAATCTCCTTACACCAGCTAACGGAACTATTACAACGACTCTTACCCAACAGGACGGTTCTTATTTACTTAAGGTTGTTGACGGAGATTATAAGCTTTCAGCCAGAGGAAACCTCTTGGAAGAGGGATATTTTGTGGCAGCGGGATCAGATAATGTAGGGTATAGCGAAAATGAATTTGCTTACATTGATCTTCCGGGTATTACAACAGATGTTTCTGAACAAAATTTTGCCTACCACATTAACCGTCAAAAAATTATTGATGATCTCGAGAATGATGTACTTGAAACAAATACAGAGCCCACGGCATTTTGGGTACGCCAGTTTACCGCATACAGGCAGCAATCTCCCGTCTATTCGGAAATGGAACTCAGGGATTTTCTGATTGAAATAGAGAACACCCTGCTGTTTGAACCTTTTCAGTTTGGCGAAGATAAGGAAGGCGCAGCTTTAGACATTCTGCTTAGAAATCCCACTACGGAATATGAAGAATTCTTGAAACAGCTGCTCACTGCAGAACTAAACGTGGTGAGCGGGAGAGGAGTACTTAAAACTCCAACTCAGTTGCATGGCCAGTTCAACAGGGCGCTACTTGTCTATTCTGAAGCCGTTGCTTGCAGGGAAGCTGGAAATTGTGCAGAGGAAAGTTCCCGGGTCTCAAAAGAAGCAGTCAAAGCTGTAAACAGGACTGATACCCAGATGCTGATCGCTTTTAATGGCACAGGAGGAATTTGAAGTTGGTAAGAGATAAATGAATATTGTGAATGTTTTGGAGGTATTATATTTTAATTTTTCTGCTTTGTACCTGCTGTTCTGTCCAGGCACAGGAACTACCTCTTACGCACTTCACCAGCAATAGTGAGGTGAATGCCTTGCCGTCTGCACAAGTTACCTATATCTATCAGGACCGGCAGGGATACATCTGGTTTGCCGTATATACTTCCGGACTTGTGCGTTATGACGGCTCAAAAATGGAGGTTTTTAATAAAGTTTCAGGATTAAAAGATCTTGGAGTTTGGCAAATGCTTGAAGACGGCAGAGGATATTTATGGGTGTCCTCCGGAAGCGGATTGGTTGTTTCTGAAAAACCGTTACAGGCGTATGAGCATGACCAGGAAATAAAATTCAGCGATCATTGGAACCAAATCGAGCTTTCAAAGGATGCTGCAGTTCGCAATGAGCAAATGGCAGTAGATAAATTGGGGCATATTTGGTATGGAACCTCTAAAAATGGCATTCTACGCTATAATTCCAAACCTAGAGCCAGACTTGCTGTAGACACAATTTCCACTAATTTTGGTGGTACCGGAATGACAGGGGTAGCTTCTTTGTTTGGAAGAGAAAATGGAAGCGTACTGGCGGCCCTGGAAAATGGTAGCATCATCTCCTATAGCAAAGAAGGTCAAAAAAATATCTTTGCTCCTAAAGAAGAGCTCGCAGAAGAGAATTTCCATGCCATTTATGAAGATTCCGAAGAAAATATATGGGCCTACAGGCAGGACGGCAAAATATTCCGCTTTAGATCAAATTCCTCTTTTCCCGAGGTGATCTTTTCTGGTGCCCCCTCTAATATTACCAGCTTAACCGCTCTCAATGACAGCACGCTTATGGCCGGCAGTGGAGAGCTGGGCGTTATAAGAATTGATCAAAATTCAGGGAATATCTTAAATATTTATTCCCGTGCCAATGGCTTATTAAGCGATAATGTTTACCACATTTTGGAAGACGAAGAAGGCAATGTTTGGATCGCACAAGCCGGCGGAGTGTCAAAATTGAGATATAATTTTAACGCGTTTGAAAATTACACTGCAAGTTCTAAAGCAGGGGAGCGCCCGGTTTTACCCTCCGGAAAGATCAATACTATTGCTGTTACCACAAAAAATAACAGTCCCTGCAGGTTTTGGGTAGGTACCGAAGGAGGTGCAACATGTATTGGCGAAAACGGTTCTTCAGGATTCGTTACATATACTGATGGCTTACGTGGCGATTGGGTAAACGGGATTTCCATTGACGGCCAAAACAGGGTTTGGATCGCTACCAATCAGGGGTTGAGCAGTCTTGTGTTTGACAAAGATCTAATCATTAAAGATGCATATGATGTAAGGGAAATTTCTGTTCTGGGTGAAAAGGCATATGTTTTTTCTCTTTATGAGAGTCCGCCCTTTATTGCTTCGGAAAATCTTCAACTCGAAAGCACTTCTGAAGAGGGGTCTACTCAAAGTGTCTGGTTTCCGGGGCTGGAAAGTCTTTATGTATTTGCTAATGGAGCGGTTCATGAATTTGGACCGGCACAGGGCCTGCCATCTTCCTTGTATAAAGCTGTTGCCATTGATGATGGAGGTTACTTATGGGTTGGAACCCGCGACCAGGGCCTATATAAAAGCAACGTCTCCTTAAATGCCGAAACACTCGCGGAATTATCTGCTTCAGAAGAGCGAATTTTTGAGCAGGTCTGGTCACAGGAAAATGGAGGGCCGACTAACCATATCGAGAAGCTCCTTTGGAACAAGGATAAACTACTGGTTGGAACCCAACTCGGTTTATTTATGCTAAATCCTGAAACTACTGAAATTCTCCACCAAATCAATAGTGTGAATGGTTTTCCTGCAGACAATGCTGTGAGTTTTGCACTATCTCCTGAGTCGGGGAATCTATGGGTGGGAACGAACGGCGGGCTTGCCGAAGTGGAACCCGAAACAGGAAAGGTGCTGGATGTGGTTAGCAGGCAGGATGGATTAATAGATAATGAAGTCTGGCTATATGGCTCTGTGCAGGTAGACTCGGCAGGAAATGTGTATTACGGCACATCCAGCGGACTCTCAATTTATCACCCCGAAAAAGATAAACCAAACCTGTATCCTCCAAATCTTGAGCTTACTTCCGCAGAAATTTCTTATATGAGCGACAGTAGGAATGAAGTGGCATTTGAATTTACGGCATTGAGCTTTGCCAATGTGGCCGAGGTGCAATATCAAACCAGGCTCTTGGGTTATGATGAAACCTGGTCTGAGCCTTCTTCGGTTAAAAGACTTCGCTATACCAATTTACCGGCTTATTTTCTTCCGAAGGAGTATACTTTGGAAGTTTTGGCAAAAAATGAAAGCGGTGTAAAATCTGTCGCGCCACTACGTTACAGCTTTGAAGTGGAGCCGGTATGGTGGCTGCAATGGTGGGCCTTTCTTATTTATGCAATCCTCCTCGGAATCTTAATAGCAGTTGTGGACCGTGTGCAACGACGCCGATTAATAAAACAGGAAAGAAATAATGCAAAATTGAGAGAAGCTGAACTGGAAGCAGAAACCGCCAATGCAAGATCAAATGCTGCCGAAGCCCAGGCACAGGCGCTGCAGGCCGAAAATGAGAAAAAAGCAGTCGAACTGGAAAAAGCGCGTGAGCTGGAAAAGGCTTATAATGAATTAAAATCTACGCAGAAGCAGTTGATACAATCAGAGAAAATGGCTTCTTTAGGCCGGCTTGCAACCGGCGTGGCACATGAAATCAAGAATCCGCTGAACTTTATTAATAATTTCGCCGAGCTTTCTGCAGACCTGCTTGAGGAACTGGAAGAAGCAAAAAAAGCAGGGAATGAAACCGAAATAGGTTTGCTTATGAAAGACCTGAAACAGAATGCAAACAAAATAGGCGAGCATGGAAAGCGGGCAGATGCCATTGTAAAGTCTATGATGCAGCATGCCAGGGGCGGAAAACCTGTTTTTGGATTCTTTGATGTGAATGAGCTGACAGAAAAATACACAGCCCTGGCTTACCAGGGCAAACAGAACCAATACGAGAATTTCTCTGCGAATATAGAAAAGCATCTTGATCCTGAAATAGGAAAAATAAAAGTTGTGGGCCAGGAAATTGGGCAGGTATTGCTCAATGTGATTGGGAATTCTCTGGATGCGGTAAGGAAAAAACAAGCTAGCATGGGCGCCAATTACATTCCTGAAATTCGTATTACAACCCGAAAAAAGGATGGGTTTGTGGAAATTATAATTTCAGATAATGGCCCCGGCATTCCTCCCGAGATAAGGGAAAGGATTTTTGAGCCGTTTTTCACGACCAAACCAACCGGCGAAGGCACCGGACTGGGCTTAAGTCTTAGTTATAACATCATTACTCAAGGTCATGAGGGGCTGCTACGACTCATAAAAGCTGATGCTGAAGGTGCGGAATTTGTGATTTCCCTACCTATTCACAAGAAAAAATTAAAGAAAAAAATCACAGCATAAATGTCATTTTTGGATGTTTAGTAAATCAAATTTGTAAAGTGTGTTTAGCAATCCTCTAGTACTACTCTTCAGCGATCTTTTTAATTAATTCCTGATTTACCTCATGTGCGCCATCAAATGAAATATATTCTACCTGAGATCCAAAAAGGGCATTGGAATGTTGCTTTTCATTTGCAATAACTTCAGCATTTAAAAAGGGATCCTTTTTTCCCCACAGGAGTTTTACCTCAGCCTTTTTCAGAAATTCAAAATCTTGAGGCTGCAGTTCTGCCGGAATTTTTCCGGAGTGAATAATGAGTTTTGCAGGGGTTATTTCTCTTCTCGCCACCCAACGCGTAGCGACAGAAACTCCCTGTGAATAACCTAAAACAATAAGATTTTTGACATTTTTGAGATCTTCATTTTTGTAGATTTCGTCGAGATAATTTAGAACGTTCTCCATTTCGGCTTCAGTGTTATCTTTTGTAAGCCAGGACGCACCTACATGTTTATACTCGTTGTTTAAATAATATTTTGACGGTGCCTGTGGAGCGATAATGTAATTTTTCTGAGGATCTAAATGTTTGAAGTGTCTAAGGAAATAGCGGCTTAGGTAACCAATACCGTGAAAAACGATCCAAACATTTTTGGTTTGAGATTTTAATTCGTTTAAAGTACTGTAGGTATTGGTGGTTTGGTAAGAAAGGTTCTTTTCTTGAGACATATCTTTTATGGTAAGGTTGATTTATATAGAGAAAGTGTTGAACAGAAAACTCCTTTTGCGGCTCATTTCTGCATATAAAATATTGATTTTTAGATTGTTTTCTTACAGTTAATAGGATTTATCTTATTTTTAAAATGATAAATTTATGTTAATCCTTCTTTTCTGCAATTTATCTTGGGAAGCCGATATAAAAACCTCTTGATTAAAATAACACAGTCCTTTAATTATGTAAGAATCTGAATAATAGTATGTTAAAGCTGTAAGGCTAATATTATGTTTGAAAATGTTACTATGAGTTTGTTGTAAATTGTGAGGGTAATTTGAGCTCAAATTCCTTAATGCCCTTTCTACTCCTGCTTAAAGCATGGTTCCCCTATACACCCTACGCGATCAAGAATGCATATTCTTCTAAAGGAGGAATATAGTAGTGCAATTCTTTCTAATCCAAATTTTATTAATAATGAAGAGGATCAAATTTTACTTTGTCCTGCTTGCAGCCAGTATGCTGCTGTTTACTAATTGTAGTAAAGATGAAGAAAGTAATGGTGATAATCATGTTGCTGAAAGCGATACTGATGGAGATGGCGTAAATGATGATACTGATAACTGTCTGGACGTATCAAACTTTAATCAAGCGGATTCTGATGGTGATGGTGTAGGAAATTCCTGTGACAACTGTCCTGATGACGCCAATCCGAACCAGGAGGATGCAGATGAAGATGGAGTTGGAGATGCCTGTGAGGAAGCCGACGAAGCCGATGAGGATAATGACGAAGATGGAGTTGCAGATAACGTAGACAACTGCCCTGAAACTGCTAATTCAGGTCAGGAAGATAGCGATGAGGATGGCGTAGGTGATGCTTGTGACAATTGTCCTGATGATGCAAATCCAGACCAGGAAGACGGTGATGAAGATGGTGTAGGTGATGTCTGCCAAGAAGTGAACGAACCCGATGATGACGAAGATGGAGTTGCAAATAACGAAGATAACTGTTCTGAAACTGCTAACCCAAATCAGGAAGATAGCGACGGTGATGGCATAGGTGATGCCTGCGATAATTGTGTGAATACTGCGAACCCAGATCAGTCCGATGAAAATTCAGATGGAACTGGAGATGCTTGTGAGGCCGCTCCAGATGGTGATGGTGACGGAATACCCGATAACGAAGATAACTGTCCTAATGAAGCTAATCCTGATCAAAAGGATACTGATGGAGACGGAGTGGGTGACGCTTGTGATAACTGTATGGAAATTTTTAATACAGACCAAGCTGATGCTGATGCAGATGGTGTAGGCGATGTTTGTGAAGAAAATGATGAGGGTATTGGAGATGTTCCATTTGCGGTTATAGAAGAGGTGCCAATCTATCCAGGATGTGAAATTTTTAATTCTAATGATCAACGAAAAAATTGTATGAGCGAAAAAATTAATGCATTCTTTGCTGAAAATTTCAACACGGCTCTAGGTTCAGAACTAGGTTTGTCGGGTATTAATAGAATATATGTGCAATTCAGGATTGAAGCTACGGGCTCCATAACTGTTCTGGGGACCCGGGGACCCCATCCTCGTTTGGAAGAAGAGGCGATGCGTGTTGTTAGTTTGCTTCCCAACATGGTGCCGGGGCGACAAAGAGGACAGCCTGTGGGAGTCCTTTATTCGTTACCAATAGTTTTTCGAGTACAGGATTAAATAATTTAAGAAGGACCAATTTCGTTTTTTTGCGGAAAAAAGCTACTTATCTTTAGTAGCTTTTTTATGCTGAATACTATTAATTCATAACAATTGTTTGCCAGTTTCGTACTTTTACAAAGAAACCAATCTTTATGCTATGACCAAAGAGGAAATTCTGGCGTTATCAAAAAAGGTGTGTAAGAACACGCTTATGGAAACGCTTGATATTGAATTTACTGAAGTAGGGGAGAACTACCTGATTGCCAAAATGCCGGTAACATCCAGAGTTCATCAACCCGACGGAGTGCTTCACGGTGGCGCAACAGTTGCCCTTGCCGAAAGTGTGGGGAGTTTTGCCAGTTATGTTTTCCTGAATACCGATGATTTTGTGGTGCGCGGGATCGAAATTTCAGCAAACCATTTAAAAAGCATTTCTGAAGGATTTGTCTATGCAAAAGCGACTTACCTGCACAAGGGAAGAACCACGCAGCTTTGGGATATTAAAATCACAGATTCCGAAGAAAACCTTATTTCTGTCGTGAAACTAACCACCATTACTTTACCTAAAAAGAAGTAGCATGATCGAAACGGAATTCCTGTCCACATTGCAGCAACAGTATTCTAATGATCTCCCTTTTGTCGTATATAGTTCCCCGGATTCTTCCGGAATCATAAAATCCTTATTGCAGGAAGATTCTGAAGTGTATAAGGTTCAGGATTTCACAGAAAGCGGCTTTGTTTTTGCCCCTTTTGATGATGAAAAGGAAGTAATTTTAATTCCTAAAAATGCTTCAAAGAAGCTCATTTTCGAGGGGAATAATTTTTTCAATCCTTCCGGAAGAACCGCAGCAGTAGCACAATCTCCTGAGGAAAACAAGCAAAAACATGTAGCGCTTGTTGCCAAAGCCGTTGCGATTTTGCAAAAAGGGGAAATGGAAAAAGTGGTTTTATCCCGACGGGAAGAGGTTTCTTTGGAAGAAGAGAATCCGTTGGATCTTTTTGTAGACCTTTTAAATAATTATCCAACCGCTTTTGTTTACTGCTGGTACCATCCAAAAATAGGATGCTGGCTGGGCGCTACCCCGGAAACTCTACTCAAAGTGGAAGGAAACCGATTCAAAACAATGGCCCTCGCCGGCACCCAAAAATTCGAGGGAACAGTTGACGTGCACTGGCGGGAAAAGGAAAAGCAGGAACAGCAATTTGTAACCGATTCCATACTTGAAAACCTGAAAAATTCTTCTGCTGAAAATATTCAAACTACAGAACAATTTACTTCCAAAGCAGGGAATCTACTGCATTTACGAACAGATATTCAGGGAAATTTCTCCCGTACAGCCGCGATTAATCGCGGCTCCACAGGCAATCTTTGGGAAATAATCACGGCCCTTCATCCAACTCCCGCCGTCTGCGGACTACCAAAGGAGAAGGCAAAACAATTCATCCTTCAGGAAGAAAACTACGACCGTGAATTCTACACAGGATTTTTGGGAGAACTTAATGTGAAACAAGTGACCCAGCGATCCAGGAGCAGGAGAAATGTAGAGAATCTTGCGTACCGTGCAGTGAAAAAAGAGACTTCACTTTTTGTGAATTTGCGTTGCATGAAACTTGAAAAGGGCAAAGCCATACTGTTTATTGGTGGCGGGATCACAAAAGATTCTGTTCCTGAGGATGAGTGGCAGGAAACAGTTAACAAAGCCGATACAATGAAAAAGGTACTATTGAAATAAGCGAGGGAGCCATTCTTGAAAGTGCTCCTGAAATTGTAAATTTGAATCCAAACAAACCTCACAGGTTTTCAAAACCTGTGAGGTTTAAAATCTTGCTAGTGAAATACCCAAAAATACCAGTAGCCCAATCTATTGTGGCGCTTTGTGAAGCAAAGAAAATTGATCATGTAGTAATTTCTCCCGGTTCCAGAAATGCGCCTTTGACCATTGGTTTTACTCAGAATCCCAATATTAGATCGTACAGTATTGTTGATGAGCGTTGTGCTGCATTTTTTGCCCTGGGAATGGCGCAGCAGTTGCAACGGCCGGTAGCGCTTGTTTGCAGTTCGGGTTCGGCGTTGCTGAATTATTATCCGGCGATTGCGGAGGCTTTTTACAGTGACATTCCGCTGGTGGTGATCTCTGCCGACAGGCCAATAGAACGCATCGACATTGGGGACGGGCAAACCATCAGGCAAAAGAACGTTTTTGAAAATCATATTCTGTATTCTGCTAACTTATATTCCGAAGTGGTTTCTGAAGTGCAGGCAGCCGATAAAAAGCTTCAGCAAAAACAATGGGAATCGCAAAAGCACAATGAACGGGAGATCAATCTCGCGCTAAATACTGCCATAGAGGAGAAGGGGCCGGTGCATATTAATGTGCCGTTTTATGAGCCGCTTTACGATGTTGTGGATGAGCCTACGGTTAATCCCCTACAGATCCTGCCCGAAACCGAACCTAATTTTTTAACCGAAAAGCACCTGCAGCATTACGCCGGTTTGTGGAACAATGCCGCCCGAAAAATGGTATTGGTGGGAGTGAATCAGCCAAATTCTGTAGAACAAAAGTACCTGGAAAAACTGGCTAAAGATGATTCTGTAATTGTTTTCACAGAAACTACTTCAAATCTTAATCATGAAGATTTCTTTACCAGGATCGACACCATTATTGGACCCATTGAGCAATCAACAAACAGCGACGAACAGTTTAAGGAGCTGCAACCGGATATTTTGCTCACCTTCGGTGGAATGGTTGTGTCTAAAAAGATAAAAGCTTTTTTAAGAAAATATCAGCCCAAACAGCACTGGCATGTGGACGAAAAAAAGGCTTATAACACTTATTTTTGCCTGAACAAACATTTTGAAACCAGCGCGAATAACTTTTTTAGCAGTTTTTTCCCACTTCTAGAAGGAGTAAAAAGTGATTATCGCGAAAAGTGGATTGCAGTAAAAGAAAAACGGCAGCTCCTGCATGAAGAATATGTGGAGAAAATCCCATTTTCAGACTTTAAGGTTTTTGAAGCTTTGCTGAAGAATATTCCGCAGGATTACGTGGTGCATCTTAGCAACAGTTCCACCATACGATATGCGCAGCTTTTTAAACTGAATCCTTCTTACAGGATTTACTGCAACAGAGGTACGAGTGGCATTGACGGTAGCACATCAACGGCAGTTGGTGCAGCTTGCGTGAGCGAAGATCCTACGGTGCTGTTAACCGGTGATCTCAGCTTTTTTTACGACAGTAATGCTTTGTGGAATAATTATATCCCTAAGGACTTTAGGATCGTGGTGATCAACAATGGCGGCGGCGGAATTTTCAGGATTCTCCCCGGAAATAAGAATACCGAAACCTTTGACAAATTCTTTGAAACTGTACACGATCTCACTGCTGAAGCGCTTTGCGAAATGTACAATTTTGAGTATCAGCGGGCAGATGACATGGATGAAGTGGAAACTTCCCTTGGCAGCTTTTATGAAGATGGCGACCGGCCAAAACTCCTGGAGATTTTCACTCCAAGAAAAGTAAATGATGAAGTGCTTTTGGAGTACTTCAGGTTTATGAGAGGATGATTTATAAGTATTCAGTTTCTTAGTGGCAGTGTTCAGTAAGAAAAGTGATTAAATTTTTTTAAAAAAGTAGTCATTCGAAAATAACATTTTAAAACATTCTTTTTTGCTGCTTCAAAATATACTTTACTTCATCTATTGAAAAGACTTCAAGTAATGAAGTTTCTAGAAGGTTTTTTCAGAAGGAGGTATCTTTTTAAAATAATTTAGACGGGATCTTTGATTTTAGTCTTTTCCATCACTTGAGGGAACAACTCAGGTATGGGCTCTTCTTTGGGTTCTCTTTTACTCAATAATATTTCCTTCCGCATTTGCTTTACAGTTTTCGTGCTGCCGTCGTGGCTCCAGCCGGGAGGTCCAAAGATGTACATGAATTTATGGCGCCAGCTGGAGGATTTTTTCATGTCGTTCCAGATGTTCACATATTCATGGGTCAAAACCACCCAGGGGTTGTGTGAGTTTGGCGGTGTTGTGACGCCGTATTCAATAGAAATGTTATCGTCAAGTTCTTTCCAGGTGCCAAAGATCTTATCAAAGATATTTAGGAATCCGCCGTGGTTTTTGTCCATATATTCCAGGTTTCGGGAATGATGCACCTGGTGCATGGTATGCGTATTAAAAATCTTCTCTAAAAATCCCATTTTTGGAACATAAGTGGAATGTAGCTGAAACTGCCATAAAGCTTCTATCCCAAGGCAAACAACGAGCATTTCGGGAGGAAAGCCAACGGCCGGGATCCAAAGATAAAATAAAGGTTTGTAGAATATGGTGAACCAGCCGTTGCGCACAGCGGTACCTAAATTGAAGTTATGTGACGAGTGGTGAACGATGTGAGCTGCCCAGAAAAACCGAACCATGTGATTTTGCCTGTGGAACCAGTAGTAACTGAAATCATCTGCGAGCTGACAAAAGATCCACACATACCACGCGTATCCAAAAGATGCCCATCCAAAAATGTTGGTCCGCACCCCGTTTACTTCCGGATTAAAGATCTCGTAGATGAAATTAAAAATAACAATGGCCGAAACCGTTTTTAGCAGTGCAGCGATCACTGCCGATCCCACGCCAATTGACAGGCTAGAGCCAAGGTCTTTCCATTCGTAAAGATCTTTATTGCCGTGGCTTTTGCTGTAGGTGAGCTCCAGCAAAATGAGTCCCAGGAAACAGGGAACACCGTAAACAAGAGGATTGGTAAAGTCCATTTAATATTTTCTGAATAAGAAGTAAGAAGCAGGAAACCAGCTCTTTTGGTAAAAAATATGAAAATAAGAAGAAATGCCTAATTTTTCTTTCCGCCAATTTGTGTTGCACTAAATTGATCCATTTCCCGTACGATCATTTACAAGTGATGAGTATTATCTTACCTTTGCATAAAATATTGACATGCTTACAATAGGCGAATACCATACACTTACCATTGACAGGGATACCGAACCGGGATTATTTCTAAAGGACGGGGAAGGAAATGAAGTTTTACTTCCAAACAAATACAAACCCGAATCTTTTAATTTAGAAGATGAAATTAAAGTTTTCATTTACCTGGATCACGAAGAACGTCCTGTGGCCACCACTTTAAGGCCTTTTGTAAAGCTTGATGAGTTTGGGTATCTCAAATGTGTGGAAGTGACAGAAATTGGTGCTTTTATGGATTGGGGGCTTGAGAAACATCTTTTCGTTCCGTTTAAAGAACAGGTGTCAAAAATGCGGAAAGGGGACAGGTATCTGGTTTTTGTATATCTTGATGAATTTACCGGCCGGTTGGTAGGATCAAGTAAAGTGAATAATTTTCTTGATAATTCTGAATTAACCGTAAAACCATTTGAAGAGGTTGATCTAATTGTGAGCAATCCAACTGAACTTGGCTGGAACGTGATCATAAATGAACTTCACCAGGGATTACTGTATAAGGATGAAGTTTTTGTAGATATTCAAACAGGAGACAAGTTAAAAGGCTGGATCAAGAAAACACGTCCCGATGGTAAGATAGATGTCACTTTACAGCGGCCTGGTTTCCGAAGTATTGAGCCCAATGCCCGGGAACTGCTTACGGTGCTTGAATTAAAGGGCGGATTCCTGGCATTGACAGATAAATCTTCTCCTGAAGAAATTCAGAAGATCCTGCACATGAGCAAGAAAAGCTTTAAACGCGCTTTGGGAAGTTTATATAAGCAGCGGCAGGTTGATATAAAGGAAAACGGAATTTACCTTAAATAAGGCGAATAGGAGAAAGGAGAGTAATATCTTCCCCCCACATTAGGTGAATAAAACCCATTGAATAATCCTGCTCGCATCTCTTTATAGGCGGGAATTCTTTTTTCTCCGGTGTAAGGGTCATAGTTGGAGCCGCGGTTGTGAAGCTGGATCTGGTTTGTGACCTGTATCATTCCTTTTTCAGCTTTTGATAAAGCGGGCATTGGAGAATCAAGTTCAACAAGATAGCTCTCCCGGTCGCGTTTTTCCTGCTCCATGATGGCCAGCATATTGATCTCGCGCTTTTCATTTTTTCTGAAGATATCTGCGCTTCTCAGCGTAAACTCCTGTTTCTTAATATCGGGGGAAAGAAAGGAAAGGGAAGCATTTACCTCAGGCATCTGGATGTAGTAAGACACCTCTTCTGTTCTTTCAATAAGATAACCATCTTTATTGCCAAATTCCTGGGAAAATCCCGAAGCAGACAGTACTAAAGTAAAGATCAGAAAAAAGTATTTTTTCATCTTATTTTAAGGTTTGTATGTCATTGATCAAGAATCGTACAAAACGTGCTTTTCAGATATAAATTATCAAAATAATCCAAAAAAGAATCGCAGATTTTTGATGATCAAAAAAGTTTTAAAATCTTACTTTTACGTAAAAATAGAGAAATATGAGTAAAACGGACTGGAAAACAGCAAAAGAATACGAGGATATCACCTATAAAAAATCGAACGGCGTGGCACGAATCGCCTTTAACCGTCCCGATGTTCGTAACGCCTTCAGGCCCCGAACCACCAGTGAATTATATGATGCTTTTTACGATGCCAATGAAGATACTTCTATTGGAGTTGTACTGCTTTCGGCAGAGGGGCCTTCCTCTAAAGACGGGGTATATTCGTTTTGCAGCGGTGGAGACCAAAAGGCACGTGGTCACCAGGGATATGTTGGCGAAGACGGCATGCACAGGCTGAATATCCTGGAAGTACAGCGGCTCATACGGTTTATGCCAAAAGCGGTGATAGCGGTAGTTCCCGGCTGGGCAGTAGGAGGCGGACATAGTCTGCACGTAGTCTGTGATCTCACCCTGGCAAGTAAAGAACATGCTATTTTCAAACAAACTGATGCCGATGTCACCAGTTTCGACGGCGGATACGGCTCTGCTTATCTGGCGAAGATGGTGGGGCAGAAGCGTGCCCGGGAAATCTTCTTTTTGGGACGCAATTACTCTGCGCAAGAGGCTTACGAAATGGGAATGGTGAACGCAGTGATCCCTCATGATGAGCTGGAAGACACTGCTTATGAATGGGCGCAGGAAATTTTAGCAAAATCGCCGACCTCCATAAAAATGCTGAAATTCGCCATGAACCTTACCGATGACGGAATGGTAGGTCAGCAGGTATTTGCAGGGGAAGCCACGAGGCTGGCTTATATGACCGATGAGGCCAAAGAAGGGAGAAATGCCTTTTTGGAAAAAAGAAAACCGAATTTCGAAAAGAAATGGATTCCGTAGACCATAGAGCATTCAAAAATGATGTTTTGGAAGTAAATTCTCTTCCGAAGTATGAGGAAGTAGAATTAATTTCCTTCGCTCCTGCGTATCTCCTTAAAAGAAATATTACCACGAGCATTTGGCTTGTCATTGTTGCCGTCGCCTTGACGATTACCTATATGTTGGGGGAAGAATGGCAAAGGTTTCTTCCTTATACAGTGGTATTATTCCTCCTCATTTTCACCTGGTCTTACGTGTCGAATTACCAATGGTTCAGAAAGAGCGGATACGCCGTGAGAGAGCGGGATATTATCTATAAAAGGGGATTTTTGTTCGAGAAAACTACCATAGTGCCTTTCAACCGGGTGCAGCATGTTTCCACGAACAGAGGAGTACTTGATAAAATGCTGGAGCTTTCCACATTAAATGTTTTCACAGCAGGAGGTTCGGGAAGTGATGTTGCACTTCTCGGCTTAAAACCTGCCACGGCAGATTCCCTGAAGGAAGCTTTGGCAGCGAGGATGTCCGGCCATGTCTAAGGATACAGGTTTTCACACTCCGCAGCGGCAGTCGGTGACAGGAATTGCCTTGATTTTTGCCACTTCCCTGTATCACATTGTCCGTAATTTTTGGGCGGTGGCAGTTTATTTGGTGGTGATGGACCCCGCGCCGCAGATCATCTTTTTCGCCGTTCTGGGAAGTGCAGTGGTCTTGCTGGCGGCGCTTGGCTACAGCATTCTTTATTACCTGAAGTTTTTGTTTTACGTAGATAAAGAAAAGAGCAGCTTCATACTCCAAAAAGGCGTTTTCAACTCAGATTTTATAAGCATTCCTTTTAGTAAAATTCAGCAGGTAAATTTCCAGAGAAATATTCTGCAGCGCGTGATTGGCGTGTACAGCGTCGTAATTGACACTGCCGGCAGCACCGATAAAGAGGTAGAAATAAAAGCACTTTCCAAAGAGAAGGCAGATCATCTCGCAGAAGTTCTCATGGATCTTTCTTACCGGGAAAAAATGGAGGAAGAACCGGTTTCAGAAGAGGTGGAACAGGAGAAATTTGCTGAAAAGACCAATGTAGAATGGCAGTACAAACTGGATTTTGCAAGGTTGCTGAAGCTGGGTTTAACTTCTAATTATTTTCGGGGGCTTTCCATTTTGCTGGCCTTTTATTTTACCATTCGGTCGCAGTTTAATTATTCCGAAGAGGTTCCTGCAGAGCTAAATTACAGCGTTGTGACCGAAATGTTTTCCACTATTGCGTTGATTGTAATTCTACTTCTTATTGGGATGATCGCAACAGTCGTCGAAACCTTCATAAAGTATTTCGGATTAGAACTACAAAAATCCGGTGCCGGTTTGCAGGTGGAAATGGGACTTCGAAACAATAAGCGGGTCAATATTAAAAACCAGCGGGTGCAATTGCTGCAGGAAAGCACAAATCCTGTTCAGCGGCGGCTTGATATGTACAAGCTAAAGGTCTCCCTTGCCAGCAGCCAGGATGATCTTGATAAAGATCAAATCAAAATTCCCGGACTTACAAAGGGAGTGGTTTCAAAGGTGAAGGATTATTTCTACGGAAAGGAGATTGTGAGGAAGGTTGAAGTTGTACCTCATAAAATGTTACTTTTTCGGAAGATTTCACGGCGCACGTTCCCTTTGCTGGCGGGACTTGCAGCCCTTATCATTTTTGCCGAGGGTTTTCCCTGGTGGTGGATTGGTGCGGGTGGTTTTCTTCTTATACTCTTCATTAGCGGCTACCAGTATTTATATTTCAGGACTATTCGGCTTCATGTTGCAGATGATTTCCTGGTAAAGACTTCGGGAGTTTGGAGTAAAAGGAAAGAATACCTTGAAATGTATAAACTACAGTCAGTTTCCATTGCGCAACCGGTATGGTATAAAAAACGCGATTTGGTGCATCTCACCTTTCATTCGGCAGGAGGCGATATTTCTTTTCCGATGGTGAGAAAAAAGGAAATTTCAGGATTAATGAACTACTTACTCTACAAAATTGAATCTACAGAAAAAGCCTGGATGTAGAATCCAGATGATACTTCTGCTGAAAATTTTAGAAATGAAAAAGCCGGAAAATCATCATTTCCGGCTTTTAAAATATTAATCGGAATTCTTATTTCAACTGCGGGTACTGCGCCGGATTACTTTCATGCATAATGGCATAAACCTTCTCAAAAATGTCTTCAGCCGAAGGTTTTGAGAAATAATCACCATCAGTTCCATAAGCAGGACGGTGCTCCTTCGCAGTTAGGGTTTGAGGTTTGCTGTCAAGGTGTTTCCAGGCATCCTGATTTTCAAGTATTTTCTGTAAAATATAAGCAGAAGCCCCGCCCGGTACATCTTCATCGATCACCAAAAGTCGGTTTGTCTTGCCTACGCTTTTTACAATATCTTCATTCAGGTCAAAAGGAAGTAAAGATTGAACGTCAATTACTTCGGCATCTATTCCCACTTCCTGAAGTTCTTTCGCAGCTTGCTCCACAATCCTTAAGGTGGAACCGTAAGAAACGAGGGTGATGTCTGTTCCCTCCTTCAGCGTTTCAACAACTCCAATGGGAGTTCTAAATTCTCCGAGGTTGTTTGGCAGCTTTTCTTTTAGCCGGTAACCATTAAGCGATTCTACTATAAGTCCAGGTTCGTCACCTTCTAACAAGGTGTTATAGAAACCAGCAGCTTTTGTCATATTTCTTGGCACCAGAATGTGAATTCCTCTTAGCAGGTGAAGTAAACCTCCCATTTGAGAACCACTGTGCCAGATTCCTTCCAGTCGGTGGCCGCGGGTTCGCACAATAAGCGGAGCTTTTTGTTTTCCGGCGGTTCTGTACTGGAGGGTAGCAAGATCATCACTCATAATCTGGAGTGCGTACAGGATATAATCAAGGTACTGGATCTCGGCAATAGGTCGCAGGCCTCTCATGGCCATTCCAATTCCCTGTCCCAGGATGGTTGCTTCACGGATTCCTGTGTCTGATATACGCAGCTCTCCATATTTTTGCTGAAGCCCTTCAAGTCCCTGGTTTACATCCCCAATCTCACCGGTATCTTCTCCAAAAATGAGGGTTTCGGGCCGTGTTTCAAATATTCTGTCAAAGTTTTCCCGCAACACTACGCGGCCGTCTACTTCTTTTGCATCTGCATCGTAGGTAGGTTCTACTCCTGCAATATTTAGCGTGTTGTGTTGAGATTCACTGTAGAGATGACTACTGTACTGGCGTTGTGTTTCTTCAGAAAATGTATTTATCCAGTCAACCAATGTCGCCTTTTCAGAATTTTCTTCTCCAATTATATACCGCAGCGCTTTACGGGCAGTGGAAAGCAGATCTTTTTTAAGAGGCTCCCTGTTTTGAGCAAGATCTTTTCTAAGCTGAAGAATAAAGGCTTTGTTACTGCTACCCTCTGCAACTTTTTCAAGTATGGGAAGAATTTCCTGTTGCTTTTTCCTAACAGGATTTCCGTGGTTTTCCCATGCGGCTTTCTTTCCGTCGCGAACCTGCTTTTTAATGGCTTTTTCCATCTCCTGCAACTCTTCGTCTGTTGCGATATTGCTGGAGATCATCCATTCCCGCATCTTTACATTACAATCTTGCTCCCTTTCCCATTGAAGGCGTTCTTCGCTTTTGTAGCGCTCATGAGAACCCGAAGTGGAATGCCCCTGAGGCTGCGTAAGCTGTTGAACATGGATCAATACGGGAATGTGCGATTCCCGCGCTATTTTGCTGGCTCGTTCATAGGTTTCAATAAGTGCGGGATAATCCCAGCCGTTCACCCTTAAAATTTCGTAGCCGTTATTTTCATCTTCATCACGCTGAAACCCCTGAAGAATTTCAGAAATATTTTCTTTGGTCGTTTGGTGACGCGCATGTACCGAAATACCGTATTCATCATCCCACACATTCATCACCATAGGAACCTGTAAGACTCCCGCGGCATTGATAGTTTCCCAAAAAAGGCCTTCGCTCGTGCTGGCATTGCCAATAGTTCCCCACGCGACTTCATTTCCCTTATCAGAAAATTTTTTGGCATCTATACCTTCTACATGACGGTAAATTTTAGAGGCCTGCGCCAAACCAAGCAAACGTGGCATTTGTCCTGCTGTAGGAGAAATATCTGAACTGGAATTCTTCTGTTGAGTTAAATTCTTCCACGTCCCATCTTCCTGGAGGCTGTGGGTGGCAAAGTGTCCGCCCATTTGTCGCCCGGCAGACATGGGTTCATCTTCAATATTACTGGTAGCGTATAGACTTGCAAAAAACTGCTCGATAGTAAGGGCACCAATGGCCATCATAAAAGTCTGGTCTCTGTAGTAACCAGATCTAAAATCACCATTTTTGAATACCTTGGCCCACGCAAGTTGTGGAACTTCTTTGCCATCGCCAAATATTCCGAATTTTGCTTTTCCAGTTAGAACCTCTCTCCGGCCCAAAAGGCTGCATTCCCTGCTGGTGACTGCAGTCTTATAATCTTCAAGCACCTGGGCTTTAAAATCTTCAAAAGAAATATCTTTTTTTGATGAGGTTTCACTTTGCATATCAACATTTTTATAAATACAAATGTAGCAAAAACAATAATTAATTACAATTGAAAAAAAAGGCGGTTAAAATGCGTAATTATGATTATATATTAATTATTTTGAAGATATGCTAAAAATGTGACTTTTAAGAAGGATTTATTGCAAATATTTAATTCTGAAGAAGGATTTCTTCGGAATTTCTAGTACCATTCTCTGGAGAAAAGTCCGGTCAAGGTGCGAATGTCAAGCGTGGCAATAAAACGGATTCGCTGGTCGTAATTATCCTGGGTGATTTCCCAGCCAAGATTGGAATATACGGGAAAGAAAATCTCAAAATAATCTGCAATAAGGCTTAACCTTACCCCCGAATCATACATGAATTTAGCGTTTTCATATTTGTTTTTTACCAATCCTACATCACCATAGACAAAAACCCATTTCCAAAGGTTTGTACTGGCGTTAACGGTGGTGAGCCATTGGTTTCCAAATTCAGGCTCCAGTTGTGATTTAAAGCCACCTTCGGCCATGATAATCTGCTGACTAAAAAGTCCGCTGGTTTCACTTCTTCCGTAGTAATTATAGTCGAAAAGATAATCTGTAGGCCTATCCAGCGCAAAGCTGAAATAATTAGATTCGGTATGGTCGTTATACAGAAATGCACCTCCAAAGAACCTAAGATTGATTTGCCTGTTATTTTTGAAAAGCTTTCGGTACTCTGTAGTAACTGAAGCTTTGCTGAATTTTTGAGACAGTTGAAAATCTACATTTCCGGTAAGGTAATCGATCATCCCTTTATCACTGTACCTGTAATTGATATTGAACACACTATAATCTGGCACATCTAACGGCTGCAGCAGGTTTTGATCTCTGTAAACATTTACACTGCGCACCATAAGCTGCTGCCGTTTGTTATCTCTTAGGTCATGCCCCCGGAAGTTCATTAAGAGATATGGGGTAAATTTTTCATAAAAAAGATTATATCCAAAAGAGAAGCGGCTCCCTGCAGCACCATAAGTAATGGAAAAAAGATCTTCCTGATCAAAATAGATGCTGTGGGAAAAGCTTGCGCCACCAATAAGGGTTTGGCTTCGAATGCCATATAAAGGTGCTAACTGAAATTCGAAATTTTTGTTGAGCAGCGTCTTGTTGTAAAGCTTCACACCTAAGGCAAGACCATCGTACAGGTTGTACTGAAATTCGGGCATGAAAAAAAGCTGCGTGTATTGGGGATTCTCTACATCTATAAAAGGGCGCAACTGAATGGGCTTATCGAGAAATGTCTGAACCCCGTAATAGTTATCCCGCTGGTTTATTTCAGGAATTATACCTTCATAGTTTAATGCCAAACGCCGGATGTTTTCATTGGGAATGGTGATAGTTTTTTCCTTATTTATGTCTTCTACCCAGGTTTGATAAACAATTTTCCTGTCATTTAGACCATATAGAGAAACCGGCATGCCCGTGTTTGATTTGTTCCTGATGGTTACTTCCAGCGAATCCTCCTCTTTTCTGACATTGCTTATATAGAAATCGATCTTTTCATTGGTAGCTATATAGTCATCAAAAAACCACTGGATATTTCTAGAAGTATTTTCTCTAAGAATATTTTCAAAATTCCTTGGTGCTACTTTTTCCAGTTTGTACTCATTAAAAAACTCCCGAATGGAATTTTCAACAGTTTCATCTTCAAGATAATTCTCCAGATATTTTAAACCAACCCCTGCCTTGTAGGCGTTTGCAATATTTTTGTTGAATTTCACCAAAGAGTCCTGTGGAGTGGTAAGCGGCTGATCAAGGTATGAGCGGGCCATATGCAGGTATAGAAAAGAGTACTGGTCATTAAATTCAAGATCGGCAGCATGAAACCATTTTATGCCAAACATTTCACTAAGGTTTCCCAAAATCTTCATGTTTGGATAGTATTCATCTACATATTCCATCATGAGATAGATCTGGATGGCATCTATCACCCATTTCTCTTCCCTGGGATTTACTAAAAGGGTATTTTCGAGGTAATTTCCTGTAATTGTTTTTAACTGCTGAAGGTCATAACCAAAACCGTCGGGAAAAGGTCGAACAAATTTTGGTAACTGGTTAAGTCCGTAAAATGGATTGGCAGCATAATCTTCTTTGGTTACCAGCATATTATCATGTGGGTAGGAGCCAAGCTTTTTATTGAGAAACTCTGTGATCCTCCTTACCAGCGAGGATTTCATCACCGGGTTTAGGCCTTCATCATCAATGTTCGTAATTACATGGAAATCTTCAGTTTCAATGTCGTCAAAAAGAAAATTACGGGTGAGGTAAAGCTTTAGATCAACCTGATTGTCTCCGGTTAAATGTATCTTTCTAGAAGTTTTTGTTGTCTCGAGATTTTCAGTTTTTAAAGCCGAGACTGCTGCGTAATAAGGAGGTGTTTCGAGAAAAACATCTACATCCAGAGGCAAGATATACTGGTCATTAAGATTTTTATGGCTATATACCTCCCATTCATTACTATAAACACCGGGAGTGAGGAACCAGTATCTAAGTTTAAAATTCCCGTCTCGCATATAACCATAGCGGGTAAATTCTGCGCTTGGAATTTTTATGTCGTATATAGATCTTAGGTATAGTCTTTCACCCGGCAAAAGAGGCTTCTTCAGTTCAATGTGTACCAGGTCCTGTGCATTTTCGGGGCGGTTCCAGGTTAAATTTTCTCCCCGGCTGTTTTGGATGCTATGTATGGTTGTAGCACCGCGTTCACTTTCTCTTGCAAAATGAAATCGACGCATGTAATCTTCAGAAAATCTTTTGGCCAGCGGAGTGGATTTTGTGCTGAAAGCATTCATCCAGTCGTGAAGATAAATTTCTCGCAGGGTATCTTCACTGGTGTTGTAATATAAAAGCTCCTGATTAAGCGAAATAACCTTTAGGGAATCATTTAATACAGCTTCAATGGAAGTCGAATTCTGAGCATAGGATCTTCCTAATGCCAGGAGCATTAAAGCGCAGAAAATGGAGTTTTTTGTCAAGGTTTTGTTTTGATAAAAATAATTGTAGACATCTAATTCTGGTGCGTCAATATATAAAATTTTGAGCTTTATAAAACCACCTGTTTACTTAATGTTCAAAGAGCAGAAATATTGTTCTTTGAGTAAAATTGTTCCTGATTTTTCTGGAAGACAGCTTAAAAATAAAAAAGCGGATTGGTTCATCCGCTCTTTCATTTTGATTGCCGCAACTAGTTTAAAAGTTGGGGCTCAAATTATACTCATCATAGAATGCGTCAAGGATCTCTATAACCTCATCGGCCGTATCCACCACCTGAATTAGATCGATATCACCGGCACTAATGTTTTGGAAGCTATCCAGCAGGGTTTTTTGTACCCACTCGATCAATCCTCCCCAAAACTCTCTACCCACTAAAATTATTGGGAATTTATCAATTTTATGTGTCTGGATGAGTGTAATAGCTTCAAATAGTTCATCTAAAGTCCCAAAGCCGCCGGGCATTACCACAAAACCCTGCGAATACTTTACAAACATAACTTTACGAACAAAAAAGTAGTCGAAATTAATGTTTTTGTCACTGTCAATATATGGGTTATCATGTTGCTCGAAGGGCAGGTCAATATTTAAACCTACAGATGTTCCTCCTGCAAGATGTGCTCCTTTGTTCCCGGCTTCCATAACTCCCGGGCCGCCGCCGGTGATGATTCCGTAACCATGATCCACGATCTTTTGTGCAACTTCTTCTGTAAGCTTGTAATATTTATGGTCGGGCTTTGTACGCGCAGATCCAAAAATAGATACGCATGGGCCTATTTGACTTAGTTTTTCATATCCGTGAACAAATTCTCCCATTATTTTAAAAATAGCCCAGGAGTCATTTGTTTTTATTTCATTCCAGCTTTTGTTCCTTGTTTCAGTTCTCATATTAAATTTGATTGCCCGCTAAAATAATTCTTTTTTAAGAAATTGGGCGGTATAGCTTTTTTTATGTTTTGCGACTTCTTCAGGAGTTCCGGTCACGATAACTTTTCCTCCGTTTTTACCTCCTTCGTAACCTATGTCAATAATGTGATCGGCCATTTTAATCACATCCAGGTTATGCTCAATAATTAACACCGTATTGCCCTTATTTGTAAGACGATTAAGCACCTCCATGAGCACTCGTATATCTTCAAAGTGAAGGCCTGTGGTTGGCTCGTCAAGAATGTAGAAGGTGTTTCCTGTATCCCTTTTTGAAAGTTCAGAAGCCAGTTTTATTCGCTGCGCTTCGCCACCCGAAAGAGTAGTGCTCTGCTGTCCCAGGGTAACATACCCAAGTCCGACGTCTTTAATGGTTTTTAACTTTCTATGTATCTTCGGAATATTTTCAAAGAAAACAGTAGCTTCATTAATAGTCATTTCCAGCACATCTGAAATAGATTTACCTTTATAACGAATTTCCAAAGTTTCCCTGTTAAAACGTTTGCCCTGGCAGGTCTCACATTCTACGTAAACGTCTGGCAGAAAGTTCATTTCTATAACTCTTAAACCACCACCTTTACAGGTTTCACAACGCCCGCCTTTCACATTAAAGCTGAATCTCCCCGGTTTGTAACCACGAATCATTGCTTCTGGAGTTTTTGTGAATAAACTTCTTATTTCAGAAAATACTCCTGTGTAGGTGGCAGGATTTGAACGCGGTGTCCTGCCGATGGGTGTCTGGTTGATGTCAATAACTTTATCAATATGCTCCAGTCCTTTTATGCTCTTATAAGGCATAGGCTTTTTCACACCGTTGAAGTAATGAGCGTTCATTATAGGGTAAAGCGTCTCATTGATAAGGGTAGATTTTCCGCTTCCAGACACACCCGTAACGGCAATCATTTTTCCCAACGGAATTTTAACTGAAACATTCTTCAGGTTATTACCGGTGGCTCCCTTTAGTTCTATAGTTTTACCATTTCCCTTCCTGCGTCTTTCCGGAACTTCAATCTTCATCGTTCCATTGAGGTAAGATGCAGTTGTGGTACTGTGTTTCTTGATTTCTTCAGGAGATCCTTCACTAATAATTTCTCCCCCGTGACGACCGGCTTCGGGGCCTATATCTATAACATGATCTGCACGTTCTATCATGTCTTTATCATGCTCCACAACAATGACTGAGTTTCCGAGATCCCTTAGGGAAACCAGGGAATTGATGAGCTTTTCATTATCCCGTTGATGCAACCCTATACTAGGTTCATCAAGGATATATAATACACCTACTAACTGAGAACCTATTTGTGTTGCGAGCCGAATTCGCTGTGCTTCCCCTCCGGAAAGGGATTTTGAGCCGCGGTTTAAATTAAGATAATCGAGACCTACATCTATAAGAAACTGAAGTCTTACTTTAATTTCTTTAATTACTTCAGAAGCAATTTTCTTTTGCTTTTCTGAAAGCTCTTCTTCCAGTTGGTCAAACCAACTACCAAGATCAACGATGTCTTTTTGGGCCAGTTCGGCGATATTTAATCCATTCACCTTAAAATAAAGACTTTCTTTTTTGAGTCGGGTACCGTTACATTCGGGACAAATAACTTTGTCCATATACTCCTTTGCCCATCTCCTTAAGGAAGTTGAATCATTCTTGTGGTAAGTTTCTTCAATAAAAGAAGCCACGCCTTCAAAATCAATTTTAAACTCACGGGTGATCCCAAGGGATTTTGACTCTTTTGAAAATTTTTCTTTTCCGCCGAACAAGATCATTTCCACAGCTTCCTGCGGAATACTTTTAAATGGATCATTTAAACTGAAATCAAACCTTTCGGCAATTAATTCCAACTGTTTAAAGATCCAGTTCTTTTTTTGAGGCCCATGTGGTGCCAAAGCTCCTTTTTTGATGGAAAGATCTTTGTTAGGAATAATTTTATCTACGTTTACTTTGTGAAGCGTGCCAATTCCGTTGCAAACGGGGCAGGCCCCCTTTGGAGAATTAAAGGAGAAATTGTTAGGTTCAGGATTTGGGTAAGAAATTCCTGTCGTGGGGCACATGAGATTTCTACTAAAGAATTTTGTTTCCCCGGAATCCTGATCTATAATCATTAAAATGCCGTCACCATGATACATAGCAGTTTTAATGCTCTCTTTTAGTCTGGTGTCAATATCTTCCTTGCGGTCAATCTTCATTCTGTCTACCACGATTTCAATATCGTGGGTCTTGTACCGGTCGAGCTTCATGCCTTTTGTAATCTCCCGGATTTCCCCATCGACCCGCACTTTTACAAAACCTTGTTTTGCTATTTGCTCAAAAAGCTCCCTATAATGCCCTTTTCGGGACCTTATGACGGGTGCCAGAATATTTGCTCTTTTCCCCTCAAATTTTTCAATAATGATCTCCTGGATTTGTTCATCATTGTAGCTTACCATCTTTTCACCCGTATTGTAGCTATAGGCATCGCTGGCACGAGCATACAAGAGACGTAGGAAATCATATATTTCTGTAATGGTTCCTACAGTACTTCGCGGACTTTTACTGGTAGTTTTTTGTTCAATAGCAATTACTGGGGAGAGTCCGTCGATCTTATCCACATCGGGTCGCTCTAATCCACCCAAAAACTGCCTTGCATAGGCAGAGAAGGTTTCAATGTACCTTCTTTGTCCTTCGGCATAAATCGTATCAAAAGCCAGGGATGATTTTCCGGAACCGGATAATCCTGTAATCACTACCAGTTTTTCACGGGGTATTTTGACATCAATATTCTTTAGGTTGTGGACGCGTGCGCCTAAAACCTCGATGAATTCTTCTGTAGCAGCCATAGTTTTTTTCAAGAGCGCAAAGGTACTTAATCTTCAATAAATTAGAAAAGAAGGCTGCAGCCGAAAAAATAAGATTCTTCCTACATGAAATTAAATTTCCTACAAAATTCAACCGGTTATTGTATTTTACAGATTAAAATTTCCCTAAAATGAACCTGACTTCGGTGTTAAAACAGCTTTTCAAGTAATTAATTGTGAGGGTAATACTACACAATTTTAGGAATTTTTTTAGGATAGAATAGATATCTTTACCCTTGAAGAACAAGCACTTCCCCCCCCGTTTTTCAATCCCCCATTAATGACATAATATGTATCTCATCCAAAAATAAAGGATGTAGGTGTTCAACAAAAAACCTGAAATGGAGAAAAAACAATTACTACTAATTTCTAACAACAGTGATTTTTTGGAAGGGGTAAAATCCGGTACGGGATTTTCGTTTGAAGTGACAAGTGTAAAGAATATTCATGCAGGTTACACCTTGGCTCTTAGCTATTTACCAGATGTTATTCTTGTAGATTATACTTCTATGGATCCCGAAAGTGCCAAAAATCTTCCGAATTTTAAATCTACGCATTTTCTGAATAAAAGCTTTCTCTTTTTATTTGCTGAAACGGAACAGAAAAGCAGGCTGGAATGCCTTTTTCAGGACTCTGTAGATCATATAATTTACGATTCCTGTTCCTATTCAGATATATGTGATCAAATTGAAGAGGTGGTTTCCTTAAAAAGGTCCCTTACTAATTATTGGAAGGATTCATTTATGGGGCTCTTTAATTTGCTTTCGCAGCCGGTTGTTCTACTGCAAAACGAAGCCATTGTTGCCATGAATGATTCCTTCAAAAAGTATTTTTTCGTCAACAATCCTTCGGAAATTAACCTTACAGATTTTGTTGATTGCAGAAACAAATATAAAGTACTGGAAACTTTGAGAAACTTTGTGCGTGGAAAGCACATGAAAGCAACCACCACTACTTCCCTTATACTTATGAATAACAAAGTAAGAGAAGCAAAAGTGACTTTTTCGAAGCTGGATAAATCCTTAAGTGGCCAATTGATCCTTATTATTGATTTTGCTGAAAATGGAATACCGTTAAACGAAGAGATAGGAACATCTTCCAGAGAAACAGAAAATTACTTCGCCCAAAATAATTCTGCAGAGGCATTCAATTTTACACAACGCGAAAAAGAAATTATAGAACTTTTGTGCAAGGGATATAAAACCAAAGAAATCTCAGAAGCCTTATGCATCTCTGCCAAGACCATTGAAAAGCATCGATCTAACATTATAAAGAGAACAAATTCTGACACTATTCTGGAAAGTATAGTTTATGCATTAAATCACAAGCTTATAGATATTTAATTATTCTTAAAATGGTTGTGATTTTGGACCGCCTGATTATTAAACGGGTGTTTTCCCCCATAGGAGGGACTACAGATAAATCCTACTTTTAAAAAACTTTAATACACTTTTTCTTCCCCCCGTGGTATTAGTCCAGATCTCATTTAAGATAGGACTTCGTATAAATTTTGAAGAGAACAAATTGAAAAAGAATAAACAATCATCTTGTTTAGATATTAACATGAAAAACTGGAATTTTATCCTGGTTACTGTATTAAGTGTCTTTCTCCTTTCTTCTTGTAGTAAAGATGAGGATACTCATACCCAGTACGGTGGCAAGGCTAAACTCATGTTTGGTACACTTCTAAATGATCTTGTTTCTTCTAAATCAAGTTTGAAACAGGCGCTTCCAGTTTGCTCAGATGAAGCACCGGCTTTTGTGGAAGTGGTTCTTTCAGGTCCTACAAATGTTGGGACAATATATGAGCCTCTCGTAATTACAGTAAATCCTACACCTGGAGATTTTGACGGGGATTCGGATGCAGAATACTTTACCAATGAGTCTACAGACCTGGAACTTGAGCCGGGTACTTACACCCTTGAGTTCTTTGCCGTATATGATGGAGATCCCGATTTAGAGGAAAGCAACCGAATATGGATAGCTCCCAGAAATGGAAGCGTTCTTTCCAACTATGTTGAACTGGCACTTCCCATGGATTTTAATCTTAGAGCAGGAGTGAAGAAATATTTGGATGTTGAAGTGTTATGTTTTGATGAACGACTGGTCAATGAATATGGTTATCTCTTTTTTGATATTGAACCCAGAAAGGCTATAGAGTACTGCTTTTTTGCCAATTACTGTACTCCAGACGGAAGAGATTTTCCAGCAGCATACTCGGTGGATATCTATTTAGGGACAGATGATAGTGCACCACTTCTTTATTCTAACATTATGAATTTTACAGAAATAAATGATGATGGTCCTATTGCAGAACCTTTGTGCCTGCCACTGCCCGATCTTCCGCAATATGCGGATGATGAAGAATACCTTTACTATGAAGTGACGTTGAAAGAGTGGAATGAGGTATATCCCTACACAGAAATAGAGTCCATTACGGGTGCTTTAAGCCGTAATGATATTGAGGAGAATTTTGGTCCTGAAAACACAGTTTATTACGAGCATTTACGGTTTGGATGTGAAGATCCTGGCCAGGATCCATGCCCTAATGGTACAGTAGATACCGATGGAGATGGGATTCCTGATGAGTGCGATCCTTGTCCGCTAATTCCTACCTGGTTAGATGAAGACGGAGATTGTTTACCGAACAATGAAGATCCATGTCCAGGCGATACAGAGAACAATTGTAATCCGGGAGAACCCTGTGAACCACAAACATGTTATAAATCTGAAACTGCTTGGATGTGGGGAGACCATACCCTTACAAAAAAAGATAATGATGGTTTGAGTTTGTCTGGAAAATGGGGCTGGGCAGAAAAATTTGAGGTAGGGCAGGAAGATACCATTTTCAACTTTTATGCAGCGGCCGGCAAGAACAATCCCGCCAAAGGATTTCTTTCGGGTGAAGTAGTAATTACTGTTGAAGGCTCTGTAGTGACCGTAGCTGTCAAAGCGGAAACAGGTATAAAACTGGATAAATTAGATATATATCTCCATGATAACAAACCTGAATCAGATGCACCCGGAAGTTTTTCATCCAACGGGGGACTCACAGATGAGGAGCCATGTTCCAGTGAGGAGAATATATACACCTTTGAGTACAGTGGAGACGGATCCTTCTGGGTGATGGTTCATGGAGAGGTTTGTAAAGGGACAAAAAAATAGGCCTGTCACGTGGTTTTGCAGGTATTAAAAAGTAACCATTTAAATGTGAATAATTAATAATCAAAAACAAAATGCTATGAAAAGAACAAAATTACTATTTGCTTATCTGGCTGTCTTTGGACTGCTATTTACCTCCTGTAGTAAGGAAGAAGGAGTGGGTGAAAAGACCAGTGACAAAGCTACCCTTTCCTTTACTACAGTTTTAAATGACCTTGTGTACAACAAATCTGCCCTAAAACAGGGACTTGAAAATTTACCTGATTGTTCAGATGACGCACCTGCCTATGTGGAAGTAGTACTTTCGGGTACAGAAGCAGTGGGGACAATGGAGGATCCTCTTGTTGTTGCCGTAAATCCAACTCCTGGAAACTACGATGATGATCCTGAAATGGAATATTTTACCGAAGAGGCTATGGAACTTGAATTAGAGCCAGGGACTTATACCCTCGAATATTTTGCAGTGTATAATGGTGATCCGGCAGATGAAGCAAGTTCTTTAATCTGGATTGCACCTCATTCTGGCAGTACTTTGGCAAGTTTTGTCAACACCACATTGCCAATGGATTTCAACCTGGGGGCAGGAACGAAAAAATATGTGGATGTTGAAGTTTTATGTTTTGATAACAGGATTGTCAATGAATATGGATATCTGTTTTTTGAGATTGAAGAACAACGTGCTATAGAATTTTGTGTATTCGGTAACTATTGTGATGAAAACGGAAGACATTTTCCCGCACATTTTAGAGTAGAGGTGTGGACCTACAGCGGAAACAGTTCAAGCCCGATGGGTACTCCTCTGTTTGATTCTGAAAACCCTTACATCAATGAGGTGGGTGTAGACAGTAACGGAGATGCTTACGCCAATCCTTTATGTTTCCCCTTGCCAGATGGACCTGGTGTTGATCGCTACTATGGAGAAATCTATGTACTGGAATTTGGGGATGACGAAGATGAAGGTAGGTTAGTAGTTTCCGGAGTATTTACAGATGCCAATGTGAGAAGTCTTTTTGGTCAGGGAGATACTGTAGACTATTACCACTTTAGAGAAGACTGTGAAATGGGAAATACAGGATTCTAAAAAAAGCAAAATAAAATATTCCCGGAAGGTTTAAGAATAGAAATTTTTCGGGAATAGATTATTGCTGAAATGACCCTTCCCTACAAGGGAGTAATGTGAGGTAAGAAGTTACCTGTGCATGTGACGCTTTTATAATAAGTAAAAGTGATTTTAAACCATTCTAAATTTTTTAATTAAAAAAAACTATTATTATGAAAAATTTTAAACTATCATTTGCCTGTCTGGCAGTGTTTGCAATGATCTTTACTTCGTGTAGTAAAGACGAAAATCTTGTCGAAGGGAGAGACGGTGAAACAGCTACTGTATCATTTGCAACCGTTTTAAATGATTTGGTGAATAGCAAAGCTGCTTTAAAAGATCATTTGAGTGATTTTCCTGCATGTTCGGATGCAGCGCCGTCTTATGTGGAAGTTGTTCTTTCCGGTACTGAAAGTGTAGGTACTGCAGAGGATCCCTTGGTTATTTCTGTAAGTCCCAACCCCGGCGACTACGATGATGATGGGGAAGACGAATATTTTACAGAAGAATCTTCTGAACTGGAATTAACCCCAGGCGCTTATACACTTGAACATTTTGTTGTTTATGACGATGACGACAATGTAATTTGGGTGGCTCCAATGGCAGGTAGTGCATTAGAAGCATATGTAGATGTTACGCTGCCTATCAGTTTTGACTTAGGTGCAGGTACAAAAAGATACATTGATGTGGAAGTTCTATGTTATGATGACCGCGATGTGAATGAATATGGTTACCTGTTCTTTGATATTGAAACAACAGAGGCTATTGAATTCTGTATCTTTGGTAACTTCTGTCCTCCAAGTGGAAGACACTATGTTGCAGAATATACTGTAAGTGTGTGGTCTTATGAAGATGACGAAATAGGTACTCAGTTGTACACAGATGTTCCTAACAACGTTGAGATTAACGAAGATGGTGATTACGCCGGTGATCCTCTATGTTTTGCATTGCCAGACACTGAAGGACTGGATGAGTACTATTTCGAGATTACTTTACAGGATTCTGATGCCTACGGTGACATTGAGAACAGAGTTATCCGTGCCGGAGTTATAGATGACAATTTAGTTAGAACTTTCTTTGATGGAGAGAATAATCTTGATTACTACCACTTCGAGGAAGGTAACTGTGGTGGAGAAGACACTCCAATATTTCCAGATCCTGAAGATGAGGCTGAAAATTACAAAGCTTGTCTATACCAATTAAATGATTCAGGAGCTATTGGTTTCGCTTATTTCAGATTACAAGGAACTACTTTGGAAACTACAGTGCTAGCTTCCGGTCTGGAAACAGGAATGGAGCACCCACAGCATATCCATGGAGAAGAAGGACTGGTTTCAACCTGTCCTGATGAGGATGATGATGACAATGGAGACGGACTTATTAGCCTTGCCGAGGGGCTTCCTGATTATGGTCCTGTAATGGTTCCACTAACCCTTACCCCTGGCGGTGAAGAATTTCCTACCGCAGTGGGTACTGGTATTATAGTGTACCAACAAACATTTACAGTTGACCCAGACATGCTAGATCCTCTTGAAAACAGGGCTGTTGTGTTGCACGGTATGACTGTAGAAGGAGAGTACTGGCCTACTTTACCGGTAGCTTGTGGTACAGTTTCGGAAGTTGACTAATTTTAATTAATAAGCTGCAGGGAATCAAATGGTTCCCGTGCAGCTTTATTATTTATAGTTTAACTTAAATGGACACTAAAACTGATATTATGAAAAAAATAAAATTATACTTGAGCTTTGCTGTGGTATTTGCCCTGCTTCTTACTTCTTGTAGTAAAGATGAGCAAAATCTTCTTGATGAACCAGAGGGAAAAACTTCAACATTGTCTTTTGCGACTGTATTAAATGATTTAACCGCTAATAAAGCTTCATTAAAACAAGCTATTGGGGATATTCCTGAATGTTCAGATGAGGCTCCTGCCTATGTGGAAGTAGTGCTTTCCGGTACTACAAATGTAGGGACCATGGCAGACCCTTTGGTAGTAAATGTAAATCCCAATCCAGGTGACTTCGACGAAGATGGGGAAGATGAATATTTTACCGATGAATCTGCAGACCTGGAGCTGGAACCTGGTAGTTATTCTCTCGATTTCTTCGCAGTTTACGATTCCAGTGACAATCTGATTTGGGTAGCACCAATGGAAGATGGCGATATTTCAACCTGGGTAACAAACCCACTACCCATGGATATTGAATTAGGTGCAGGTGTTAAAAAATATGTAGATGTTGAAGTGCTTTGCTTTGATGATCGTCTGGTAAACGAATATGGCTATTTGTTCTTTGATCTGGAAACGACAGAGGCATTCGAATTTTGTTTCTTTGCTAATTATTGCGATGAAAACGGAAGGCATTTTTCTGCAGCTTATGCCGTGAATATCTGGCTGGGTGATGATGACAGCGGAACAGTGTTATATTCAGGAGTAACTAACACTACAGGAGAAAATAGCCAGGGAGAATACTATGCAGATCCATTATGTTTTGCATTGCCAAACCTTTCTCAGTTCGAAGATGATGAGGATTATATATATTATGAGGTGACCTTACTGGACTGGTCAGAGAATTATGGAGATGTCGAGTCGACGGTTATCGATGGCACTTTGAGCAGGGAAGATATTGAAGCTAATTTTGACGGGGAAAATGTAGATTATCTGCATTTAAGATTTGGATGCGGTGATGATAATGGGGAAGTTCCTGAAGATAGTGATGATGATGGTGTGCCAGATTCTATAGATGAGTGCCCAAACACTGAAGAAGATGTTGAGGTAAATGAGTGGGGATGTCCTGTAAATGGAGAAACCGACACTGATGGTGATGGTGTGCCAGATTCTATAGATGAATGTCCAAACACCGGGGAAGATGTTGAGGTAAATGAGTTGGGATGTCCTGTTGAAGAAACGGACTCTGATGGAGACGGGGTTCCTGATTCTATAGATGAATGTCCTGGAACTTCAGAAGGGGCTGAAGTTGATAATGTAGGATGTCCTGTAGATAGTGAGGGATGTATAGATGAGACTGGAGATATCATAGTTTTTGACCAAATTGTTGATGTGACGAATTTTCCAGTAGGTCAAAATCCGTTTTATGTACTGCAGGCAGGTGGTGAAGAGGTAGGTACCATAACTTTCAATCTTGATACCGCAGGAGAAGATGATCAGCTAGTTGTTTTGATTGATATGTTTGACGGTACTGCAGAAAACAATTTTACTGAATATACAATCACAGGTTGGGAATTAAGCCTTCCGGGATTAGGTGGTGACGAAATTTGTCAAGATGATATTTCTGAAAATCAATTTGAAATCACGTATGATAGCGACGATATAATAGACGTAGTTTATCCGTTGGAAGTAGAATTCCGTGCAAACTACATTGTATCTATGGAGTAATATTAATTCCATTACGGGCATAAAAGCCTGATGTTAATACCATTTGGTAAAAAAGCCACTTATAGAAATATAAGCGGCTTTTTCATTTTATAAATTTTCCAAAATATTAGTCAAATAGTTGGCAATTCTATCCCAAAAATATTTGTAAGAAAAGCCTTCCAAAAATTAAACCCACTAAAAATCAGTATGTTAAAATTAATAAAAAAGTTTGTTAAAGGTGAAGAAGTTTTAATTTTGTGACAGATAACAACAGGTTAAAAAACATTTTAAAAAAAGGCCTTTTTGGATTTTTTTACCTCCTTTTACTTTATGTATAACTTTAAAAATTTAAAGAAACACAGAAAAAACCTACAACAAAAAAATTATTCTGCTCTTGATCGATAGAGTACGTTGAGTTAATTTTTTATTAAAATTCTTTTTGGCACGGTTATTCTAAATAAAATCAGCAGCAAAGAAAACGACGTCGATTTTAAGAATAATTTACTAATGAAAGATCAAATTATTATCACAAGATTAATTAAAAACAGAAGTAACAAACTAAACCCAAATCGAATGTTACTCAAAGCAAAAGCACCCCTACTTATGAAAAATTTTAAATTATTTTTGTTATTACCTGCGTTAGCCGTTATGAGCTGTAGCGAAGATTCTCTTGAAAACTATGAGATTTCTGAGGAAAACGAAAATACCACTATGGTTTCTGGAGAAGACATCTCTATGGAACTGGCAAACCCTGATGAAATTGGAGCAGTTTCCGATGTTTATTTTGCAGGTCAAAAAATCCCTGTAGAATCTTTTAATGGAGACTATATATACCAGGGAGATATGCTCTTTAGCAGTGATATGGTTTCTACCAGTCCTGTTAAACTTGTCTTTGAAGAAGGAGAAACTCCACCTGCACAAAAAAGTGTTGGAAGAACTTCTGGAAGATGGCCAGATAATACTGTTTATTATGCTATTGATGCTGGATTAACTAACCAGCAACGTGTAATTGACGCTATAAAGCACTGGGAGTCTAAAACCAACCTTAAATTTGTAGAAAGAAGTTCTGAAAGAAATTATATATACTTCACCACTGGTTCTGGTTGTGCATCTTATGTGGGAATGATAGGTGGTAAGCAAAACATCACTCTTTCCAGCGGTTGTTCTACAGGAAATACCATTCACGAAATTGGACACGCAGTTGGACTGTGGCACGAGCAAAGCAGAGTGGACAGAGACAGGCATATCTCTATTCATTTTGATAATGTAAGGAGTGGAACAGAGCATAACTTTACTACTTATGCGGATGAAGGTTACGATGGGGACGAATTTACCTCTAATCTTGACTTCAATTCTATCATGATGTATAGCTCATATTCTTTTTCTAAGAACGGGAAACCAACTATTACAAAAACAGATGGTAAGACCTTTAGCGTACAAAGAAGTGGATTATCTTCTGGTGACATTCAGGGAATAAACAGTATGTATCCTTCAAGTGAAGCAAAACCAGGAAACCCTGAGCCAAAGTATATTAATGGTGAATACTACACTATTGCAGGGCTTACAGTATTAAGATTTTACAATAATTGGTTCTATAGTGGACGCTACGGTATGCGTGCTGTATATCTTAAAAATGGCGTTTGGTACTACAGATAGGATTATAATCAAATTATATCTTTACAAATACCCCGGGTTTCCCGGGGTTATTTTTTGCTGTTTCATGAGGTATGCAAAGTCATTTTTCAGAAGTAGTGTTCTTGTTTGCAAACAAAGCGAGCAACGGTAAAGAAATGCAACGCTCACGGAATCATGATTATTTTAAATGGATACTGCTGCTGTGTAAATATTCCACAACTTTAAAAGGTGGGGTGGGGAATTCTACAAAACAGCTTTTTTTAAAGAATCTTCCTGTGGAAAGAAATTCAACTTTTTATACTCTGTAAAAAGACTTTGATTCCCGATTAAAAGATAAACTGCTTCCAACCGCATTCAAAAATTGAGATTTTCAGAGCTCTTTAATTTTTTCTGAAACAAAGATTTTTAATTCATTAAAGAATAAGCTGAACTCTTTCTCGAAATCACCGTAATGCATTCTTAGTTCATTGACCGCAAAATTCATTTTGGAAACCTTATTAGTGCGGTCATTCATTTGCTGGAGGATTCTTCCTATTCCCTCAATGCTGGCGTAGCTAAGAAGCCAGTTGTCCCTAATCATAAAAGGCAGAAATTGCTGTACATTTTTTGGCAGAACATGAATGTTTGCCTGAAGTAAGCCATAAAACCGTGTTACAAAAACATTCAGTGGTACATCGGAATAGTCTTTCCAGTTGTGGGCAAGAAAATGATCATAAAGAATATCAACAATAACACTGCTGTAGTGGCTGTATTTATCAAATAACCGGGAAGTACTTTTCCTTACGATGGGATGGGTATCTGTATAGTAATCAATTGCTCTGTGCAGAATTATCCCCTTTTGAATCCCTTCCGGATAATCCAGATATTTTTTCCCCTTAATAGAATCGGCTATGAAGTTACCAATAATCAATTCTTCATCTTCACCAGAAAGGTATATGTGTGCAAGGAAATTCATTGAAGCAAGTTATGCTTTTAGAATGTTTATATTGTGTTAAGTTTTGCCAGAAGCTCCAGAGGCTTGTATATTTGTTTGACAACGCTGCAGGTAAATTAAAGTTTTTCCTGCTGAAGTCCAAAAGCTTCCTTCAGGCACAGTTGGCCTGCTTTTGATCAGCAAATGATTCTGGGAAGTTCTAACTTTAAAAAATAAGATATCCAAAAATGACATTAATTAAATCAATTTCAGGAATAAGAGGAACCATAGGAGGGAAGCCTTCAGATAACTTGACTCCTATAGATGCTGTGAAATTTGCCGCTGCCTACGGTTCATGGTTAAAAAATCAAAATAAAAATGAAACCGTGAAAGTGGTTGTAGGCCGGGATGCGCGAATTTCCGGAGAAATGATTCAGCAACTTGTAATGAATACCTTAATTGGATTAGGTATTGACGTCATAGACCTCGATCTTTCCACCACGCCCACTGTAGAAGTGGCGGTACCCCTGGAAAAGGCGAGCGGCGGGATCATTCTCACGGCGAGTCACAACCCAAAACAATGGAACGCTTTAAAACTACTCAACGAAAAAGGAGAATTTTTGAATGGAAAACAGGGAGCCGAAATTCTTGAAATAGCAGAAGCTGCCGATTTTACCTTTTCTGAAGTAGATGCACTTGGAAACATTAAAAAAGCAACACATTATATTGATACACACATTGAAGAAGTAACCATGCTGTCTCTGGTGGACGCAAAAAAGATTTCTGAAGCAAATTTCACCGTGGTGGTAGATGGCGTCAATTCTACAGGAGGAATAGCTATTCCTCGTCTTTTAAAAAGGCTGGGCGTGAATGTGATAGAATTGTACTGTGAGCCTACAGGCCATTTTCCCCACAATCCCGAACCTTTAAAAGAGCACCTGGGAGATATTTGCAATCTTGTAAAGGAGAAAAAAGCCGACTTTGGAATCGTTGTAGATCCAGATGTTGACCGACTTGCTTTCGTTGCCGAAGACGGTGAGATGTTTGGAGAGGAATACACGCTGGTGGCATGCGCCGATTATGTGCTGAGTAAAAACCCCGGCAATACGGTAAGCAATCTTTCATCTTCGAGAGCTTTAAGAGATATTACCGAAAAACACGGCGGCACCTACAAAGCAAGTGCAGTTGGAGAGGTGAATGTGGTGGAACTTATGAAAGAATCCGACGCTGTGATAGGGGGAGAAGGGAACGGTGGAATTATTTATCCTGAACTTCACTATGGCAGGGATAGTCTTGTGGGTGTTGCTTTGTTTCTCACCCTCCTGGCAGAAAGAAAAATTTCAGTTTCTGAACTAAGAAAAACCTATCCTTCTTATTTTATGAGTAAGAACAAAATTGAACTCACCCCGGGATTGGACGTGGATAATATTTTAAAAGAAGTGGAGGAAAAGTATTCCGAAGAAGAAGTTTCTACTGTGGACGGGGTGAAAATAGATTTTGAAGATCACTGGGTACACCTTAGAAAATCAAATACAGAGCCTATCATTAGAATTTACACAGAGGCAAAATCTCAACAGGAAGCAGATGATGTTGCACAATCCATGATTATGGAAATAAAAAAGATCGCAAATCTCGATTAGAAGGATTTCGCATGAGCGGGAATGGAAGCACCACGGTGCTTCCACCTTTTATGCGTCCAGAGATAATATTGTGGCGCATCTTTAATCTGTTTTTCCAGTTCATCAAAGTAATTTCGGGTAATGCTGAATTCTTTTTCTTCTGCAGGAATATATGAAAGGGTTTTAAAAGTGGCTTCGTAAAAGCCTCTTTTTTTCTTTTCGACATGAAGGTAAACTACAGCCATGTCAAGATCTTTTGCAAGTTTCTCGGTGCCCATGAACACCGGCACCTTAATATCCATGAAATCTGTCCAGGCCCTGGCCCTGTCCAGCCGCGGAGACTGGTCTGCAATCATGGCATAGACTCCTAAAATGCCATTTTTCTCATTCTTTACAATTTGCTTTGTTGCAGTAATTGTAGGAATTAATTCTCCCTCAAACCGGCCACGAATGTCTTTAGCCATCTTGTCGAAGTATGGATTTTTTACTTTTTTATATATTCCGAAGCCACGGTAATCGAGTCCGTGAAGTTGAAGGGCATTTACCCACTCGTAACTCGCATAATGACCGCAGGCGAGAATAATACTTTTATTCAGTCCCCTTATTTTCCGGATCTCTTCAAGATTCGTGAAGCTAAATCGCCTTTTTAGCTCTGCGTTGGAAATCGATATGCTTTTGATCATTTCCAGGAACATATCAACCATGTGCCTGTAGAATTTTACTTCTATTTTCTTTCTGTCTTCAGAAGATTTCTCCGGAAATACCAGTTCCAGGTTTTTCTTCACCGTAGATTTTCTATAACCTACTATGCGGTAGACAATGAAGAAAACAACATCAGAAACGAGGTAGAATGCAGAAAAAGGGAGGACAGATATAAGCCACAAAAGAGGGTAAGTCAGCCAGAAAACTAAACGCTGCATGAATAAAATTATTTCGGCAAATATATGTTATATTTGGCACTAAACAGAAGCATAAATGGGAGATTTACACCTGGTCACCATCATTATAATTGCCGCGAACGTTATCATTTCTTTTAAGGGGTTTAATGACTATTCCTTTTTTGAGAAATACAAATTCAATACCGGTGCTATTCGCAATGGCGAAAAAGTAAGGATATTTTCATCGGGTTTTTTACACGTAGATAATGGGCACCTTTTTTTAAATATGCTTACGTTGTATTTCTTTGCAGATGTGGTCATACAGGCGCTGGGAAGTTCTGGGTTTATATTAGTTTATGTGGCGAGCCTTCTCCTGGGGAATCTTTTGTCTTACTTCTTCCACAAAGATGAGTACGGCTACAATGCAGTAGGGGCTAGTGGTGCGGTTTCAGGGATTATTTATGCAGCAATATTGTTGTACCCAGATATGAGCCTGTATATGTTCTTTATTCCTGTTCCCATTCCTGCCTATATCTTCGGAATTGGATATATGTTATACTCGATCTACGGCATGAAGCGCAGGGTTGGAAATATAGGTCACGATGCCCATTTTGGAGGGGCAGTGGGAGGATATCTTTTAACCCTCGTACTTGCTCCATGGATTTTGAGTGCGCATTTATTGATGGTAATCTTACTGGCAGTGCCAATTATACTGCTGTTTATCCTTCAGAAATCGGGTAGAATTTAACGGGAACATTTAAGCTTTAAAACAAATATATTATGAGAAAAATATCAATTCTTCTGGCTGTTTTATTTACAGTTATAGGATATGCGCAGCATCAAAATATAGGTGTTACGGTAACAGGGGAAGGTACAGTTTATGTGGTGCCTAATGAGGTCGTCATTCGGGCGCGGGTTGAACATTCCGGCGATTCCGCCGTTGAGGTGAAAAGACAGAACGACAAAGTAGTAAATGATGTCTTGAAGTATCTTAAATCTGAAGGAATTCCTTCTAAAAATGTAAGAACAGAATATATCAATCTAAATAAGGAATATGATTACAACAGAGGCATCACTACCTACCATGCAAATCAGGCCATTTCTATTCATCTGGAAGATTTGGACAGCTATGAGGAAATCATGACGGGTCTCCTGGAATCTGGACTTAACCGCATTGACGGCGTAAACTTTCAAACTTCCAGGCAGGAAGAAATAAAATCTGAAGCACGAAGACTGGCGGTGCTCAATGCGAAGGAGAAAGCTTTGGAACTTGTACAGCCGCTGGAGCAGGAAATAGGCCAGGCAATACAGATTTCAGAAGTGGAAGAAGGTAGATTTATTCCCGTAATGCAATCTATGGAAATGAAAAGCGACCGGAGTGGAGGTGCTCAAACCATCGCACCGGGTGAACTGGAGATAACTGTTAAGGTAAATGTCACATTCTTCCTTCTGTAAAATGCTAAATGATTCTATAAAAAAAGGCTGCACAAATGCAGCCTTTTTAGTTGGGGATTCAAAAATGGCATTTTACTCATTTAATAATTCTGCCACCTTATTTTCAAGATCTTCTCCTCTTAAATTCTTTGCAACGATCACTCCGTTTTCATCGAGTAAAAAAGCAGCCGGTATTGCTCTTACACCATATTCTGCGGCAATGGGATCCTGCCAGAACATTAGATTTGAAACCTGGTTCCACTGCAGATTATCTTCTTCAATCGCCTGCTCCCACTTGTCTTTTTGTCCCGGCCTGTCTAAAGAAACACCTAGCACATTAAATCCCTGATCGTGGTATTTTTCGTAAACCCGTACAATATTTGGGTTTTCATCACGACACGGCTTACACCAGGATGCCCAGAAATCAACCAAAGTGACTTCTCCCAAAACTTCGTTGAGCGCAAGTTCTTCTCCTTGCGGCGTGGGTGCTGAAAAATTAGGTGCTTTCCCACCAATTTCTACCTTACTTAGCCTGCTAATAGTTTCTTCCACCATTTTGCCAAGACGGGATTCCTGAACTTCAGAAGAAAGAGTATTAAAAAGTTCTTCCAATTCTGAAGATTCTATTCTCTGGGAACTGGCCAGTTCCTGAAGGATCATAGCTGAAACAATTGAATTTGAATTATTTCTTACCATTTCCTTCTTGTTTTCCATGTTTTGTAAGGACACTTCTTCTTGTTGTGCCCTAAGCCTGCTCATTTCAACAGAATCTTTTTGGCGAAATGCCTCAATCATGGCAGCACGTGTCTCGGCCTGGCTTTTATTTGATGCTCTCATCTCTCCAAAATAGCGGTAGAGCAGGTCATTGTCTTTTCCACCTGTGGCATTGGAAGCGAAGAGACTGTCTTTGTAAAGTGTGAATTCAACAGGATTATCTTCTGCTATAAAAACCACATTTCCTCTGGTGCCTTCCAGGGTAAGAAAACTAAGGGTTGGTTTCTCTTTTTCAGCAAGATCTGCAGAGAATTCCCCATTTTTGACTTCTATTGTGTCAATAACAGTCGTTTGGTTATTGTCCTGATTTAGTTCAGAAACATATATTTTTTGACCATCGGCAGCGTTATCAATAGTTCCGCTAATAAAATATCCCTGATCTTCCTGGCAGGAAATCAAAAGAGCAAAAATGCCCAGCGATAAAATTCTTTTCATGATTACTTTGTTTTCGGCAAAAATAGGGAACACAAATCGTTTCGCCATTCATTTTGTAAAATATTGTTAATATGAAGCGAGGCACCGTGTTAGCTTGAAAAATAATTTATTTTTAACATATGAAGAAGCAGAAGAATTCGCCCCTCGATATAAAAATTAGTTTTCACAAGATTGTAGAAGAATACCAAAACCTGGTAAAATCTGAGCCGGGTAGTATTTCAAAAGAATATATTGAAAGGATGCTGGATTACGTGTCCTCATTTCCGGAATTAATTGAAGGTATTACAGAGGAAGAAAATCTGGAAAAATATAAAGATCCGGTACGGGTTCTTTTGAAAGATCTTTTCCCAGGGATTTTATCTAAAAATCAAATAAAGGCCATCTCAATGCCTTTTCATAATGTCATTTTTAATTCCACGGAAAGGTTTAAAGAAATTCTTCAGGAGGCGGGCGATGATTTTGAGCTTTCCATGCGTAATCTTAACGAGGACCTGGATTACATCTTTGCCTGTATCATGATCCTGAACAATTATTATGGGCATAATATTGATTTTTCCCGTCCTCTGTATTATGATATTCCCGACGAAAATGGCATTTTAAGGCACTACAGGATCGCAATGAATTCAGACTTTATTGAGGTTTTTCCCACAGAAAAAGCCAAAGACATTACCGAAGATGATGTGGACAGGCTTATTCAAAATATGGAAGAAGTGGATGTTTGGAAAGAAATGTTCCCTCCAAAAAGCTGGATTTTTAAAGGTTTTACTATCATCACTCTTACAGATGTCACGGCAGATGATGCAATTTCAGACCTTAAGACTACGCTGCTGCAACGTAACAACTCCAATGAGGAAGAATTGAAAAAATTTCAGGAGATTTTTCAATCCATCTATAAAATACCTGATTTGAGGGTGGGTTTTACTGTATTTAATCCGAAGGATTCCACTTTTGAGGCTATGGAGAATGGCGCTACAAGTTTTATTCTTAGTTCTGAAGCAAAAAAAAGCTGCAGGGCTGCAGTAGGTGACGAGGCATTCGTAAGGCTGGTGGAAGAGCATTCTTATTTTACTGTTTCTAATGTGGAGAACTACGGAAAAAATACACATAACCTACTTTACAAAAGTCTTAAAGAAAGAGGAGTCAAAAGTGCCATTTTAGCGCCTATAGCGAAGAACCAAAGGCTATTGGCAACTTTGGAACTCGTTTCCTTCAGAAAAAATGAACTAAACAGCGTGAATGCTACGAAACTGGATGATATCTTACCGTACATTGTTACCGCAGTAGAAAGGAACAAGGCGGAATTTGAAAACAGAATAAAAGCTGTTATCCAGAGTGAATGTACTTCGATTCACCCAAGTGTTTTATGGGCTTTTGAAGAGGAAGCGAAAAAATTTATTCGGGACATAGAACAAGATGGACTGGCTTCTTTTAAAGATATTGTCTTTGAAGATATACATCCGCTTTACGGGCAGATAGATATTGTGGCTTCTTCGGAAGCACGTAATAGTGCCATTCAAAAGGATTTATTATACCAGCTTGGTCTTATTGGTGAGATTATAGATGAAGCTCATGACCTGGAGCAGCTGGTGATCTATGAACAAGTAAAATTCAGGATTAATGAATTTATCGAAGATCTACAGGAAAACCTGAATGCCTCCAGTGAGCAAAAGGTGTTCAATTTACTTCAGAAGGAGATTAATCCGTTGCTTGACCATATAGAAAACCAGGATACTTCTTTAAAGGAGCGGGTGAAAAATTACAGGGATCAGGTAAATTCTGAATCTGGTGTGATCTATAACCATCGCAAAAATTATGATGAAGCGGTTCAGCAAATCAACCGAACGATGGCACGATACCTGGACCGGCAGGAAATTGAAGCGCAAAAAATTTATCCGCATTATTTTGAACGTTATAAGACCGATGGTGTGGACCATAACATTTACCTGGGAGAATCCCTGACGAATGATACCAACAACCCATTTGATAAAGTTTACCTGTACAATTTGAGATTATGGCAGCTCAGGACCATGTGTGAAATGGAAAACAGGTTCTATAAGCTGCAGGGCAATTTACCCATTACACTTGAGGCTGCTTCGCTTATCCTGGTTTTTAATAGTACCCTTTCCATTAGATACCGCATGGATGAAAAGCAGTTTGATGTGGATGGTACTTACAATGCCCGGTATGAGATTATCAAAAAACGTATAGATAAAGCCTGCGTAAAGGAGACGGGCGAGAGAATAACCCAAAAGGGGAAAATTGTAATTATTTATTCCCAGCGCAGTGACGAGAGGGAATATTTGAGGTACGTAAAATACCTGCAGGCGAAGAAATATCTTGGTGACAAGGTAGAACTGCTTGAACTCGAAGACGTACAGGGAGTTGTTGGGTTAAAAGCAATTCGGGTTGAAATACTTTATTCTCTGAATGACTCTTCTTCAGAAGATATTATTACCTACGAAGATCTTATGGAAAAATTAGAGTAGGTAATAGGTTAAAATAAAGGCGAGAACAGAAAGAACAATTCCTGTCATAAAGATGTTATAAGTAATCCTTAATAGCCTGTATTTACGATTTAGAACAACACCAAGCATGTAAAGGTCCTTGGTTAGAGAGTTGTAAATAAAATCCTGGTCTTCTATGATTTCGTTCATAGCCCACTCAAATTGATCGTAAGGCATGCGATGAAAGTTTCCAAAAAAGAGCAAATTTACTTCCCTGTTTTTCACCTGTTCCCTGGTAAATTCTCCGCGGGTAACATCGGGCCGGGTAGACATGATAGCCCCAATAATGGAAGCCACACTAAAAATGATAAGTATTAGTGTAGGGATCATAAGTTGATAATCTTTGGTAGGGGCCGTAAGATCTGGGATAAGATTGGCAATAAGCAGTGAAATAACAATGGCATTTACTGAAAGTAGAATGTTTGCCTTGGCA
>JACLAD010013595.1_pt1 | contig 67331 bp, 69 predicted proteins | sample 8027901 | NCBI WGS metagenome assembly JACLAD01 (sample SAMN15725071, study PRJNA655200) | protist metagenome | isolation source: fluorescence activated cell sorting (FACS) single amplified genomes of... | place: Spain: Blaines Bay Microbial Observatory, Mediterranean Sea | collected 2016-07-05 | reverse complement strand
AAGGAAAAGGTGGTCTCTAAAATAGATGAAGAAACAGTTCCCAGCCTTTGGTGTTGTTAAATTTTTTTTCTTCTTTTCAGGGGTTGTCCTAACGACCCGTTGCTGCCACGAAGTCGTCTTCCAGAGTTACGGATGGCTTGATCCATCTGGCGTTCATCTGCATCCGTTAGGGTTGTGACCTTAAAGCCAAGCTGCCCTAGCGTTCTGCCAATAGCCTTGGCACCGTTAGCAGGATTGCGCAGTACACCTGCATGGGCATAGTTCGCATTACCGATTACCAATGCCTGCCGATTATTGGTTTCCAGTGGACGGATGGCTCGTTCCTGCGCCCATGTCAGTGGCACGATTACCAACAAAAGTAGCAGTATGGTAGTCGCAATGGCACATCTACAGATCATCTTGGCCTCTTCATGAAAACATTACATTGGGCTGCCTTTATAACAACCTCGAAACTAAAATTCAAAAGATGAAGAAGTGTGCAGGGCTGGGGATCTTTTCGCTAATGTGACAGCGAACAAGGTCGGTGGACAAATGATTCTTGAGTTCCTCAAGGAATATGAAATGACTAATCTCGATGAGTTGTCAGACGCAATCTGCAGCACTTCAGAAAACGCAATGCGAGAAGTCATTATGGAAATGAAAGATGGACTGTACCAGAATTCATTCCAAATAGAGGGTGTGGAAAAATCATTGTCTTTGAGTTGTCAGGCATCTATCAACGGCAGCTCAATCAGTGTCTCTTTTAATGGCACTGACACCTGTGTGCGACAAGGAATCAATGTTCCTTTTTGCTACACTAACGCAATGACCCTTTATTCGATCAAATGTCTAACTATACCTACACTACCCAATAATGCTGGGGCGTTTATGCCAATAGATGTAAAAGCACCAAGTGGGTGTCTGCTTTCGGCAGAGCATCCATCGCCAACTGGTGGACGACATATTATCGGACATTTTGTTACGCCGCTAATTTTTGGAGCGCTTGCGTCAGCTGTCCCCGAAAGTGTCCAGGCAGAAACTGGAATGATGAACCTGATGACTTTTCAAGGAACTCATCCCAACGGCCGAAACATTTCGGAACTCTTTTTCGCATCGGGTGGTTTTGGAGCATTACACAATTGTGACGGTCTTAATACCATTCCAGGCCCCTCTAATATGGCAGGAGTTCCGATAGAGGTTTGGGAAGCCAATACTGGCACCACTATTGAGCGGAAGCAGTTCCGTTGCGATTCGGGAGGCCCTGGGGAATCTAGGGGAGGTTTGGGACAAGAAATATCTATCAGGAATGATACAGGATATGTCTTGACTGCGTTTTCTATGGCTAACAGAACTGAATATCCTGCAAGAGGATTCTTTGGTGGACTAGCTGGTAGCCCTAGAGAACACAGAATAAATGGCGAAAAAGTGCATCCGAAAGGCAAATACGAGTTATTGCCTGGTGATCGGTTAGAACTTTTTGAGGCAGGGGGAGGTGGATTTGGGAAGCCCCATAAAAGAAGTCGGTCTTCGGTCCATAAAGATCTAGAGGATGGATTTATTAGCAGCGAAGCGTCTGACCGAAAATACACGTTGATTTCAAATTGAAATCAAATTAGCTCATCGGAGCAATTTTAAAATTTATATACCTAATAAAATTGTATTTTTTCTTAAAAATATGATTAAAATTTAAACAAGTGGGGATTAATTCTTAAGCGTTATCTAGAACACTCAGATATTGCATCTAACAATTTCAATTATTTAGGGGAGGCACAAAAGTTGAAGGAGGTGGCGTTTCCTAAAATCAAAACTTCTAACAGCTTTGAAGGAGTAAAAGATTTTCAAAATAATTTGTTATTTCTGAACAAATCTAATCATTTTGGATTGCAAAGGAGAAAAGGCTTATGCAACTGAAGTTAACCGCTTTCCTATCTGCAGTAATTTTCAATATTGGTATGATGTTTTCTGGTGGAATCATTGGTCAAGCAAAGGCAGGCGAAAGCACTTTGATATTTGGTCATTCCGCGGATACAGATATATTAGATCCCCACGCTACGGGGGGCTGGATTACTTACGAGGTAACCTATCAGATGTTTGAGGGCTTCGTCAAAGAGGATCTGTCAGATCCAAATGCAAAGACGCCAAAATTAATTCCCGCCTTGGCAACAAGTTGGGATATCTCCGAAGATGGTTTGGTATACACATTTCGTCTCAGAGAGGGGGTCAAATTCCACGATGGAACAGCATTTGATGCTGATGCCGTTATGTATAATTTTGACAGGTTTTGGAACAAAGAATCTCCTAGATTCTATGAGAAGACGCAGGGATTTGTAGCAGCTTACGTAACTTGGATAGAAGATGTCAAAAAAGTCGATGATATGACCGTACAGATTAGGCTCAATGCTCCTAATTATGAATGGATTCGGTCGGGACTTCAGAGTTGGGGTCAACCGCTCATGATAAGTCCAGCTGCGATTGAAAAGTATGGAAATGAAGGTATAGCGTTGAATCCAATCGGTACGGGCCCTTTCAAGTTTGTTGAACGAGAACAAGGCGTAAAAACTGTGCTTGAAAAAAATGATGAATACTGGGGGCGCAAAGCCAAAGTTGATCGAGTTATCATACGCCCACTGGGAGATCCGGCTACTCGAGTAAACGCTCTTAGAACTGGTGAAATTGACATGATGAGAAATCCACCATGGGATGATATTGAGGATCTTGTCGCAGATGGATTCAAACTTACAACGAATCAAAATGTACCGTACATTTGGTTTGTCCATCTAAATCACAAACATCCAATTCTTAAAGATCTTAAAGTCAGGAAAGCGATGAATATGGCTATTGACCGAGAGGGCCTTGTGAAAGAAGTGATGGCTGGCACAGCGAAAGCGGAATATGGAATGTTATCACCTGGAACTTTTGCCTATGATCCAGATTTCAAAAGCTATGATTATGATCCAGAAGGAGCGAAAGCACTTTTGGCAGAGGCTGGGTATCCAAACGGTTTCGAGATCAATTTTGACACGGCGCAATATGGATTGGGCGATGTTGTAACGCAATGGTTGGCCAGGGACCTTGAGAAGATTGGAATAAAAGTAAACACGAAAAAGTATGAGTGGGTCACTTACATGGGTGTGTGGGCATCCGGAATGGAAGAGGATGTAGCCATGAATGAGATTGGCTGGGGCATGACAGTGCCGTCTTGGGTGGGGATAGTTTCGCGCTGCTCTTCACAGCCACCAAATGGTGTCAATTCTGGATTTTATTGTAATGAAAAAGTTGACGAGTTATTGAAACAAGCAGTTGCAACGAAAGACAAAGACCAAGCACGCCAAATCTATCAACAAGCGAACAGAATTATAATGGATGACGCAGCATTTATTCCATTTTTAGACGATTTTCAGCCGATTTTAACTGCTGATTATGTCAAAGGTTTTGTCAATCCTCCTGAAGACTGGGTTGATCTCTCGACAGTTTACATTGAGGATTGATTCATCATTCGGGTCGGTCATGTATATCTACATGGCCGTCCTGACCATCCAAAACAAGCCTATCAGGCCAAGGCCGTCCCCCTTACCCCTATAACGAGTCCCAGCGTGTGTATCGTTATATCCTCCTCCGGTTGCTGACAATTATCCCCGTTCTTTTCGGCGTATCACTCATAATCTTTCTGCTTGTTCATTTTTCACCTGGCGATGCCACATTGAAGTTGCTGGGACCTATGGCGAGCGACGCGGCAAGGGAAAACTTGCGTCAGACTCTGGGATTGGATCAGCCAGTCCATGTTCAGTACCTGAAGTGGCTAAGAGAGGTTCTGAATGGTAATTTCGGTGTTTCCATCTCTACAAGTCTACCAGTATTGGATTTGATAATCCCACGCTTCATCAACACAGTCATCCTCGCAGTTCCCAGTCTCTTGTTAGCCTTATTAATCGGATTCTTTGTAGGGATTTTCGCAGCTGCAAAACCCTTTTCGGTGTTTGATAGATTGGGAATGTCGTGCACCTTAATACTTGGAAGTACACCACCGTTTTGGTTTGGTTTAATTCTGGTTTTATTTTTCTCCCTGAACTTGAGGCTTTTTCCTGCTACTGGAATGGTGAGCATGCGAGGAGATGGAGGTTTTATTGATATTTTACACCATTTGGTACTTCCCACTATTGCAACTGCAGTAGCGCCAGCTGCAATCATTACTCGCATGGTTAGAACGAGCATGCTAGAGATTCTTTCTCAAGAATATATCAAAGTTGCACGAGCTAAAGGATTCTCGCAAAGAGTCATCCTATGGAAGCATGCGCTTCGCAATGCAATACCCCCTATTTCAACTATTACTGGATTACAGTTAGGTTATTTGCTTGGGGGTGCGCTGTTTACGGAGGTTGTTTTTGCGTGGCCAGGCCTTGGAAACCAACTTTATTATGCAATTGTTGCCCGAGATCTCCCCGTGATACAAGCGGCAGTCTTAGTTATTGCCTTATCTTTTGTTTTGGTAAATCTTTTTACAGATTTTTTAAACGCATACTTTGAACCAAAGATTCGGCTGGGCTGACTTTAGCAATCGAAAGATTACAAAAGCGTAAATAAGCAACCTAATCAATCATTAAATAAAGTGTTTTTAAGTCAAAAATTTGTCACTAATTTGCGAAAATTTAGTGAAGATCGTATGGCTCTGATTTCTTCATTTTTTTTGATTCTTATAGCAAGTCTAGCACTATTTGCGCCGATTTTGGATATTCAGGATCCATATGAAGCAGTCAAATCCATGAGAAATGCGCCTCCCGGCTCACCTGGATTTTTTTTGGGAGCGGACGGCCATGGTCGTGATGTACTTTCTCGAATGATATGGGGTGGTCGAGTTTCATTGATAGTCGGTATCCTACCCACCCTTCTTGCAATGATGATCAGCCTTTTCTTTGGTATTGCTGCTGCTTTCAAGGGGGGATTGATTGACACCCTGATCATGCGAACTCTTGATGTATTTTTTGCATTTCCACTGGTTTTGCTCGCAATTGCAATTGCAGGCGTTATGGAACCAGGAATTATAACTGAAATATCCTCAATTACGATAGTTTTGGTTCCATATATCTCCAGATTAGTCAGAACCACTACGTTGTCTGTTATGGCTCAATCCTACATTGAAGCTGCCCGTGCAGGAGGAGCAAAAGCTTACACACTTATAATACATTTTATTATACCAAATATGATTGCACCAGTAATCGTTTATGTTACGACTCTGATAGGATTGATGATTGTAGTTGGGTCTGGCCTCAGTTTCTTGGGATTAGGCGTTCAGCCTCCTGTGGCAGATTGGGGAGAAATGGTTAGTGAAGGTAGAGTGGTACTTAGGAAAGCTCCCCATGTCACCTTATTTCCAGGTCTAGTAATCCTCTTAGTCTCACTTTCATTCAACTTTGTGGGAGATGGGCTGCAAAGGATACTGGATCCCAAAAAGTATTGATTAATTCCAAATGCGACATTGCAAATGGCACCTGAACCACTTCTTCAAGTTGACAACTTAAAAACTTACTTTCATTCAAACACAGGTATTCTTAAAGCTGTTGATGATGTTACTTTTAGTCTACATCGTGGAGAAATTTTATGCGTAGTAGGGGAATCAGGCTCAGGTAAATCTGTATCAGCCCTTTCTATTATGGGCCTAATTGAAAAGCCAGGCCGTCATGAGGGAGGAAACATATATTTCGATGGTCAAGATTTGAGCGATCTTGATGAACCAGCAATGAGGAAGATTCGCGGCAACAAGATTTCAATGATATTTCAAGATCCGATGCGTTCATTAAATCCTGGATTTTCAATCGGTGATCAAATTTCAGAAATTTTAATTTTGCACTTATCGATGGAAAAATCGGAAGCTCGTCAACGGTCAATCGAGTTGCTCGATCTTGTTGGTATTGCTGAACCTGACAGACGTTATGCTGACTACCCGCACCAGTTCTCTGGTGGCATGAGACAGCGAGTGATGATAGCGATGGCAATATCCTGTAAGCCCGATATCTTGATTGCAGACGAACCAACGACTGCATTAGATGTAACGATCCAGGCTCAGATACTCAATTTGCTCCAAGAACTTTGTCAAAACCTGAACACATCAATGATTCTTATAACTCATGATATTGGAATCGTCGCAGAAATTGCTCAGAATGTCATGGTGATGTATGCAGGAAGAGTAGTAGAGTACGGTAACGTAAGAACCATATTGAAAAACGGATGTCATCCTTACACGCGCGATTTGATGAACTCGCTCATTCGGATTGAGGACGATAGGTCAGTAGAGCTTCATTCTATAAAAGGGTCTCCACCAAACCTTGCAAATCTTCCATCTGGTTGCAGCTACCATCCAAGATGCCAACAGGCGGTTGAAAATTGCAGATTGTCGAGGCCAAATTATTTGTACAACGGCGGTCAGCACAAAGTAGCTTGTCATCTGGCTTTTCATGATGTTGGTTAGAAAATTTTAAAGTCCATGAATACTAATTTGTTGCAAGTTAAGTCACTTTCAAAGTTGTTTCCGGTCGAGCGAAGGGGTTCATTTAAGTTTTTCAAGGGAAAATTGACTGCTGTAGATAAGGTCAGCTTTGATATAAAACAAGGAAAAACGCTTGGTTTAGTCGGAGAAAGTGGTTGTGGAAAATCGACAGTAGCACGGGCAATCCTTCGTTTAATCGAGCCAAATAGCGGGCGTGTGATACTTGGTAATACTGAGTTGCTTAATTGCTCCCCGAAAGAACTGAGAAAAATGCGCCGCGACATGCAGCTCGTCTTCCAGGATCCTTATTCTTCGCTTAACCCGAAGATGTCTGTTGGGCAAAATATTGCGTATAATTTGAAATTTCATAATATTGGGACTTCCGAGGAACAAGTTGACCTTGCATGCTCAATGTTGGAAGAAGTCGGTCTTCAAAGAGCAGATTACTCTAGATATCCACACGAATTCAGTGGGGGCCAGTGTCAACGAGTTGCCATCGCGAGAGCCCTTATTTTGAAACCGAAACTCATTATATTCGACGAGCCAGTTTCTGCTTTGGATGTTTCCATACGCGCTCAGATTTTGTCATTACTGCTTGAGCTCCAGAAAAAATATGGATTGACCTACCTCTTCATCAGTCATGATCTGAGTGTGGTAAAGAGGTTTTGTGACGAAATTGCGGTAATGTATTTGGGTCGAATTGTCGAAGTAGCAAATACAAGCCAACTTTACATGCATCCTATGCATCCTTACACTAAAGCACTTATTGAATCCATTCCATCTCTTGACCCGGATAACAAGAGAATTTCTAAAAGACTGACGATTGAAGGTGACGTACCAAGCCCCTTAAACCCACCGCGCGGCTGCCATTTTCACACTCGTTGCCCTCGCCGAACATCTAAATGCAGCGAATCCAGTCCAGAATTAATGACAATTAATTCTGGGCGGTCAGTAGCTTGCTTTCTTTACGACTAAGCGTAAACAGGACTAACAGATGAAGATTAATGAATATCTTAAGTACGACTCAATTGGACTCGCAGAATTAGTCTGTAGCGGAGAAGTTAGTCCTCATAGACTTTTGGAGGTAGCAATTGAGTTAAACAGCAAGATCAATCCGACATTGAACGCTATTAATTTAGAAATGTTCTCTAACGCAGAAACTGATCTCAATAAAGGCCTCCCATCTGGACCCCTCAAGGGAGTTCCATTTCTTTTAAAGGATCTGCTGGTATCTTACAGTGGAGTACCCACAAGCTGTGGAAGTCGTTTATTTGAAGGCTGGATACGAGAGTATGATAGTGAAATCTTGAAAAGATGGCGAAATGCAGGATTGGTCATCATCGGAAAGACTAATACGCCAGAACTCGGAGCAAGTGGTTCAACCGAGCCAATAGTTAATGGGCCAACTCATAATCCCTGGAAATTCGGGTACTCGACTGGAGGGTCAAGCGGTGGTTCTGCAGCAGCAGTTGCCGCGGGAATTGTACCCGCTGCGCACGCAAACGATGGAGGTGGATCAATTCGCGGTCCCGCCTCTTGTTGCGGACTTGTAGGTCTTAAACCGACTAGAGGTAGAAATCCTCTTGGACCAGACGCTGGCGAAATATGGAATGGACTTGTCTCAGAACATGTTGTAACGAGAACCGTCAGAGATTGTGCACTTTTTCTTGACATTACATGTGAACCTGAGCCTGGTGCTCCCTATTGGGCCCCAGACATAAAAGGATACAAATCTTTTTTTCAGGCTTCTCAGCACCAGCCAAAGAAAGTTCGCATAGGATATTCTGAAGGTACACCTCTAGGTCAAAAGGCGCATAAAGACTGCGTAGAAGCTCTAAATAGGACTGTGTCCGTTCTTGAAGATCACGGACACGATCTTGTCGAAGCCGAACCAGATCATGACCGTGAACTGCTCAGTGAAGTTTTTATGACCTTGTTTGCTGCGCATAGTTCTCATGCAATTGATACAGGGTCAAAGATGATGAACCGAACCCCCACACCAGATAATCTCGAGAAAAACAATTTATACTTGCTGGAATCTGGCCGAAAAATGTCTGCTGACGAATTGTTGACCGCTGTGGATCATATGAATTTAATATCCAGGAAGTTTGCATCATTCTTTGAGGAATATGATATTTGGTTAACCCCAACGATGGCAGAGCCGCCTCCTATTCATGGACATTTGGACGCTAATATGGAAGATTCAAATCAGTTTTTTGAAAGACTATGGAAATTTAATACAGCAAATACAATTTATAATGTGTCGGGAAATCCAGCTATTTCACTACCGCTGCACGTCGCTCCAAATGGGCTGCCAATCGGAGTTATGTTGGGAAGCAAATTTGGTAATGAGGCATTATTGTTGAGTTTAGCTGCACAATTAGAGAGTGCGATATCATGGATTGATAGATTTCCTACAGTACTTGTTAAACAACTGATCAAATAGCTGTAATTAGTTTGTTTAACTATTAAACATCAACAAAAGGATTGATTATCAACCATAGAAAAAATATATATTCTAAGTATCTTAAACTTTAAAAAGTTATCTTGTTGCAGCGATAATTGAAATTTCTTTTTCTGCTCATTCACAATTGTCCCCAAGTGAGTAGCTACTCCTCTAGCAGCTATGCAGTGATAATCGGCCAATCCGGTAGACACGTCATTACCATTCCTATATTACAAACCACAATATAGCTCTCGGAACCCTAAATGTCACAGTAGTCATGATTCCTTAATATTGATAAAAAATTCACTGAAGTGCCCACGGCCCAGTAAAAAACTCTTTGCTAAATTATTTTTGCAGCTATTGTTGTGTTCATTCAGATAGCAAATTAAACAGCAGAAATAGTTCAAGCCCAAGCTTCAGGTCGAAATCTTCACCAGTTATAGATGTAACCAAGCCGAGGTTGCCAAGTGAAGAGCTTACAGTTGCATTCTTTTCCTGAGTGGATCGCTTATGCCCCATTTCTGTACAGTTGGGTCAATGAGCCAAGGTTTGATGCTACAACCTGCCAAAAAAAGTAAACCTTAGGAGTTGAATTTGACAGCCACAAGACATTGCAATTTTAGATCACGATTCCGGAGTCTACTGATACTAAATTTGTCAAAACATACATAATCGAAGACATCCGATGCAGCAATCTTTGTTTTCAGCAAACTATTGAAGTTAGTTACTTCGGCTCTTTTATTCTCATTACCAGCTTGTCTGACTGACAAGAGCGCTACATCGAAAAATTAAAGGTAAACGATTCTGCTGAGATTTTCACGAAACCTGAAATTCTTTGGACAGCAGGGGTAGTGGGGGGTGGTGAAGAATCACATGGTCACTTTCTACTTTCTTGTTGTGATGGTGGTTTTTTAAAATTGGTGAAACCGGAAGCTTACCAGACGATGCACAAATTTTTGTCGCCAAAAAAAGAACAAACGGAACAATTGCGTGGAATGATGAATACTCATCTCCTGGTCATAATCTGGGCAATGGAGCAATGGTGGTGGATGATGGGTACGTTGTTTTTAGGGCCATACAACAAGACAGCGCGTTGATTAAAGCTGATAAGACCAATGACAATGTAATATTCAGTAAGAACTTTGATTTTGGCGGAGTCGATGCGATAGAGAGTATTGTGCAAGTAGGATCAGTGCTGCTTATAATCTGAGCGAAAGGATCTCCCTATTAGCTAATGTAATTCGCCTATGCGGTCTTTGCAGTGTACAGAAAGCAAGATTAATGTGGGGTAAATCCTTTCGCCTCCAATCGCTGCTCAACTAGTTTTGCGATGCCTATTCGATCATACGAACTCAAGTATCCACCATGAATTTCATTCAACACGATTTCATGTGCGACAGGGCGAAAATCTGAAAACTGGAGGTAATCGTTAGGGCGTCTTTTGAATTTTGACATTTTCCAATCCGTTTGGTTGAAGAGTAGTTGGGTGTCAGCAACTCATTCAACAATGAATTGCCCCGCCTGCTCGACCTTCAGCGCAGCGCAATCTGTATCTACTCTCATACTAGGAAAGAGTGGATTGGTTTGGAGAGGATTTATAGAGTTCTTGCGTGGGAAGCGGCGAAGGGAATATGGTTTGCCAAGAAAAATAGGCCACAAAAGCCGAGCACGGGGCCCCAATTACCAAAAATCAGGAACTCGCTTTGCTCCCCCGGGGGGGTAGGGTGGAGGTCAGAATTAAGGGATTCCTTACAGTAGATATGCTAGGTTTGAAGATTCAGTCTCACCAGAATTCTGCTCGGAATTGGACTGATGCCAAGATGGAACTATATCTTGAATGCTCAGGATGTTGAGATGGGTCTACCAAGCGAACTAAGAATCCATGTAATAAACAAAAATGGTGTCTTAAACGCCGCTTGGATTGGCAAGAACTGTATCAAGGGAGTAGAAGGCAAATTACATATCTGAGGGCAAATTTTCCTTTGTCTTCAGGTTTGTAGATTTTGGAAGGTCGCCCACGTATATGCCCACGTAATCCCCTTCAGTACCTATAAATATTGGGTAGAGACCTGAGTTCAAGTCTCCCCTCTGCTACAAAAAAACTGATACAATTCCGCTTTTGTAAAGTATTTTTTTAGAATCAATAGAAAAATACTTTAGGCTGATTTCCTCCAATTTTACCCAAAATTCCTACCAAAATGCCGATTGTTGCCCAGCAAAGTGCCCAACAATTTTGACGAAACTGCCCAGCAACCAAAAACTCCCACCCTACTGATAATTACTGGGTGAAGGGAGTAATTTTGCCCAGCAACCTGCCCAGCAAGCTATAGTTTTTTGATTGATCCTCCTAAAAAAACTTGTTGAACTAACCCCTGCTAAATAATTGTTACCACAAAGGATTTTAAAGAGGGTTCATGGGAATCATCATCGAGTGTCCAAAATGTGGATACTGGAACGCAGGGTCGGCTCAAGTTTGTAGGGGACTCATTCGGTCTGGATCAAAAAAGGGTAACCCTTGTGATGTCAGAAATCTTAGACGAATCCCTGCAAAAGAATATCTGATCGAATATAAGTCTTCAGATGGAAAGAAAATTCGAGAGCGGGTCGGTCCAAATAAGTTAGATGCGGAGTATAGGCTCCAAGAAATGAAGAACCATATAGACGATCAAGCTCCAAAAGTTCAAAGTTCAGTGACTTTGAGTGAAATATTCGATTGGTACCTAGGCCTGCCTGAAACCAAAAAGAAGATAGCTTTTCGCAAGATGGAGGCAAGAATCAAATCCCTGAGGCGGCTTTTCAATGCTGAGGGGAAAGTACAAGAACTGACAGTACGTCAACTGGAGCTTTTTGTGGCACAAAGAACTCTGGAAGATTCTCCAATGAAAAAGGGTGAGAAAATTGCGCCCAAGACTGTGAAGGAGGAATTGAGTCTGCTGAAAAGTATTTTCAAGAAGGCAGTAGAGTTTGGTGAACTCCCAGCAGTACCAATCAGAGGTACAAGCTATCCAGAGATTGAGGTGAATAACAGCAGAGAAAGAATTTTTTCAGAAGAGGAGTTTCAAAGATTGCTGGAAGCAACCCCTCAATGGCTGCAGATAATCATTATCATGGCTCAAGGCACCGGCATGCGTCAGAATGAAATTATTCAGTTAACTTGGGACTCTGTTGATTTGGAAAGAGGATTTGTTCGGCTTAAGGCAAAAGATACGAAGACAAGGACATCTCGCATCGTAAAACTTCTACCTCATGTGGTGAAGATGCTAAGTGAAATCCCCAGAGTAAACCACACAAGAAAAGTTTTTCTCTCAGCACTTGGAAAGCCTCTGCCCTATTGGACAACTTACTGCCATGACACATGGAAAAATGCTTTGGCAACAGCAGGAATCACGGATGCCTGCTTCCACGATCTTCGACATGATTTCATCACCAAGGCTATTCGAAAGAGGACAAGACCTTATATAGTGATGAAGCAGGTTGGCCACAAAAGTGATGCGATGCTCAGGAGATATCAACTCATTGACGAAGATGATTTGGAAATGCTGGAAATGTAGGTGGTAAAGCCAGCTAATCGTATTATTTTCGAGGGTTTTACATACTCAGGCTTGATCAACTTCATAATTCAAAATTTTGAATTCTAGGTTGCTCATCCTTAAATAACTTTCTTCTCATTGATGAACCTCTGAAATACAAAAGTAAACCCACTACTTTCTCTGGGTGACTGCGAATTGAAAGCTATAAACCTATTACCCGAATGGATGATCACTTGGTATTTAACTCCATAGATTTTTGTTCCTTCATGAGCAGAGCTTTTTGATATTTTTTTGAATAGTATTTCTGATCGAACTCATCAAACATCTCCAGCATTCCATCTTCAGCATACTTGTCAAATTTTTCGTGGTTGGCTTCCAAATCCCACCAAGACCTACAAGCATTTCTGATGGAATCTTCCAAAGTTCCCTTCAAAGACAGGCCAGAAGCGGGGCGGCATTCACCCTCAGGATAATTTAAAAACCGAATGGAGACCTCCTTGATAAGCAAGCCTCCAGTAGGGCATGATCCACATTGATTGAATTCAAAATTATTGAATATGACTCTGAGTTGCTTATCAGACATATCCTTTACTATCGATTCTGAATACACACGATGAGATGTTGACACAGGATTATGTTCTTTGGGAGTACAGCCGATACTAAATAACAAAAGGAAAATTAATAATAGTTTCATATTTGAACCAATCCTCAGTGAATTAAACCTTCTTTGAAATGCTCTTCATTGAATTGATTTGGAAGAAAGGACAGACCTCCCGTTACACCTGATGTCAGCGGTTTTACAATCTGCTTGGATAGGAGCGTAAGTTTGAAGGCATGGAGATTAGATGAATTTCTAAATTTCGTGATAAAGCAAATTCTGGGGGAGAATCTCAATTCTAGGGGATACGCAGTCTAAGTCTTTCAAAAGCGTGATCCTGATCCAGTATCGTGTATGAGAAGTTATTGAGGGTTTTTATCAGTGTATTCTAAGAATTTCTTACGAAATTCTAAGGGGTGATCAATATTATCAATGAAGGTTTCACTGCCTCCTGTACCAATACAAATGATTTTCCCAAATCCCAAGATTCTTCCTAAGACTGATTGTTTAATTTCAATAGTTTCCAGTTTTGAAAGTTTAAGCTCACTTGTGTCTCTTCGGATAAAACCTTTTTTGGAAATCACCCGTTTATTGGTCATTGCCAATTCATTCACAAAATAAGGCAAGGCTGCATTGAAAGATAAAATGAATAAAAACAGTGTGATTGGTAGTGACAGAAATGCGGTTAATGCAAGGAAGACAAGAGAAAATATTCCTAAAATTCCATAAAAAAAGGATGGTATAAGAATGAACCAATGAGTAGAGGCTTGATATATAATTTCCTCGCCAGAAATGAGATTCTTCTTCACATAGGACACTGTAACTCCTCTATTTTTTATTTTGATTCAGTACACGGAAAGAATTCTAGTCCCATTATTACCTTTTGAAGTCAAGGAACAGAAGAAAAAACCCCCTTCTCCAGCCAATACATAGCTTGGTTCCCAATAGCTAGCCAAGACAAACCAGCGATAGCAGCGATTCTGGAGACTCTCAGAGGTGCTCCAGCAGCAAGATTGGATAGCCCGTAATCCCAGCTATTAAGCAGTGATCTGCCTCATTTGGAGTTACCCCTCCCGCTGTGCTATAATTAGTTTATACGCTTAATTAAACGGCAGGTATTCCAGACCCCCCCCCCACGGGGTCAGGAACCTGCCTTTTTCTTTTGTATACAGTGCTTCAAGGAGCTTAATGACAGCAGCTACTCTAGCCTCTCCTCAGCAGATATCACAAAAGATCATGAGCCACGATGAAGCACTTGGAATGATGGAGGGCTTAGCGATTGGAGATGCACTTGGAGCTTATCTAGAGTTCTCTGACCGCAGAGAAGCCTCGGACTATGTTAGAGAGTACAAGGATGGCGGACCACACCGACTGAAGCGGGGCTACTGGACAGATGATACCAGCATGGCTATAGCGATTGCAGATGCCTTGCAACTGGTTAAAGGGGAGTTTGACGCTCATATCGTGATGCAGAATTTCTGTGACTGGTTTACTGGAGGTGCCTTTAGCAGTACAGGAGCTTGCTTTGATATTGGCATGACCTGTCAGGCTGCTCTGCAGAAGTACATGAAGGATAAATCTAATCCTTACTGTGGTGGTACTAATGAGTATTCCAGTGGCAATGGAGCAATTATGAGGATGGCTCCTGTAGTAATTGCTGCTGCATCAGAAAATGAATGTGTGGATCACGCACTCAAGCAAACCATGCTGACACATGGTTCTGCTGAGTGCCTGCTCTTTAGTGAAGCTTTTGCTAGAGAACTTTGGTAGGGAAAAGCTTTGCCAGAATATAACAAGCTCAGGCTTGATAGAAAAACACCAAGAGAGGATGTCAAAAGCTCAGGCTATGTACGCCACACCTATGAGGCTGCATGGTGGTGCATAGACAACACTTCTTCTTTTGAGGAGGCTGTGATTGAGGCAGTCAATCTTGGTGGAGATGCAGACACGATTGGTGCTGTTACGGGGCAGATAGCAGGTAGAATCTATGGAGAGACTGGCATTCCAGATTGGATGTATGAGGGTCTCTACGCTGCTGATGCGATCAGGCATCTAGCCCAAGATCTACACGACCTTTCTTTTCCAAGAAATGGAGTGTAGATGATTGAGCTTCTTGAAGAGTATCGAGAGTTTAGTTTGATTTATGATGGTGAACCTCTAAATGAAATGCATGAGCTAAAATTCTGTCAGTCCTCTCTTAAGGAGAAACTGGAGGCTTACAGTCATCTTCAGATGGCCCAGATGTACAAAGACGATGTCCACGATGAGAGGTTTTGTCTTTGGTGGGCACAAGATTTTCTACAGAGACTGGGCCTACCCGATTCTTATAATGAAGAGATTGCAGACCACCATCAGTCTTCAGACTAATAATTCCTTGGCATCAAGTTTTGATGTCCTGATTAATCTTGTCTCTGGGTAGCTCTAGCCCTCAAAAATTAGATTCCCCGATCTAACCACCCCCTCCTGATCAGAACTATCCATCCTTCATAATACTCCCCACAATGTTTGACTAGATAGCTACTATCTGGATACTTGTTATTGATCAGTTGAGAGAGACCAGATCTTGAAGAATAATGTGGTGCAATTTACATCAAGTCATTTGGGAGGGTAGTCAAATACTAGTGGATATGTATGGCGAAGATTGTCAATGATTGGATTGTCAGAGCAATGGCGGAATCTAGTGATTACTTTGACGGTGTTGATCACTACAAGAAGACAGCAGAAATAATCTTGATGATGCGATCTCTAGGTTATTCCGCAGTAGATACCATGAAAGTTCTAGCTATCCATGTCCCAGAAATTCTGGAAGGAACATCAGCAATGAACCGTAACTGTAAAATAAAGAAGATTCTTCAGGACAAAGGGTACGACACAAGAAATAGTATTTCTTCCACAGAAGACTTTATAAGAAAATCTTTGGAAGTACATGCTGGTCTGTATTGCTATGAGAAAACAGAATATGGAGGGGCCCAAGTCAATTTGACAATAACTTGCTATCTGCATGGGGATTTCTATCCATCTCCAAACAACCACTTGTACGGGAAGGAGCAATCTGGTTGTCCAGATGGATGTTTAAGAATGTCATATGAAGAGAGGATAGCCCTCCTTTCGGGATTTCTGATTTGCAGAACTTGTGGTGTCAAGAAGAAAGCAGAAGGAAATTTCCCGATCAGATCTGAGGGTAAAAAACATAGAGGTGGTGGATACCGTCGTCAATGTAGAGATTGTTTGGCGAAGATAGAAAAGGAAAGAAGAGCTAACTTAGGCGAAGAGTATTTGAAGAGTGAGAGAGAAAGGCACAAGCGTCACAAGGAGACGACCAGCACTCTGCGAGTGAGGCTCAAGATCGTCAAAACCATGATTAACAATCCTGTGTTCAAACATGAAGTTAAGGCCAAGGAATCCCTCAAATCCTTGAGCATCTTGAAGTTTGCTCAGGGCTCTAACTTTCCAGTTACTGATGATGAATGGGCTGTAATCTCTGGGCTAATCATCAGCCGGGAGAAAAACAAGAGATGAGATTACTTGTGAACTGACGTACAAGACCCATTAGAAAATCTGGGGCACAACGTCAATCAAACATGGAAGGTTGGAGGATGAAAACAAAAAGACTACGCAGGCCCAGTCCCACGGTTACCAGAATTGGTGCTGCAGAGCCGATTGTTGATGAGTCAGAGCCTGTAGAACAAGAAGAATCTCAAAAGATCAAAGATCAGGCAGCAGCAATGCAGAGAATAGCTAATCTACTCAATCGCGAGAAGCCGTAAACGTATAATGCGGGACCCCCCACGATGGATTCAGGGCCCATCATGCCGTACTGCTATGAAGATGGCGGGTTGTGCTAAGGTTTTTGAAGAAAAGTTGCCCTTGTGAGTGGTTATCACTTAGCAGGCCAGTAATTATCTGTTGATTAGATTCCTAACATACAAGGGCAACCGACAGGCCGATCAGGGTTAATGCAGATAGTTGCTTTGTGTGTGGTGCCGTTAGGATTTACTGCTTCACCCAATACTTGTCATACTTTATCTGGGTAGCATCCACATATTTTCCATCTAATGGATTGGTTTCACCATTAGTAGAATAAAATTTATTTCCATCTATGTAATTTTCATAAAATAAGTTGTAAGTGGATCCAACTGGATAAAAAGCAGAGAATGGCCCTTCTATGTATGTGATTGTCGCAACATAGTTTATTTTTATCAATTGTTTGCCGTCAACAACACCTCCTGTTTCAGTTGTAAATGTACCGTTTGCTCGAAAGTCGAGTCCGCTAGACCTTTGAGTGCACTCAGCATCAGAATAAGTAAGTGTTTCATCATTGTATTTTGTACCGCTTAAGGAAAAAGTATTCTTTGTGTACAATCCTGAGATATCTTCGCTTTCTTTACATTGAGCTACCCAATTTCCTTCATAATCTGGACTAGAAGAATTACTTCCACCTGAAGGCGCACACCCGTTGAATAAAAAAACAAAGCTGAACCAGAGTAAGGTAAAGGTAGATAGATGAGGCTTTTTCATTTGAACACGTTGAAATGTGAGTAAGCAAATGGCAGGGCTCAAAGCTGGATTACTCTTCGCAATAAAACTTATCAACCCAAAGATCGACAGAGTCAAGGAAACGAACTCAGATAAGTTCGCTAATGGAGCGCATCAGAAGTTCACTTTTGACTGAATCAGAATTTCAGTATGCAAGCAGAATCTAGGCAAGAAGGGAAACAGACGAATCGCAGAAACAAACACTGAACCATGAGCTACAACGAAACACTGGAAAAGCAGTACCTCCGCAGTATTCCCCAACAGGGCAAGGTCGGATGGATTGGCATTCGCCCTAAGCGCCTGTTGGAGGTTCACTCCTTCAGTGAAGTCACCGCTAATCCAGATACTGGTTTGGAAAGTGATCACTTTAAGAAGTCGAGTACTGGAAAACGCCAAGTCACTCTGATTCAGCTGGAACACCTTGATGTAGTGGCTAGAATATTGGGTAAGAAAGAGATTGCTCCAGAGTTGCTGAGACGAAACATCGTGGTGTCTGGCATCAACCTGCTGGCCTTGAAGAATCAGCAATTCCAAGTTGGAGAAGTACTGCTGGAAACCACAGGCATCTGTGCACCCTGCAGCCGTATGGAAGAGAATCTAGGGGCTGGAGGCTACAACAGCATGCGTGGGCATGGAGGGATCACGGCCAAGATAATCCAAGGTGGGCAGATCAAGATTGGGGATGTTGTAAAACTAGCTTTAATTTCTTAGTGGGCTGAGAATTGTGAAATGGCTTGGGTAGATCTACTGTTTGTTGTACATAGATCACAAACCATGAAGGCTTCGTTAGCAGGAGAAGAGGTGAGAACACGAATGTATTGTCTGAACAAATCACCAGCAGAGGGAAACAGAAATGATTGATGTTCTTATTACGTTCAACATTAGAATTCTTTGCTACTGGATCAAGATGAAATCATTACTCATTAGCTTGCCATTCATACTAGCAGCCACCTTTGCTGGTGCTGCTGAGTATGAATTAAAACTACATCACTTCTATGTCAAGGAGGATGTCCCTCAAAAGCAAATGTTGGAGCCTTGGGCAAGAGAAGTTGAGAAACTGACAAATAACAGGGTGAAGATTACGATCATCCCAAGAATGAAGTTGGGAGGCAGGCCAAAAGACTTAGTGAAACAAGCAAGTGAAGGGAGGATCACAGACCTAATCTGGACAGTTAACACGTACACTGGAAAAACCTTTATTCGCTCAGAGGTTTTTGAATTACCCTTCATTCACACCAATGACCCCGTAGCCACCAACCTTGCTATGCGTGAAATGTTTGAGAGTGATCTCAAGGAAGATTATGAGAAGCAGAATTTAGAGGTTATGTTTCTACATGTTCATCAAGGTCATGCTTTTCTCTCAAAGAAAGATGAGATTCGTAAGCCTGAAGATTTGAAGGGCAAGCGAATGAGAGTGCCCGGAAGGATACACGCTTGGATTGCTGAAGAACTTGATTCAATCACAATCAACACAACAGTCAGACAAATTCCTCAAGTACTTCAAAGAAACGTTGCTAACACCATCTTGATCACAAGTAGTATCGTAGGCCCACTTAGACTAGAGCAACATATAAACAGCATGACAGAAGGTCATGAATCAACCAGATTTGCGAACGCCGTGTTTTCTGTATCAATGAACAAGGATCGCTGGAATTCATTACCGCCTGATATTCAAAGCGCATTCAGAAAAGCCAGTGATAAGTCATTCCTCAGAAGAATTGGTAATGTCTGGTATGATTATGAAAAGCCCGGAATTGAACGACTTATTCAATACAAGAAAAAGCATTTTGTTTTGACTGAAGCAGAAACAAAGGCTTTTGAAGAGAAGCTAAAGCCAGTCACAGAACGTTGGATCAAGGAAGTTGAAAAAGAAGGAATTGATGGCAGAAAGCTAGTTAATAAAGCACGTAAACTTATTAAGAAACATGAGGAGTGAAAGAAGATCTGGAGAAGACAGGAGAAATGAAGGTTAGTCCCGAGAACTAAAGCCTTTGAGCTATCAATAGCGCTGCGAGCTTCGAGCCTCTGACTTAAGCTTGTTGGTCAGTAGCGGAGGAGAGCCTGTTGAATTGGCCTTTTTCTTGACTTTTAACTACCATCTGATTGATAAAACCTGTTCGGCAAAAATGTTTTTGCAGGTCGATACTATTATGAATAGTATTAAATTCAATTACTTAAGTGAGAATAAAGCTATGTACGAAGGTAAGATACAACTGACTAGAATATGGGTATACGAGGCAGAACATGCTCACAAAATGGAAGAAAACATTGCAGCACATACAAAATGGATGCAGGAGACGCATTTCAGAGAAGGTGATAAGGCACTACATGTTCTAAATTGGTCCAGTGCGCCAGAAATGAAAGACGAAGTAGAAACTGGTAATATCACATTTGTGTTGACCGAAGTCTATGAGACCATGGCTGGCGTAGATGATCATTTCCAGCAAGCTCAAAATAGTCTATCGATGCCTCACGATATGAGTGAGGGACTTGTCTCACTCACTATATGTGATCGGGGAAATATCAAACACTCACTGTGGAAAGATTAATCCATACTGGGCCAGTTTGTCATCAATCTGAAGGACTATTCGCCAGCAGAGTGTCTGCCTGATTCCCATTGAACCCAGATAGAGAGGCCCGATTATCATCTAAACATCAATCATCTGGAGGCACTATGCCGATCACCATCGATGAGATTGTAGATAAAGGTAAGCAGCGCAAACAACTACTGACACTGGCAGAAAAGCAGGAAATTGCTGATCAAGCTCGAGGAATAGGCCAGCAGGGTCAGTGGGAAGAACTGATTCAGGAATTACGTGAAGATCCCGAACTACAGGGTTTTTTGAAGACGATCAACGGATAGCGGGACAGTCAGAAGAAGCAGGCTTTGACATTATTCGGGAGTTAACTCGTGAGACAGCTCAGGTAGCAACACTAGAAGGTAAGGATTTAAATTGACCTTGAGGCTGTTTCAGCCCTCATACATGAGGTTCATGGTGCCCATGAGCCAAGGCAGGATCAACGTTGTAGGTATCTTTGCGCTTTTTGTAATTCGGTAGCTCATTCCTTTTTCTGCCCAAAACTTTAAAGTAGGCAAACATCGTGATAATCGATGCGCCGATCATAGCAGTAACAGCCAGAAACAAAAGAGCTACTAAGTCAAATCCGTTCATTGTTCACCGAGTATTTGTAGTTGAATTTAGGAGAGGCTCTTCAACCTCTTCATTGATGGTTGATAGCTCAAATCAAAAGGAACGTTGGGTCAGTAGGGCCTTGACTGCCTTAAAAGAGTCACAAAAAAACTGAAGACCAGTGGCAATTTTTAGTATGAAAAAACGTGCCTTAGTCAATATTAGCTTAACAGCCTTGTGCTTGAGAAAGTATAGGTAAATTTATTTCTGTCTTGTTTTGGGCTCAGTCAAACACCTTACAAATTTACTAATTACTTTACACTGCCGCATAAGTAATTCATATATTATCTCGGACATTGAAAAAATTTATGAGTAAAAAGACTTTCGATCCCTCTGATTTTTTGCATTCTTTTAAGAGTGCAGTTCCACAATCTGAGGAATGTAAATCGTCAGAGTCGTTCCTCCAATGTCATTATTCCCCAATTCAAGAGTGCCCTGAAGATGTTAGTTGGTCAGCATCTTGGAAATGAAAAGTCCAAGTCCAGTATTATTGCGATCCTGCTTCGTCGAGTAAAAAGGTTTGAATACTGTCAGAAATCTCCATCCAAAATCCCTCCTCCTGTATCTGAGATCTCAATCTTCTTCCCTAATTTGTAGTCTTCAACTCGGAAGATGATCTTGTCTTCTCTTTGCTTAATTCGATTAGTATTTCTTTGAATCGCTTCAATAGCATTTTCCAAAAGTTCACCAAAAATCCTTTGAATACTGCGAGTATGTGGAGTGCTGAAATCATTTAAGTTTTGAGGAACTTGGATGTAATATTTGATATTCTCTTTCTCCATGACGTCTTGACGATCCATAAATTGCTTTTGAATCTGCTGCTGAAAATCAAAGATGCGGTTCTTCTCCTCCGGAGCAGTGATGAAGATTTTACGATATTCCTGAATGGTATTAGATAAATCTCTGGCTGATTCTTGAATATCATTCAAAGCATTTAATAATGAGGTGTCTTTTTTCTTTTTTGAGTTCATGAGAGACTGCTAAGTTAGCAGCTTTCAGCGTGATGATCTGGAGGGGTTGTTTCCAATGATGCCCTAATAGATTGGATCTCTCCCATTGAATTCAGTTCTTCTAAGGATTTCTCAAACTCTTTGTTTTTGTGATCAGTGGTATCCATAGTTACCCCTGTCATCGCAATGATGTTCCCGTCATCATCAAGAATTGGAAACACGCTGGATTGAACCCAGCGAATCTTTCGGTCTCTCTGTCGAATTATCCTAAAATCACAGGTGACCTGCTGCTTATTGCTCATCACATCTTGGCGGATTTTCTCAACTACCCAAGTGTCTTCTGGCATAACATAATTAAATAGAAAATCCTCATATTTGACAGCTTGATCTTGGGGAAGACCGTACACTTCATAAATGCCCCCAGAGACATGGAAAGTCATTGCTTGAGTATCAAAAGTCCATACACCTGCATTGGTCATTGCTTGAAGTTGGTTAAACATCTCCTTTTCAAAGATCAGTTGCCCAACTCCAGCTTCTTTTCGCTCATTCTTGATTTCTTCTAGTCGCTGCAGCTTTTTTTCACGATAGTCGTCTCGAGGCAGATCACCTTTGATCATATAACATAAGTTTTTAGGGTTAGGGACCGCATAACAATCAATTCTCTGAAAGACAAAATGTTAACCTTTCAAAAGATTTGAAGTGAATGTGTACTCAGAATCCCTCTCTGCGAAGGTCTGCAGTTCCTGTAGGCCATTTAGCACTAGCAGGATATACCATTACATATTCATCCCAAAATGGATTTTTGGAAGGGTCTGATTGATTATTGGAGTTAATGAATTTGTTCTTAATTACCTTGCAGCCGAGCTTTTCATAGAAATGAGGTATGCCTGTTTGAAAAAGACAAGAGGGGTATTCTTTTGAGTCTATCCTTTTGAAGACAGCCTCTACAATTGCTCTTCCATATCCTTTCCTTCTCCAATCTGGATGAACGTTTAGTCCTCCAAGCCCCAAGACCACTAAACAATTGCTCTCAATTTTAATGGTGAGCCGAATTGACTCTGCATAGCCAACCAGTTCTTTGCCTTGATAAAGGCAGTAGCAAATCTTTTCTGAATGATCATCATAAAATCCTGCAACTTTCTCTTCTACTGACTTCTCTGTGTCATCATCAGGCCATGTGAGATTAATTAGCTCTAATATATCAACAACTTGATTTCTTTTAATGTCTGAAGAAGGGCTCTCTATAAGTTGCATTGATCACTCTGGGTCTACGATTATTTGGGCGTCAAGTTTGCGATTCAAGATACCAATTTTTGCCCAAGACATTCTTCCACAGGAGCTTGGTACCTAGTTCCCAGCATACCAATAGGCTAGCTGTTCTTGATGATAATTAGGCCAAAAAAGCAGTAGTGATCTAGACAAAATGTTAGTTTCTTAGTTCGATTATTCTTGCCAAGTATTGAAACAAAATTGATTGGGGATTTCCTCTTTGTCGTCGTCTTCAATCTTTTGAAGTAAGGTAAAAAGCTTCTCTTTGAAATCCTCACTAACTTCTAAGTTGTTGTTCGTTTGACTCGCTACCGTTAGAAAGTGTTTGAAATCTCTTCCTAATTTTCTACCTGCTTCCGTATGCATATCAATGGCAAAATCAGGGATAATAGGCTTCTTCCCAAACCGAAATTCATTAATAACAATGTTCTTTATATAATCACTAGTGCGGTCTTTTTTGGCTGCACAAAGGTATCGAATGGCGTGTACAAAAAATAAAGGACGATCGCCATCGTTATACGGGAAATTCTGCCGCATCTGATTCAATGTATTGATTAATATCGGTGAGTTCAAATCGCCAAAGCCAACATCTTCAACGGAGATTGCCTGTAATCTTCTCCAGAGTTTATCTTCGAATTGAGAACTTGTAATATACATCTCAAAGCCAAAACTTATGGCTTCCTCGGTCATTCCTCTTCTAATTGATTTTTGAAGAGCAGAGATAATCAGATCTCCCTTTATGCCATTTCTAGTCGTAATATTTTGCCAAGGATCATAAGACATGAATTCTTCCATCATTCCCTCAATTTTTTGCTAGTTAGTCCAGGAGATCTTCATAAATTGTAGTTCGGTTAGCTACATAAATTACGCTGCTATGTTTTTAAAAATGCCATTAACTCTAGCGATAGTTAGCAAACTAACTCGCCATGCTGAATTTGTATCGTGTAGATTGAAGATTGTAGCCATTGATGATTTAGGTAAATCTTGAACTCTACTAAGGGGGAAAATTCTACTTTGGATGATTCAGGGAAGGAAAAGACAGGGACGTTTTCGCCGAAGCATTGTTGAATTTATGGATTAGTAGTTTCAAAGAAATTCTAACATCCTTTTGGACTTACTCTGATACAGTGTTTTACAAAGAAAACAAGTCAGGTAATGCCTAAGTCGACAATTGATTGATTCAAACTGAGTCGTGAATTACTTGCATTGGTGATGCAAAACTGTGGTGATGAGATTTTCATAGGTTTAAAGAAAGTCTGTGCTATAGCCCATGGAATCAAGCCCTTCCATTACATAAAAAGCCCCTTAGCGTCTAGATCAACTCTTTGCAATAGACTAAGCCAAGTACTTTGTCAAAAGTAGAAACTATTGCTATCGATATCTGGCATTTGGACTTTTTTAGCGACAAAGTTGCAGAGTCCCTGGACCTCCATAAATGAGCGGGCCTTTGTCTTAGATTGGTTGAGTTGTGACTGCCCAGCGGGCTGGACAAGCCATTGGGAAACTTCACTTAAAGCACCCTGAGGATTCTGCAAATGGCTCTGAGCATTAGTCCTCGGGGTATAGCTTTTGGTCCTGTTCTTTGAGGGAAAGATCCTTGCCTCTGTGGAGCGTCTAAAAGGTTCTTCGACAAGCCTGGCAGCGGTAGCTTTGAACTGCTGGGTTCTTACCAAAGAGGATATAGTCATGATGAGCGCAGTGAAGACATTACATCGTTAGTTCTGCAAATCTCTCAGACGACTTCATTTTTATAAACGACGCAACTGCGCCAACCACAGATTTTCCAATGTATCATAAAATTTATGGTGAAAAATCCAATCACCTACAAGAAAACCCCAAATTTGTATCAGTGAGTATAAATTAGCTTATATTGGTTCTATTTTCCTCAGCTGTCATTATTTTAATTAAAAAGAGACCACTCAAGGCCCAGATAAAACATAGGATATACATATTAAAAGTGAGGCCAAAATTTTTAGCTGTGTAACCTACTATAGCAGGACCAAAAATAAATCCTGAGAAGCCAAGGGTTGATAAATTTGATACTGTTAAAGAAATTGGTTCGGTTGTTACTTTAATTGCTTGGTGTATCACAACAGAAATAAAGTTTGCTGTAAATAGCCCAAACAAAACTAATGCTGGAATAATTATGTATAAGTTTGAAGTCAGTATACTTGAAAACAAAATGATTGCTCCAATAATAGGTAAATAGCCACCAACAATTTTCTCTCCAAGAAACTTTATAAAAATACTTGCTGCTAATCTCGCAATTATTTCACCCGAATTAAAGAAAACGATCACAAGGCCACCTAGGAAAAGTGGCGCTGCTAAATCTTTTGTTAACCATAAAGAAGACCAGTCAATAATTATTCCAATAGAGGCAAAATTCATCATCCACAGAACACCAAAAATTAGGGTCCTTTTTTCAAGTAATTTAAACTTTCTAACCGGATCTTTACTTTCTTCATCTTTTGGTAACCCAAGAAAATAAATAGCGATAACTGATAGTAAAATGAAGCCACCCATTACAGTAAAAGTAAATTGGGGTTCAATGCCTTTTTGTATCACATAAGCTGCCCCAAGTGCTCCAGATAGTGATCCTGCACTGAACAAGCTTGGTAAATAGGAGTATAAATTTTATTCGTTTTACTTTCTATATATGAAACTTGGGTCTGATTACTTGGAATAACAAATCCAATCGCTGCACCGAAAGGAATTGATACAAGCATAAATGTAAAATAAGAACTAACTGAAACAAGTAGTAAAGGACATACAGCAAGAATAGTTGTCCCAATCATAATTATATTTCTGGTCCCAATTTTTGGTACGATGAGCCTTCCAGTAATTTGATTGCTAATCAGGTTGAACATACCAAATAAAAAAAGCCATAATCCCAAATCAGTTTCGACAAGCTTTAGCCGATCTAAATTCCAAGGAATATAATCAAAATAGATTCCTAAGGTAAAAAAGAATATATATGTATTCTGCATTGAAGCTATGATTGCATTCCGGTATGTTTTGTTTTTAGCCATTTTTTAAATTCCTTAAATTCCTTAAATTCGTATGCTTATTTGCTTGCCCTCACAAGGCTATCAAGTTTATCTGTAAATTAGTCAAGCTACTAGTTGGCAAGCAGTCTAAATCCTTTGAGTCCATCAAATATTCATCGCTTCGATCTCGCTCGAAACAAATTGACCAGAGCTGACCCCGTCGGTTTTCGATTTCTTATCATCTCAGAAAACAGCACCTTAATTAACCATTCCAAATAGTTTTCAGTGAAAATTATCTAGAAATCAATCAGTAGCATTTAGCCAATTTTCATTTAGCTAATTGGGAACAAAAGGAAAGGTTTGGGAAAAGATATGAAGATGTGGTGTAAAGTTGCCAAAATATCTGAATTTAGAAAATTTCTATGTATACCCCCATTTCTGAGGAGGGAGAATATATTTTGGCGGAGACTTTATGAGCCAGTCCTTCAAAAGATGGTGGCCAGTTTTGTTGATTGAGATAAATTCTTGGGGAAAATATTCTTTTACGGTTTGTCGCCGAAATTCTGAATTGCAACGAGCAGTTTTAAACTTGGTTCCAAATATTAAAACAATTCCTTAGATTGATGCTTCAAAGCCTCCTTTGAAATTTAGGTTCTGTGCTGAAAAGAAGTTACTTAATTTTGGAATGCTGGACACGTATAGTAGCTTTCGTCAATAAATAGGGGAGATTAGGGGGAGTTCGACTCTCCCCTCTGCTACCAAAAAACCACCCTTCATCTCTATCAATAAAAATAAAGGACCCCTGAACATTTAGAAGTTATTTTCCAAGTTTTTCCTCACCTTCTTTTTTTGCGCTCACCAAAAGAGCCAAGCGCTGATTGCGCCAGTGTTGTCGATCCAACAACTTCTCTGCCGGGAGGTGCTCCCGACGCTCTCGTTCTACCTTGGCAAGTAGCGCGTCTCCCCATACGCGAGGATCTGCCTGTTCTTGGGCCAATTCGTAGTAGAGTGGTCCAAAATTTTCGCAATACCCTTGTATTCCAGTTGGCGAATTGAGATCAATTGTTTCGAAGGGTCCCATAAAAGACCAGCGCAGGCCGAGGCCGTCTGCAATAGAGGAGTCGATATCTCTAGCAGAGCAGATTCCATCCTCAACGAGACGGAACGCCTCGGCCAGTAGAGCGCCCTGGAGTCGATTAGCAACAAATCCATTGATCTCACGATTTAATTGAATAGGTGCCTGATTGACTTGTTGCATCAGTTCAGAGGTTTTCTCCAAAACGCTCGCAGCCGTCCAAGGTGCGGGTACCAATTCGACCAAGGGTACAAGATGTGGAGGGTTGATCGGATGAGCAACAAGGCATCGCTCTCTGGATTGTAGATTCTCCGTAAAAAGAGAAGCAACGATGCCAGAGGTGGAGCTGGCCAATACAGTTTGTGGTCCCACTAGTCGGTCTATTTGGAGATAGAGTTCCTGTTTAACCTCCACCCGTTCTGGAGCGTTTTCTTGAAGGTGGTCTGCTCCATCAAGGACTTCCTCCAAACTATCAGAAGCGTGAACCCTTCCGTAGACTTCTTCCATAGAACAGCCATTTAGCAGGTTTTCTTCTTCCAAACTCGGAAGACCTTCCTTGATCAACTTGATGGCAGTTGAAACTGCATCATCTATCGGGTCCCAAAGCCAGACCTCAAAACCTGCCCTTGCAAAGACAATCGACCAACTTCGGCCAATCAATCCGGTGCCCACAATCGCGACTTTCTTCGACATATTTTTCCTTAATCTATCAGGTGATTTTTGCGCCAACTAATGAGTTATTGGTGTTTTGCTTGAATTCCTCAAATGACCAAGCTGAAAATAAAAGTAATTCGAGCGATATGTAGTCCTCGATTGCTTTCCATGTAAACATGTGTCTATTATGCCTAATTCTTCTGTTCCCCTGGCGTCAATTGGGCATCCAGATGCAACAGATTCTAATGATTGTGTAGAGTTCGACATTAGATAGTTGATTCGGTGAGATTGGCAAGTAATGGGTAATTATTGAACTCTCCGCAGCTACAGCAACAGAATTCAGCATTGCAAACCATCCATTCGCAGAGTGTCATGGAAAAACCGAAACACATTGTGTTGACCTCACATCCGGGTCGTCTTGATCAACGTGGGCCGCAGATTCAATGGGGTCAGGCGGACCCCAAGCAACGAGGCCCTATCATTGGTTCGGTCAAAAACACCTCCAAGCGAAATGTGATTGGTACTCATTCAGGCTCCTATGCGGTTTATCGTGCGCTTGCCGTGGCTGCCGGACAGCTTGATGCGGACCATGTCCCAGACCTAACAAATACGGCACCAATTGTCCCAATTGGTCCTCACTCTCAGTGGGGAGAACCTGGAAAAATCGTTTCTTTAGATCCCTTTGGTCACATGATTGGTCAGGTTTTCGCGGAGGAATTAAAGGACGGAATGGATATCCGCCCTACGATAGCTGTGACCAAGGCAAGGTTAGAATTGATTGAAATGCAAGACGCCATGCGAAAGGGGCGCCTGAAGCCTGATGGCAGAGTGTTACTGGAAACAGGAGAGGTGAATGTGACCAAAATGGCTGTCGAACCAGTCTGGTACCTACCAGGGGTTGCTGAAAGGTTTGGGATTACAGAATCGCAACTTCGGCGAAACCTCTTTGAGCAAACAGGAGGAATGTACCCTGAACTAGTAACTCGTCCAGATTTGCAGGTCTTTCTTCCTCCAATTGGTGGAATCACTGTCTATTTCATGGGAGATGTTTCTAAGATTGGAGACAAAGATTGCAAAGTTGCTTGCCGTGTTCATGATGAGTGCAACGGTTCGGACGTATTCGGTTCGGATATTTGTACGTGTCGACCCTACTTGATTCACGGTATTGAGGTGTGTGTCGAAAATGCTCAAAAAGGTGGGGTTGGCATTATCGCATACTTCCGCAAGGAGGGGCGTGCACTGGGAGAGGTTACTAAGTTCTTGGTTTACAATGCGCGCAAGCGTCAAAAGGGTGGAGACCGAGCGGAAACCTATTTTGAAAGAACGGAGTGTGTGGCAGGTGTTCAGGATATGCGCTTTCAACAATTGATGCCGGATGTGCTTAATTGGTTAGGTGTCAAGCATATCGACATTCTGGTTTCCATGAGCAATATGAAATATGACGCGATTGTCTCTCAAGGGATTACTGTTGGGGAGCGTCTGGCGATTTCTGATGAACAAATTCCTGATGATGCAAAGGTAGAGATGGAGGCCAAAAAAGCCGCAGGCTACTTCACTGACCCCTCACTGGATCTTGATGCTCTCAAAAGTACGGTGGGCCGAAATCTGGAGCAGTTTTAAACGTAAATGACCTTAGATCCGTTTGAGTTCCTAAACTCGCCAAAGACAATCCGCCAACGTTGTAATCAACTTTATCTGCTCGGACTAGAAGACCGATTGGACAACTTTCGCATTAGGGAGGATCGGTTACCGATCTCTGTGGAATTGGTTAAAGATGAAATATTAGCCAATTACCCCGATCTGAATGTCCCCCCTCATAGCCGATGGCAACATTTTGATGTCAGGGGGACGAATCACTGGTCTCCCTTTAAGTCAAAAATTCGGGATGATCGCGAACTCCTGCTAGCTCAGATCGATTTGGCGGTGACTAGTGTCTTGTTAGATGCGGGGGCAGGGCCCAACTGGCACTTTCGAGATCCTCTCACCGGAGAGAACCATTCTCGCTCAGAAGGTCTGGCCCTAGCGAGCTTATATCTCTTTTCTAAGGGAACTTTCTCGAGTGATCCTAATGATCCATTGAAAGCTGATGCGGAGAGTCTTCGAAAGTTTGGTGTTGAGCAGTTGGCTAAAGGATTTCAATTCTCAGCGGCAAATCCACTTGTTGGGTTGGAAGAAAGGGCTGCTCTACTAAGAAGATTAGGTGAGCAACTCCTTAGTTTTCTTGGAACGGACCAAGAGCCAAACCCAAGAATAGCGAATATCCTTGATAAAATTTCAATCGGCGAAGATAGAGTTCTTAAAGTGGATCGCTTGCTAGGAACTTTGCTAAAGCTGCTGCGGAATGTCTGGCCCCCACGTTTGACCCTGGGTGGTCGTAACTTGGGTGATGTCTGGCGTCATCATTTATTAGCAGATTCTGAAATTACTACTGAACTGGTTCCTTTTCACAAGCTTACACAGTGGTTGGCTTATTCGTTATTAGAACCACTGGAAGAAGCTGGTTATCAAGTCCAAGACATTGACCTATTGACAGGACTTCCTGAATACCGAAATGGTGGTCTTTTCTTCGACACAGGTATTCTGGAGCTAAAGAAGCCTGACGAAATCGATGCTTTACATCCTGTCTCCTCAGAACTTATCGTTGAATGGCGAGCATTGACGGTCATCTTGTTGGATCGATTAGCAGAACAACTTAGGGAGAAATTACGGCTTACAAGAGAAGAACTTCCCTTACCCCAAATCTTACAAGGAGGTACTTGGAGCACTGGCCGCAAGCTCGCTTATGAACGTCGCCCAGATGGAGCACCACCCCTCCGTGTGGAGAGTGATGGCACTGTATTTTGAAATTTTCTGATCGAGGTTTCCATGAATAAGGTCCTTAAAGAAATTAAACACCCACTGGTGCAGCATAAGCTTTCGCTGATGAGAAAAAAGGGCACCTCAACTAGAAGTTTTCGTGTCTTGGCACGAGAGGTGGGACTACTTCTAGCTTATGAAGTCACTCAAGATTTACCGCTTGAATACGAAGAAATTGAGACTCCATTACAAAAAATGCAGGCTCCTTTTCTTGAGGGGAAAAAGCTGTGTTTAGTCCCAATCTTACGGGCAGGAATCGGCTTGTTGGATGGTTTCTTGGAGTTAATTCCCTCAGCCAGGGTTGGACATATTGGGCTTTATCGTGATCCGGTGACCTTGGCGGCAGTGGAGTACTATCTGAAATTGCCGGAGATGATTGATCAGCGCTTGGTTATTGCCCTGGATCCCATGTTGGCAACAGGTCATTCTTCAGCAGCAGCAGTTTCTCGTTTGAAGGAAAATGGGGCCTCTAATATCCGGTTTGTCTCGCTGCTAGCTGCACCGGAGGGTATTGGATATTTCCACAGTGAACATCCAGACGTCCCAATTTATACCGCAGCAGTGGATGAAAAGTTGAACGATCACGCCTACATTTTACCCGGACTAGGTGATGCAGGAGATCGAATTTTTGGGACTAAATGACCCTGAAGTGTCAAAATAAGATATAATTTCCTGAGTGCGTAGTAGATAAAACATGTAATCAGTGTACGCGTCTACGGATATAAGTCGAATTTGAGGCTAAAATTTGAGAGTTCGAGAGAAAGTTAGCCTCACCCATTTTATAGATTAAGAAATATTTGCTCTTCAGTTAATCACTCAACAAATGACGGGTCAGGCTAGATCCGTCAAAATTGGAGAGTCCGTCTGCAATTGCTTTCCGATAATTCTCCCCAGAAACTTGGGAAATTGGCAACTTAGATCCGACGACTTCTGCTTGTTTCAAAGACAAATCCAGATCTTTCAATAGCCCAGCAAGATCAAAGGTTCCTGGCTGGTCGGTTCCATTTAATGTGTCGATCACCACTTGTCCTCGGTTCTTTAGCACATTTGGTCCACCGGAGCTTTCAGTCAGCAGAGAGATTGCGGTTTCAGCTGAAATTCCGCTGCCCTTCAACAGGGACATCGCCTCCGCAAGAGTGTTCCAGTAAATAGCTAGTGGCAAGTTGACCGCTAGCTTCATTTGAGATCCTGAACCGGCAGGTCCGAGGTGTTCCACGCGCTTGCAAAGTTGGGAAAGGATGGGTTGGGCTTTAGCAAAAGATGTTTCGGCTCCACCTGCCATCCCTAAAAGTTGTCCTTTGAGGGCCGGACCCACTGTTCCGCCAACTGGGCAATCAACGAACTCTGCTCCAGCTTCCGTCAACTTTGCTGAAATGGAGCGAGTTTCTTCCGGGAGTAGAGTTGATAGGTCAATCACGAGCCTGCCTTGAATGCCTGCACCGATCAAGTCCTGAACCACCCCACTGACAGCCTCTGCATCGGTCAGTGAGAGTAAAATCATCTCACAATCAACCACCTCTGCGAGATCCTGGGCCACCTGAGCACCAGACTCGGCAGCAGCAGCAGTTCTTTTCGCGGAACGATTCCAAACAGTAACTTCGTTGCCAGTTTCGAGCAGACGCTTAGCGAAGGCCGTTCCCATTCTGCCGGTCCCCACAATTGCAATTTTGCTCATTTTTTATCCTTTCTGATTAAGTTCAATCTTGTTTCAACAGATTGCTTTATTTCGCTTGATCTCCAATTTTCACCTGCATTGGCTCTAGCCCATCTACAGAACAATCCAAAACATCCCCCTGAACCACTGCTCCTACTCCGGCAGGAGTCCCTGTCATGATAATGTCTCCAGGCATCAGTCGGTGTTGTTGGGAAATTTTGGAGATGATTTCATCAATTTTCCAAATCTGAAGAGAAATGTCAGCATCCTGTTTAACCTCTCCGTTTAATTTCAACTTCACATGACCTTTCGTCATGATGCCGATTTCTTTGACGGTAGAAATTGGTCCAATCGGGGCTGAATGGTCAAATCCTTTGGTAATCTCCCAGGGTAGCCCTTTTTCGATCACTCCCAGTTGATGGTCTCTTCGAGTCATGTCCAGACCGACAGCATAACCGAAGATGTGCCGATTCGCCTCAGCCAATGGGATGTTGTATCCCCCTGAACCCATTGCCACAACAAGCTCACACTCATAGTGGAAGTTTTCAGTGAAGACAGGATACGGGATCTCTCCTCCATTCCTCACAACCGCATCTCTAGGCTTCATAAAGATTACCGGTGGATCTCTTTGATCAGCATTCATCTCGATGATATGCGCCACATAGTTTTTGCCAATGCAATAGATTCGACGGACTGGGAATTTTTCATCTGAACCCTGAATGTCCAGATAGCTATCAGTTGGAGGAGTTACGGCAAAATTGACCATGAAATTTCTCTTTGGTGGTAAATGAAAAAGCAAAAGACGAAGAAAATCCAAACATGGATTGCTGAGAATTTCCCGAACAACAATTCATTACAAGATATAAAATTAATTTTTAGTTAGATTTATATAATATTTGTGCAAATCAAATAAATCGTATATTCTTTACCTCCGCTTGATAGTTTAGCGCAAATTATCGAAGCGTTTGTGATCTCAATTTTATCGGGAGAAGACACCATGAAGACGCAAAACGCAATGACGCGACGAAGTTTCGGCAAATTGGCTCTGGGTGGAGCAGCCCTGGCTCTGATGGGGGCACCAGGTATCGTTAGAGCCCAACAAGCCATCACCTTCGCAGTTCCAAATCCATCCGCACTGACTTGGATGCCCTACTGGGTTGCAGTTGGGGAAGGATTTTTCGCAGATGAAGGGTTGAACCCCACCTTGGAGGCAGTTGACGGATCATCACAAGTGCTGCAAGCGATGTCAGCTGGGCAAGCTCATATTGGGGCACCGGGACCGGGACCAACTCTTGGAGCACGTGTACGAGGTGTGGATGTGAAATTCCTCTACAACCTCTACGCGAAATCAGTCTTTGGTCTGTTGGTCAAAGCAGACAGTGGCTACAACAAGCCTGCTGATTTAAAAGGTACCGTAATTGGAGTTGGTACTGCTGATGGAGCCGAAGTTTCTTTCACGAGTGCAATCATGGCAGATCTTGGCATGAAGTCAGGTAGTGACTTCACCTACCTGCCCGTCGGAGATGGAGGAACAGCAGCAGTAGCCTTCCTCCGTGACGAAGTGAATTCCTACGCAGGCGCAGTCTCTGATGCAGCGATTTTGGCTGCTCGTGGGTTGAAGTTGAAAGAGATTACTCCTGAAGAGTATCTGGGCTTCTTCGGCAATGGAATCGCCATGCTTGAAGGCCAAATGAAGTCGATGCCCGACCTTGCGCCAAAGTTTGGCCGTGCGATGGTTCGAGGGATGCGCTTTGCCTCTGTTGCTGCAAACAAGCAGAAATGTCTGGCTCACTGCGCCGCTGGAAATCCTCAGGAAGGTGAGGAAGATTACGCACCATCCTTGTTCGATGGAGTACTCGGCCGTATGACTCCGACAAGCGCTTACATGGGCCAGGGATTTGGCTATCAACCACCTGAGCATTGGCAAGCAATTCATGATTCTGCTGTAGCTGCTGGAGATCTTTCTGCTCCAATGACTGACCTATATGCGGTCTACACTAATCATTTTGTCTCAGGCTGGAACGCCTGAACCTAATGGTAGAAGCTCAACTCCACAATAATGAAACGGCGTTTCAGCAAACGCCGCCGGTTTATGAGATCGAAAGACTTTCGAAGACCTACCCCCGAAATAACCTCGTCGCGCTCAAGGACGCGAATCTCAGGATTCACCAACGTGAGTTTGTCTCCATCATAGGTTCTTCGGGCTGCGGGAAATCGACCTTGTTGAAGATCATGGCGGGGTTGTTGCCACCAACCACGGGAAGCGTGATACTGGAAGGTCGACCAGTATTGGGACCACGTCCTGACATAGGGATGATGTTCCAGCAGGCAACGCTCCTTCCCTGGAAAAATACTATTGAAAACATCGTTCTACCGATTGAGATCCGTGAGGGACGCAGTGCAGCCAAGGCAGCGTACACACGCGCTAAGGAACTGCTTGAATTGGTGGGACTAAAAGATTTTGCTAATGTCTATCCGGGAGAGCTTTCTGGGGGCATGGCGCAGAGAGCATCGATCTGCCGCATGCTTGTGGCTGATCCTGCAATGCTGCTCCTTGATGAACCCTTCTCGGCCCTCGATGAGCTGACACGAGATTTTATGAACATGGAGCTGCAGCGGATTTGTCTGGAGCGAGGAGCCACAGCGTTCTTGGTGACTCATTCTCTTGATGAAGCGGTGATCCTCTCTGATCGAATTCTTGTAATGAAACCACGCCCGGGACGCATAGTTGAGGATGTTAAAATCGACTTACCTCGACCACGAAATCTTGAAATGATCAATACTCCTGAATTTGGACAAATTGTTGCCCACATCCGTGGGCTGCTTGGACAGGAGGCCTACCAATGACCACAACAACCAATACATCGACCAAAGACACTGTCTGGGTAGAACACGAGGCGCTGATTGACCGGATTCCTCGTTGGCTTGCAATGACACTGCTCTTCGTCATTGTTGTTGGAATTTGGGATTTGGTAACCAGAATGGGTTGGGTGTCTGTGATCATTCTTCCCACTCCAGCTGAAACCTTGAAAGATTTATTTTTTGTTGGAAACAACCTGATCTCGGGCAAGTACATGCTTGATGCGTTGTGGACGACCACCTTAACAGTCTTTTACGGCTTTGCGATTGCGACGGGGATAGGTTTCTCGTTGGGTGTCTTAGTCGGGGAAACAAAATTTGGTGAGCGGGCGGTAATGCCCTACTTAGTGGCGATTGACACAATGCCCAAGGTGGCTTTTGCCCCACTCTTCATCGCATGGTTGGGCTTTGACATCGGTTCCAAGGTAGCCTTGGCGGCCTTCATTGCTACGTTCCCAATTGTTGTCGCCACCGCAGCGGGTCTTTATGCTGCTACCGAAAACGAAAGAATGCTGTTCAAAGCCATGGGTGCTACACGCATGCAGACCCTACTGCGTCTTAAACTGCCGACTGGCTTGCCCTACATCTTTACAGGTTTAAAAATTGCGGCAGTTGGGGTGATGGCCGGTGCGATCACTGGAGAATTCCTAGGTGGGGGAAAGGGCTTTGGAGCCTTGATTCGCCAAGCTGCCAGCCAATTGAACACTCCACGGGTTTTCTCCCTGATTCTTTACCTCAGCTTGCTTGGACTAGCGCTCTACTTTACGGTCGTTTGGGCCCAACGGCGCTTTGTTTTCTGGCAAAAAGTAGATCAAAAGGGAGGAGTTGTCTGAAATGTCTGTCCTGGCTCCAAATCGTTCTGAGCAACGCAACCGCTCTGAACTCGCTTATGACTTGATCCGTCAGGACATTCTACACGGTCAATTGTTCCCCTCAGACAAACTCTCTCTGGAAGGACTTTCTGAACGCTACGGAATCGGTACTGTTCCCCTCAGAGAAGCTCTAAATCGTCTCTCATCAGAAGGGCTGGTTGAGCGCAAGAGTCACCGAGGATTCTTTGTCTCAACAATCTCCATGACAGACTTGGAGGAGCTCGTCAAGACCCGTGTGTGGCTTGAAACTCTGGCACTGAGGGAGTCAATTGCCAATGGTGATGACAGTTGGGAAGAAGAGCTTGTGCTGAGCTACCACCGACTTTCCAGAACTCACCGAAAACTTCCTACCGACGAAGGCGCGGAGATCTCAGAAGAATGGGAGGCCCTGCATCGTGGATTTCACATGTTGTTGTTGAATCGTTGCGGCTCCAAACAACTTCTTACCTTCTGCTCAAGCTTGATGGATCAGTCCGTCCGCTATCGTAGCCTCTCTCTCAACACGACCTCTAACCAACTTCGTCGGGAAGGAGCCGCCGCAGAGCACCAAGACATCCTCAATGCTACCTTGGAAAGGAAGGCCGATCTAGCCTGCGAATTGCTCACACACCATTACAAAACGACGTTGGAGGGTCTGCGCCACGTCATTCCTCGCTGAAATTCACTTTCGTTGCTTCGAATGCAATCGAATACATTGCCTGAAGTCCAACCGTGAACACCTCCTTGAAATGATCCCGAGGACTGTACCAGTTCAAGAAAGATAAAGTTTTCGCTCAAAAAATGCTGGCTTTACCAAATCGTGTAACCTGCATCGACTGGGAGAATTGCTCCGGTGATCGCGGAGGCAGCTGGGGAGGCAAGGAAGAGAATCGCGGCAGCAACTTCCTCTGGTTCAATCATTCGACGCATCGGGGTACCTTCCATCCAAGCCTCAAAATAATGAGGATTCTTGGCCGTGATGTTGGACATCGGCGTGTTCACATAGGTTGGGGCGACCGCATTGACCCGCACTCCCCGGTCAGCCCATTCCCCAGCCAGCGATCGGGTCAGGTGATGCAGCGCGGCCTTGGAGGCGTTGTAGTCAACCTGTTTCTGAGGCTTGTTGGAAATGAACCCAGACATCGATCCGACGGTAACGATCGCTCCCTGTCGCCGTTCCAGCATCCGTTTGCCAAAGGGCTCGGCAGGACCAGAAAACTCCATCGAGGTTGACTTTCATGATTCGGTGCCAGGCTTCATCTGTTAGGTTCTCTGCTGGGGTGTCTGGGCCAGAGATGCCTGCGTTCGCAATCAGGATGTCCATCGGTCCTGATTTGGTTTCGACCTCTTCGGCAACTCGTTCTATAGCATCCGAATCCGAGACATCCAGGACTAAGCCTTCCGCTTCGTGACCTTTGGACCTCAGGAACGCGAGACCTTCTTCCAAAAGCTGCTCACTCAGATCCACGATCACTACGCTTGCCCCCGCTTCTGCCAAGGCATCTGCAGTGCAAAGCCCAATTCCACGACCACCCCCGGTGACCAGAGCTCGCTTCCCGCTTAAATCAGTAAGGTTTTTGTACATCAGAAAATCTCAGAAATTACCAAAACGGTTGATCTAGAAAGATAAATAGGCACTTCTTATCAAAAATTTGGTTCCATTAGATTTGCTCTTTATCAAAAAAATTCATCGGAAATGCCTTCAATTCAATCTCTCTTGTCATTCATTAAATTCTTGATCTCAGTTGCATAGAAAATTCTCTCTCTCAAATTAACTCGCAAACAACTGCTCAGGGTTCTGGAAAGACTTCAGTTCAATTGCATTGTCAGAGGGATCGAGCAGAAACATGGTTGCCTGTTCGCCGACTTCCCCTTGGAAACGGATATAGGGTTCAATCAGAAACTCGACTCCCTGTTCCTTTAAGGAATCTGCGAGTTGATGCCAATGATCCCAGTCCAAGACAGCCCCAAAATGCCGAATGGGCACAGACTTTCCGTCTACTCCATTGGTTTCGACTCGCTGGGTTTCTTCAGGCTTCAGATGGGCCGAAATCTGGTGGCCAAAAAAGTCGAAATCAATCCACTTCTCATCGGTCCGTCCGACCTTACATCCCAAACGATTAACATAGAAATCACGGGTGGTGTTCAAATCTCTGACTGCAAAAGCTAAGTGAAAAGGGGGCATTCCCATGTAATTCCTTTGGGTTTCGTGGTTGAATCTTTGGAGATTACAGCTGAGCTAATTGTGCAAAGCTGCTCCGCAGAGCAGGATAACTCTCCAGAAAAATCTGAAACAGACCGTCATAGTTGTTCATTTGGTCAGAACTGGGCAAATACGTTTTTTGAATTCGTGGTTCTGGACTAGCATTCTCCGGTTGACAAGATGCCAAAGCACCACGGAGGCCGGTCAATTCAGGCTCTGCCAGCACCTTGATCGGAATACCGAGCACATTGGCGAAGAGTTGGCAAAAGGAATCAGAGCGGCTGGTTCCACCGGTTAGGATCAACTCCTCTACTCGAACCTCGGATACTGCGTGTAACGCATGGCGGAAGGCAAAGCAGGTACCTTCCAAAACTGCGCAGGTCAATTCAGCACGATTAGATTGCCGATTCATGCCTAGCCAGACTCCACGAGCGTGGGGATCAATGAAGGGTGAGCGCTCACCTAGGAGGTATGGCAGGTAAAGCAACTTTCCAGCTGGTTGCTCCAGAGCGATTTGAATCATCTCTTCATAGCTGTTGAAGCCAAACAGATCTTTGACCCAAGCCAGGTTGTCCCCTGCAGTGAGGATTGGTGCAACTTGAATGAACAAGTCAGCAGCGGGATGTGCCAAGGTCCACGCACCGCTTTCCAGTCGTGCTGGTCGCTTCTCAGTCAGACCTACCCAGCCACTGGTTCCACAGTAGGCGTAAGCTTTGCCAAGTTTTCCACAACCGGCTCCCAATGTGGTCGAACCAGCATCACCAGGCCCAAGGTAGACGGGCAACCCAGCCACTAATTTCAGATGCTCACTCATCTCATTTCTAAGCGAACCTAATAATTTTCCACCGGGGATCAATTTTGGTAAGCATGGTAGGATCGAATCCAAACCAAGCGCAGCAAAAAGTGCTGTGTGCCAGGTTCTTGAGGAGAGCCTCATCAAGCCTGTGGTCGCGGCAGTGGTAGTATCAGTTTGAGACACACCGGTTAGACGGTAGCCAATGTAATCTGCTGATCCAATGAAGATCTTTTCTGTATTTTTTAGGACCTCTGGCTGGTGCTGCTGAAACCAAGCAAGCTTTGCGAGTAGGCTTGTTGGACCCTGTTCGTTGCCTGTTTCAAGCAATTGTTCCTGAAGTGATTTTATTTCCATCCAGCTGGCAATTTGCTCTATGCCCCGTTGATCACTGTAGCTTACAACTGGATGTAAGGGTTCTGAATGCGAATCGTAGAAAATCAGATTTTGCATCTGACCCGTTAATACAAGCCCCTGTAAGCTAACTTCAGGATTCAACAGCTCATGGATCACAGCTGTGAACCCATTCCACCACGTCTCCACTTCCTGATGATGGAAAGCCTCTTCCGTTTGCGTTTGTTGGTTTGGGTGAGAGGCCTCTCGAATCAGGTCGCCGTTACCTTCGAACAAGCCCCCTTTGATACTGGTGGTCCCGAGGTCAACCACCAACCAAGTGGAGTCCTCCATTTTTTCAGCAGTGTTTGAATTCATCTTCTTCTCAGGGATAGTCGGCTGAACAGTACTGCCACGATGATGATCAAGCCGGTCAAGATCTGTTGAACATAGGTGTCGATTCGGAGCTGGGTCAAACCATTGGAAAGTACGCCGAGGATCAACACACCCGTCAAGGTGCCGAACAGGTTGGGTTCCCCTTCTTCGGACATCGTCATTCCCACAAAAACGGAGGCGATTGCGTTGAGCATCAGCCCATCGCCCTGTGTTGGATTTGCCGAGGAAAGTCGACTGACAAGCATCAAGCCAGCAATCGCCGCTCCTACACTATTGACAGCGAACGCAATGAGGCGTAACCGAGCTACAGGTACTCCTGCAAGTAAGCTGGCCTCCCGATTGCCTCCAACCGCATGCAGATTTCTACCAAAAACTGTGTGCTGCAGGACAATGCCCATGAGGATCAAAATTGAAATCGCGATCAGGGTCAAATTTGGAAGCTGGATTCCCTCAGCTAGTGGAATTCCACCACGACTGAAATCTCCAACAATTTCCGGAATGGCTCTACCAAAAATGGTCTTGCCTTCGCTCACCAGTAAAGCCAAGCCACTAAAAATCGTCAGTGTGCCGAGAGTCGCTACAAAGGCGGATAACCCAGCGTAGGCAACCAGCACCCCGTTCAAAACACCCCCAAAAGCACCCACGAGCAAAGCAGTCCCCAAAGCACCAAATGAGCTGACATCTTGTTGCCACAAAACAGCTGCAATCATTCCGCTCAAGCTCGCCATGGAGCCAACACTCAAATCAAAATCTCCTCCCACCATCACGAGGGTCATTGTGAAGGAGATCACGCACAAAATGCTGACTTGCTGCGTGATGTTGAGCCAGTTTCGGGTGGTCATGAAGGTGTCGGGTCGCTGACTCCAGAAGAAACTGACAATCAACAGGAAGCCTAAAAAAGTGCCGTAACGACGGAGCAGAGAAGCCAGCTGCAAAGAACCAGTCATTCAGCACTCTCCATAGCACGAACTCCTTGGCAATACGCGAGCAGATCAGCTTCACTCAAGCTTTCCGTCTGCAACTCATGGTAAATTTGCCCATCCCGCAAAACAAGAATTCGATCACAAAGCCCAATCAGCTCTCCCAACTCCGAAGAGACCATCAGCACTGCCGTTCCTTCTCCACTAGCTTGGCGAATCAAACTGTAAATTTCCTGCTTTGCGCCAACATCCACTCCTCTTGTTGGTTCATCCAACAACAGTAATTTGGGCTGGTGCCAGGTAGCCCGTGCAAAAAGCACCTTCTGTTGATTCCCCCCACTCAGTTGCCAAATTCTCTGGGTGATGCCAGTCCCTTGAACCCTCACTCGGGACCAGGCCTCCTCTGATTTCTGTCGTAGTTTTTGTTTGGGAAGTAAACCCAAAAAGTTGCCGAAATTGCCAATAAAAGGCAGATGACTGTTTGTTGCTACGGTCTGGTTTAGTACTAAGCCCTGAGATCGACGTTCTTCCGGAATGAAGGCCAAGCGCTCTTGCCAGAACTTTTTGAGCCTAGGTTGCCAGGGTTGTCCTTCCAGAGTCAAAGTCCCACTGAAATTTCGAGTCCCCAATAAAGTTCGTAGGACTTCTGAGCGCCCAGATCCACCCAATCCAGCAAGTCCCAAAATTTCACCCTTATGAAGGGTAAAATTCAATGACTTCAACTTAGCGTTTCTCAGATGTTGGACAGAGAGTAATACTTCTTTGGAGAGAATGCCGGAACGACCAGGGTAGTGCTGGCTGATTTCCCGCCCAGTCATCGCTTCCACCACAGTACGTGGTTTCAGCATCTTTGTCTTTTCAGCCAGGGTGTTTTTTCCATCTCGGAGCACGTTGATCCGATCGGTGATCTGAAAGATTTCGTCAAGTCGGTGGGAAACATAGAGAATGGAACAACCCTTCTGCTTGAGACGTTCAAAAGCCTCAAAGAGCTTTTCTGTTTCGGAGAGCATGAGCGAGGCGGTAGGTTCATCCATTACATAGAGTTGAGCTGCAGGCTTGCCAGATTCAACAACAAAGGCGCTACCCAATTTGACGAGCATCTGATCGCCAGCCCCAAGCTGGCTCATCCTTTGTTTGGGATCAATGTGGGTAATCCCCAGTTCAGCAAGCGCTACCTGGGTTAACTCAGACAGTTTCTGCTGATTTACAAATATTTTTGCCCGAGTAGGTAGCTGCTTCCCAAGCATCAGGTTTTCAGCAACCGAGAGATGCGCGATGCTGTTGAGTTCCTGGTGGATGAAACGCATCCCCAGCTTCCCAGACCCGCGAGCCTCCGCCAAGGACAGAGATTCTCCATTCATCGCGCAGGTGAGGGAGTCTGCCATCAAGTTTCCCGAAAGAATTTTGATCAGGGTCGACTTGCCAGCGCCGTTTTCCCCCATCAACCCATGGATTTCACCAGAAAAGAGGGTGAGTTCTACTCCGCGCAGCACGGGGACACTGCCAAAGCTTTTTTGGACGTTGCTTAGATGGAGAAAAGGAATCACGGGGAGGAAGAGGGCGGAGTGTTCTTGCTACGCTTCGCCCTGTTGGAATCAAAGATCGTCAGCTGTGACCAATTTGGCGCTGACATAGATTTGTGAGCGAGATGCGGAACCAGACTTCAGATACTGTTCAACCGTGTTCGCAACTGTGTTGGCGATTCCGTTGAAGTCCTGAGCAACCGTAGCCTTCAGATTTCCTCGAGCCGCAATCCGATCACGCGCCTGCTCAGTGGCGTCAATCCCAACGATCACGATGCCCTCATCTTCACGGCCAGCATCGCGGATGGCTTGTTCTGCACCCAACGCAGGGTCGTCCCAGGCGGCCCAGACTGCTTGAATGCTGCCTTTCGCAGGATTTGCAGTCAACACAGCTTCCATCGCGTTGCGGGCGCCTTCCAAGGGGCCACGATCAAAGCTTGGAGTGATCTTCTCCATGATCTTGATGTCGGGTTCATTGTTGAAGATCGACTCTGCAATCGCACCGCGCTTTTGCACCGGTGGGTAGGGTTCAAAGATGAACATCACCACATTGCCCTTGCCGTTCAACTGATCAACCACATAGGTAGCGGTCTCAGCTGCCATTACGTAACCATTGCTGGTGACGTTAGCTGTTAGGAGTGGGTCGGCTCCAGAGTCCATACCAAAGACGGGGATTCCAGCATCTTTGGCAGCCAGCAACCCATTACGAATCTGGGATGGATCGACATTGATCACCATCACATCAACCTTTTGCAGCGCGACATCTTCCATTCGGCTTACCAGGGCAGCCACGTCTCCAGAGGTGTCAATCACATCCACCTGCCAACCCTTGCTCTTGGCGGCAGCTTCAAAGCCTTCGACCATCAGCTGTGTTCCGGGTTGAGCCAGAAACTGGGTCAGCACGGCTACGGTGCGTGACTGGGCGAATAAGAATTGAGGAAGAGCAAGCAGGAGGATTCCTGTGAGAATGAACAGATTCCGACGCATCAGTGCCTCCGTTGGAGTTTGGAAAAGATGGAAGAGTGCTTCTCAGACAAAAGACTTCTGATGATAGAATGAAACTGGTATCGTGTGATAAGGGGAAGGAGCGGGATTGTCAAGCATTGCTGTCACAGATCTATTAGTTTCTTAAACCTGACTCAGTCTTTTCTCGGCTTGGTAGCGAAGCCACCGCGCCAAAATGCTGGACGCTGAGCGAAGCAGCGACATTCCCATAACGAGATGCTTGGAGCAGATCTTTGGTGCGCAGCCACTCCGTTAGGAATCCCCCGTCAAAACAGTCACCTGCGGCGGTGGCATCCACTAATTTGACCGGAATCCCAGAGATTTGTTCTCTGAGGCCATCCTTTGTAGCCAAAAGCACACCTTGGTCTCCTAAGGTCAATGCGACCACTTCGACGCCCATCTTCAAATATTCGTCAACAATGCTTTGTGGATTCTCCTGACCCGTCAATTGACGGGCATCGTCGAGTCCAGGCAAAACGAAATCGACGAGAGATGCGACATGCTGAATGATTGCTTTCGCTCGTGAAAGCGACCAGAGCTTGAGCCGAAGATTGGTGTCAAAGGAGATTTTGACACCGTTCTCCTTGGCCAATTCAATTGCTCTCAGGGAAGCCTCGCAGGCGCTGTCACTCAAGGCCAGAGAAATTCCAGACAGGTGAAGAATCTGAACTCCCTCGAAGTGCTCCTTCTTCAAATCACCAGGACGTAAACGACTGGAGGCAGAGCCAGCTCGACGATAATCAAAGACGTGTCCACTTGGTCCGTGTGAAATGAAGTAGATTCCCGTGGGTGCCTCCTCATCTCGAATGATTCGGCTGGTGTCAATTCCTTCTCTCTCCCAGAGTTGGAGGATCTCGTCAGCAAAGGAGTCCTGGCCCATTCTGGTGAGCATCCCTGCTTGCCCGCCCTGCCGGGCTACTGCGACAGCAACATTGGAGACGTCCCCACCAATACTGCGAATATACTGCCCTGGCTGTTGCTCATTGAATTCGAGTAGAGGCTCCCCCAAGCAGAGTACATCAATCATTGGATTCCCCAGTGGGCAGCGCATGAACAAACTTCAGGGCATCTGCTCGGATTTGTTTGACGGCTTTTCCTGGAGAGTAAAGAGCCGAGCCGATCCCTGCCCCCTTGGAGACTGCAAGAAAGTCTGCAAGATTCTCAGAGTTGACTCCCCCAGTAACGACTAGCAAGGTCCCCTTTGGCAAAACCGCTCGCAGCGCCTTGCAGTAAGATGGGCTGATCGCATCGCCAGGGAAAATTTTGAGAGCATCTGCCCCTGCATCCAATGCTTGAAAGGCTTCTGTGGGGGTGAAGACTCCAGGCACCGAAATCATTCCCATCCGCTTGGTTGCCTTGACCACCTCAGCATTCAGGTTCGGAGAGACAATCAAGGTTCCCCCAGCATCGGCCACCTGAGGAACTTGTTCCGGCTTTAAAACCGTGCCAGCTCCGATGAGAGCAGAACCGCTGTAGCGTTTGCTTAGCTGCTGAATACTCTGATACGGATCTGGTGAATTGAGCGGAACTTCCAGAATTCGATAACCAAGTTCAATCAACACGTCACCTACCTCGTCTACCTCGTGGGGAGTAATCCCTCTGAGAATCGCGAGTAAGGGGACAGGATTCAGCCAATCACTGATCGTCTTTTGCATCAGAAACTCCTCAATGATTGTCCCTTGGAACCCCTTTGCTCTGGGCTATCCGCTGATACTTGACGGCAGATTTCAAGACCATCCCTTGCGCCAGTTGATCAACGTCACGACGCTGTAGCTCCTGCCAAGGTGTTTGAGATTCAGGAATTGGGAATCCATCTCGTTCCAGCTTTTCACGTCTGCTGGCTAACTCTGCATCATCAATCAAGATGTCTGCACGACCTTGCTTGAGGTCAATACGGATTCGGTCATCAGTTTGAACGAGCGCCAAGCCTCCCAACGCAGCAGCTTCGGGGGAAGCATTCAAAATCGATGGAGAACCAGAGGTGCCACTCTGCCGACCATCCCCAATACATGGGAGTTCTTTGACACCTTGCTTGAGCAGATAATCCGGCGCGCGCATGTTGACCACTTCAGCAGCCCCAGGATAGCCAATTGGACCTGCTCCACGCATGAACAGCAGACAGTTGGCATCAATATTCAAAGAGGGATCATCAATCCGCTCATGGTAATCTTCTGGACCATCGAACACGATTGCTCGGCCCTCAAAAGCATCTGGGTCATCTGGATTTGAAAGATATTGTTCCCTGAACTCCTTGGAAATGACAGAGGTCTTCATGATGGCGGCATCAAAGAGATTCCCCCGCAACACCTTAAACCCAGCGGCAGGCATCAATGCGGTGGCAAAGCTGCGAATTACGTCTGTATCCACAACTTCCGCATCTCGGCAATTCTCTCCAACGGTTTTTCCATTGGCCGTCATCGCATCTTCGTGAATCCGACCGTGGCGGATCAGCTCCGCAACAACAGCAGGGACTCCTCCTGCATGGTGGTAATCCTCGCCTAGGTAGTCCCCGGCTGGTTGTAGATTCACCAAAAGAGGAATGTTGTGACCATGCTTTTCCCAATCATCGACCTCCAATTCCACTCCAATATGACGGGCAACCGCATTGAGGTGAATCGGAGCATTGGTTGAACCACCAATCGCAGAGTTGATTACGATTGCATTCTCGAAGGCCTTACGAGTCAAAATATCAGAAGGCTTCAAATCTTCTTTGACCATATCCACGATGCGCTTGCCAGTGAGATAGGCGGCTTGCGCTCTCTCGCGGTAAGGGGCTGGAATCGCAGCGCTCCCTGGTAAAGACATTCCCAATGCTTCAGCGAGGGAGTTCATTGTTGTTGCTGTCCCCATTGTGTTGCAATAGCCTGGGGAGGGAGCTGAGGAGGCAACTAAATCAACAAATCCGGGATAGTCAATTTCACCACGAGCCATCATTTCTCGTGCTCTCCAGACGATGGTGCCGGAGCCGGTTCGCTCTCCTCGGAACCAACCATTGAGCATCGGTCCACCTGATAGGGTAATGGCAGGAATATTTACCGTTGCAGCTGCCATCAGCGCTGCAGGGGTGGTTTTATCACAGCCGATTGTCAGCACCACACCATCGATCGGGTAGCCATACAGAACTTCGACAAGGCTCAGGTAGGCGAGATTCCGATCCAAAGAAGCGGTAGGTCGCTTGCCGGTCTCCTGTATGGGATGAACCGGAAACTCAATCGCAATTCCCCCTGCTTCGCGAATTCCTTCCCGCACTCGCTTGGCTAGTTCGATGTGTGGCCGGTTGCACGGAGAGAGGTCTGAGCCAGTTTGGGCGATGCCAATCACAGGTTTCCCAGACTGTAGTTCTTCGCGAGTCAGACCAAAATTCAGATAGCGCTCCAAGTAAAGAGCGGTCATGTCCGGGTTTGCTGGATTATCGAACCATTCCTGTGATCGAAAGCGTGTATTGGATTTAGACTGACTCATGTCTCCTCAATATGGATACTCAGTGGCGGATGAACGCAGGTGGCAACTTTTCAACTTGCTTCTGCAGGCTGCTCGAAGGATGAAGACGCCACATTCTTGGAGTTCCAGCCTTCTCGCTGTTGGATCGTTGACAAAGGTACGACTCTGTTTGAGTATGTCAAACAGAATTCTCAGAAGCAACAACGTTAATAGGTCATTTTTTCAGAAAGTATGATGGAAAATCAGCAGGATTGGGTGGCAGTAGACTGGGGAACGACCCACTTTAGAATTTGGCGTATGCATGGAGATAAAGCCCTTGAAGGACGTGAAGCCTCGTGTGGTCTACTGAGTTTGAAACGTGAGGAATTCGAACCTACATTGAAGGAGCATCTCCATGGATGGCCCACAGAGAGCCCAGTACTGATGAGTGGAATGGTGGGGAGCCGTCAGGGCTGGCAGGAAGCTCCCTACTTGTTCTTGCCGGTCTCACTGAAAGATGTTGCAATTGGTGTGGTAGATGTTCAAACGAAAGATCTGCAGCGCAAGGTGCATGTGTTGCCTGGGGTGGCTTGCCAAGAAGAATCAAGGCCAGATGTGATGCGGGGAGAAGAGACCCAAATGCTTGGATTGGGAGCAGGGTCAGCTGAATGGTCAGGAATGATATGTTTGCCTGGGACACATTGTAAGTGGGTGAAAGTAGCTTTGGGGCAGGTTCAACAATTTGACACCTATCTAACGGGCGAACTCTTCTCAATTCTGCGTCAGCACAGTATTTTACGGCATGATTTGGAAGCAGGAGACGTTGACGCAGAACACCCTGATTTTGCGAAAGGTGTTTCAACAGGCTTCGTGGAAAGTACTCCGTTGCTGACTTCGCTCTTTCGTGTGAGAGCTAGCTCGCTGCTTTTGGATCGAGACCCGGTTGCGAATTTGGCATTTTTAAGCGGTCGGCTGCTTGGTGAGGAACTGCGATCGGCAACCCAAAACATTGAAAAAACAGAGAAGATTCAACTGGTAGGAGGATCTTCATTGACCAAGTTATATGCTCGAGCGCTGAGTTTGGTTGGTCGAGAGGTAGATTTGCACTCTGGAGATGACTTGGTTCGGCTAGGCCTTACCGCTGCCTGGCAATTTTTGTATCCTCAAACGGAGTAAAACCATGGATTCGATGCAAGTTTGTAATGTCCCAGTCTGTGAGCTTGGCGAAGGGATCTTCTGGCACCCTGAGCGAGGGAGCTTCTGTTGGTTTGATATCCTTGGCAAGCAGCTTTATGAGCAGGTTGAGGATCAACCTGTCCGCGTGATTGATTGCCCTGGTAATGCCAGCGCAGCAGCTCGAATTGATGAAAAACGCTTAGTGGTTGCGGTTGATGATGGACTCCATATTCTCGACATGGATTCGAAAAGCTGGGAGCTCTATCTTGCTGTGGAAGCAGACAACTCAGTCACACGCAGCAATGACAGCCGGGTTCACCCCAGTGGCTCTTTTTGGTTTGGAACGATGGGTCGCAATGCAGAGAAAGAGGCTGGTTCTATTTATCATGTCTCCCAAGGAAAGCTCCAACTGCTCTATTCAAACATTACCATACCCAATGCAACCTGTTTCACCGAGGATGGAGCAACCGGCTATTTCGCTGATAGTGCATTGAGTACGGTCTGGAGAGTGAAATTGGATCCGGCAACAGGACTACCACAAGGCGAACGGGAAGTCTTCCTGACATTCGAGCCAGGAATTGCACCAGATGGCGCAGTTGTGGACGCTGACAGGAATTTTTGGATTGCTCTCTGGGGAGCCTACAAAGTTGTGGGATTTAGACCGGATGGTAGCTCCTTAACAGAATTTTCGCTAACAGCCAGCAATGTCAGTTGCCCTGTCTTTGGTGGTAAAGACGGCTCTGAGTTGAGAGCAACCACGGCATTGGAACACCTAGACTCCGCAGCTAGAGCAAATCAACCCGACGGAGGCAAGGTCTTCAAGGCTTCTACTTCCTTCCGCGGACAAGTCGAAGCAATGTACAGGCTTTAAACAGACTAAAAATTTCCTCACTCCCCAAGCAGGTCAATTCCATTGGGCATTTGGCCTGTCCTCTCTTTAAGTCAATACCAACTACTACTCTCGTTGATTCGTATTTCTGAATTTTTTTCGAAAAAATGAAATATGAATTCTTTGGGTTTTGGATAGTATCTAATTACTCTTTTCCCATTTGAGTCTTGAAACGATAGCTCATTAAAAGTCTGAAATGCATTTTCTCAATCACACCAAGCTATTTAGCGTCAAACTCGCTTGTTTGACGCTTTTCTATTTCGTTCTTGCCTCGGAAGGTCTGGGACAGAAACAACAGACCGATACTCTGAATGAGGTCCAGCAAAGTGTAGAGCAAAATTCAGATCAGCGTCAGCAGGAGCTGAAGACACAGTTGATTGAATTTACCGGAATCATCAGCTTGCAGCATAAGATACTCAAGGATCTGAGGGCAAAGCTAGATCAAAACCCAACGCAACTGACAAAAATTGCCCTTGAAGGACAAGTCGCTGAGTCTGAGAAGATTCTGAAAAACGCAGAGGTTGCTTTTGAGTCAATTGTCACCGGAGGGTTGGACCTAGAAAATTTCAAGGAGGTGCCGGATCAGAGCTTTGACTGGCAAAGCGATCTGATTGAGATCATTCAGCCCATTTTTCAGAGCTTGAAGGATCTGACGGAGCAGCCCAGAGCGATTGAGCGAATTCGGAAAACCATAGAGTTCTATCAGCAAAATCTTTCAGAAGTTGAAAACTCGATTCTTAAGATTGAAGAGTGGTCACAAGCCGAGGTCGATCGGGCGACAAGAGGGCAGATTCAAACAATTCAGGAAGATTGGCGAAAGCGTAAGGCAGAGGCACAGCGAAACCTGGAATTGTTCCAGCTGCAATTGAGAAATCTACAGATTCGCCAGGAATCAATTTGGACAAGTGTTTGGTCGGCTTTTGGAGCTTTCTTGACAGGTCGGGGCCTCAACCTGATGTTGGCCGTCCTTGCGACCATGGCAGTCTGGTTCGGGATGCGAACTTTCCTTCGCTTCATGGTTCCGAAAGAGGGTGTTGATGAATTCCAGACCAGGAGTCAATACTCGCGAGTGCTCTTCTACACCTACAGAATTCTAATGATGATGGCCTCAACCGCCGTCTTTCTCATCGTTCTGTACGTCACAGGAGACTGGCTGCTTTTGGGCTTAGCGTTGTTGATACTGGCTGGGATCGCGATTGGACTGAAGAAGTACCTGCCTCAATTTCTGGCGGAGGCAAAGCTCCTATTGAACTTGGGAGCCGTCAGAGAAGGAGAAATGGTTACCTATGAGGGGGTGCCTTGGATTGTGAAGTCCATCAACATCTACTCTCATTTAGTCAATCCGGTTCTGGAAGGGGGTGAGTTGCGTATGCCCCTCGGCGAAATGTCTCAGCTGATCTCTCAGCCAATCGCTGAGGATGAACCTTGGTTTCCATCCAATTTACACGATTATATCTTGCTACCTGATGGGTCGTTTGGCCAGGTTGTGATCCAAACTCCAGAGTTTGTTCAGATCAAATCAAGAGAAATGATCCGTACTTTTTTGGTCAGTGATTATCTAAACTTGGGGATCAAAAATCTCTCGATGGGTGCCTTTGCCTGTGTAGGAAATTTTGGAATCAGCCTTGAACACCAGGAGATCTGCTTGGATCTCGTGCCGAATGCGTTTGAACGATCAGTTGGGCTGTTCATCGACCAAAATGGGCTACAACCATTTTTAGAAGAGTTGAGTGTCGAATTGAGTTCAATTCAGTCGGGATCGATTCAATACTTTCTATATGTCAGAATGAAGAGCCCTGCCGCAAAATACTACTGGAAAATCCTCAGAATCATGCAGCAAGCCTGTGTGGCCACCTGCAACAGTGAAAGGTGGAAAGTGAAAAATCCTGACATTACCTTTCAAGTGCCTCCTCCGGATTTTCCTCAAAAATGACTGATCAGGCTACCAATCAATTGAATCCGCTTTTCACAGCCGCAAGCATTTGCTTGATCTGTGAGTCGTTCAACTGACCATCCACGCTGAAGAGCACCTTCCCCTGCTTGTCAAAAATCACAATGTCATTGTTGTGGTCGCCTAGACCCCACTCATTCACCAAGACTTTCTTATAGTCCATCACGTAGAGGGTGTTTTGATATTCCTTCTGTTTGTCCTCTAGCTTGCCCTGGATTAGAAAATTTGGGAGGAGCGTGGCATCCATGTTGATCACCGCTACAGAGCGAACTTGGTCAGACGGCAGATCCGCATTCTTTAGTGCCTCACTGGCAGCGTTGTTCATATCACTCTCATCTGGATCCACATAAAAAAGGATCGTAACGTACCCTTTGAAACGGTCGCTTTTCCAAGGGCCACCACCATCAACTAATTTCCCCAATTCACCTTGAAGAGTGATGGTTTTTGGTGTTGAACCAACAGGAAGTTCAGCATTAGAAACAATTGGAGCAAACAAAATACTCAACCCGAGCAGACGCACTTTCCAGGCTCTATTCTTGGATTCAATCATCTTACAACCTCGCTTATTTTGAAAATTTGAGACAGCACACCCAATCAAATCTAAGCTAATTTGAAATTTATTACTCGATAAAAATAGTAGTTTTGATTGGAACTATTCGAGTAAAACTTGATTTGAATTATCTCATTCAACAAAAAATTAATGAAAATCAAGAAGCCATGGAAAACTATCTATTTCCAAGAAGATTATCTTTAGTTCTAGTTTTTGAGAATAAGAACAGCATTTGCACATGCAACTGATCAATCCAATATATTGAAATTCTGATAGAATATTCTTTTTTGAACCAACCTTCTGTTATTTTTTCTCAAATGTAAATGATAGGTCCTATGTCTCGACGAATCCTCTGGATAATGATTCCAATGCTTCTGCTAACCAGTTTTTCAGAAGCTATCGAACGCAGACGTTCCCAATTCCCAAGAGACTTCGGATATCTGGTAGCTCCTATCCCCTACATCTTACCCGGTGTAGGAACAGGACTTGGCGTGATTGGGGCCTTCAACAACACCTTTGACAGCACCACCGATTTTTTCTTGGTTGGGGTTGGTGGAGATGTTGAAGGAACCATTACTGGTGTAACCGATATCGAATTGCTACCTGAGAACATTCTGCTGGATGTGACCTACGTCGGATTCAATAAGGGGTCACAAAAACAGTATGCGCAAAGGGGAATCGATTCTGATCCAGAAGACTTCAACATCGTCGAATTACAGAATACTTCCTTGTATGGAGGTCGACTGACCTTCACCTTCCTGGAGCGCCGGCTAGAGTTCTTTACGCTCCAGTACAACATCCGCTCAGAACCCAGTGCTGTGATCTATCAAGGAAAAGAAGAGAATCGTCAGGAATACGCAGACCCGGAGCCCTTTACCTTTAAAAGGTTGACCTACGGAACCCAGATCGATGTTACGGATGACCGCTTAGATCCTCGAATGGGTGTCCGCTTTGTAGCAACTAGGTCTGAATCTCCATCGATAGACACAGACTCTTCAGAAAGCTACACTGTCGACACTAACTTGACTGGTTACATCCCACTGCTAGAGAGTAGCACCTTTGCCATTAACTATTTTCGTTCAGATGCTACGGTGACCAAAGAAGGGGTGACTGACTATCAGTCAATTCTCGATGAATTGAGAACTAATTATGCTTGCGCAGCAGGTGATCCCTGTGATGAGAGCTTAAAGAAATTAGCAACTGATACCCAAGCAAGCAGAAAATATGGAACAGCCAGCAGCCTTGGTGGTAGCTCGCGTCTGCGTTCTTATGCTGGTGGTCGATACAGTGGAGCCCACACAGAATTCTATGGCTATGAATTTCGTTGGAACCTGACAGATGAGAACACCCCGTTTGACTTGTACTTCATTCGGGATTTCAGAACAGGATTCCAACTTGCGTTCTTTTATGAGAGAGGAACAGTTGCAGAGCAGCGAGAGGATCTTTGGGCCAAGTCAAGAAATTCTACGGGGCTGGGTGCGAGACTCGTCACGGGGTCGGGGTTCATCTATCGCTTTGACGTCGCAACGGGATCTGAGGGGCAGGAAACAACGTTATTTGTTGACTATCCCTGGGGAACAATCGCGCAATAATTTATCCAAATACCGCTGATCGGCTAATTAGTAAGCACTCTAGGACTTTGGTGCTGGCTCGGTGGATTGTGCTCCTTGAGCATACTTGAGAAACAGCAGTCCAGTGATAATCATCGGTAAGCAGAGCAACTGCCCTCTGGAGATGCCGAAGCTGCCAAAAGCGAGGTCAAAGCCAATCCCCACATCCGGCATTCTGAAAAATTCGCAGAATGCTCTTGCCAAGCCATAACCCACCAAGAATGTGCCAATCAAAGTTCCGGGTCTCTTGAGGGCATCCGTATGCCAAGCAAGATGAGCCAGCACAAGAAAGAGGACGAGGCCTTCCAAGGCTGCTTCGTACAATTGACTGGGATGGCGACCCTGGCCGATGGTGGCCGCGAGCTCGGGATATGCGCGGGCATACAATTCCACTTGTGGAAAAACGATGGCCCAGGGGACATCAGAAACCCTACCCCACAACTCTCCATTGATGAAATTTGCCAGGCGCCCAAAGAACAAACCAATCGGCGCTGCGATGGCTATGGCGTCCCCAAGCGAGAGCAATGAGACCTTGTGACGTTGAGCATACAGAATCACAGAGACGATCACGCCCAGCATGCCTCCATGAAAAGACATGCCACCTTTCCACATTGCAAACACACTCGCTGGGTCTGTGAGCAGATGTGGGCTGTAAAACAAGACATACCCAAGCCGGCCCCCCAACACGACTCCAAGAGTCATCCAGATTAAGAGATTTTCAGTTTCCTCCACTGGAACAGGTGGTTTCCCTCCAGGCCAACGCGCCTCTGCCAACAGCATACGGTTAACATACACCCTGCCGAGAAGTAGTCCCGCAATATAGGCTAGAGCATACCAACGCAGACTAAAGGGGCCCAGCTCCATACCAAACATTGAGATAGGGCCAAGAGTAAACAGAGCAGGATCAATCGATGGGAAGGGTAGAGCTAACATGAAGACCAGTCTGGGAATAATATCGGATTGGGATCGCTCAAAAAAGAGTGGGCGCGTACTTTTTCAGGTCAAAAGTATCTCTTTTGCCATTGTGATAACGAATTTGAATTTTGGATTTGTCTATCCACTGCATCTCCAATTTTGCAGACTCGTCTTTTGGGTAAAGCTTGAGGCTCTTGATTTCTGTAGAGTCGTGGCGAATGAGATGAAGACGGAACTCAAAAATTTGCTTGTTCCGTTCTTTTCGGGAATCTCGAATGTGGGCAAAGACCAGATGAGTTGGGGAAGCAGTGGGACTCCGCACAGACTTGTACTTCGTTTTTATGATTTCTAGTTGATCCTTGTAGGTCCTATAAATTTCAAGAATTCTGGTTTCTTTTTTTAAAATATCGTAGACTCCATAGCCCTGATTTGTCATCGCTAGCTTGTCTTTCTCGTTGAGAAGAAGATGACCGTGATACTTGCCTTCTTCATCAATCCCTGAAACCAGCCATGATTCTGTGTTATTGATCTGAATGAGGTCCAACCATTGAACGGTGGGACTTTGTAGTAGCAATTTCCCATCGCGATAGACGGCGTTATTCGGCTGTCCCTTTGGAAAAATTGTGAATTCTTCGACTGTTTTTACAAAGAGTGATGCATGGGAAGATTCAGCAAAGACAGGTGGACACAAGAGAATTGACAACAAAAACAGCAGGATTTGGGACATTTTCTTCAATTGCGAGAGCTTGAAAATAAAGATTTGATTCCTATCTTGACGCCTTGTCCACGCCCTTCAAGGCAAAACCTCTAACCCGATGATGTTCCTCAACAATGTCTGATGAAACGATGATTTGGTCCCGAAAGGTTCGCACGTCCGTTGCATGACATGGATTCCTTAATCTAGACCATTTATGAATGCACCTTTTCATGTGACCTGTGCAATTCCCCGTTCTGGGCGCACACTGAATAATTTCCTTCAAAAACTAGTTGATCTTGGGGTTTCTTCTAAAGAAATTGATGCAATTCTGCAGATTCTGTCCCAAAGCAAATCAAGGAGCAGCCTAAAACTGGAAGAAGCGCTAAACTTTCTGGTAGAGGTTCGGACTAAAGCACCCAGTTGCTTCTCACTGTTTGTTGATAGAAAGCGTTTCCATCGGCCATACCGTCTCGGATTCTTAGGTTACGATTGGCAGATTGGCCCGTACAAGCTGAGAGTGGAAGGAGAAGAACCACACAATGGGTCTTCACTGATCCGATTGGATGAAGTCGATTTTACGGTTGTTGGATTAGATGAACTCCTCTCGATGACCCAATACTATTTAAGAGATCCATCCCGGGTTACCAAATGGGGGATGTATAATTACCATTTGGAAAAACCTACTGGAATCCGTATCGCGGGTTCAGCAATGCTCTGTAGTTACAATGAAGTTCTGCAAACAGAAATCCAAGACATCGTCGGATTTTTCCTGATCTCAAAGGTTTCTGAGAGGAAACATCCGCTGAATCTGAAAACACTCTCCAGATTTGGGCAGCAGGTCTTCGTGAAGGGACGCTACACGGGAATCGTGATGGCAGCCTACCCTAAGCTGAACATTGTTTCTGTGGAAGATGTTGAAGATGCCGTTCTGGCTGGAGAAAAAGGTTGTGTTGGCCTGGAGATCGTACAGAGTGGGTCAACCGTCAAAAGAAAGGGACTCTTTCTTCATGGTGGACCACTCTTTTTATCAGAGAGCCTTTACGTTGTTGATTATGATCGGTACGTGTCTAGTGAGGCTTTGCAGAATGTTATTGAATTATTAAATCCGGTCGGTTACTTCGAGGAAGCACGTTTAAAACAGTTCGCCAGATGGTATCGAGCTTTAGAAATCAATCTTGGCAGTGTTTGGACGGATAAGCCTCCAATCACTGAATTGTTTTGTGAAAGTTCTGATTCAGAGCACGGGCTTCGTCCCTATCGACTCAAAACCCGACATTGGAAACCGAGTGACACCTATCAACGCGATCAAGCACAGCAAGGAATCGACCGAGCTCATAAACAGTTATTGGGCTATTACCAAAAAATTTGCGCGGAGTACCCCATTGTCAGTGTTTAGTCGGAATACATCCTTTTGGCTTTGTTTACCCATCATTTTATTGATGTTTGTGTTTTCCAATCTGATTTTTGCGCAGCAGACTCGAGTAGACACTGAAGCACTAGCTGAACGCATTGCCAACTCAGTCAATGAATTGGTGGGTAACTATCGAACGATTGCAATTTCAAGAATCAAGCAGCGCAGTCGCAACAGGGCGATCGATTTGGAGCAGTTGATCGATTATACCAATGTCAAGATTGTTCGTGGTGAGAGATTCCAGGTTACAGATCGCTCAAAACTGCAACTGATTTTAAAAGAGCAGAAGATCCAACTTTCAGAGTTTGTTTCCCCAAATGATTATCGTGAGCTTGGCAAGCTACTCGGCGTGGAGTTGTTTGTTTATGGTACTGTCTACGATGAGGCTTTGATCCTAAAAGCAATTGACGTTCAGAATTCTTCAATTGCCTGGGCGGGAGTGTATCCGATCAGTGAGATGACGGCTCGACATCAAATGTTGACCAATTTGAGTCAATCTCTCTTGGCCTCACTTCAGCAGAGCGCGAGAAGAATTCAGGGTGAAGAGATTCAGCGAGTCAGTTTTTGGGATCTTGAGGCACCTCTACCACTTTCATCAGAAGAAATCATTGACTATCTAACTGTGGCAATTGCGAATGATAAAAGCTTAAAGTTAGTTGATCGCGAAAATCTACAATTGATCTACAACGAACAGAAGCTTAACCAAGAGATCTACATTGATGAAAATCAGGCACGTCGACTTGGTGAACTCTATGGAGTAGATGCATTTCTATATGGTAATATTTCCAGGCGTGTGGACGGTGAATTCGTCGCTTCCATGAAAATGATGAATGTCTTCAGCGGAGTGATTACTTGGGCGGATCTACTGAAATTTCGTGAAAACGATGAAGGCAGTGTCACCATTTCCAATCCATTTTCGATAAAGATCCAAGAGCGACTGGAGCGCAATAAGGGAAATGGGATGATTGCCATTCCTGGGGGCATGTTTTTGATGGGCACAGATGACCCTCTGTATGCCAACTCCAATCGACGTTTGATGCGGGTACGTCCCTTTCAGATTGATCAAACAGAGGTGAGCAACGGTGACTACTTAGCCTTTGTGGAGGCCAACAATCACCGGCGCCCTGTAAGTTGGACACAGGGGATGATGCTTCCAGAGAACGCAGAGCTGCCAGTTGTAGGCATAAGTTGGGAAGATGCACGAATGTACTGTCGATTTCTAGGCAAGCGACTACCCACAGAAGCTGAGTGGGAGAGAGCTGCCAGGGGAACTCAAGGACGAAAATATCCTTGGGGACCTAGTTTCAGCGCAAACTTCAGTGTGACACGTGAAAGCGGAATCGATAGTAGTGTTAATGTGGAGAGTGTGAACAGAGATCAGACTCCTGAAGGAATCCGTCATCTTGCAGGAAACGTAAGAGAGTACGTTTCGGATGCTTATCGGCCAGGAGGACGAGCAGAGAGAATCTCAGACAGAAATAGTATGGAGCGCGTTGTTCGGGGTTCTTCTTGGGCGTTTGGCTCCTTTGAGGCAGCTGGCTTTTATCGAGGGTATACCCGGCCTAATTTAGCATGGCCCGATGTTGGCTTTAGATGTGCCAACGACCTTTAGGAGTTACGGATGTTCAGTTTGATCTTACTGCTGGGAAGTGCGTTTATTTTCGCGAACCCTGACCTCGGGAATTATTCAGCGACCGCTGATTACGGGTATTATGCGATTTCTGATACCATCGAAGGGTCCAAGGGAATTAAGAGCAGAGCTGTCAATGGGGCCTATGGTTTCGGTCTGGGAGTTCATGGAACATACCTAAATCGTTCCCCATGGAGGCACTCTGTCACGTACAGAGAATACGAAGCTAGTAATTATTTTATCAAGACGATGAATGTCGGTCTGGATTACACCACAACGGTTCCGCAGGCCCCAATACAACTTGCTGTAGGTGCAGAGCTAGGTACAGGCATACTTCATCCGCAAAATTACAAATACCTAAAGCCACGAGAAACAACGGGTGGTCAGATTCATACAGAACTGAGCCATTATTTTGTAGTGCAGGAACGTGTCGCGTACTTCTTCCTCAAGCCTAGCTTTCGTTTCTATGAATTTGCGCTTTCAGGACAGCAAGGGCATCCCAATCAGGAGATCAATGGGACAGTGCCTGCTTTGTCAGCTGGAGTTGGTCTAGAATTTTAAATTTCTTAATTTTGCAGGACACATGGACGTGACCAGCCCCCTCTCCCCAACTGGGTTCCGTATTCTATCCTCTGCAGAGATTGAAGAACTCTGTGAAGCCATCCACAGTCGTGATCCCTGGTTTGAATACTACCTAAAATTTGCCTTGTTGACAGGAATGCGCCGGGGGGAGACCCTTGCTCTAACCTGGCATGATGTTGACTTGTGGCAGAATAGAGAGATCATCGTTCCAGACCCCCGCCAACCTTACTATCGTGATCCAAAATGCCGAAGAATTCCCATTGATGAAATCTTATTGGGAATTTTACTAGATCTACGATCTCCTTCACGCTGGGTCTTCCAGAAAACAGGTCGTCGAATGTTGGGAAGTACGGTCAGCCTTTTCTTCAGAGAATTGAGCGTGCAGACAGATATCACGGTCACTTCAGAGCGCATTCGCATGACCTATGCGATGAATCGCTACCTTCAGCTACGTCCAAGATCCCGTAAAGATTGGGAGATCTTACAGGAGAATCTGGGTCACCGTGATGTTTCGACCACTAGGAACTATTTCCAACGACACCTTAGCGAATTACCTTCTCATTCAGTGAACTGATGAATCAGAGGCGAGCAGCCTAATGCTTCAATAATCAATTAGTTCAATCAGGCAGGTGGATTTTTGGAATCGATGTAACGCAAGAATTCGTTTTTACGTTCAGCTTCCTGAAAGCATCCACGATATTCAGCAGTCATCGTCGAAGAGGTTTGGTCTTCAATGCCTCTCATCATTACACAGAAATGCTTGGCATCCAGTAAAACCGCAACATCTGGAGTGCCCAAGACTTGCTCAAGTTCTTCTGCAATCTGCCGGGTTAGCCTCTCTTGCACTTGAGGACGTCGTGCATAGTAATCAACGATGCGATTTATTTTTGACAAACCGATCACACCATTCTTGGGAATGTAAGCCACATGGGCTTCCCCAATAACAGGCAAGAAGTGGTGCTCACAAAAAGAACGAAAGGAAATATTCTTTTCAAGTAAAATGTTTTGATAGCGGTAGGTGTTCTGAAAAAGCCGGATTTCGGGTTTTTTCTCTGGATTCAGACCACTAAAGATCTCGCTGACAAGCATTTTTGCTACTCGCCTAGGTGTCCCCTGCAAGCTATCATCATTAAGGTCCAATCCCAAGGTGTGCATAATTTCCCGGAAATGCTCCTCTATCCTCTGAATTTTAGTCTCGGAACTCAACTCCCAGGCATCCGCCCGCATCGGAGTTTCTAAGCTAGTGCTATGGTGGCAATCGCCTAGGATTTCAAATTCTTCGAAAGAGCAAGTAAATTCTTCTGGAAGTCTCGACATTTAACTACCTTTAATTGGAAATGAATTCAGCGGTTCCGGAGTTTTTGTCGTTCTCCCATTGAATCACTTTATAGCACCAAGCTCGATTATCAGATTTTCGCCTCACGAGTTCGTTGGCAAAATCCAAAAAATATTTAGCCATCGCCTCTGCTCCACAGTTCTTAACGACTCGCAAATTACACAAACCTTTCTCGTGCATGTCTTTAAACATTTCCAAATAGGGATCCTGTTCGTTAATCAACAGAGTATGGTCACACATGTACTCAAGATGTTCCTTCAATTCCTTTAATTTTCCAAAATCGAAAACGTAGTGATTAGAATCTAATTCATGACAAGCAAAGTAGAATTTGAAGCTTCTTGAGTAACCGTGGATGAAACGACAATGACCATCATGACCATGCTGACGATGAGCGCATGTCAAATTAAAATATTGTTTAGTGCAAGTGTATCGATGTTCGCTCATATTTCCTTTAAACTCGGAAGAAATATATTCAATGAGAATATTTTCTTCCAAAAATATGCCAAGGCCAAGATAATCAGAAACTCCGTTATTTTGAAGCTTCCGTGAAAGTAGTCTGATTTAAAGGCTAATTTTAGAAGATTCTTCTCATGGTTTAAAGGGATATTCATCAGGGTTCTTCTTTTTTCATGAGAGACTTTTCAGTATTTCGTTCAGCTCCATTCTGGATTTGACGATCTTGTCTAAAAGTCCAAACTCTAACGCCTCTTCTGCCGCCATCCAATTGTCCCGATCGATAGCTTGCTTAATCGTCTCGTAGTCTTTGCCAGTCTGCTCACAATAGATGTCAATGATCCGATCTCTTGTTTTGAGAATTTCTCGGGCCTGGATCTGACATTCTGTGGCCCGCCCTTGATAGCCCATTAGAAGGGGTTGGTGAATCATGATTTTCGCGTTGGGAAAGGCAAACCTCCGCCCAGGATTGGCTGCCAAGCTAAGAATTGAACCCATACTTGCTGCAAAACCACCGACAATTGTGCTTATTGGACAGGAGAGGAAACGAAGCATATCAAAAATTGCAAACCCGGAAAAAACCTCACCACCAGGAGAATTGATGAATAGTGTGATGGGGGCCTCTGGGTCGTCTTGCTCCAAAAGAACCAGTTGTGTAAGGATTCGTTGAGTCAATTCAGAAGTGACTCCTTGCGAAATAACAAGAGTCCGAGCTTGGAGCATTTTTACAGCAAGCCCTTGCATTTCAGGGGAATCTTCTTTTTTTTCTTCAGCCATCACAGGTATTTGGGTGGAATTTAGTTGGTCAAAAGTGGGCATAATTCACCAGCGCAGTTAGTTGAAATGATTTGAATCGAGATTGATTCTAACGATCAGAATTTTGAAATTGTAGCTGTTCTGTGGGACTTAAGAAAGCCAGCTTTTGTTCAGCTTGGCAGAATTGGCGCAAGGAGGGGGATTCTGAGAGTTCATAGACAGCCTGAGCTGTCTTCTCCGATTGGAATTTTTGGTTGAAGTGCTCTGAGTACTGGATTCTAAGATGTTTTAAAATAATCGGACTACCTTCCTCTGTACATTCAGAAAGATGTGTTATCACCTGAAGGTAGGGACCCACCTCACCTTTGGCTATTTCTTCAGCCAAGGGTTCACCAGATTCCTCAAGAAATAACTTCAGGCGAGTTGCTTTGGGTCGATAGAAACTCTCTGAAGGTTCAGAACTTCGACATCCACTTGTGTTGCTGCTGCGCCCGGCGGCAATGGTTGTCCCAATTGGAAGCATCGTGGTAGTCAGAAAAATGCCCATGAAACTTGTTGGCAACTCCATCTTCGGGCAGTCACTAGCATAAGTTTTTTTGTCAATATCAACGAAGGCCACAAAGATAACCAGAAATATGAGAATCGTTTTCATCAGATTAGGATTCTTTACAAACAATCAATGATGTTGACGATCAGTTTAGAAGGGAAAATTTTGTAATAATCCAACATCCTATAATTCTTGCTCTGAGATTTGTTTTTGACCAGATTGATTTTGTTTGACTGCTTCGGCCTGCCCTAACTTGACTTCAATTTGAGCTGCAAAAGTGTGAAAGTCAGAGGGGCGTATTTTTTCTGCAGGAACGCCTCTGAATTCTTTGCGGAACTGCTCCATCAATGGATTGATGTTACTAGCCAGTAGATTTGGGAACCTCGCACGATTTTCTAGCAGGAATTGCAATAAATGTTCACAGGATGTGGTGTCGTCATGTGGCTTGCGAAAGCGTCTCTGAACATAAATAAGTAGCCAAACCAGCCCCCACAGGACGCCCAAGCCGACAAACAATTGATCAAACATAATCCCCTCCGCTGAATGTTTTCAAACCAGTTTTACAAAATCCTCCGGTTGTTTCCAGCCCCAAGATTTAAATTGATTTACCAATTGCTGCCCTTTTTCACCGCCAATAGCAAGTAGCAGTCGCTTGCTCTTGAATTTTTCCCATGATTTTTCATTCTCAGGGTTGGAGATCCCACTGACTGAGTTACCCATTAATTTTCTTGGTGTGCCTCGATGGATTTTATTGTCGATGATCCCTTCTACAGGTATTTCAAATTTCTGAAGTGTACTCAGTAGGGACTTAGCACTACCTCCACTACCAACCACCCAGAGGTCCCGTCCATTGAAAATTTGCTTCATATTACCAAAATAAACCTTGGCTTCCATATTAGTAGCTTGTCGATATCTTGGTTCATAGTTGGAAATACATTCATGATTGAATCTTTTGTCTACAAGGGTAGAGGCAACCTTACCTAATATGACACCTTGGATTCTGGCTCGATGAAGAAAATCATAATCTTCAGCCCATGAGCTGTCATGGTATCCCCCCAATTTTTCAAAGATTTCCTTTCGCATACAAAAAGTAGGGTGAGCTATAGGCGATTCTGCAAAAAGGGCTTGATGAATATCATCTGAACTGAGAAGTCGATTACTCCAATCCTCATGATGAAGGATCCATTTTGGGATAGATTCACTCTTGGTATTTGAAAAATACTGAAAACAAGAGCCAATCAAGCCCACTTCTGAATTTTTACTCAAAAAGCTTACCTGCTCAAGAAGTCGATTGGGACGCATAGCATCGTCCGCATCCATTCTAGCGATGATTGATCCATTCGCCAATTTTGCTGCAGCGTTCAAGCTTGGAACGATCCCTTGATGGCCACTTGAAATGTAATGTATTCGCTTATCTATTCTGCTCCATTTTTCTAATTTCAAGGAGCTACTATCGGTCGATCCGTCATCGACGATACAATACTCCCAATTGGAATATTCCTGATTGATCGTGCTTTGAATGCATTCGTCCAGGAAAGCAGCATCATTATGGACTGGCATCAAAATCGAAACGAGTGGGCCTTCAGTCAATTCAATTGACTCTCAAAGGGATATCCTCAGGACTGAAATTCTTTTGCAATTCCAACTGCCGATGGAACTGTTCTTCAAATAGAGATTTCTTATTGTTTACTGCCCAGTTTGCAAGCAATTGATCATGATCTCCACTTGGAATTAGAAGCACACGGCTTGATTCCAAACGAACCATCACTGAATGAACGCGCTCTTTGTGTTCACGATCAAGAGCATCAGCAACTCGTAAAATAGCTGCAAGGTTTCTGACGATTGTCTTATTTTTAGGGGCTAACTTCTGAAAATCAGTATGATTCTCAGAAGGCGCTGAACCTGCGTGATACCTGGCAATCAGGCTAATTAATTTCAATTCTGAGTTAGTCACACCTACCAATTCAATATTTTGAATCAAATACTGAGAGTGTTTGTGATGGCTGGACGGTCTAATGAAGCGACCGATGTCATGAAGAATAGCAGCTACTTCCAATAAAAGTCTTTCACGCTGAAAAAGCCCATGAAGTTCTTTGATTCCATCATAAATCTGTACGGCTAGTTGATGAACCACTTTAGCGTGTCGGATGTTCGCAGAATATCTTCGAGCATTGTAGAAAGCTGAGTGAATGATCTGTTCATACTCACCCCCTGCAGGATCTCCCAAATTTTCTTCTAGCATTTCGTTCAAAATTCCATCCCTCAATCCTACCATTGGGAAAACTACTGTCTTCGAACGGCTGAATTTGAGAAGAGCACTAAACATCAAAGATGCCGGTATAATCACATCTGCTCTGTCCGAAGACATCCCGAACTTTTCAATCCGCTCTTCAAAAGTCGAATTCTTGAGCATTTTCTTCAAGCTCTGCAAGCAGTTGCTGTCAAAGAAGAAGGCACCTTGAGAAAATGTTCCACCTGTTAGTTTACTATTCTCATAAAGATTAGTCATTGCATTGGCATTGCCCCCAGTGAGAATGAGGGAATCAATCTGCTGAAAATTTAACCGAGAAGCTAAAGTGGAAATGAAATCGCGAATGTAAGACTTGGCCCAAGTTCTAAATTCCTGTTCTCTCTCGGGCGTGTAAGGGAACATCTGAATTAATCGGACGGTTCCCATCCTGAACGATTCAGCAAACTGAATCTCCCCATTCTCAACAAGAGTGATTTCCACGCTTCCACCACCCAGATCTGCCATCAAAAAACTGCCTGATTGTAAAGGAACAACCTGATTTACAGCTCTCTGAAGCAGTTCTGCTTCCTTTCCACCTGAGATGGCTTCGACTTGAATTCCAGTAATTCTCTCAATCTTAGAAATCACTTCATCAGCGTTGTCTGCCTCTCTCAAAGCGCTGGTTCCGTATGCTCGAATTTGCTCACATTTGTTCTGTGATAAAGTCCTTTGAAATATTTCTATTGATTCAACTAAATTATTGATGGTCGATTCTTGCAGATATCCGAATTTGAAGACATCCAAACCCAGACGAAGAGGGGTCCTGACAGATTCGACCAATTCGATTCTTCTGTCAGGAGTCAAACGGGCACAGATCATCCGAATAGCGTTGGATCCAATATCAATTGCGCCAATAATTTTCATAAATAAGACACACCATACTAATAAGTTTTATGTAATTTTCTTTCAGCTATGAATAAATGTGAAATAAAACTCATCTATCAATTTCAAATTTAACTACATTTATGGTAAGGAAATAAGGTGTCAATTTGCAATCTCTAAAGTATAATCTAAGCTGGGGAATAATAGGACAATTAATAGCAAAGAGTGAAATCTTTGTTTATCATCTCTTGCTCCCATTTATTTTGGGACAGTATGGGTATGGCGTTTTTGCTTTGCATTGGTCAATTGGTTTAATGCTTGTCCAACCAATTCTTGAATTAGGATTGTCTCAAATAGTTGCAAAATGGACGAGCCGGGGGCATTTAAGCGTGAAAATTTTGGCTCTTCGATATCAAAAAATTGCGGGATCCATACTTTTACCCGCAGTTTTCATGATAGGTTATTTATTAGGTTCTGATCCAATATTGCTTTTTTTTCTTGGTCTTCATTTTCTTTGCAATAGTGTGCAACAAGTTTTGTTTGGGCTTTATAGAGGAATGGAAGATTTAAGGAGAGAATCTGTAGTTTTACCAGTTCAAAATTTATTGTCTCTAAGTTTCTTATTGTTTACTTGGTCAATTGATCTTAAAGAACCTTGGATCGCCGCTGCAGGGCTTGCTATTCCTAGGTTGATTGGTTTGATTTGGTTGCTATTAGAAGCTAGTAAAATAAAATCAATTGATAAAAAAAATGATGAAACCAACTTTAATGAGCTTTTGAAAGAGGCATGGACACTTGGAATAGTGCTCATCTTGATACAAATGTACTTTAGAATTGACACCGCGATGATTGGATATCTAGTGGATGAGGGAGAAGTGGCTTTGTACAATGCAGCATTTGTAATAGTGGAAGGTACTTTCTTTCTTCCTTCACTCATCACATCAGCGCTGATTGGTTCATTATCACAGAATGACCGATTTCTTTCATCCTTTCAAAAAGGCATTAAAATTTTGGGCATTTCTGGAATGCTGCTTGGAATGCTGGTGTCCTTCTTTTCAGTATGGTTTTTCAATAATTTTTACCCCCCTGAATTTAGTAAAGCAGGAAACTTACTTCAACTTCTTTCATGGGCTATTCCATTGGTTTATCTGGGTACGCTCATGACTCAATCACTGGTAGCTATAGATAAACAAAAAATTTATTTACTTTTCACATTTTGTGGCTTGTTGATTAATATCTTTCTCAATTTAATCTGGATTCCAGAATATGGTGCTACTGGAGCAGTTTGGTCAACTCTGATCACGGAGAGTTTTGTGCCAATAGCTTGTGGGATAGTCATTTTTCAAGAAATAAAGATGAAAATTAATTCAAAACATTTTTGAAGAGAGCAATATGCTTATGAGCAGACTCTTCCCAAGTGAAATGTTTTACACGCTTGTAACCAGCGGTTCGCATTCTTTCAACAAGAGTTTGATCGTCATCTAAAAGCTTCATTTTCTGGCTAAGGTCCATTGGATCAAATGGATCAAAATATATCGGCACACTTCCACCCACTTCAGGTAAGCTTGCAGCATTTGAAGAAAGGATAGCAGCACCAAAGGACATCGCTTCCAGCAAAGGAAGTCCAAACCCTTCGTAACGACTAGGAAATATAAAAGCCTTGGAGTTTTTATACAAAATGCCCAGATCTTCGTCTGACACATACCCCAACCACTTCATCCTTGCTCCTACACCAACTTCATTTGCAATTCCTTGAATTCTCGCCTTCTCGTCTTCTGGAACTCGACCACAAATGGCCAAAATCGAATTTCCTCTGTAAATGCTCAGGGCTTTTGGAACCAACTCTAGATTTTTGTATGGTCTTCCTTCTCCTACCATCAAGTAATAATCACGGAACCCAAATTTTTCGAAAACACTAAATTCTCTGTCAGTCTGAAATCTTAGTGGGTTGAATCCAGGGTGAATTACTTTGATTAGATTTTCATTCATTTCAGGATAATTTTTTAAAAGCTCAACCCTAGTGAATTCTGAAACACAGATGATCTTTCTACAATGGTTTTTCAGGATTTTTGGAAGAATTTTGCTGTAGTAGATTTTCCAACGCGGCATAAAATCAGGATCATAAAGCGGTAGCAAATCATGGATGGTAACAATCTGAGGTACTGGGCTGTAAATGATTCCCTCTGCTATGGGTGCAAAGTTCAGCTTGGGTTTCTTGAAATATAAGTTGAGGCGCATCCCAGTTTGAAGCCAGAGAAATCTTTTTAAATTTGAAGTGAGATTGGCGGGATGTTTAAATTTTGGTCCACTTGAGACTACTTGCTCAGGAAAAAGATCTTCCAACTCCTTCAATTTTGTATAGATTTTTGCTTTTGGCAGTAACCTTAGTAACCAACTGCATAGTTCTACTCCATAGCGGCTCAATCCAGTAGGTTGAGGATGCATCAGGTTGCCATTGATTGCGACTGTAAGATGGTCTACTCCTTCAACCAATGCTGACCCTCAGGAATTTTTAACGTTATTGAAGTTGGATTCGTTGTGAAAAGATAAATTTTGCTAACTGGGTAATATTAACAGTCTCTGGGAATGAAATTTATAATTTCAGGAAGGATTACCAGTTTCTAGCCCGCAAATCAGAGTTTCCTATCGCAAATGATGGTTAAGTTATAGCTTAGGCTGCCTTTGGTTTTGCAACTTGAGAGGCTACCATCGCATCCCAAAATTCAATCCGAGCTATTAGGGCAATTCTGGCTGCATGCTCCGCCTCCGCCCATAGAATCGGATCATTCCCGCAAATCCTTTGCATCAGTCGCTCCGCTGCTGGACCATGCTTCTCTTCATCACAGTGAATATGCTCTTCAAGGTAAAATTTGAAATATCCCCATTTCTCAGGATTTTCTTGATCCAAGCGTTGAACTAGTTGTCTGAAGAGATCGGGAATAATGTCTTCTCGACCATATAAAAACGAAGAAGCGATCGTGACAAGAGAGCCTTGCTCAATGAACGAGAAGGTGGTTTTCAAAAATTTCTCGACATGAGACGGCAAATTTGTGGAAGTAATTGCTGTTGAAAAGTTGCCGGATTTTTCTATTAAAGAGAGCCATTCCTCAATTAATTTGGTGTTAGCACCAGCTTTTTTCATCGCGTCCAAGTAAAGTTCAAAGTGAGATGCATAGCTACCATCTGGATGAGGACCGCTCTCTTCGT